>Ga0335070_10001381_pt1 | contig 27962 bp, 23 predicted proteins | sample Lox_Sample_13_FD_206722 | JGI IMG/M metagenome (GOLD analysis project Ga0335070, IMG submission 206722) | Soil microbial communities from Loxahatchee National Wildlife Refuge, Florida, United States - Lox_Sample_1.3 | ecosystem: Environmental > Terrestrial > Soil > Wetlands | place: USA...
GATGCTGGACTACCTCGTCCGGCGCCTCGCGGCGATCGTCCCGACGCTCTTCTTCGTCTCGATCCTCATCTTCGGGCTGCAGCAGCTGCTGCCGGGCGACCCGGCGATCGCGATGGCGGGCGAGGAGCGCGACCCCGCTGCCATCGCGTACCTGCGGGCCAAGTTCCACCTCGACGACCCGCTGCCGGTTCGCTACGGGTACTGGCTGAAGGGCGTGCTGCAGGGCGACCTCGGCGACTCGGTGCGCATCCAGCGGCCCGTCACGCAGCTCATCGTCGAGAAGCTCCCGGTCACGGTGGAGCTGGCACTCCTCGCGATGACGATCGCGCTCACCATCGGCATGACCGCGGGCGTCGTCGCCGCGGTGAAGAAGGACACGGCGTGGGAGTACGCCGCGAACGCGCTCGCCCTCTGGGGCATCTCCACGCCCAACTTCTGGCTGGGCATCCTGCTGATCCTGCTCTTCGCGGTGAAGCTCGGCTGGCTGCCCGCCTCCGGCTACGTGAGCCCCTTCGAGGACCTGCGCGCGAACCTCGCCGCGATGGTCATGCCCGCCTTCGTGCTCGGCAACGGGTTCGCCGCGGTGCTGATGCGCCACACGAGGAGCGCCATGCTGCAGGTGCTCTCGTCCGACTACGTGCGCACGGCGCGGGCCAAGGGCCTCGCCGAGCGCGTGGTCGTCCTGCGGCACGCGCTTCGCAACGCGCTCACGCCGGTGATCACGCTGGGCGCGCTCGAGCTGGGCGGGCTGCTTTCAGGCGCGGTGCTCACCGAGCAGGTGTTCTCCATTCCCGGCTTCGGCAAGCTCATCGTGGACGCGGTCTTCAACCGCGACTACTCCGTCGTGCAGGGCGTGGTCCTCTTCACGGCGACGGTGTACCTCACGCTGAACCTGCTCGCGGACATCGCGTACTTCCTCGTCAACCCGCGCATGAGGACCTGATGGCGGCGATCGCCGCGGGACAAGCCGCGAACGCGTTGCGCGAGGCCCTCTCGGGCCGCGGCGCGCTGGCCCGCCTCGTGCGCCACAAGGGCGCGATGACCGGGCTCGCGCTCGTGGTGTTCTTCACGGCGCTCGCGCTCGCCGCGCCCTGGGTGTCTCCCTACGACCCCGTCGCGACGAGCTGGAGCCTCGTGCGCAAGGCGCCGTCGGCGCAGCACTGGTTCGGCACCGACGAGATCGGCCGTGACGTCCTGGCACGCGTCGTGTGGGGCGCGCGAGCATCGCTCCTGGCGGGCGTGGTTTCGGTCGCCATCTCGCTGCTGGTGGGCGTGCCGATCGGGATGATCGCGGGCTACCTGGGCGGCTGGGTGGACATGCTCGTCTCGCGAATCACCGACGCGATGCTCGCCTGCCCCTTCCTCATCCTCGCCATCGCGCTCGCCGCGTTCCTCGGCCCCAACCTCACCAACGCGATGATCGCCATCGGCATCGCCGCCACGCCCGTGTTCGTCCGGCTCACGCGCGCCCAGGTGATGGCGGCGAAAGTCGAGGACTACGTGATGGCGGCGCGCGCGGTCGGCAACACGAACCTGCGCATCGCGCTGCGCCACATCTTCCCCAACATCGCGGCACCCCTCATCGTGCAGGCCACGCTCGCGATCGCCGCCGCGGTGATTGCGGAAGCGAGCCTCTCGTTCCTCGGACTCGGGCAGCAGCCGCCCGCGCCCAGCTGGGGCAGCATGCTCAACACGGCGAAGAACTACGTGGAGCAGGCGCCGTGGATGGCGGTGTGGCCGGGGCTTTCGATCTTCCTGCTGGTCCTGTCATTCAACCTGCTGGGCGACGGCCTGCGCGACGCCCTCGACCCGCGGCACGACTGACAGGGGCCCCAGCCGCTCGCGCATCTGCAGCCGCGCGAGCACGTAGCTCAGGCACGCCTGGATGATCACGGTGACCACCGAGAGGTGCCAGGCATCCACGATCTGGAAGCCGGGCCGCGCGGAGAGCCACACCGCGGGAATCGCGAACGTGAGCACGCGGGTGGCCATGCTGATGAGCGAGGGCCACGTGTTGCCGAGCGCCTGGAACAGGCTCGAGCAGGTGAACACCAGCCCGGCGGCCACGAAGTTGAACGAGATCACGGAGAGGAACTCGCTCGCGAACGCGACCACCTGCTCGTCGGCCGTGAAGAAACGCACCATCGACGCGCCCTGCCAATGCACGATGACCGCGAGCGCCAGCATGATGCTGCAGCAGGCGATGGCGGAGACGTTGAAGGTCTCGCGCACGCGCTGCGGCAGGCGCGCCCCGAAGTTCTGGCCGCCGATGGGGGCCGCGGCGAACGCCACCGCCATCGCCGGCAGGAAGACCGCCTGCAGGATGCGCGAGCCGATGCCGAAGCCCGCCTGCGCCGCGGCGCCGAAGTCGCGGATGATCCAGTAGATGATCGCGGAGTAGAGACCCATGAAGAGGAACTCGCCGCCGGAGGGAATCCCGATGTTGAGCAGGCGCCCCCAGGTGCGCACGTCGGGAGCCAATTGCGCGCCGTCGAAGGAAACGTAGCTTTCAAGCTTCACGTAGTACACCGAGAGCACCGCCACGCCTGCGGCGACGGAAATCGTGCTCGCCCAGCCGGCGCCCGCCACGCCCAACGGCAGGCCCGTGCCCCAGCCCGCGATCATCACCGGGGCCAGCACGGTATTGAGCAGCACGGTGACCATCTGCACCACCATCGTGGGCTTCACGATGCCCGTGCCGCGCAGCGCGGAACCCATCACCACCAGCGCGAACTGCAGGCCCAGGCCCGGGATGAACGCATGGAGGAAGGACACGCCCGCCTCGCGCGTCGCCGCGTCGGCGCCCAGCGTGCCCATGTACCAGCCGGCGAGGCCGTAGCCGCCCCCGACCGTGACCGCGGCGCACATCACGGCGAGCACGATCGACTGGTTGAAGATGTGGATCGCTTCCGCCTGGTCCTTGCGCCCGACCGCGTGCGACATGAGCGCCACCGTGCCCACGCCCAGCATCTGGGTGAGCGCGAAGACCACCATCATCACGTTGCCGGCGGCGCTCACGCCCGCGATGGCGGCGTCGCCCAGGCGCGACACGAAGTACAGGTCGACCAGGAAATACAGCGTCTGCAGGAGCATGCCGACCGCGATGGGGATCGACATCTCGACCAGGTGGCGGCCGATCGGGCCTTGGGTGAGGTCTTTCATGCGGATATCATAGGGGCATGAAGACACTCCTCGCCACCTTGATCCTCATGGCTTCCACTTCGGCTTCGGCCGCCAACTGCGGCGCCCTCCTCGACCACACGGTGACCGACCTGTCCGGCGGCAAGGAGAACCTCTGCCAGTACGCCGGCAAGGTGGTGCTGGTCGTGAACACCGCGTCCTATTGCGGCTACACGCCGCAATACAAGGGCCTCGAAGCGCTGCACGAGAAGTACAAGTCGAAGGGCCTCGTGGTGCTCGGCTTCCCCTCCAACGACTTCGGCCAGCAGGAGCCGGGCAGCGACAAGGAGATCGCGGACTTCTGCGATCGCACCTACTCGGTGAAATTCCCGATGTTCTCCAAGACCTCGGTGAAGGATGCCGGCGGCTCGCCCGTGTTCGACGGGCTCGCGAGTGCCACGGGCCAACGGCCCAAGTGGAACTTCCACAAATACCTCATCGCGCGCGACGGCACGACGGTCACGAGCTTCCCGTCGAAGGTCGATCCGGAATCCCCCGACTTCATCTCGAAGGTCGAGGAGCTGCTGCGCTAGGCGTGCGGCGCCTCGCCGCGCTCCTGGCCGCCGGCCTCATCGCCGGCTGCGCCCACTTCGACGCGCCGCCCCGCCACGAGATCGTCGGCTACTACGCGGGCTGGAAGGAAGCGCAGGTCGACCCCGCGCTCCTCACGGTCGTCAACTACGCGTTCCTCGACATCTGCTGGGATCGCCGGCACGGCAACGCGGCGGTCGAGCCGCTGGCCGCCTGCCGCGAGCCCAATGGCGCGCTCACGCTGGGCGACCCCGCGCGCGACGTGCTGCAACTCGAGCGGCTGGCCTCGATCAAGGCGAAGCGTCCCGGGCTGAAGCTCGTGGGCTCCGTCGGGGGCTGGTCGCGCTCCAACCGCTTCTCCGACATGGCGGCCGATCCCGGCACGCGAGCCGCCTTCATCGACTCGACGGTCGCGTTCATCCGCAACTTCGGCTTCGACGGCATCGACATCGATTGGGAGTACCCCGGCGAGATCGGCGTGCCGTGCGCGAGCGGGTTCACCTGCGACCGGCCGCAGGACAAACGCAACTTCGTCACGCTCGCGCGCGAGCTGCGCGCCGCGCTCGACGCCGCGGGCGCCGCCGACGGGAAGCACTATCTTTCGACCATCGCCGCGGGCTGCGACCGCAAGTTCGCCTTCGACGGCGCCAGCGCCGCGTGGATCGCCGAGCTCGCCGCGTCGCTCGACTGGGTGAACCTCATGACGTACGACTATCACGGCACGTGGGAGAACCGCGCCGGCCACGTCGCGCCGCTCTACGCCGATCCGCTCGATCCGGCGGGCACGAACGTCGATGCCACCGTGACGATGTACCTCGAGGCAGGCGTTCCAGCGCGCAAGCTCACGCTCGGCGTGCCGTTCTACGGAAAGGGCTGGACCGGCTGCGAGCCGGGCCCGCGTGGCGACGGGCAATACCAGCCGTGCAAGGCACCCGTTTCCGATCCGCCCGAAGCGACCTATGAATTCTCGAAGCTCGCGGATGCGGGGTACTTCGCGGGCGCAGGTCTCGCACGCCATCGCAGCGCGGCCGGCGTGCCGTACCTCTACGACCCGGCCTCACGCACGTTCATCTCCTATGACGACGAGGCCTCGGTGCGCGACAAGATGCGCTACGCGGTGCAACGCGGGCTGCGCGGGGCGATGTATTGGGAGATCGCGCAGGACAGGAATCACGAGCTGGCCGCGGCGATCGCGCAGGAGCTGGGGCGCTAGCGCAATTCTGGCCGCCCTGCCTTATCATTCGGGTTCCGACGGACGAGGCCACGAGCCAAGATTCCCCATGGACCGCCAGTCACCCTTGCGGCTGCACGTGCCCGAACCCACCGGGCGCCCAGGCCAGGCAACAGATTTCTCCTACCTCCACCTCTCGCCCGCGGGCGCGATTCGCAAGCCGCCGCTGGACGCGCATGCCCAGGACACCGCGGACCTCTGCTATTCGCTGATCCGCGTGCTCGACGACGACGGCAGGGCCGTCGGCCCCTGGAACCCGAACCTGAGCCGCGAGCAGCTCGAGAAGGGCCTGCGCGGAATGATCCGCACCCGGGCCTTCGACGCGCGGATGCTGGTCGCGCAGCGCCAGAAGAAGACCTCGTTCTACATGCAGAGCCTGGGCGAGGAAGCGATCGGCTGCGCCCACGAGCTGGCGCTCGAGGTCGGCGACATGAACTTCCCGACCTACCGCCAGCAAAGCCTGCTGCTCGCGCACGACGACGTGCCGATGGTGGAGATGATCTGCCAGCTGCTGTCCAACCAACGCGATCCCCTGAAGGGCCGGCAGCTCCCGGTCATGTATTCGTTCAAGCGCCTGGGGTTCTTCACCATCTCGGGCAACCTCGCGACCCAGTTCATCCAGGCGGTGGGCTGGGCAATGGCGAGCGCGATCAAGGGCGACACACGCATCGCGAGCGGCTGGATCGGCGACGGCGCCACGGCCGAGGCCGACTTCCACACGGCGCTCACCTTCGCGCACGTGTATCGCGCGCCGGTGATCCTCAACGTCGTGAACAACCAGTGGGCCATCTCGTCGTTCCAGTCGATCGCCGGCGGCGAAGGCACCACGTTCGCGGCGCGCGGCGTGGGTTGCGGCATCGCGTCGCTGCGGGTCGATGGAAACGATTTCCTCGCGGGCTATGCGGCCTCTCGCTGGGCGGCCGAGCGCGCGCGCGGCAACCTGGGTCCCACGCTGATCGAATGGATCACCTATCGCGGCGGGCCCCACTCGACGTCCGACGATCCCTCCAAGTACCGCCCCGCCGACGACTGGCAGCGCTACCCGCTGGGAGATCCCCTCGAGCGCCTGAAGAAGCACATGATCGCGATCGGCATCTGGTCCGAGGCCCAGCACGAGAAGCTCACGAAGCAGGTCGAGGCCGACGTGCTCAAGGCGCAGAAGGAAGCGGAGCAGTACGGCTCGCTCGCCGACGGCCACCTCTTCAGCAACAGCACGATGTTCGACGACGTCTACAAGGAAGTGCCGGATCACCTGCGCCGCCAGCGCAAGGAACTGGGAGTCTGACCATGGCCCAGATGACGATGATCCAGGCGCTGCGCTCCGCGATGGACGTGATGCTCGAGCGCAATCCCGACGTGGTGGTGTTCGGCGAGGACGTGGGCTACTTCGGAGGCGTGTTCCGCTGCACCGAGGGGCTGCAGGCGAAGTACGGCAAGACGCGCGTGTTCGACACGCCGATCTCCGAGGGCGGCATCGTGGGCGTGGCCGTCGGCATGGGCGCCTACGGGCTGCGCCCCGTCGCGGAGATCCAGTTCGCCGACTATTTCTACCCGGCTTCCGACCAGCTCGTTTCGGAGGCCGCGCGCATCCGCTATCGCTCGGCGGGCGACTTCACCTGCCCCATGACCGTGCGCATGCCCTGCGGCGGCGGCATCTACGGCGGGCAGACGCACAGCCAGAGCCCCGAGGCCCTGTTCACGCACGTATGCGGGCTGCGCACCGTGCTGCCGTCCAATCCCTACGACGCGAAGGGGCTGCTCATCTCGTCGATCGAGAACGACGACCCGGTGATCTTCCTCGAGCCCAAGCGCATCTACAACGGCCCGTTCGACGGCCACCACGAGCGGCCGGTCGTGCCGTGGTCGAAGCACCCGATGGGCGAAGTGCCCGAGGGGTACTACACGGTGCCCCTCGAGTCGGCGAAGATCTTCCGCCCGGGCAAGGACGTGACCGTGATCGCGTACGGGACGATGGTGTGGGTATCGGAGGCCGCCGCCAACGAAAGCGGCGTCGATGCGGAGATCATCGACCTGCGCAGCATCTGGCCGCTCGACCTGGACACGATCGTGGAGTCGGTGAAGAAGACCGGGCGCTGCGTGATCGTGCACGAGGCCACGAAGACGAGCGGCTTCGGCGCGGAGCTCCTCTCGCTCGTGCAGGAGAACTGCTTCCACCACCTCGAGGCCCCGATCGAGCGCGTCACCGGCTGGGACACGCCCTACCCGCATGCGCAGGAGTGGGCGTACTTCCCCGGGCCGAAGCGAATCGCCGAAGCGTTCAGGCGCGTAATGGAGCCCTGAGCGTGGGCACCTACGTGATCAAGATGCCGGACATCGGCGAGGGAATCGCCGAGGTGGAGCTCGTCCACTGGTACGTGAAGCCGGGCGACATGGTGGCCGAGGAGCAGGTCCTCGCCGATGTGATGACCGACAAGGCGAACGTCGAGATTCCTTCGCACGTGGCGGGAAAGGTCGTCTCGCTGACGGGCAAGCCGGGCGACGTGATCGCCGTGGGCTCGGAGATCATCCGGCTGGAAGTGGAAGGAAAGGGAAACGCGGAGGGTCCTTCTCCTCCTGCTCCTGCCCCTATCCCTGCAGCGACTCCCGCTCCCGCTCCGCCCCCCACTCTCACGCTCGCCTCGTCCCGCCCTGAACCCCCGGCCCCTGCCAACGACAAGCCGCTGGCGTCCCCCGCCGTTCGCCGCCGCGCCAAGGAGCTCGGCATCGCGCTGGAGAACATCGCCGGTTCCGGCCCCGAGGGGCGCATCACGCAGGAGGACCTCGAGGCCAATTCCAATCGCGGGTCGTCGCTGAAGTTCTCGGTTCCCGCCGGCCGCAATTACTCGCCCGGCACGCCGCGTACCGGGGAGGAGTCCATTCCGGTGATCGGGCTTCGCCGCAAGATCGCCGAGAAGATGCAGGAGGCGAAGCGGCGCGTCCCGCACTTCACGTACGTGGAGGAAGTGGACGTGACGGCGCTGGAGGCGCTGCGCACGCAGTTGAACGCGAAATGGAAGGCGGAGCGCGGCCACCTCACGATGCTGCCGTTCATCATGCGCGCCATCGTGCGCACGCTGCCCGAGTTTCCCGAGATCAACTCGCGCTACAACGACGACGCCGGCGTCCTCACCAAGCATGCGGCCGTGCACATCGGCATCGCGACGCAGACCGCGAACGGGTTGATGGTGCCGGTGGTGCGCAATGCCGAGGCGCGGGACCTGTGGTCGTGCGCCTCCGAAGTGGCGCGCCTGGCCGAAGCGGCGCGCCTGGGCAAGGCGGCGCGGGAAGAGCTCTCGGGCTCCACCATCACCGTCACGAGCCTGGGCCCCCTGGGCGGCATCGTCACGACGCCGGTGATCAACTACCCGGAGGTCGCGATCGTCGGCGTGAACAAGGTGGCCGAGCGGCCGGTGGTCCGCGACGGCGCGATCGTGATCCGCAAGATCATGAATCTCTCGGCGTCATTCGATCATCGCATCGTGGACGGACTGCGGGCGGCGACGTTCGTGCAAGGGCTGCGGGCGTGCCTCGAGGCACCCGCGGCCATGTTCATCGACTAGGCCCGGGGCGCTCATCGCCCTGGGGAAACCCTGGGCGCCCTGCGGCACATCTCATGCAGCCTGCTTCTCTTTCGCCTTCACCTTCGCCTTCTCGAACGTGAACACGCCGTTCCTCACATCCACGGCGATGGTGTCCTTCGGCCCGAACTTGCCCTCGAGGATCGCCTTCGAAAGCGGATTCTCCAGCTGCTGCTGAATCGCCCGCTTCAGCGGCCGCGCGCCGTAGACCGGATCGAACCCCGCTTTCGCCAACTCGGCGACCGCGGCGTCGGAAACCGTGAGGTCCATCTCCATCGCCTTCACGCGCCGCTCCAGCTCCTTCAGCTGCACGCGCGCGATCGCGGCGATGTTCGCCTCGTCGAGCGCGTGGAACACCACGATCTCGTCGATGCGGTTCACGAACTCGGGCCGGAAATGGGACTTCACCTCGCCCATCACGGCGAGCTTCACGACCTGGTAGTCCTGGCCCGACATCTGCTGGATCATCTGCGAGCCGAGGTTCGAGGTCATGACGATCACCGTGTTCTTGAAGTTCACGGTGCGCCCCTGCCCGTCGGTCATGCGGCCGTCGTCGAGCACCTGCAGCAGCACGTTGAAGACATCGGGGTGCGCCTTCTCGACCTCATCGAGCAGGATCACGCAGTAGGGCTTGCGGCGAACGATCTCCGTGAGATGGCCGCCCTCCTCATAGCCGACATACCCCGGAGGCGCGCCGATCAACCGCGCCACCGAATGCTTCTCCATGTACTCGGACATGTCGATGCGCACCAGCGCGTCCTCGGAATCGAAGAGGAACGCCGCCAGCGCCTTGCATAGCTCGGTCTTGCCCACGCCCGTGGGCCCGAGGAACAGGAACGAGCCGTAGGGCTTGTTCGGGTCCGAAAGCCCCGCGCGCGAGCGGCGGATCGCGTCCGAGACGAGGCGCACGGCTTCGTCCTGGCCGACCACGCGCTGGTGGATGCGGTCTTCCATGAGCAGCAGCTTCTCGCGCTCGCCCTGCATCATCTTCGAGACCGGGATGCCGGTCGCGCGCGACACCACCTCGGCGATCTCTTCCACGCCGACTTGCGTGCGCAGCAGCTTGTTGGCGCCATCCTGGGGCGCGCCTTCGGCTTCCTTGATCTGCTTCTCGAGCGCCGGGATCTTCCCGTACTGGAGCTCGCTCATCTTCTGCCAGTCGCCCTTGCGCTTGAACTCCTCGAGCTGGAGCTTGGCCTTCTCGAGCTCTTCCTTGATGTGGGCCGAGCCCTGCACGCGCGCCTTCTCCGCCTTCCACACGTCCTCGAGGTCGGCGAACTCCTTTTCCAGCCGCTTGATCTCGGCGTCGATGAGGCCGAGGCGCTTCTTCGAGGCCTCGTCCTTCTCCTTCTTCACCGCCTCGCGCTCGATCTTGAGCTGGATGAGGCGCCGGTCGAGCCGGTCCATCACCTCGGGCTTCGAGTCGATCTCCATCTTGATCCGCGAGGCGGCCTCGTCGATGAGGTCGATCGCCTTGTCGGGAAGGAAGCGGTCGGTAATGTAGCGGTGCGAGAGCTCCGCCGCGGCGACGATCGCCGGGTCGGTGATGTCCACGCCGTGGTGGACCTCGTACTTTTCCTTGAGGCCGCGCAGGATCGCGATCGTGTCCTCGACCGAGGGCTCGTCCACGAGCACCTTCTGGAAGCGGCGCTCGAGCGCGGCGTCCTTCTCGATGTACTTGCGGTACTCGTCGAGCGTGGTGGCGCCGACGCAGTGCAATTCGCCCCGCGCGAGCGCGGGCTTCAGCATGTTGCCGGCGTCCATGGCGCCCTCTGCCTTGCCGGCGCCCACCATGGTGTGCAGCTCGTCGATGAAGACGATGGTCTGGCCGGCGTCCTGCGAGAGCTCCTTCAGGACGTTCTTCAGCCGCTCCTCGAACTCGCCGCGATACTTCGCGCCCGCGATGAGCATCCCCATGTCCAGGGAGAGCACCCGCTTGCCGCGCAGGCCCTCGGGCACCTCGTCGTTGACGATGCGCTGCGCCAGCCCCTCGACGATGGCGGTCTTGCCCACGCCGGGCTCGCCGATGAGGACCGGGTTGTTCTTGGTGCGCCGCTGCAGCACCTGGATCACGCGGCGGATTTCCTCGTCGCGGCCGATGACGGGGTCGAGCTTGCCGCTCTTCGCGCGCTCGGTGAGGTCGATGGTGTATTTCTTGAGCGCCTCGCGCTGGCCTTCCGCGTTGGCATCGTGGACGGTCTCGTTGCCGCGCACGGCCTGGACGGCGTTCTCGATGGCGGCCGGGTCGGCGCCGTGCTGCTTGAGCAGCCGCCCCAGCTCGCCCTTGTCCCTGGCGGCGGCCAGGAGGAAGAGCTCGGAGGCGATGAACTGGTCGCCGCGCTTGGTGGCTTCCTTGTCGGTGAGGTTGAGGAGGTTGTTCAGGTCGCGGGAGACGGTGATCTCGCCACCGGTGCCCTCGACCTTCGCAAGGCGCCCGATGGAATCCTCCAGGGCCTTCTTGAGCGGGCCCACGTTCACGCCGGCGCGCTGCAGGAGCGAAGCGGTGCCGCCATCCTCCTGGGCGAGGAGTGCCAGCATGAGGTGCTGCGGCTCGATGAAGCCGTTGTCGTGCGCGAGGGCCTGGCTCTGGGCGTCGGCCAGGGCCTGCTGGAACTTGGTGGTCAGTTTGTCGATGCGCATGGCGCGTCCAACGATCCGGGAACGTTATGTCGCTAACATGCTGGCGGCGGCGGGGATTTCAACCCCGATTCTAGCCCCCGGGGAACCGGCCGGGGCGCCGGCCAATCCCCGGTAGAATTCCGGTTCGAAAGCCGATTCCCATGTCCGACACCTTCCACGCCCTCGAAGAGACCGTCACCCGCGACGTGACGCGCGCGCTCGCCGAAGACATCGGCACGGGCGACCTCACCGCACGCCTCATTCCCGGCGACCGTACCGCGCAGGCCCGCCTCATGACGCGCCAGGACGGCGTGCTGTGCGGCACCGAATGGTTCAACCGCACCTTCGAGGAGCTCGACACCGACGTCGAGATCTTCTGGCACCACGCCGACGGCGACGACATCGTGGCCGGAAGCTCGCTTTGCGAGCTCGAGGGCAACGCGCGCGCCATGCTCACGGCCGAGCGGACCGCGCTCAACTTCGTGCAGCTCCTGTCCGGCGTGGCCACGCGCACGCGCCGCTTCGTGCGGGCTGTCGAAGGCACGCGCGCGAAGATCCTCGATACGCGCAAGACGCTGCCGGGGCTGCGCATCGCGCAGAAGTACGCGGTGGCCACCGGCGGCGGCACCACCAATCGCATCGGGCTGCACGACGGCATCCTCATCAAGGAAAACCACATCGCCTCGGCCGGCGGCTTGCACGCCGCGTTGCAGCAGGCGCTGCACGATGCCGGCGAAGGGGTCATGGTGCAGGTCGAGGTCGAGTCGATCGGGCAGCTGCGCCAGGCGCTCGACGCGGGCGCGAAGCTCATCCTCCTCGACAACTTCGACCTCGCCGGCATGCGCGAGGCCGTGAAGATCGCGGGCGACCGCGCCGAGCTCGAGGCCTCCGGCGGCGTGAACCTCGAGACCGTGCGCGCGGTCGCAGACACGGGCGTGCACCGCATCTCGGTGGGCTCGCTCACCAAGGACATCGAGGCCCTCGACCTTTCCCTGCGATTCCTCCACCACGCGTAACCTGGTCCCCGCGATGGCGGGGGCCCAGCCAAGGACACAGATGCTTCGCTCGATTCTCCTCGTCGGCCTTGCCCTGCTCGCGGCCGGCTGCGCCACCACCGGCTCGGACCCACGCGATCCCTGGGAGGGCCTGAACCGCAAGACCTTCGAATTCAACGACCAGCTCGACAAGGCGGTGCTCAAGCCCGTGGCCACCGGCTACGAGAAAGTAGTGCCGGCGTTCGCGCGCGAAGGCGTGAGCAACTTCTTCAACAACGTCGAGGACGTCGCCACCAGCCTCAACAACGTGCTGCAGGGCAAGGTGGCCGAAGGCGCCTCGGATGCGGGCCGCGTCGTGGTGAACAGCGTGTTCGGCATCTTCGGCCTGTGGGACATCGCGACGCCGCTCGGCCTCGAGAAGCACTACGAGGACTTCGGGCAGACGCTCGGCTGGTGGGGGGTGGAGCCCGGCCCCTACTTCGTGATCCCGCTGCTGGGCCCGAGCACCGCGCGCGATGCGCCCGCGAAGCTCGTCGATCCGCAGTGGTACTACCCGAAGCTGCTGAAGAACGACAGCCTCTACTGGACGCTCTGGGGCCTGGACAAGATCCAGGAGCGCGCGCACCTCCTCAAGGCCGAAAGCATCGTCGAAGGCGCGGCGCTCGACCGCTACACGTTCGTGCGCGATGCCTGGCTGCAGCGGCGGCGAAACCAGGTCTACGACGGCAGCCCGCCCCCGGAAAAGGAAGAGGAGTGACGCTGGGCTGGAAGCTCTTCGCCGTCTTCCTCGCCTTCATCGCGATCCTCGCCACCGTCATCGTCGTCGCCTTCCGCGAGAGGGCGCGCTCGCGCACCATCGCCGACGGCGACCTCAAGGCCCAGCAGGACCAGGACGCCCGCGTGATGGCGACCGTCTTCTTCTCGATCGCGGGCGGCATGCTGCTCACCCTGCTCACGGCCTGGCTGGTGTTCTTCTAGGGCTTCTCGCGGCGGCGGAAGATCACGGTGAGCGCCACGCCGACCAGGGTGATCGAGAGAACGACCACCACGACGCGCAGCCCCGGGTTGAGGCTCGTGAAGGTGGGCGCGAGGCTGGACCCGGCGTCGTTGGTGAAAGCGAGCGCGTCCGTGTCGTCGGGCAGCGCACCGATGGTCGCCACCGTGCCCGTGGCGGTGTTGATCGTCACCAGGCGCGTGTTGGCGGGCGAGCCCCCGTTGGAGTTCACCGCGATGAGCAGTCCCGAGGGCGAGAACGACATGGAGTTGATCTGGGTGGCGAACGGCGCCCCGGTGAGCGGAGGGCCCACCTGCACTCCGCCGGTGGCGAGGTCGATGTTGTCGAGCGTTCCGCTCGCGCCCTTGGCCGTGACGTAGATCATGTCGTTGGGATCGATCGCGATGCCCGCGGGGCTTCCGGCGGGCCCGGGCCTGCCGATCGGGGTGACCGCCGCCGTCGAAACGTTCACGATCCCGATGCGCGAAGTGGCCGGCAGCCACACGTAGAGCGTGCCCTTCGAATCGAAGGCGATGTCGGAGCCGATGGTCCCCAGGTCGCCCACGAGCGTGGCCGCGCCGGTCGCGGGATCGATCGTCACCAGCGAGCTGGGGCTGTTGGGCGACTGCTCCGAGGTGATCCCGTAGAGGATGCCCGTCTGCGGATGGAAAGCCATGCCGGTCACGCCGATGGCCTTCGATCCGGGCAGGCGGATGGCGCCCACGAGCGTCGCGGTGCCGCTCGCGAGGTTCACGCTGTAGAGGTTCCCCGCCACGGGAACGTCGGCGTTGATGCCCCCGCTGCGCACGCTCGCGGCGTAGAGCGTGTACACCGCCGCCTGCGCGGCGGCGCAGCCGAGCACGAGTGCCGCGGCGGCAGCGAACCTCAGGAATCGGGCGCTCATGCGGAAAATATTACCTTGCCCCTCGATGCCCCATCCATTCCGACCCACATCGCCGCCGGCACCACGGTGGGAAAGATGAGCGTGCCGAGCTGGTATCCCAGCGCGAACAGCGTGGCGGTGGCGCCTCCCGCTTTCCAGAGCGCCGAGCCTGTCGCATCGGTAAGCGTGCCCAGCGTGAGCGCCGTTTCGCAGGCAAGGCCGGCCGCCGCGAGCACCACCAGCACGGCCGTGCCGGCGAGCGCCTTCATCGCCAGGCGGCGGGCGCGGCTCGCCGCGAGCAGGGCCACGAAGAAGGGAATGCCGTACGTGTACTTGAGCGCATCGGCCGGCACCTCGTACTCGATGCCGCGCGGCAGGCGGTGCTGGTATGCGGTGCTCGTGTCGAACTCCACCAGGAGCGCGGTGCGCGGCGCCTTCCATTCCGGGTGCGCGCGATCGACGGGCGCGAGGACCTTCAGGAACTGGGCGCTGCACCAAGCCGTGGCGAGCGACAGCGGCTGCGCCGCCGCGTACCACGCCGCGAAGAAGACGATGCCCCAGGCGATCGCCCTCGCCGCGAAGCCGAGGATCGAGCGCGGCGCGGCGCCGCTCAGGCCGGCGCCGTTTCGGGGGCCCGGGGAAGCGTCCTCAGCCACAGCAGCCACACGACGAGCGCATCGAGCATGATCAGGGCCTGCCATGCGTAGAGGTGCGCCCACTCGAAGACGCGCATGTTCCACTGCCCCAGGTAGAACAGGCTCACGATGCGCACGAGGTTGAGGACCTGGATCGCGGCCGCCCCGACCGCGAGCCCCGCGAGCCGGTAGCGCCACGGCGCGGGGTACGCGAGGATCGCCGCGGCGAGCACGATCATCGCCTCGAGGCCGTTGCAGCCGGCGAGGATCGTGACCGAGAAGCCCGTGCCCGGCGCCGTGAGCGTGGGGCCCGTGGCGATCACGTCGCGGTCGAAGACCTGGGCGAGCGTGGTGGCCACGCGGGCCACGCCCGTCGTCCACGGATCGACGACCCACGCCTGCCCGGGCGGCGTGAGCTCGGCGGCGAACAGGGCCACGACGATCGCCGCGAAGAGCAAGCCGAAGCGAAGCATGGCGCGATTCTACCGGGGCGCGGCGCGCTCGGCGATGAATCGCTTCACCGCACCCGCGTCGGGCTTCATCAGGCTCACGTGCTGCGGGCGCGACTCGAGCCCCGCGAAGCGCTCCGGGCGCGGGGCGTGCACGCCGAGCGCCTCGACGATCGTCCGGTCGAACTTGGCCGCGAGCGCCGTCTCGAGGCACACCATGGGGAAGCGCGGCTCGCGAAGGCGCAGCGCGATCTTCAACCCGTCGGCGGTGTGCGGGTCGATCACCTCGCCGTAGCGCTCCTTCACGAGCCGGATGGTGGCGATGCGGTCCTCGTGCGTGCTGCGGCCCGAGACGAAACCCGAGTCGTCCTCGATCTTCTCCCACGCCCTGTCGGTGGACAGGTCGAAGCCGCCCTCGGTCGCGACCTTCTCCCACAGCCACTTCACCTTGTCGGCGTCGCCGTCCACCGAGTCCCAGATGAAGCGCTCGAAGTTCGACGCCTTCGAGATGTCCATGGACGGGCTCGAGGTGGCGTGCGTGTCGCCCGGCGCGCGCGGGCGGTAGCGCCCGGTGCGGAAGAACTCGTCGAGCACGTCGTTCTCGTTGGTGGCGAGCACCAGCCGGCGGATCGGCAACCCGATGCGCCTCGCCACGTAGCCGGCGAGGATGTTGCCGAAGTTGCCCGACGGCACGGCGAAGGAGACCTGCTCGTCGTTGGAGCGCGTCGCCGCGAAGTAGCCCTTGAAGTAGTACACCACCTGGGCGACGATGCGCGCCCAGTTGATCGAGTTCACCGCGCCCAGCGCGTGCTCGCGGCTGAAGGCGGCATCCGCGCCGATCTCCTTCACGATGTCCTGGCAGGCGTCGAACGTGCCTTCGATCGCGACGTTGAAGATGTTGGGCTCGTCGAGCGAGTACATCTGCGCGCGCTGGAACGGGCTCATGCGCCCCTGCGGAGAGAGCATGAAGACATTCACGCGCTCCTTGCCCTTCAGGGCGTGCTCGGCGGCCGAGCCCGTGTCGCCGCTGGTGGCGCCCAGCACGTTGAGGCGCCGGTCCTGCCGCTCCAGGACCTGCTCGAAGAGCTGGCCCAGGAGCTGGAGCGCCACGTCCTTGAACGCGAGCGTGGGCCCGTTCGACAGCCCCAGCACGTGCAGGTTGGGCTCGAGCGTGCGCAGCGGCGTGATCTCCGGCGTGCCGAAGCGCTCGGCCGTGTAGGTGGTGTCCACCGCGCTCTTCAACTGCGCGCCGGGATAGTCGTCGGCGAAGAAGCGGATCACCTCGAAGGCGAGGCGCGGATACGGCAGGTCGCGCATCGCGTCCAGCTTGGCGCGCATGATGCGCGGCCACTGCTCGGGAACCATCAGCCCGCCATCGGGCGCGAGGCCTTCCAGCAGGATGTCGGTGAACGACTGGGATGCCGCGTGCCCGCGGGTGCTGACGTACTTCACCCGCGCCTCGCGCCTGGTGCCCCGCGCCTCACAGCAGCTCTTCCAGCCGGATGCGAACCACCGGCGACGGAATCGTCGCCAGCGCCTCGATGCGCCTGATCGCCGCGTTGATCCGCTTCTCGACCGTGACGTGCGTGAGGATCACGACATCGACCTGCTCCTCGCCCTCGCCGGCTTCCTTCTGGAAGATGGCGTCGATGGAGATCTCCAGGTCCGCGCAGATGCGCGTGACGTCGGCCAGCACGCCGGGCCGGTCGAGCGCGCGCAGGCGCAGGTAGTACGCGGTCTGCACGTCCTCCATGGCGAGGATCGGCGTGCTCGAGAGCCGGTCGGGCTGGAACGCGAGGTGGGGCACGCGCTGCTCCGGATCCGCGGTCGCCATGCGGGTCACGTCCACGAGGTCCGCGACCACCGCGCTCGCCGTGGCCTCCGCGCCCGCGCCGCGCCCGTAGTAGAGCGTGGGCCCGACGGCGTCTCCATTGACGAGGATCGCGTTCATCACGCCCTCCACGTTGGCGATGAGGCGGCGCGACGGGATGAGCGTGGGATGCACGCGCAGCTCGATGCCCTTGTCGGTGCGGCGCGTGATGCCGAGCAGCTTGATGCGGTAGCCCAGCCCCTCGGCGTACTTGAGGTCCACGGCCGTGAGCCGGGTGATGCCCTCGGTGTAGGCCTTCTGGAACTGCATCGGGATGCCGAAGGCGATGGCGGCGAGGATCGTGAGCTTGTGCGCCGCGTCGATGCCCTCGACGTCGAAGGCCGGATCGGCCTCCGCGTACCCGAGGCGCTGCGCCTCGGCGAGCACCATGTCGAAGGGCAGGCCCTTGTCGCGCATCTCCGAGAGGATGTAGTTGCAGGTGCCGTTGATGATCCCGGCGATCCACTCGATGCGGTTGGCGGCGAGGCCCTCGCGGATCGCCTTGATGATGGGCACCCCGCCCGCCACCGACGCCTCGAAGGCCACCATCACGCCCTTCTTCTGCGCCGCGGCGAAGATCTGCGTTCCGTGCAGCGCGAGCAGCGCCTTGTTCGCCGTGACGACGTGCTTGCCGTTGTCGATCGCCGCGAGGACGAGCTCGCGAGCCACCGTGTCGCCGCCGATCAGCTCGACCACGATGTCGATGTCGGGGCGCGCCACCACGGAAGCGGCCGAGGGCACCACCTCGATGCCTTCCAGCGAGACCTTGCGCTCCTTGGCGAGATCCCTGGCGCTCGCCACCGAGATCACGATCTCGCGGCCGGCGCGCCGCGAGATCTCCTCGCGGTTGCGCCGCAGCACCTCGATCGTGCCGCTGCCGACCGTGCCCAGGCCGAGCAGGCCCACCTGGATGGGCTTCACGGCTTGCGGATCTTCTTGTCGAAGTGGAACGACGTGATCGTCATGCCCTCGCGGAAATAGAAGCGGTGCGCCTGCTGGCGCTGCGCGCCCGAGTCGAGCGAGAACGTGTCGCACGAGCGCTCGCGGCAGATGCCTTCCATGTACTGCATGAGGGCGTGGCCCACGCCGGTGGAGCGCCGCGCCTCGTCGGTGACGAGGTCGTCGCAATACAGGTCGCGGCCCGAATGCGTCTTCTCGAGGACGCGGAAGACCGTGACGCCCGCGACCTCGCCGTCCACCACGCAGACCGCCATCTCGGCGCCCGCGGCAAGGACCTCCTTCATGCGGCCCAGGTAGTCCCCGAGCTGCGGCCGAAGCTGCCGGTGCACGCGCTCGGCCGAGGCGAGGAGCTCGACGTTGGTCACCTCGCCCTTCGCGTTGGAGACGGCCACCACCTTCATTTCACGCCGTCCTTGCGGAACATTTCCTTGATGCCGCGCACGGCCTGGCGCGTGCGGTTCTCGTTCTCGATGAGCGCGATGCGCACGTGGTCGTCGCCGTAGTCGCCGAAGCCCACGCCGGGCGCCACCGCGATCTTCGCGTCCCTCAGGAGCTTCTTCGCGAACTCGATCGAGCCCATGGCGCGGTAGGCCTCGGGGATCTGCGCCCAGACGTACATCGAGGCCTTGGGGTTCTCGACCATCCAGCCCGCCTCGTGCAGGCCCTTCACCATCACGTCGCGGCGGGCCTGGTACTTGGCGCGGATTTCCTCGACGCACTCCTGCGGGCCTTCCAGCGCGGTGATGGCGGCCACCTGCAGCGGCGTGAAGGTGCCGTAGTCGTGGTAGCTCTTGATGCGCGCGAGCGCGTTCACGAGCTCGGCGTTGCCCACCATGAAGCCGATGCGCCAGCCGGCCATGTTGTAGCTCTTCGACATCGTGAAGAATTCCACCGCCACCTCGCGCGCGCCGGGCACCTGCATGATCGAAGGCGCCTTCCAGCCGTCGAACGTGATGTCCGCGTAGGCGAGGTCGTGCACCACGAGGATGCCGTGGGCGCGGGCGAGCGCGATCACCTTCTCGAAGAAGTCCAGCTCGACGCACTTGGCGGTCGGGTTGGAGGGAAAGCCGATGATCATCATCTTCGGCTTGGGGAAGAGCTCGCGGATCGCGCGCTCGGCCTCGGCGAAGAAATCCACGCCCGGCGTCATGCGCACCGAGCGGATGTCGGCCCCGGCGATGATCGCGCCGTAGATGTGGATGGGATAGCTGGGGTTGGGCACCAGCACCGTGTCGCCGCGGTCGAGCGTGGCGAGCATGAGGTGCGCGAGGCCCTCCTTGGAGCCGATGGTGACGATCGCCTCGCGGTCCATGTCGAAGTCCACGTCCCAGCGGCGCTTGTACCACTGGCAGATCGCGCGGCGCAGGCGCGGGATGCCTTTCGAGACCGAGTAGCCGTGCGTGTCCTCGCGCTGGGCCACCTCGACCAGCTTGTCCACGATGTGGCGCGGCGTGGGGCCGTCCGGGTTGCCCATGGACAGGTCGATGATGTCCTCGCCGGCGCGGCGGGCCGCCATCTTCAGCTCGTTGGTGATGTTGAAGACGTACGGGGGCAGGCGCTTGATGCGCGGGAAGTCGTGCGGCAGGGGCTTGGAGGCGTCGCTCAGGTTCATCGTCCGTGATGCTGCAGTGCAAAACGACTATGATTCTAGCGTGAAAATCGAGCGCGACCAGGCTTACGGACGCAATGCCTTCACCGGATACGGCGAAGGCTACGTCGAGGTGAACCGAACCCGCTACGCCGCAAGCCTCGTGGTGAGCGCCGAGCGGCTCGTCGCCGACTGGCCGCCGCGCTCGCTCGAGGCCCTCACCGCCGCCGACATCGAGGCGCTCCTCGCGTTCAAGCCGGAGGTGGTGCTGCTCGGCACGGGCGCCACCTTCAGGTTTCCCGAGCCGCGCGCGCTCGCCCCGCTCGCGCGGGCGGGCGTGGGGCTCGAATCCATGGACACGCCCGCCGCCTGCAGGACCTACAACATCCTGCTGTCGGAGGGCCGCAACGTGGTCGCGGCCCTCATCCTGTAGAACGCCGGTTACGCCAGGCCGCGCAGCTCCCGCAGCAGCACCGAGAGCACCGCGAGGTCGAGGGTGGGCGTGCGCTTGAGCTCCTCGACCATGCTCTCGAAGCGCACGATGGCCGGCTCGTAGCGCTTCTTCCACGCCGCGAGCATGCGCTCCGCGTCGTTGTCATCCGGCGAGACCTTCGCCACCGCGGAGGTGATCGCGCGGTGCTGCGAGGCGAGGTCGTCGCGCAGCGCGTTGCGCGCGAGCGACTGCCACGGCGTGTCGGTCGGCAGCAGCGTGATGCGCTCGGCGATCCAGCGCAGCTGCAGCTCGCCGCCCAGTGCGAAGTAGAGCGAGGCCACCGTGTCGGCGTCCTTCTTCTGCTCCTGCGCGACCTCGGTCACGTCGAGCACGCCGTAGAGCGCGTCCAGGTTCGCGAGGCGCTCGGCGAGCAGGTGCGACACGCCCTGCGACTCGAGGCGCGCCACGGCCGCATCCCACGCGAGGCGGTCGGAGGCCGACAGGATCGAGGGCAGCCGCGTGCGCAGCGCGGCGAGCGCCGGGCGGAAGATCTCGAGCACCTGCGCGATCGGCAGCCTCTCGCGCCGGCGGCGCAGGAACCAGAGCGTCGAGCGCACCACCAGGCGCCCGGCCTCGATCAGCATCTCGTACTGCAGCTGGGCGGGCGCGCGGTTGTCGAGCGCGTCCACCTCGCGCCAGAAGCTCTCCAGGTCGAAGATGTCGCGCGTGAGGATGAAGGCGCGCGTCGCCTCCTCGAACGTGGCGCCCGTCTCCTCCTGCATGCGGTGAACGAACACGCTGCCGGTGCGGTTGATCATCGTGTTGGCCACGACCGTCGCGATGATGTCGCGCTTGAGCGGGTGGCGCTTCATCACCTCGGCATAGCGCTTCCGCAGCAGCGTCGGGAAGTAGGCCACCAGCGCGCTCGAGACGTACTCGTCGTCCACGAGCGTCCCCGCGACCAGCTCCTCGGAGAGCACGATCTTCGAGTAGGCGAGGAGCACGGCGCGCTCGGCGGAGGTGAGGCCCGCCTTGGCGAGCCGGCGCTCGGCGATCTCGTCGTCGCCCGGCAGGAACTCGACCGCGCGGTTCAACTTGCCGGCGCGCTCCAGCGCGCGCATGAAGGCGGCCTGGGAATCCAGCAGCTTCTCGCCGCGCACGCCGCCCACGGAAAGCGACTGCGTCTGGTAGTAGTTGTCCGCGAGGACGAGGTGCCCGACCTCGTCGGTCATCTCGGCGAGCACCTGGTTCCTCTGCTTCACGGTGAGCTCGCCGTCCTCGGTGACGAGGCCCAGCAGGATCTTGATGTTCACCTCGTGGTCGGAGCAGTCCACGCCCGCCGAGTTGTCGATGGCGTCCGTGTAGATGCGCCCGCCCTGCATCGCGAACTCGACGCGGCCCAGCTGCGTGAAGCCCAGGTTGCCGCCCTCGCCCACCACCTTGCAGCGCAGGTCCTTGCCGTTCACGCGGATGGCGTCGTTGGCGCGGTCGCCCACCTCGGTGTTCGATTGCCGCGACGACTTCACGTACGTGCCGATGCCGCCGTTGTAGAAGAGCTCGGCCGGCGCCTTGAGGATCGCCTTGAGCAGCTCCGGCGGCGTGAGCTCGGTGGCCTCGATGGCGAGCACCGCGCGCACCTCGGGCGAGACGGGGATCGTCTTGGCGCTGCGCGGGTACACGCCGCCGCCCGCCGAGATGAGCTTCCTGTCGTAGTCGTCCCACGACGAGCGCGGCAGGTTGAAGAGGCGCTCGCGCTCGGCGAACGATTTCCCCGTGTCGGGATTGGGGTCCAGGAACACGTGCCGGTGATCGAAGGCCGCGATGAGGCGGATGTGGCGCGACAGCAGCATGCCGTTGCCGAACACGTCGCCCGACATGTCGCCGATGCCCATCACCGTGAAGTCCTCGGACTGGATGTCCTTGCCCATCTCGCGGAAGTGGCGCTTCACGCTCTCCCACGCGCCGCGCGCCGTGATGCCCATCTTCTTGTGGTCGTAGCCCACGCTGCCGCCGGAGGCGAACGCATCGGCGAGCCAGAAGCCGTACTCGGCGGAGATGCCGTTGGCGATGTCGGAGAAGGTGGCCGTGCCCTTGTCCGCGGCCACCACCAGGTAGGGATCGTCCGCGTCGTGGCGCACCACGTTGCGCGGCGCCACCACCTTGCCGCCCGAGAGGTTGTCGGTGACGTCGAGGAGCCCGCGCAGGAAGTTGCGGTAGCACTCGATGCCTTCCTTGAGGAACGCCTCGCGGTCGGAGACGGCAGGCGCGTTCTTCACGACGAAACCGCCCTTGGAGCCGGTAGGGACGATCACCGCGTTCTTCACGACCTGCGCCTTCATGAGGCCCAGGATCTCGGTGCGGAAATCCTCGGGGCGGTCGGACCAGCGCAACCCCCCGCGCGCCACCTTGCTCGAGCGCAGGTGGATCGCCTCGAAGCGCGGCGAGTAGACCCAGATCTCGAACAGCGGCCGGGGCTCCGGCAGCTCCGGCACCTGGCCGGAGGCGAACTTGAACGACACGAACGCCTTGCGCTTGCCGCCCTCGCCCTTCACCCAGTGGTTGGTGCGGACGGTGGCGCGGATGAGGTACATGAAGCGGCGCAGGATCCGGTCCTCGTCGGCGACCGGCACGCCGTTCAGCGCCTCCCAGATGGCGTCGTTCAGCGCCTTCTGGCGCGCCTCGCGCCCCTCGGAGAGCGCCGGGTCGAAGCGCGCGTGGAAGAGCTCCACGAGCTTCGACGTGATCGCCGGATGCGCCGTGAGCGTCTGCTCGATGTAGGCCTGGCTCAGCGTGAAACCGGCCTGCTTGAGGTACTTGGCGTAGGCGCGCAGCACCACCACGTCGTCGGCGGCGAGCGCCACGAGCGGGGTGAGGCGGTTGAAGCCGTCGTTGTCGATCTCGCGGTGGGCCACGCGCTGCAGCGCGTCCTCGGTGATCGCCTTGATCGCCTCCACGTCGCCGATGCCGCGCGCGCTGCGCAGCCCGAAGTCGTGGATGAACACCGGCTCGCCGCCGGGGCGCGCGATCTCGTAGGAGACCTCGTCCAGCACTTCCAGGCCCATGTTCTCCAGCACCGGCAGGCTCGCCGACAGCGGCACGCTCGCGCCGAGGCGGAACACCCGCAGCCGCAGCGTGCGCTCGTCGCCCTCCACGGGCCGGTACAGGTTCACCGCGTACGGGTCGTAGGACGTGAGCTTCTCGATGGCCGCCACGTCGCGCACCGCCGCCCGCGGCGACACGTCGTCCCGGTAGGCCACGGGGAACGCGCCCGCGAAGGCGCGCACGAGGTGCGAGGCGCGCTCCTCGCCCAGCAGCTCGATGGCCGCGATCTTGAGGTCGTCCTCCCAGCGGCGCACCGCCTGGGCGATCTCGGTCTCGATGAGGTGGGTGTCGTAGCGCGGCGCCTCGCGCGGGCTCGCCCGCACGAGGAAGAGCAGGCGCGCCAGCACGCCCTCGGTGAGCTGCACGTTGAACTCGACCGACGTGCCGTACAGGTGCCGGCGCAGGATCTCGGCGATCTTCACGCGCGCATCGGTGTTGAAGGATTCGCGCGGCATGAACACCAGGCACGAGTAGAAGCGCCCGTACACGTCGCGGCGGATGAACACGCGCGTCTTGCGCCGGTCGCCCAGGCGCAGGATGCCCAGCGCCGTCTCGAGCAGCGTGTCCTCGTCGATCTGGAAGAGCTCGTCGCGCGGGTAGCCCTGCAGCACCGAGAGCAGGTTCTTGTGCATGTGGCTGTACTGCCGGAAGCCCGCCCGCTCGATCACCTTCGCGACCTTGCGGCGAAGCAGCGGCACCTGGCGCGGATCGGCGTGGTACGCCGAGGACGTGTACAGGCCCACGAAGCGGCGCTCGCCCACGACCTTGCCCGCCGCGTCGAAGCGCTTCACGCCGATGTAGTCGAGGTAGCCCGGGCGGTGCACCGTGGCGCGCGCGTTGGCCTTGGTGAGCACGAGCAGCCGCGGCTCGCGCGCGAGCATGCGCAGCTCCCGCGGCAGCTCCGCGAAGCTCGCCGAGACGCCGCCCAGCCTCGGCTCGCGCAGCACGCCCAGGCCCGAGCGCGGCACGATGCGCAGCTGGTCCTCGCCGTCGGCCGTCTCGAGGTCGTAGTCGCGATAGCCCAGGAACGTGAAATGGTGGTCCACGGCCCAGCCCAGGAAGGCGCGGATCTCGTCGGCCTCCTCGCCCGCGAGGAACGCCGGCGGGCTCTCGAGGTCCTTCACGATCGCTTCCATGCGCCCGACCATCTTCGGCCAGTCCTCGCAGGAGGCGCGCACGTCGGAGAGCACCGCGAGGATGCCGGCGCCGAGCGCCTTCAGGCGCGCGGGCTCGGTCTCGCGGTCCACCTCGACGTGGATCAGCGACTCGTGCCTGGCGTCGGTGGCCGGCGGGCCGAAGCCCTCCAGGTGGTTCTCGCGGTCGCGCTTCGTCGCGAAGATCGGATGGTTGAAGAGGTGCAGCGTGTAGCCCTGGCGGTTCACCTCCATGGTCACCGAGTCGACGAGGAAGGGCATGTCGTCATTCACGATCTCGATCACCGTGTGCGGGCTCGACCAGCCGTGCTCCTCGGGGTGGGGGTTGTACACGCGAAGCTTGGGCTCGCCGCTCGCGAAGGTGCGGGCGAAGGCGAGGTGCGCCATGGCCGCGCCGTAGAGATCCTCGGGGGCGCGGTCGGAGAGGTCCTCCGGGTCGACGTTGCCGTAGTAGTGCGAGATGAAGGCGCGGGCCTCCTTGGCGGCGGCGGCCGCGAGCCGCTGGTCGGCGATGCGCAGGACCTGCTCGAGGATGGCCTGGCGTTGTTCGTCCGTGGGGAAATGCATGGGGGAACGGGCGGGGGAAAAGCGTTATTGTCCTCCAAACCGCGTTACGAGTATCCTACGCGCCAGAAGCGGCAGGTGCCCCTGGCGGGTGCAGCCGACGCTCTCATGTCCAACCCTGGAGGTCCCACAATGCATCGCACCCTGAAAGCCGCCGCAGCGGCGCTGGCCTGCGTCCTCGTCGCCGCGCCGGCGTTCGGCCAGACCATCGACAAGATCAAGCAGAGCGGCGCCATCACCATCGGCCATCGCGACGCGTCGATTCCCTTCTCCTACTACGACGACAACCAGAAGCCCGTCGGCTATGCCATGGACATCTGCATGCACGTCGTGAACGACCTCAAGAAGTCGCTCAACATGCCCAACCTCGAGGTGAAGTACCAGCTGGTCACCTCGGCCAACCGCATCCCGCTGATGGCCAACGGCACCATCGACCTCGAGTGCGGCTCCACCACCAACAACCTGGACCGCCAGAAGCAGGTGAGCTTCACCAACACCTACTTCCTCACCGCCAATCGCTGGGTCGCGAAGAAGTCGGCCGGCATCAAGACGCTGAACGACCTCAAGGGCAGGACGATCGTCTCGACCGCCGGCACCACCAACATCAAGCAGATCACCGAGATCAACGCCGCGCAGAACCTCGGCATGAACATCATCTCGGCGAACGGCCACCCGGAAGCCTTCCAGATGGTGGAGACGGGCCGCGCGGTCGCGTTCGTGATGGACGACATCCTCCTCTACAGCCTCGCCGCGCAGTCGCGCACGCCCAACGACTACGCGATCTCCGAGGTGGCGCTCTCCGTCGAGCCGTACGGCGCGATGGTTCGCAAGGACGATCCGGCTTTCAAGAAGCTGGTGGACGAGTCCACGGCGAAGCTCTACAAGTCGCCCGAGATGACGGCCCTCTACGAGAAGTGGTTCCTGAAGCCGATTCCGCCGAAGGGCCTGAACCTCAACGTGCCGATGAGCGCGGTGCTCAAGAAGGCGCTCGCCAATCCGACCGACTCCGGCGATCCGAAGGACTACGCACCGTAAGCAACGCATGACGAAGCGGGGCCCTCCGGGGCCCCTTTTCCCTTCGGCGCTACGGGAGCGCGCGTGAGATATCCCTGGAACTGGGGAATCCTCTTCCAGCCGGAGCCTGGCGGTACCGGCACCTTCCTGCACTACCTCGTGGTGGGCCTGGGCTGGTCGATCGTCACGGCCCTCACCGCCTGGGTGCTCGCGCTGCTGGTGGGCGCCCTGGTAGGCACGCTGCGCACCACCACCCACACCTGGGCGGTGCGGCTGGGCAACGCCTACGTCGAGATCTTCCGCAACATCCCGCTGCTGGTTCAGCTCTTCCTCTGGTTCTACGTCTTCCCGGAATTCCTCCCCACGAGCTGGGGTGACGCAATCAAGCAGATGTCGGTGCCCTGGGTGTTCTTCGTGCCCGCGGTGCTCTGCCTCGGGATCTTCACCTCGGTGCGCGTGGCCGAGCAGGTTCGTGCCGGCATCCAGTCGCTGCCGCGCGGGCAGCGCATGGCGGGCACCGCCATGGGGCTCACGCAGTCGCAGACCTACCGCTACGTGATCCTGCCGCAGGCTTTCCGCATCATCCTGCCGCCGCTCACCAGCGAGTTCATGAACATCATCAAGAACTCGTCGGTCGCCTACACCATCGGGCTGCTCGAGCTCACCGGGCGCTCGCGCGCGATGTCGGAGTTCACCTTCCAGACCTTCGAGGCCTTCGCCGCCGCGACCGTGCTCTACCTCCTCACCAACCTCGTGGTCGTGCTCGGCATGCGCTTCCTCGAGGCGCGCGTGCGCGTGCCCGGCCTCATCGCCGCCGGCGGCACGCCGATGGCGGGGCATTGAGATGACCGGCTTCGACTGGGACGAGATACGCCGCTCGATCCCCTACCTGTTCCAGGTGGGGATGGTGTTCACCGTGCAGCTCACGTTGCTCGCCATGACGGGCGGCATCATCTTCGGCACGCTGCTCGCGCTGATGCGGCTGTCGAGCAACAAGCTGTTCTCGACCGCAGCGGGCGTATACGTGAACCTGATGCGCTCGATCCCGCTGGTGCTCGTGATCTTCTGGTTCTTCTTCCTCGTGCCCTACATCGGCGGGTGGATCACGCGCTCGAACCAGCCCATCCAGGTGGGCACGTTCCTGTCGGCGCTCATCACCTTCACGATGTTCGAGGCCGCGTACTACTGCGAGATCATGCGCGCCGGCATCCAGTCGGTCGCACGCGGACAGGTGTGGTCGGGCTATGCGCTCGGCCTCGATTACTGGCAGACGATGGGCCACATCGTGCTGCCGCAAGCCTTCCGCAACATGGTGCCAGTGCTGCTCACGCAGACCATCATCCTGTTCCAGGACACTTCGCTCGTGTACGTGATCTCCGCCACCGACTTCCTCGGCGCGGCGTCCAAGATCGCCAACCGCGACTACCGCCTGGTGGAGATGTATACGTTCGCCGCCTTCGTCTACTTCGTGATTTCCTTCAGCCTGTCGCTGCTGGTGAAGCGCCTGCAGGTGAAGATCGCCGTCATTCGCTAGGGACCCCTATCGTGGCCATGATCGACATCAAGAACGTGAGCAAATGGTACGGCAGCTTCCAGGTGCTCACCGATTGCACCACCCAGGTCGCCAAGGGCGAGGTGGTCGTGGTCTGCGGCCCGTCGGGCAGCGGCAAGTCCACGCTCATCAAGACGGTGAACGGGCTCGAGCCCTTCCAGAAAGGCGAGATCACGGTCGAGGGCATCTCGGTGGGCGACCCGAAGACCAACCTCTCCAAGCTGCGCGCGCGCATCGGGATGGTGTTCCAGAATTTCGAGCTCTTCCCCCACATGAGCGTCGAGCGCAACCTCACCCTCGCGCAGGTGAAGGTGCTGGGACGCGGCGAGGCGGAGGCGCGCGAGAAGGGTCTAAAGCTCCTCGACCGCGTGGGCCTGCTCGCGCACAAGGACAAGTTTCCCGGCCAGCTCTCGGGCGGACAGCAGCAGCGCGTGGCCATCGCGCGCGCCCTCTCGATGGATCCCATCGCCATGCTCTTCGACGAGCCCACCTCGGCGCTCGATCCCGAGATGATCAACGAGGTGCTGGACGTCATGGTGAAGCTCGCCCTGGAAGGGATGACCATGATGGTGGTCACCCACGAGATGGGCTTCGCCCGCAAGGTCGCCAACCGCGTGATTTTCATGGATC
>Ga0335070_10001382_pt1 | contig 27952 bp, 25 predicted proteins | sample Lox_Sample_13_FD_206722 | JGI IMG/M metagenome (GOLD analysis project Ga0335070, IMG submission 206722) | Soil microbial communities from Loxahatchee National Wildlife Refuge, Florida, United States - Lox_Sample_1.3 | ecosystem: Environmental > Terrestrial > Soil > Wetlands | place: USA...
TGAGTTGGAGAAGGCGGAGTTGGGATTGATGAGGTCGACTGGGGAATTGGAGAAGTGGGCGATGGGGATGCGGTGAGGTGGGTCTGTCCCACGGTTGTTAGAGCGTTCCTGCGGTGGGTAGGAGTTCCAGGGTTTCGACTGTAGCGTTCGGCGGGAGCTTGATCGCTGCGATCACGGCTTGGGCTACGGTTTCCGGGGACATCATCTTTTTGCGCGGGGCTTGGGGCCAGAGAGTCGTCCAGATATCGGTATCCGTGGCTCCGGGCATCAGGCCTATTACGCGAATTCCTCGCGGGCGAAGTTCTTCCCTCAGAGTGTTGGTGAGTCCCAAAGCGGCGTGCTTGCTGGCGTTGTAGGCCGCACTGCCGGCGAAGACGCGCGTGGCGGCGATCGAGAGATTGTTCACGATGGTTGCGCCGCGCTTCATCATGGGGAGAGCGGCTTGCGTCACCAGGAATGTGCCGTCGAGGTTGGTGGCGAAGACGTCTTTCCAGACCGGGTATGGAAGATGCTCGACGGTGAGATTGGCGTGGGCGATGCCGGCGTTGTTGATGAGGATGTCGAGGGAGCGGAAGCGGCGGCGGATTTGGCGGAAGAGATCATCGACAGAGTAGGGGTCGCGGACGTCGGCGGGGTGGACGAATGTTTTTGCGGGGGACAGTTCCCTGCTTAGTTTCTGCAATGCGGGTTCGTCGCGGGCGGTGAGGATCAGGGTGCAACGCTCTTTTGCGAGCGCGTGGGCGAGGGCTTTGCCGATGCCACGGGTCGCGCCGGTGATGAGGACGGTTTTGTTTTTGAGATTGGGTGGTGTGGGCATGGACGGAACATCTTAACGCAAGCAGAATGCGCAGCGGAGCTTTGCTCCGCCGGACAGCCGGAGGCGGCTGTCCCTACATATTGCGCTGTTCCACATTGCTTTCTCTTCACGCTCCCGCCGGATCGGAGATCCGGGGTTACACACAAACCCCACGGCCCAACTTTAACTTCAACAGCAACTTCCACTTCAACACCAACTTCCACTTCAACACCAACTTCCACTTCAACTTCAACTGCGACGGACAAGAGTGTCCGTCCCACACCTTACTGAGACATGGAATCCATTACTTCGCGGATTCTTGTGGTTAAGGACGATGGGGTGAAGGGCTTTTGGAGGAAGAACGTTCCTGGATCGAGAACGCCGTGGTGGACTATGGCGTTGGGAGTGTATCCGGACATGTAGAGGATTTTGATGCCGGGGCGGAGGGCTTTCACCTGGTTAGCGAGTTCGCGTCCGCCGATGCCGGGCATGACTACATCGGTGAGGAGCAGGTCGATGGGCCCGGTATGCTGCTCGACTTTGGTGACGACTTCGCGGCTGGATTCCGCGACGAGGACTTTGTAGCCGGAGTTGGAGAGGACAGCGGCGGCGAGATCACGGACCTGGACATCGTCTTCGACAAGCAAGATGGTCTCGCTGCCGCGGACTGGCGCGGCTAGCGGGGCCTTTGCACCGAGGGCCTCGGCAGGTTCTTCGACGCGAGGCAAATAGACTTTGAAAGTAGTTCCCTGCTGGGGCTCGCTGTAGACCTCGATGGCGCCACCGCTCTGCTTGATGATGCCGTAGACGGTGGAGAGGCCGAGGCCGGTGCCGCGACCGATTCCCTTGGTGGTGAAAAAGGGCTCAAAGATTTGAGACTTGGTGTGCGCGTCCATGCCGGTGCCGGTGTCGCTGACGGCGAGCATGACATAGCGTCCGGGAAGGGTGCCGGGATGATCGTGAGCGTAGGCGTCGTCGAGTTCGACGTTGGCAGTCTCGAGCGTAAGGCGGCCTCCGGTGGGCATGGCGTCGCGCGAATTCACGGCGAGGTTCATGATGACTTGTTCGATCTGGCCGGGATCGGCTTTGACGGAGCCGAGTTGAGGATCGGTAACGGTGGACATTTCGACGTCTTCGCCGATCAGGCGCCGGAGCATGCGGTCGATGCCGTGAACCAGGGAGTTGAGATTGATGACTTTGGGCTGGAGAACCTGGCGACGACTGTAGGCCAATAGTTGGCGGGTAAGAGCGGCGGCGCGCTCGGCGGCCTGGTCGATATTGCCGACGAGGGAGCGGAGGTTTTCTGAGTCGAGACGCTCCTGGAGGATGCCGGTGTATCCCTTGATGACGGTGAGGAGATTGTTGAAGTCGTGGGCGATGCCGCCCGATAGGGTTCCGATGGCCTCCATTTTTTGCGTCTGGCGGAGTTGCTGCTCGAGCTTGCGCTGATCGGTGACGTCAACGGAAAAGCAGATCAATCCGAGGAGTTCGCCTTCAGGGGAGAAGTACGGGCTTTTGGTGGAGAGGAAGATGCGAGGTCCAGCCGGCGTCTGCAGGTGCAGGTCGTAGGTGCTGGGCTTACGAGAGCGAATGACCTGGGCGTCGGCTTCAGCGATGGCCTGAGCGGTATCGGGGGGAAACAGATCGGCGTCGGTTTTGCCGAGGACCTGGTCGACGGTGCGTCCAATCATTTGCGCGCCAGGAGTATTGATCATGAGGTAGCGGTTTTTGAGGTCCTTGACGAAAACGATTTCGTTGGCACCCTCCATGATGGAGTGCAGGAGGCGGTGACTATCGCGGAGGGCCACGGCGCTGCGTTCCTGCTCGCGCTGGGTGAAGACGAGGCGGGCATAAGTGATGATGAGGGAGATGAGAACTGCGAGGGCGGCGAGGACGAGTTGAGCGCGCACGATGCGCGCGGCCATCATCATGACCAGCAGGGGAAAGATAAGAGGCAGGAGTTGCGTGATGAGGGTGCGCCAGTAGGGCGCGGAGCGGCGACCGGGAAGAATGACGCCGGGATCCTTCCAGGTGACGGCGATGGTGAGGGGGATGAGGGTGGTGAGGCTCCAGACGAGGTCGAAGGCATCGCCGGTGGCGGGTTCGGGCATGCCGAGGACGAAGAAGAGATCGGTGACCACGGAGACGAGGCGGAAGTAGCCGAAGCGGACGAACAGGAGGCGGGCAGCGCCGGCGGGCATGGCCATGCCGCGAAGAAAGAATCCGACACAAAGGAGGAGGTCGGTGGCGAGTGCAAGGCCCCAGGGTTGGGTTCCCTGCCCGGCCAGCGCGAGGTTGGAGGAGTAGAGAGAGAGAACAATGAAAACGATGGCGACCTGGGCGAAGTCGAGAATGCGCCGCCAATCGATTTCGGACTGCGCTGTCTCGTCGAGAAACAGGCACATGACGAGCGGAGCGGTCCAGGCATTGACGAAGACGTCGATGATCCAGGAGTGGCGTCCGAGGTCCGGATGGAAGCTTTCAGTGTAGGTGGCGAGCAGAAGGCCGATGCTGAGAAGCGCAAAACCGACGCCAGCGAGACGCCAGAAAGTGCGACCGAAGACCTGCGAGCGGGCGGAAGCCTGAAAACAGGCGGCCACGGTCAGAAGGCCGATGAGGGCTTGCAGGAGATCGCTTAGAAGATCTTTCGTGGGGCCGGCGTGGAACGAAGAGATAACCAGAATGTGGGCCAGCCAGCAGAGGACTGCCGCAATGCCGATACGATTCCATCGCCCCATGTCCGGACGGAACCCCCGAAACCCGGACAACTATACATCCAAAGTGGCGAAAATTCATGCTGGATCGCGAGGGGGGCTTGTATGGTGCGCTCTCGCGCGCAAGCCTGGACCGAGGGTCCGAGGCTACACAACCCAACTACAGATCAAAATCAACGGTGACGGTTACATGCCGTTCGGGCGCTGGCGAATCAGGGACAGGAATTCGTGGCGCGTTTCCTGTTCGTTGCGGAAGCTGCCGAGCATGGAAGATGTGACGGCTTCGGAGTGCTGCTTTTCGACACCGCGCATCATCATGCAAAGATGGCGGGCTTCGATTACGACTCCGACGCCTTGTGGCTCGATGACTTTCTGGATGGTCTCGGCGATCTGGGTGGTGAGGCGCTCCTGAATCTGGAGGCGGCGGGAGAAGAGTTCGACAAGGCGCGGGATTTTGCTGAGGCCGATGACGCGTCCGTTGGGGATGTAGGCGACATGCACTTTGCCGAAAAACGGCAGCATGTGGTGCTCGCAGAGGCTGAACATTTCGATGTCTTTGACGATGACCATTTCGTCGTAGTTGACGGTGAAGAGCGCGCCTTTCAGGACGGTCTCGGGATCTTCGTTGTATCCCTTGGTGAGGAATTGCATTGCCTTGCGCACCCGCTCTGGCGTGTTGGAAAGGCCTTCGCGAGTGGGGTCTTCGCCGAGGCGGACGATCATCTCGCGGACGAGATCTTCGTAGCTGGCGGAGGTGAGAGTGGGGGCTTGGGGATTTGTGTCAACGGTTGATGTCATGGGATTGGGTCATTTAGTCATTGAGTCATTCAGCCATTGAGTCATTTTAGACATCGCTCACTTTTTTGGCTGCCGGCGTATTCGAAGGAGTTGAGCATGGTTTCTTCGATTCTCACCTTTTCCAGATGCGCGTGGAGGAAGCCCCGGTGCAATATTTCGTAGATCTCAATGCAGAGATTTTCCGTGGTGGGCACGGTTTTGGCGAATTCTTGCAGGGTATTCAAATTCTCCAGATTGTAGCGGTCGAGGACTTCCCTTTCGATGAAAGAGTCGAGATCGACCAGGTTGCAGACCATGCCGGTGCTTGGATCGACCGGGCCGCTGACGGTGACTTCGAGGGTGTAGTTGTGTCCGTGGCCGTGGGGATTGTTGCATTTGCCGTAGGTATCGCGGTTCTCTTCGGCAGACATCTCCGCGCTGTGCAGGCGGTGGGAGGCGGAGAAGAGATAGCGGCGGGTGAGGTGGGCGATCATTGAGCTGTGAGCTGCGAAATATGAGCTTCGAGCAAATCTCCTAGTTTTCTCCGTAGAAGTCCACAAATAGGTCTGGGGTTTCGTAGACGCGGACTCGGTGGAGCTTGGCCTGTTGCAGTTTGGTTTCGAGACGTTGCCAGATGGCGATGGCCAGGTTTTCCGTTGTCGGAATCCTAGTGAAGAAATCGGGAACTTCTTTGTTGAGGAAACGGTGGTCCATGGCGTCGAGGACTTCGCGGTTCATGATTTCTTTAAGCTGCTTGAGATCGACGACGAACCCGGAGCGCTGGTCGACTTCTCCTTTGACCGTAACTTCGAGCGTGTAATTGTGGCCGTGGCCGTTGGGGTTGTTGCATTTGCCGAAGAGGCGGAGGTTCTCTGCGGGCGTGAAATCGGGATTGTGGTAATAGTGCGACGCGGAAAATTCGGCTTTGCGGGTGAGATAGACCATTGGGAAGCAGTTGTCAGTACCCAGTACCCAGTTCTCAGCGGAGTTCGATGCGATTCACGCTTCTGAGTACCTTTCTACATATTAGAGGAAATTGGTGGTTTCGTGCCGGGCTAGAAAGGCTTTCACCGCGGAGGGCACGGAGAGACTAAGAGGAAACCGTCCTTCTCACTTGAATGATTCTATTCTGGTTAGGAATCTGGCGGCTACTTTCGGAGCGTCGAATTGGTTGACGTGAACCAGGCCGGCTGTGGCGATGGATTGGCGGAGCCTTGCGTCCCGGTAGAGTTCTTCAATTCCCGCGGCCAGGGCTTCGTCGCTGTCGGGATCGACCAGGACGGCGTGCGGAACGACTTCGGGGGCGGCGGCGGCGCGGGCGGCGATGATTGGCTTGGCGGCAGCCATGGCTTCGAGGAAGACGATGCCGAAACCTTCCTGAACGCTGGGGAGGCAGAAGGCGTCGCAGTGTACGTACTCATGGGCGAGATCGGATTGGGAGATGTTTTCGCGCCAGGTGACGGTGCTTTGCAGTTGTTCGTCTTGACAAAGTTTTTTCAGGCGTGAGGCTTCGGGGCCTCCGCCGACGATTCTTAGTTTCAGTTCTGGGATTCGCGAGCGGAGTTTTGCGGCGGCTCGGAGTAGGACATCCAAGCGCTTTCTGGGATAGAAACGGCAGACTGTGAGCACGGTAAACGTGGGGGCGGAGGTGATGCCCACTTCTCTCAAATTTGGCGAGAAGTGGGGCACCACAGGTTGTGTTGCTGACGGACCTTGGGATTGCAGCAGTTTCGTCCACGCTTCCAGGTCGATCAGTTCGGGGATGATTTCTGGAGTTGTCTGCAGGCCGTAGAGATCTTTGATGCGCTGCGCGGAATACTGGCTGGTGGTGATGACTGCATCGGCGGTTTGGGCGTGGATGCGTTCGCAGCTTGCTTGAATTCGCATGGTGGCGTGGGTGGCGCCGCACTCGAAGCGCATTTCATCGGCGATGACGCCTTTGATGGAGGCGATGTGAAGATCGTGCGGGCGGCGGGAGAGAGTGTAGCCGTCCATATCGAAGCCGATGGTGACGTCGGCTGGCGGGAGGCGGCGGATGCGGAGTTGCTGGTTGAAGAGTAGGCGTTGCGCGGTGTAGTTGCGGAGTTGGATGGTGGGCGTGACGAATTCGACTTTGGCGCCTTGAGCGCGGAGGGCGGTGGCGAGGGTGGAAATGCCGACGAAGGTGCCACTGCCGCGGGAGACTTCTAACGGGGTGGAGGTTAGGAAGCGGAGGCGCATGGGCAACTGAACGGCCATTGTAGCGGTGTCCTATGATCCAAGGCAGCCGTGATTCCCATGTCTCGCAAATGCGGCGAGACATGGGGCATCCCATCTCTATTCCCGATAAATGGCCTGCGCCATCCATGATACGAAGCCTGCAAGTTGGTTATTATAGTGGCGTGATTATCTCTCGCCGGATTCGTGCTTTTGTCGGATTTCTTTTCTTGCTCGCGCTTTCGGGGTGCTATAGCGGAACACGGCCTCCGCGGATCGGGGCGAGCGCTCCGGATTTCACGTTGACCGATTCCGACCGAACGGTGCAACTCAGCCAGTTGAAGGGGCAAGTGGTGCTGCTGAATTTCTGGGCGACCTGGTGTCCGCCATGCGTGGAAGAGATGCCGTCGCTGGTGCAGATGCAGAATCGCATGAAGGGCAAAGGGATCACGGTGGTGGCGGTGAGCATCGATGTGGATGAGAAGGCGTATCACCAGTTCGTGAAAGAACATGGAGTAAATCTGCTGACGGTGCGGGATCCGGACCAGAAGACGCCGAATTTGTACGGGACACATGGGTGGCCGGAGACGTATGTGATCGATCGGAATGGGGTGATCCGGCGGAAATTTATTGGGGCGGTGGACTGGACTGCGCCCGATATTACGGATTTTCTTAGCAAACTTTAGAAACTTCTTTTCGCCACGGATTTGCGCGGATATCCACGGATCAGTTTCTTCTCTCTTGGTGTTGCGATTCGAGTCCAGGGCGTGGCCTATCGGGATTAGCATGGTTTCTTTGTCTTCTCGCTACCTTTCTCTCTTTCTACTGATGACACTTATTCTGTCTGCCTTTTTGTTTCTTGGGGCGGACGCGGGGGATCATGGGATGAATCCGAAAGTGGTGCAGCAGGATGCGTTTACTGTGGTGGGGATTTCGGCGCGGACTAGCAATGCGAAAGAAATGACGGCCGACGGGGTGATTGGCAAGGAGTGGGGACGGCTGATGCAGGATGGATTGCTGGGCAAGATTCCGAACGCGGCGGACAAGAACATTGTTGCGGTGTACACCGAGTACGCCAGCGATCACAACGGTGAGTACACATTTGTGCTGGGGGCGCGGGTGAAGTCCGGGGACAAGGTCCCGGCGGGGATGGTGGCGAAGAAAATTCCGGCGGGCAAGTATGCGGTGTTTACGTCGGAGAAGGGGCCGGGGGCGAAGGTGGTGCCCGAGTTGTGGATGAAGATCAATTCCCTGCCGAAGACGGCGGCGGGCGGGGATCGGGTGTATGGGGCGGATTTCGAGGTTTACGATGAGCGGGCGGCGGACCCGGGGAGCGTGGTGGTGGATGTGTATGTGGGGATTCGGTGAGGTGCTGTTTTTCTGGATTCGATCCTCCGGATCTAGCTCGCAAAATTATTTGAGCGGGAGATCCCTTCGCTCCGCCTGAAAAGCGGCTACGCTCAGGATGACGCCCTTTAGCAGGTAGACACTTCGACGCACTTGCGCAACGCAGGACCTAACGGCCCGGGGCTACATGGGCTACATCCCGCTCCTGACGCCGGGTTTGACCCGCGCGTGTATAATCCGGGGACTCGCTGGCCCCGTCGTCTGGTGAGAATCCATCCTAGGTTTCTTCCAGGAGTTGCCGTGAAACACTCTTGCTTTGTGTCGCTGGACTCTGCATTTTCTTCCGTTCGAATTTTGGCTTCCCTTCTCTTTTTGATTTTTGCGTTGGCATTTTCGGCGACGGCGCAGACCGGGTACACCGGGATTTTTGGCGGCGGGCCGTTTTACAAGAATGCGGCGAACAACATCACTGAGATTGAGAACTCGGGCTTCACCGAAGCGATTGTGTGGAGTGTGGAAGTGAACAGCGTCGGCGATTTGAATTTCAATGGGGAGTTTCCGCTGACTTCGGGCGGGGTGTACGTGGGCGACCAGACGCATTCGGATTTCGCCTCGAACTTGGCGCTGCTGAAGCAAGGGACAGTGAAGCGGGTGACGTTCAGTATCGGGTCGTCGAATGTGGGCGACTGGCAGGATATTGCGGCGCTGGTCAAGGCGCAGGGGACGGGACCGAGCAGCATCTTGTACAAAGATTTCGCGGCGCTGAAAGCGGCGATTCCGGCGCTGGATGCAATCGATTTCGACGACGAGAACAGTTTTGATTCGGCGTCGACCATTCAGTTTGGCGTGATGCTCGGAAAGTTGGGATATCACGTGCTGCCGGATGCATTTGACGACAGCAGTTACTGGACGAATGTGGTAGCGCAGATCAACAGCCAACTGGCGGGGACGGTGGATGGCGTGCATCTGCAGGCGTATGCGGGAGGGAGCGGGAATAATCCGTGCCAGGGATGGAATTTCGGCAGCGTGCCGGTGTTTCCGGGCCTGTGGGATGCGGTCGATACGCCGAGCCAGGTGGAAAGCATCATGAGCGGGTGGAACAGTCAGTGCGGAATCGTGGGCGGATTCATGTGGCTGTATGACGACTTTGTGGGTAATGGCGAGGCCGCGCAGTATGCGAGTGCGATTAACACGGCGGTGGGGAGCAGCGGGTTTACGCTGTCAGGGCCGGGCAGCGTGTATCTGAATCAGAGTGGGAGCGCGGGTGAAGCTATCACGATTAAAGATGCGAACGGCTTCAATGGAACCGTGACGCTGACTGTGTCGACGCTGCCGAAGGGCGTGACGGGATCGTTCCAGGGAACGGGGAATAAGCGGAGGCTGGTGCTGCGTGCGACCTCGGGCGCAGCGACGGGGATTGGATCGGTGACTGTGACTGGAACTTCGGGGACGCTTACGAATTCGTTCAGCTTCACGCTAGCGGTGAGCGCGGGTGTAGGGACGACTGGGACGGGGACTCCGGTCGATTTGTCGTCGGAGTTTAATTTGAACGGCATCTACACCGATGGGTCGACGTACACGAATACCGGCCTCGATGGCGATGGGTACTCGTACTCGTCGAACCTGTTGACCGCATCGCGGGTGATGAATGGAGTGCTGCTGGATTTCGGTGCCGCGAACCAACTGGACGCGGTGAGCGCGACAGGGCAGACGATTGTGCTACCGGCGGGACAGTTCTCCGGCTTGGCGTTGTTTGCGACTGGCGTGCAGGGGAACCAGGTTTCACAGGCGTTTGTGGTGACGTATACGGATGGGACGTCGACGCGATTTGTGCAGAGTCTGAGCGACTGGTTCACGCCGCAGAAGTACGCGCACGAGTCGGAGGGCGTGGCCATGGCGTATCGGGATTTCGATAACGGGACGAAGGATGCGCGGGTGTTCAATTTGTATAGCTACCGGTTTGGGTTGAATAAGGCGAAGACGGTGGCGAGCATCACCCTGCCGAATAATGCGCACGTGGTGGTGTTGGCGGCGACGTTGGTGCCTTGAGGCTGTTTAAGGTCAAAATCAAAGGCAGCGGGCGAGTCGCCCGCTCCACACGACCAACGTCAACGGCGACGGATAGGAGTGTCCGTCCCACACTTCTATAGCTTCGCTCGCCTGAGGCGGAGGGCGTTGGTGATTACTGAAACTGAGCTGAAGCTCATGGCTGCGGCGGCGAAGATTGGGCTTAGTAATATGCCGAAGAATGGGTACAAAATTCCCGCCGCGATGGGGACGCCGATGGCGTTGTAGATGAAGGCGAAGAAAAGATTCTGGCGGATGTTGCGCATGGTCGCTTGGCTGAGGCGGCGGGCGCGGAGGATGCCGGAGAGATCGCCTTTGACGAGGGTGATGCCGCCCGACTCCATGGCAATATCGGTGCCGGTGCCCATGGCAATGCCGACGTCGGCTTGGGCGAGGGCTGGGGCGTCATTGATGCCGTCCCCGGCCATGGCGACGACTCTTCCCTGCTGTTGAAGTTTTTTGATCACTTCGGATTTGCGTTCTGGGAGGACTTCGGCTTCGAACTCGGTGATGCCAAGCTTTTCGGCAATCGACTTCGCAACCGCTGCCGTGTCGCCGGTGAGCATGACAATGCGCAGACCCTCGGCCTTGAGTGAGCCAACCGCGGCAGGCGTAGTCGGCTTGGTCGCATCGACAATCGTCAGGGAACCGGCGTAACGGCCATCAATCGCAACACCCACTTGAGTAGCGCTCGCTGGGGCAATCTCGGCGGGGGGCTTTGATGAGGCGAAAACACCGAGCCCATTCAAGAAATACAGGTTGCCGACAGCAACTCTCTTTCCCTCGACGACTCCCTCAACACCTCGGCCCAATCCGTAGGTGAATTCGTCCGCGTTAGCGAGCCGTAGCTTTTTTTCGTCTGCGGCAGCCACTATCGCTGCCGCCATGGGATGTTCGCTGGCTTTTTCAACGCTCGCGGCCAGCCGCAGAACCTCATCCGCACTCTCAGTATTTGTAGCGGAAACGCTGACCACTTTGGGCTTGCCTTCAGTGAGCGTGCCGGTCTTGTCTACGACCAGCGTGTCGACCTTTTCCAGAATCTCCAGAGCTTCGGCGTTTTTGATCAGGACTCCGGCGCTGGCGCCGCGCCCGGTGCCAACCATGATTGCCATAGGGGTGGCGAGGCCGAGGGCGCAGGGGCACGCGATGATCAGCACCGCTACGGCATTCACTAGCGCATGGGCCAAGCGCGGCTGCGGGCCGAAGAGAAACCATGCGATGAAGGTGATGACGGAAACGGCGACGACCGTGGGGACGAACCAGGCGGAGACGCGGTCGGCCAGGCGCTGGATGGGGGCGCGGCTGCGCTGGGCTTGTCCGACGAGTTGGACGATGCGGGCCAGGAGCGTTTCGCTACCCACGCGCTCGGCGCGCATGAGGAATGATCCGGTGCCGTTGATGGTGGCGCCGATGACTTTGTCGTTGGCAGACTTTTCGACCGGGATGGATTCGCCGGTGATCATCGATTCGTCGATGGAGCTGCGGCCTTCGAGGACGATGCCATCGACAGGGACTTTTTCTCCGGGGCGGACGCGGAGGCGATCACCGGGATGGACTTGATTGAGGGGAATGTCTTTTTCTTCAACCTCGCCACCGGGTCCGTTGGTAAGGACGCGCGCGGTTTTCGGGCTGAGATCGAGCAGGGCACGGATGGCGGCGCTGGTGCGACTGCGGGCGCGGAGTTCCATGACCTGTCCGAGCAGGACGAGCGTGGTGATGGCGGCAGAGGCTTCGAAGTAAACGTCGGGGTATCCACCCATGCGGCGCAGAGAGTTGGGGAAAATCTGAGGAGCGATCGTGGCGACGATGCTGTAGATGTAGGCGACACCGGTGCCCAGGCCGATCAGCGTGAACATGTTTGGGCTGCGGTTGACGAGGGATGTCCAGAAACGCTGGAAGAATGGGAGGCCGCACCAGAGGACGACTGGGGTGGCGAGTGCGAACTCGAGCCAGGGCAGCCGCGATCCGTGGAGAATTTGCATGAATTCGTCGGGCCAGATCATGCTGCCCATGGCGATGGCGAGTAGCGGAGCCGTGAGGATGACGCCGATCCAGAAGCGCAGGCTCATAACGCGGAGTTCCGGATTCTCTTCTTCCTTCGCGGTTACAGTGCGCGGTTCGAGAGCCATGCCACAGATGGGGCATGATCCGGGCTCGGTGCGGACGATTTCCGGATGCATCGGGCAGGTGTACTCGGTGCGCGTGGAGGGCATCGGAGTCTCGGGCTCCAATGCCATACCGCAAGAGGGACAGGCTCCCATTTTCGATTCGCGGACCTCGGGGCACATGGGGCAGACGTAGGCCGTGCTCGAGGAAGCCGGGTGGGCAGGCTTAAGGGCGGGCATTCCCAGCATGACGAGGCCGGAAGATGGCTTATTCAAATACTGCTCGGGATTCGCTCTAAATTTTTCGGCACATCCGGCACAGCAGAAGTAGAACTTCTTGCCTGCGTGGTCGTGGGTATGTTTAGCCGTGGCGGGATTCACGTTCATACCGCATACCGGATCACGCTCTGCGGCCGCGTTGAGAGCGGTGCCGGGCATGCCAAGTTTGACTAATCCTGATGCGGATTTGTTCAGGTATCCCTGAGGATTAGCTTTAAATTTTTCGACGCAACCGGAGCAGCAGAAGAAGTACGTCTTGTCGGCGTGATCGTAGGTATGTTTGGCGGTTGCGGCGTTAACGTTCATGCCGCAGACGGGGTCGCGTTCGAGGGCGGGGTCCGAGTTCATCCTATTCGGTTCGATTGCCGATGCTCTATATTAGATTCACCGGCGGATTTGTGCCGACGGGTTGTCGATTCCAAGTTCATCTTGCGGAAGAGGTTGTTCTCCATGACTTATCTGGAAGTGTTGTATTCGTACGGTGCGATTCCGGGCGAGAGAGAATTGCGCGCGATCGATGCGATGCGCGAGGTGTATGGCGTGCAGCGGGTACAATTCAACGCCAAGGAGCGGACGGTGCGGGTGCTGTTCGACGCGTCGCGCATGAAGCAGGATGCGGTGGCGAAACTGCTACGTTCCGCGGGGATTGATGTTCGGGAGCAGGTCGCGCTGGCGTAGTGGATGTCAGAAGTTCGAAGGCAGAATGCCGAAGTGAGTCTGCGGGTGATTGCCGCGTTCCTTCCATTCTGCTTTTTTATTTGGATCGTGGAACGAGGGTGGGGAGGGCTGACGCTCGGCGAAAAATGCAAGGGGTGCTCACAGAAAACCTCTGGCCGAAGTTATTCTCTGAAGCACCCCGTTGCGCGCCACTTCGTCTGTTCTTGTATATAGCAACTGGTATGCCGAAGCTAAGTTATTCAAAATACGTGGCCAGAGGGTTGGCGGACTGGTAGGAATTTCCAGCCGTGGGGGGAAAATTTACTCCGGGTCTTTAGGGCAAGAAAAGGGCCGGGACGGATGTTGAAAAGTCTTTATAGGGATTCGTGCCGACGGCGAGAAACCCTGGGCTTACCCGTTAGCGGAACTGGCGGGCTATTCTCGAGTATCCCTCCGGTACAGGATTCCGAACCTCCGGTCATAACGACGCTGCGGTGGTGCGGGTAGGGATGCTTCGACTGCGGTTGCGTTCGCCTTCTGCTCGCGCAATCCTCGCTCAGCATGACAGTGGCTCTGAGGATGGTGTGAGTTCTGCGGAGTGATTTGTGCGGCGGCGTTTTCAGTCAGAAGAAAGTTGGTTATAATCGGGAAGAACTTTTTCCTGCCTCATCAGCGCCCTTAGCTCAGTTGGATAGAGCGTCTGGCTACGAACCAGAAGGTCGGGAGTTCGAATCTCTCAGGGCGCACCATTTACTTCATTCGTGATCTGCGGTCACCGTTTCCACTCTAGCCTTTTCTGGGATATGCTTCCCGGCGCAGATCTTAGGAGTATCTCCATGTCCAAACAGCTATTGTTCTTTCCCCTCTGTGTCTTGGTCTTGCTCATCTTGATGGCAACTTCTTTTGCCCAGACGTCTGCCGCGCGCACGCAGTATTTTCCGGATACTACAGACGGGATTCATTTGGAGATGGTGTTTAACTACAACGTGCCGGATCCGAAGGCGGAGGCGGGCGTTGTCGATATGGTGTGGGGATCGAATTATGCGGTGCAGCCCGCTGGGGTTTACAACACCAGCTACATTCCCTACTCCGTCGACAACTTTACGAATTCAGTGGCGTGGTATCAGGCGAACCATCCGGATTGGCTGGAGTATTTGTGCGACCAGAAGACGCTGGCGTTTGAGTTCGGGACGACGACATTAGCGCCGCTGGATTTTGCGAATCCGGCGGTGCAGACGTATCAATGGGCGAACTGGGTGGATGCGCCGCTGGCACGGGGATTCGGCGGGATCGCCGTCGATACGATGGCTCTGACGAATGACTGGCAGCGTTGCGGACACTTTGATACGTCGGGTGCGTGGGTGCAGCAGTATACGGGACAGTCGGATGACGCGGCGTTCCGGCACGATGTGCTGGCGTGGGAGGCGGCGACGTATCAGCATGTGCATCAGTACTCGAAGACGGCAACGATGCAGGTCAATGTGACGTATCAGTTTGGCGAACCGCGGGCCGATAATCTGCGGCTGATGACGACGACTGATTTGTTGTTCGATGAGCGCGGGTTTACGAATTGGGGATCGATTGAGCGGCATGTGACGACGCCTCCGGAGTGGGAAGGGATCATGAACGCGATCGAGTATGTGCAGTCGAAGGGCGTCTGCTACATGACGAACGGAGAGGAGCCGGGGCACAGCATAAAGATCAGCCAGGCGGAGCGGCTGTGGGTGCTGGCGAATTATTTACTGGTGAAGAATCAGTGTACATACGTGTACATGACGGGACTTTCGAACGGGCAGCAAGGATATGGGAGCCTGATCACATTTCCGGAATACTCCACTGCGATCGGACACGCGACGGGCGCGATGACGAAGACGCAGGGTGTGTGGGAGAGGACGTACTCGGGCGGATTGACGCTAGTGAATCCGAGTAACGCTACGGCGACGGTGACGCTGCCTCCGGGAAATTATGTGGACGTAAATGGGAACGCTGTGACTTCTCCGGTGACGATGACGCGGCAGACGGGGGAGATTCTGCTGCGGCAATAGACGAAGAGTGTGGCTGCTTGCGCCGAACCGGAGTTCAACGAATTATCGTTGAAAAACGCAACCATTGGCGGCCACGACGCCTCATCCCATCAGGCGAAAATGGTGCTTACCAAGGTGACTCTCCCGATGCGGGAGGCCAGACCTTCGCGGCGGTAATCTGCTAATCTCAATTTAGCCCTGTTGTTGCCTGTAGACGTGCCGGACGTCTTTCCGGACTAACTTTCCGGACTACGAGTTACAACAACGATGCCGAAGGAAATACAGCAGCAAGAAGTGTCCGTGTTGTCGGCGGCGAAGAATGGATTGGTGTACCTGACCGCGAACGACTGGCAGTTGATCGTGGACAAGGCCAACCGGCGGAAGTTCAAGACGGAAGAAGTCATAGTGCAGCAAGGCCGGCGAACCTATGGCGTGTACCTGATACTGGCGGGACGGGCATCGGTGCAGATCCCATCCGGGGCGGCCAAGACGATCGGGCCGGGAGAAATCTGCGGGGAGATTTCGTTTTTGGATGACCTGCCGGCGACCGCGACGGTCGTGGCGCTGGATCCGGTCGAAGCCTACTATTTGGACCGGGCGACACTGCAGTCACTCTTCGAGTTGTTTCCTCATCTTGGATCGCGCTTCTACCGCTCCCTGGCCAGCAGCTTGTCGCGACGTTTACGGGAACTGATCGGCGTCCCAGAACCCATTAAGAAATCCTGACACTAGCGAACGCGTGGGCACTGCCACGATGTGCTAGCCTACACACTGCTTCCCTTCCGGACGCACGCGGAATGGAGGGGAGCGTCCCGCGGCCGATCTGCATGATGGATTCCGGAAACCTTCGACTGGCGCTGTTTTCCGCAGCGGTGCTTGGCTTCAGGCACGGGCTGGACTACGACCACATCGCCGCGATCACCGACATCAGCAGCGTACAAGCCAAGGCGCGGGATGCGATGCGCTATGGTTTGCTCTATGTGGCGGGACATGCGACGACCATAGCGGTGTTGGGCACGCTGGCGGTCGCGTTCCGACTGTCGCTTCCGGCGGCGAGTGATCGATGGGCAGAGCGGTTGGTCGGAATCACGCTGCTGGTGCTTGGAATTTACGTGCTGGGCACATTATTTCGGCCCTCGACGCATAGCCACGGGCCGAAAACGCGGATCACGATCCTCATCAATGCGATGCTGTGGGTCTACTGGCGCATGAGCCGCATTTTTGGCGGGACGCGCGTGGAGGCTCCGCAGGTATTCAAAGACGGCTACGGGACGAGTTCGACTTTTATGGTGGGCGTGATTCACGGACTGGGAGCGGAGACCTTCACCCAGGTTTCACTGTTCCTGGCGGCGGCGAGTCTGGGTGGGGTGGCAGGCCTTCTAGGACTAGCAATGTTCATCCTCGGACTGATAGTGATGAACACACTGATGTGCGCATCGGCAGCGGGACTGTTCTCAACGTCATTTTCGAGGCCGGTCGCCATGCGAGCACTGACGGTACTCACATCGGCCTACAGTATTGTGGTCGGCACCATCTTCTTGTTGGGATCGGCAGACAAGCTGCCTTCGATCACGGGCTAATCACATCGATACCTCGGGAACGAGGCGTAACTTCTATCCAGTTCAGAGAGATAGCGAGCCCAGTGGATTGCAGCAGTCTGGCGTGAGACTTCCCTCTCTATTACCGAAGAGTAAACCCAGAAAAGACGCAAGAGGATGATGCAAGATGTGCAGGAGTTTGCACTCCGGGCGAGGGAGCGATACGGGTTATGGCGCTCAAGTCTTTTATTGTCATTGTGATAAACCAAAGGTGACTTTGGTACCAGATGTGCACTAAATTAGTCGCCCGAATAGCGTTCGCGGTTCTGTGGGAAGATTGCGTGTAAAGTTCACCATAAAAACAAGAAGAAACAACAAAGAGTTTTAGAAGTTCAGGAGGGTTGTAGCTTATGAAGCGCATGCTGTTGATGGTTCTTGTGGCCCTAGCATTACCGATGGCGGCATTTGCCACTAATTCGGTCGACTTCACAAACAGCGGCGGCACACTCTCGGGCTCTAGCGCAGGCTTGACCCTGAGCGGTTCGACGCTCATTGCAGTAAATGGATTGAATGGGATGGGATTGGTGACCGGGACGGACTTGGGATCGATCACCTTCTCGACTGGGGCTCTGGTCAGCGGCTCGCTGCAAGGACAAGTTGGAACGCCGACGTGGTTCGCAGGCGGCGGGAGCTTCATGATCACCTCCAATGGCAGCGACGGATTGCCGAGCGGAGTGCTGTTCAATGGCTCATTCTCGGGTCCGGTTTCGTGGACGCTGGTGACGCTGGCCAACGGAACCCACAACTACACGCTGACGGGCAGCATCACCGGCACCTGGTATAACGGGTCGACGGTGAACGGCGCGACGGTGCAACTCACCATCAACACCGGCAAGGGCTATTTCGACGGCATGACGTCGATTTCGAGTGGTGATACGAACATCACGACGGTGCCGGAACCGGGCACGCTGGGACTGTTGGGCACGGGCCTGGTGGGACTCGCCGGGGTGTTGAAGCGCAAGATGAAAGCATAACCCTTACCATCTCCTGAAAAAGGCCCCGCCGCGAGCGGGGCCTTTGTATTTTGGGCAAGAGAGTCTGAGAATCGGCTAGGGATGCCGATTACCGGAGTAATCGTGGTTCGGGGATTACCGTTGACCCATCCCTTGCCGCCTTCTTAAATTGCCAACAGGGGGTTGTATGAAAGATATCCATGAGGTCCTGCGCCAAAAGCAGGCGAAATACGCCCAACTCGGCAAGCAAATTGAAATGCTGCAGCAGGCTGCGGAGAAGTTGCGGGAAGTAGCACCGTTGCTGGCGGAAAGCGATGAAGAAGACAATGCCGTGCTGGCCGAGGTTGAGGAAATAACCGGCCAGGGCGACGCGCTGGCGGCCAAAGCGGGAGCAAACGGCGGGTCGGCAGCGTCGAAGGGATCGAGGCCGACGGCGCCGCGGTGGCCGTAAAACCCTGGGCTTTCACGGAGACCTAACCCAAAGACCGAGCTATGACTCTGCAAGCGTTACTGGTTTCGAGCGACAATTCCGCGGCCGATGTGCTGGGCAGGATCCTGCCCATGCTCGGCATTGCCATGGACCGATCCAGCGATCTGGAAACGACGATGGCACGAATCCAGCAGCAGAAATTCGACATGTTGATCGTCGACTACGACGATGCGAAAGCGGCAGATGAAGTGCTGAAACTGGCACGCCGTCTGGGGACTGGACCGCTTTCGGTCGCGTTGGTCGGAGATCTGGCGAAGGTAAGAGCGATCCTGAGCGAGGGATCGCATTTTGTATTGCACAAGCCGATTTCGGACGAAGCGGCGAAAGCAGGATTGCGGCCGGCTGCGGCCTTGTTGAGCCGGGAGCGGCGGCGGGCGTTCCGGGTTCCGGTGCAAGCTCCAGTTCAGATTACGCGAACGGACGGACGGAAATTTGAAGGCATCCTGCTGGACTTGAGCGAGACGGGCATGGATGTACTGACAGCCGAGTCTCAAGGGGCGGGATCACTGCTGGCGTTTCATTTCCAACTACCCGACGGGAAGCTGGAAATCGACGCGCACGGACAAGTGGCCTGGGCCAATCCGAACGGGCAGACCGGGGTTCATTTTCTTGATCTGACCGATGCCGTGAAGGATCAGTTGAGGGGCTGGGTGAAGGCGGCTGCGACCACGGCGGGAGCCGGACCGAACGAAGCCGTTCCGCATTGCAAGCTGACCGATCTGAGTTTAGGCGGCTGCTATGTGGAGACCGATGCTCCGTTTCCGGAGCGGTCGCTGGTCGACCTGTGCCTGAAGACTGACGAATTGGAAGTTCACACCGAGGGCATGGTGCGCGTGATGCATCCGGGACACGGCATGGGAGTGGAGTTCCCTTCCCGTACTCCCGAGCAGCGGGCACAGGTTGGAAACCTGATCAGCTTCCTGCGCAATTGCCCGGAGACGATGTTGGAGCTGATTATTTCTCCGCGGGCGCTGGTGGCGGATATGACGCAGTTTGAACCGGGCGAGCCTTTGCCGGAAGGCGCCGAAGAGTTGGACGATCCGTTGCTTGATCTATTGCGACGAGGAAATACGATGCAGCAGGAGAAGTTCCTTGGGGAGTTGCGGCATCAACGTAGCCCTGAGGATGTGGCGTCGGCGTAGTTCCTTCTTGCTGTTCTTCTCTCTAGATCCTCTGAACGAACCTAAGCCCCCGCAGTCCCTCAGGGCTAAAGCCGATCCTTTTGGGGGCTCTCAACGGCACGAGTAGAACTCGTGCCCTTCCCAAAATCAATTGGCGATCAGAAAAGCCTCTCGTGGCAGGTCTTTTGGCGGACTGGCGAGGGAGTTTTGCGATGAGCGGTGCGGCGGGCGAGAGCTTGTGGCGTGCGAGAGGCTTTGGTTTGGCGGCCCGAAGAATCGAAGAACCCGGACCCCGTCTCTGGTACGGGTCCTTCAGATCTTCGTGGTCTGTTCCACCCCAATGCGAGTACGGTAACGAAGTTCCGTTGCGCGATGGTTGCACGCAGGTTAAATCTGGATTAAATCGGGCGGTGGAGATTGTAGACTGAGAGCGCGTTTAATCTAGCAGGCACAGCATTCAAACTCTTAGCGGGAGAACTTCTCTGGCAACAACGAGCACGGCAGCAGGGGCGTCTGGCGCGGGTTCTAAAGGCTTGGCGCAAAAACAGTCGCTGCTGTGGATGCCTCTAGCCGTGGTGGCTGCGGCGGCGTTTGCTGTGGAAATTCCTTTCTTCTGGCTCGGCACCCCATCCGGGCACGATGTCGAATTCCATCTTTATTCGTGGCTGGAAGTGTTGGCGCACTGGAAACAGGGCGTGCTGTATCCGCGGTGGGCGGCACTGGCGCATTTTGGATACGGCGAACCGCGGTTCATTTTTTACCCGCCGGCATCGTGGCTGTTGGGGTCGGTGATTGGAAAGATATTTCCGTGGGCGATCGCTTCCTGCGTCTTTATCTGGATCGTGTTGGTGCTGGCGGGATCGTCGATGTTCTTGCTGGCGCGGCGATGGTTGAACCGGCGCGACGCCATTTTTGCGGCAGCTTTGTATGCGGTGAATCCGTATCACCTGGTGATTGTGTTTTGGCGAAGCGCATTTGCGGAATTGCTGGCGAGTTGCCTGGTGCCGTTGCTGGTTTTGTGTCTGGTGAAGGCGCTGGAGGATGAGCGGCGAATGTGGGTGCCTCTGGGACTGATTCTGGGCGCGTCGTGGCTGATCAATGCACCGGCGGCGTTGATGATTCATTATTCGATGGCGCTGCTGGTAGTGGTGCTGGCGTGGCAGAAGCGATCGGCGAGGTTGGCAGTGGTCGCGGCTGGCGCGGTGGTGTTGGGCGCTGGTGTGGCGGCGTTTTATCTGGTGCCGGCGGTATACGAGCAGAGGTGGGTTGAGATTGCGAACGCAGTGTCGGCGGGGTCGCGGCCCACGGATAATTTTCTATTTGTTCACACCGCGGATGCCGAGCACGATGCATTCAATAAGCTCATCTCGTGGGTAGCAGTTCTTGAGATGGTCATTGTGGCTGGGTGCCTTTGGTTATCCGGCACGTGGCGGAGATCGAATCGAAAGTTGTGGAACGGGCTTGCGGGCTGGGCGATTGCTTGCTGCGTGATGATGTTTCCGATCACCGCGATGTTGTGGAATATTCTGCCTAAGCTGGCGTTCATGCAATTTCCGTGGCGGTGGATGCTGTGCGTGAGCATGATGTTTTCGTTGTTGCTCGCGATTGCACTGCGGTCGTGGTGGATGCGCGTGGCGGTGTGCATCGTGAGCCTATTGGTGATTCTGGGCGCATGGCATTGGGCGCAGGCTCCGTGGTGGGACACGACGGCGGACTTGCGCGAGATGCAGGACAACATGGCCACCGGCGTTGGTTACGAAGGGACCGATGAATACACTCCCCTGGGGGCGGAACCGGCGAACGCCGATAAAGAAGCGCGCAAGGTGACCGTGAATGGGACGGCGCACGCCACGATCCGGGTGTTGCGCTGGGACGAAGAGTCGCGGGAGTTTACAGCGGAGATGTCGGCGGCCGATCAATTGGCGCTGAAGTTATTTCGATATCCGGCGTGGCGGGTGGAAGTGAATGGCCAAGTGGTCGAGACTTTGGCACGCGAGGGTACCGGGCAGATGCTTGTGCCCGTTGGCGCAGGGATGAACCGGGTGGAGATCACTTTTATTAGGACCTGGGATCGGATTGTGGGCGGGTGGGTGTCAGTGGTGAGTCTGATTGGGGTGATTTTCTGGGGCGTCGTCCGGCGCCGGCGGCAGGTCTCTTAGGTTCTTCAGTTCCGGGGCGCGCGGGATTCTTCACAACGCCTGAGCTGCGGCTGCGCTCCAAATGATGCCAGTTTTCCTTAGAAGCGGATATGAAGCGAGTTTTGATTGCTACTTCGAATGCCGGAAAGCTGCGGGACTTTGCCGGAGCGGCGGCTGCGCATGGAATTGAGATTGGCGGAATTCCTGACTTCTCTTCCCTGCCGTTGGTCGTGGAAGACGGGCAGACGTTCGAGGAGAACGCGCGCAAGAAGGCGGAGGAATATAGCGAGTACGTGCCCGGGGAGATTGTGGTCGCCGACGATTCGGGGATTGAGATTGATGCGCTGGGCGGGGCTCCGGGGGTGCATTCGGCGCGATATGCGGCGGATGAGCCGCACTTGGCCGATGTGAACACGGACGATGAGTTAAATAACGCTCGCGTGTTGCGGGAGTTGAAGGGCGTGGCTCGAGAGAAACGCACTGGGCGGTTTGTATGTTTGCTGGCGGCGGCGCGGGATGGGAAGACGCTGGCGACGTTTCGGGGAACGGCGGAGGGGGTGATTCTTGAGGCGCCGCGCGGGACGAATGGATTTGGATATGATCCGCTATTTTATTTTCCGCAGATTGAGAAGACGTTTGCCGAGTTGAGCGCCGAGGAGAAGGCGCAATACAGCCATCGCGGGGCGGCGTTTCGGGAATTTCTGGAGTGGTGCGACCGGACTGGCTGAATCTCAGTCAATAAGCATCGAACCTCTGCTTCAAACATCAAAATCAAAAGCGACGGACAGGAGTGTCCGTCCCACGCCGCACAATTAAGATGCATTCTCATCCAACGGCATTGATCTTTGATATGGACGGAGTGCTGATCGACTCCGAGCCAGTGCATAAACGCGCCAAGGAACTAGCGTTCGGGCAGCATGGGATTGTCCTGACAGAAAGCGTATACGACAAGTACAAGGGGCGTCCGGATTCGACAGTACTGGTGGAGATTTTGGAGGAGCGTGGAGTCGGACACAAACTCGACCAAGTGACGCGGCTGAAGCATCAGATTTTTGAGAGCCTGGAGCATGAAATTCGGGGCGTCGAAGGAGCGATTGAATTTGTGCGTTGGGCGCACGGGCGATTTCGGCTGGCGCTGGCGACGTCGGCTACGGCGCGGAACCGGGAGAAGGCGATGAAATTGTTGGGCATCGCGGACTGCTTTGAGGTGATGGTCGACAGCGATGGGCACAGGAATCCGAAGCCACATCCCGAAGTTTTTCTGGTGGCCATGAAGCGGCTTGAATTGAGCGCGGGGGATTGTTGGGTGATCGAGGATTCCGTGAATGGATTGCGGGCGGCGAAGGCGGCTGGGTGTTTTTCGGTTGGGATTACGACGACGTTTGATGCCGCAACTTTGTCTGCGGCAGGAGCGGATTTAGTGGTTGATTCATTTCGGGAGTTGCGCGGGAAATTGGAATAAGAGTCGAGTTTCATCAGCGAACCTCGGAATGTCTTCCCCCCGAAGTCGGTGAGCGGGAGATCCCTCGCCCCGCTGGTAAAGGCGCGGGGACTTCTGCATGACGCCGCCGATGCGAAGCGTCGGTTCCTTGACTTCACTTCTTGCGGCACACGATAATGAAAAGTTATTTTCTCATTGATGGATTGATAAGGAGCTTCTGTGGCGTCAGCCAGTTCTTCTGCTCCCGGGGTTAGCAGCAATGTCAGTAAGTTTGTGCCGCAAGGCGGGGTGGCTCCGTTGCGAGCCGGTCAGGGAATGTCGTTTGTTCTCCGCCGGCTACATTCGCTCACGGGGATTATCCCGGTGGGCGCGTTCCTGTTCGAACATATTTTGGTTTCGAACTCGACGGCGATTGGCCAGAATGGGGCGGCAGCCTATGCCCGCCAGGTCAGCTTTCTGGCGAACCTTCCGCTGGTGTTTTTGCTAGAACTGTTCGGCATCTGGATTCCGATTGCTTACCACGCGCTGTACGGGTTTTACATCTGGTATCGCGGCGACAGCAACACGGCATCGTACCCGTGGTCGGGCAACCGGATGTACACCTTGCAGCGGTATACAGGCGGGATCGCATTTATCTACATCGTGTGGCACGTGTACACGATGCGGTTTACAGGCGTCGATTTGCATGCCGATCCCTCGGCTTCATTCGGAAAAGTTCAGAACGAAGTGATGCATTCCAGTCTGTTTCTATTTTATGTGATCGGACTGGTAGCGGCGTCTTGGCACTTCGCGTATGGCATTTGGCTCTTCTGCGCGAAGTGGGGGGTCGTGGTCGGAGAGAAAGCACAGCAAAGGCTGCTGCGTGTATGTGCGCTGTTCTTCTTTGTGTTGTGCGGCGCGGGACTTGCCAGCCTGTATTCGTTCCGCTCGCATCCGATGGAGACGGATTCGCCGAATATAACGCAGCTTTCCAGGGATCATAGCGGCGGCGCGGCCGCGCACGACGGAAAGGGGGCACGATAATCATGGCGGCAGCTCCCAAAATTATTGTGGTCGGCGGCGGACTGGCCGGGCTTTCAGCGGTGATCAAAATCGCGGAGATGGGTGGCAGCGTTGACCTGTTCTCGATTGTGCCGGTGAAGCGGTCGCACTCGGTGTGCGCGCAGGGCGGCATCAACGCAGCCAAGAACCTGAAGGGCGAGGGCGATTCGACCTATAAGCATTTCGACGACACCATTTACGGCGGGGATTTTCTGGCCAATCAGCCGCCGGTGAAGGATATGTGCGATGCCGCGCCCGGAATCATCGATCTGCTCGATCGCATGGGCGTGCCGTTTAACCGCACGCCGGAAGGCTTGCTGGACTTCCGCCGGTTTGGCGGAACCTTGTATAACCGGACGGCCTTTGCGGGCGCGACCACCGGCCAGCAGTTGCTCTACGCGTTGGACGAGCAGGTGCGGCGGTATGAGTCCGAGGGAAAGGTAAAGAAGTACGAGCACTGGGAGTTCCTGTCGGCGGTGCTCGACGGAAAAAAAGTCTGCCGCGGCATCTGCGCGATGGACCTCCGAACGATGGAAGTACGTACCTTTCCGGCGGACGCGATCATTATTGCGACGGGCGGAAATGGCGCGATCTTCGGCAAGTCGACGAATTCGGTTGTATGTACAGGGTCGGCGCAGTCGGCGTTGTACCAGCAAGGGTGCTTCTACGCCAACGGCGAGTTTATTCAGGTGCACCCAACATGCATTCCCGGCGAGGACAAACTACGGCTGATGTCGGAATCGGCACGCGGCGAAGGCGGACGGGTGTGGGTTCCTAAGACTCCCGGCGACAATCGCGATCCGAAGTCGATTCCGCAGAGTGAGCGCTGGTACTTCCTGGAAGAGTGGTATCCGAAGTACGGGAACCTGGTGCCGCGCGATGTGGCGACGCGAGCCATCTTCAAGGTGGTGTTCGAGCACAATCTTGGAATCGACGGCAAGCCGATGGTCTATCTCGACCTGACGCACATTGACCGCAAGATTCTCGATAAGAAGCTGGAAGGCATTCTCGAGATTTACGAAAAGTTCGTCGGCGATGATCCACGCGATACGCCGATGAAGATTTTCCCCGGCATGCATTACACGATGGGCGGGCTCTGGGTGGATTACAAGCAGATGACGAACATCGCGGGAGTGTTTGCCGCCGGCGAGTGTGAATATCAGTATCACGGGGCGAACCGTCTGGGCGCGAATTCGCTGATGTCGTGCATCTACGGCGGTGGGATTGCCGGGCCGAACGCGGTGAACTATGCGCGCGGGCTGCAGGCTTCGGAGGGCAACGGTCACTTCGCCGCGGAACAGAAGAGGCAGGAAGAGAACAATGCACTTCTGATGAAGAACGAGGGCAACGAGAATCCGGTGAAGTTGTGGCGCGAGCTGGGCGAGTTGATGACGAGGGATTGCACGGTCATCCGCTACAACAAGAACCTGGTTGGGACCGACGCGAAGCTGGTAGAGATGCTGGAGCGGTATCGGAAGATCAACCTGAGCGACAAGACGCTTTGGGCGAATACGACCGTGGTGTTTGCGCGGCAGCTTTACAACATGCTGCAACTGGCGCGGGTGATTGCGCAGGGGGCTCGCATGCGGGACGAGTCGCGCGGGGCGCACTACAAGCCGGACTTCCCAGATCGCGACGACAAGAACTGGATGAAGACCACGAAGGCGTATTTTGCGCCGGACGCGGATGAGCCGAAGTTTGAGTTTGAGCCGGTGGATGCGGGGCTGATTCCGCCGCGGCCGAGGAAGTACTGAGCAGGGGGATGCCGGTTGAGTTGCAGGTGGGATGAGATTTTTGTGCGGGTGGCGCCGCCACCGAAGTCTGTGTAAGTTGAATTGGGGACGGCACGAGCGCGGCGGAGTTCGGGACGGATGGAAGGCACAATGGTCAAAGATCGAGTCTTTCACGGCATAATCGGAATTACTCCGCTCCTGTTTGCGATCGCCTACCTTTGGAATCCTTGGGGACGAGGCGGTACCCCGATCATCGGCATCGTTCTATATGCGCTAGCGGTGTGGGCGGCTGTGAAAAATCCGCTTAAAGGAAAACCACGGTCGGCGCTGGCGATATGTGTGGGATACGGTCTAGCTGCGACGGTTCTTGTCGCCAACGCATTTCTGCAACACACCCGCCGGGATCTTGGTTGGGCCATCGTGTTCATAGGCTTTGCTGTTGTTTGGGGGATCAATTCTCATCGGGATGCTAAGTTATCTCCTCCAGTGATAGAAAATCATGGCTGATAAAACCGTCATCATCAAAATCAAGCGGCAAATGACCCCCGAGGGCAAGTCGTATTGGGAGGAGTTTGCGGTCCCTTACCGGCCGAACATGAACGTGATTTCGGCGCTTATGGATATTGCGGCCGATCCGGTCACGAAAGATGGCAAGGCGACGACGCCCATCACCTACGACTCGAATTGTCTTGAGGAAGTGTGTGGGTCGTGCGCCATGCTGATCAATGGCAAGGCGCGCATGGCGTGCTCGGCGCTGATCGATCAGCTGGAGCAGCCGATCCGGCTGGAGCCCTTTTCGAAGTTCCCCATCGTACGCGATCTGGCCACGGATCGCAGCGTGATCTTCGAAAATCTCAAAGCTGTGAAGGCGTGGGTGCCGATCGATGGCACGTACGACCTCGGCCCCGGACCGCGAGTACAACCGGAAGAGCAGGATGCGGCGTATCCGTTGTCGCGCTGCATTTCGTGCTGCTGCTGCATGGAGGCCTGCCCGCAGTTCAACGACGACACGAACTTTGTGGGCGCAGCGACGATTTCGCAGGTACGCTTGTTCAATACGCATCCGACGGGCGCGGCGCTGAAGCGCGAGCGGCTGGCGGCACTGATGGGCGATGGCGGCATCCAGGAATGTGGCTACGCGCAGAATTGCGTGGAAGTTTGCCCGAAGGATATTCCCCTGACCAAGTCGATTTCTGAGGTTGGCGGGCAGGTGATGAAACAGGCGTTGGGAGATTTGTTGCGGCGGTAGTCCCATGCTTCTCGAATTTCCATGTCTCGCAAATCCGGCGAGCCATGGGGCATCCCCAGTTTTAAGTCTCTGATGTGCCCTTTTCCCTTGCTGGATTTTGTCAATCTGCGGCAAACCCTGTAGGGTGGGGTGTCATCTGATGTAGCCAAGTTGTGGGCTGCAGAGCAGATAGTGCGGTCTTTCCCTGGGCTGAAGAGTGGTCCACAAACTGCCGTTAAAGCACTGAAAGAGTCCGGCTGCCGAGGTGGTCACCAGCCACGCGGACACGCGAGTAACCAGGGCATTTGGGTACGCAGGTAATGGCGACCAAACCTTGTTTCGCTGGTAGGCTTGACAGCATAGCTTAAAATACCGCTACTCGCGGAAAGAGAACCGGCGGACAGTTGTATTTGCCGCCATGAAATAGAGACGGGCAAGAGTGCCCGTCTACACGGTGCACACTTCTTGAGACGACTGGCTCGGATTCAACTCGCGATTGTGATGCTGGCGGCGATGTGCGGCTCGGCGTTTGCCGTGCGTCCGGTGACCACGCATCATGCGCACCGCAAGCATTTCCGGTGGCTGCGCTGGAATCCGATGTTCCGGCCGTCGCATGAATCGTTGCTGCTGCAGAATGCGGAAATCAACAGCCTGAATCTTCCGCGCATCCAAGATGAGACCGAACTGGAAGCCCTCAAGGCAGACGGATCGCTGGTGCCCATCGTTCCCAGTGAGAGTTTGAAGATCGAGCATTCGCTGGACCCGTCGCGACGCTTTTGCCGCCCGTGGACACGCGACTTCGTCGATGATCTAAGCCAGGCGTACTACAATCGCTTCCATCAACAGATTCAGGTGAACTCGGCGGTACGCACTGTGAAGGTGCAAAGGAAACTGCGCCGGCACAATCGGAATGCGGCGCCGGCGGAAGGCGATACCGCGTCATCGCACCTGGCTGGAGTAACGGTGGACCTGCAACGCCGGGGCCTGACCAAAGATCAGATCAAGTGGATGGAGCTGTATCTGTTCTACATGAAGGCGCTTGGGCTGGTGGAACCGGAAGAAGAGCGTCGGCACTGGTGCTTCCACATTATGGTGAGCGGCAAGTATGCGGACTGGCGCGAGACGCAGAATATCGTGCCGATCGAGCGGCCCGCGGACGACGTTCCGGCGACCCAGGTGGCGATGGGTAGCGGCGGAAAATAGCTCAAAAGCAGGTTTCAAAGGTTCAAGGTCTCAAAGTTTCTCAC
>Ga0335070_10001383_pt1 | contig 27933 bp, 27 predicted proteins | sample Lox_Sample_13_FD_206722 | JGI IMG/M metagenome (GOLD analysis project Ga0335070, IMG submission 206722) | Soil microbial communities from Loxahatchee National Wildlife Refuge, Florida, United States - Lox_Sample_1.3 | ecosystem: Environmental > Terrestrial > Soil > Wetlands | place: USA...
GCTTACGCTGAAGCCTGCGCAGCACGAGGAATACCCGTAGATTCCTTTGCACCGAGGCTTTCCTTCTTCTTCAACGCATTCACAGACGTTCTGGAAGAAGTAGCAAAATTCAGGGCAGCGAGACGCGTCTGGGCAAAAATTATGAAGGAGAGATTTAAGGCTAAGGATCCCCGATCAATGATGCTCCGATACCATGTACAGACCGGTGGAGTCACCCTGACAGCGCAGCAGCCGCTGAACAACATCGTCAGAGTTGCCCTGCAGACACTCGCCACCGCGTTGGGCGGAAATCAGTCCCTCCATACGAATTCGTATGATGAAGCCCTGTGTCTCCCCACCCAGGGTGCGGTGACAGTTGCCCTCAGAACCCAGCAGATAGTCGCTGAAGAAAGCGGCGCCTGCGTGACCGTCGATCCTCTGGCCGGGTCTTACTATGTAGAGTACCTGACCGACAAGATCGAGGCGGAAGTCGAAGATTACATCAAGAAGATTGACGCCATGGGCGGAACCCTGGCAGCAATCGAACAGGGATACATTCAGAAGGAAATTCAGAACAGCGCTTACCTGTTCCAGAAGTCGATTGACTCCGGTGAACGGGCATACGTAGGGGTCAACAAATACACCATGGAAGAACCCCCTGTAACTGACCTCCTCAGAGTGGATATGAAGGTTGGCGAAGAAAAAGCAGCGGAACTGAAGCAATGGAGAGCCAAGCGAGATAACGCCGCCTGGAAGAAGGCCCTGGATAAACTGAAAGAAGTATCCAAGACAGATACGAATGTAATGCCGACCGTTATCGAGGCGGTAAAGGCCGGGGCTACCGTAGGTGAAGTGTGTGACGTGTGGCGCGATGTATTCGGGCAGTATCGACCCAAGGAATTTATTTCATGATGTGTGGAGGTGACTTACAATGGCAGAAAAGAAGATAAAGATTATCGTTGCAAAACCCGGGTTGGACGGTCATGATCGTGGGGCCAAACTCCTGTCCCGTATCTTTGCTGAGGCCGGTATGGAAGTCGTCTACACCGGATTAAGGCAGACACCCGAAATGATCGTTGAAGCGGCGCTTCAGGAAGACGCTGATGTCGTTGGTCTGAGCAGCCTTTCTGGTGTCCATAACTACTTCTTTCCGAAGGTAGTCGATCTGCTGAAGGCAAAGAAGCTTAGTAATATTTTGGTAGTCGGGGGCGGAATCATCCCCCTGGAAGACATCCCCGAATTGAAGAAGGCGGGAGTCGCCGAAATCTTCGGACCTGGAACATCGACGGAAGTTATTGTTGATTTTATTAAATCAAACGTCAAGGCCAAGTAATAAGACACACGGTTTTGTGTGCCGTTGAATTCTTGAGATAAGCGGGGGAGGTTGTAACTTGCCTCCCCTGCCTTTCAATGATATTAACAGGTGACTGTCTTAGTTCTGCTTGTTATATAAAAAGTGAAACATGACAATCAATTATGCAGATGACATCCTTCGGGGCATACCGCTGGCCGTGGCGCGTGTGATCACCTGGCTTGAGAATGAGGATGACCGTGCCCGCCCCACCATGGAGGAAATTTACCCTCACACCGGAAATGCCTATATTGTTGGTATTACGGGATCTCCGGGTACCGGGAAAAGTACCCTCACGGACGGCGTCACCTGGCAAATGCGTCAGAAAAATCTTACCGTAGGGATCATAGCCGTCGATCCGTCAAGTCCTTTCACAGGTGGAGCCCTGCTGGGTGACCGCATTCGCATGACGCGCCATAGTGAGGATTCGGGTGTTTTCATGCGCAGTATGGCTACGCGCGGTGCCCTGGGTGGTCTCGCTCAGTTTACGCAGGGGGCAACGAAGGTACTGGATGCTGCGGGCAAGGATGTCGTCATTATTGAAACTGTCGGTGTGGGGCAGGACGAAGTTGACATAATGCGTGTAGCCGATACCACATGTGTTGTGCTGGTTCCGGGCCTGGGCGATGTGATCCAAAGCATGAAAGCAGGAATAATGGAAATCGCGGACATCTACGTAGTCAACAAATCAGACCAGCCCGGGAGCGACCAGCTCTACTCTGAGGTAATGTACCGGGTAGATCAGGATGTACATATGAAAGGCCGGAAGTGGGTGCCGCCGGTAATCAAGACAGTAGCCGTGGAAGGTAAGGGGGAGGATGAGCTCCTGGATGCCATATTGAGTCATCATAAGTACCTGGTAAATTCCGGTGAGCTTTTGGTGAAACGGCGCGAGCGCACACGCCAGGAAACCCTGCAAATGATTCATCATGAACTGTTCTGCCAGATTCAGGCTCGTCTTTGTGAGGATAACCAAATAGAAAAGATGGTAGAAGCCATTATGGACCGCAAGTTGAATCCATACAATGTTGTGGAACAAGTAGTCAGCAAGTGGCTCCCCTCATTGAAAAAGGCATAGATACCTCCTTCCTTCTTATCTTATAACGTCAGTCATTATCATAAGTGATAATCTATTTCTCATCTTTCTATAAAAATTTGTTTCTTTAATAAATTTATGTTATATAAAACTTATTAATGTTAGATCATCAAGATATCGAGAGATCATCAAATGAGAAAAGATAGTCTTATTTGCTTTCGCCTGAGTAAAAATTTGCATGAATCTCTTGTAAAGGTAGCTCAGGATGAAAGGCGGTCTTTATCATCGACGATCGAAATCATACTCACCAATTATGTAAAAGAAAAAAAGGTATTTAAAGGTAGCAGAAGAGAGAAGCGCCAGTATCCGAGAAAAGCCATTTCTGTCCCGGCTTTTATTAACCGACACAATTCAGTAGACGCAAAATTGCATGCAGGATCGATAACGGATATATCCCTTAATGGTGTTTGCGTTTCAGTTCCCCGTGATGTTCATAGCGAAATGCCGGTCGATCAGGATAAATCCAACTTTGAGATTATTTTCACTTTACCAAATGAGAAGAGACCGATACACTTGATGTGTGAATCACGTAGAATAGCAGACTCCAAAGAATTTATCCATGTAGGAGCGTCATTTGTTGATGCCGATTTTCATAGCTATAGAGCACTTCAAACCTACCTAATGTGACAGGCTTATCTTAAGCCATGTCTTTGACAAATCAAGATCACAGTACTTCAATACATCCTAACAATTCATTTGTAATGTTCAAGGTTATGCATGCCTTTTAAACTAACCTTTATCGGGGAGAGATCATGAAGCGAAAAAAATCAATAAACATGGCTGAAAATATAGTGGACATGAAGGGAATCATGGACCAGAAAAAGATTAATGATCTGTGCGGACTGGATTATGATGATTTTAAACTTGCCATGGCCCGACTGCTTTTAACTATGGTTAAAGCCATGGGGGAAAATAACAAGAAAATAGATGCATCCTTTAAAAGGTTGGTAAAGCATCTCAAAATCGTGAGTGAGGAGCTGAAATTTATAAAGAATGTACTTTACATAGAAAGAATATTAAACGGTGAACATAGAGACGGCCGTATGACCATGGAACAAAAAGCTTCTTTAGCGAAGTCTTTCGGGATTGATTTTGACGAATTCATTAACGAACTTTCAGGAAAAAGAAAGACCCGGAAGGGCGGCAGATGATATAATTAATTAAAGTTTACGGATGCTGATTTTTGGAGGAAAATAAATTATAAATATGAATGATCAACTTATCCCTTCCGTCACTCCACCTCCGTCGAAGATAAAGCCGGCGTGGTGGTTCGTATTTGCGGCGCATAGAATGGCGGTATTTGAAGAGGGGGAAATAATTTCCATCCCTCTTGCAAGAGATCTTTCTGAACTGGGGATGCGTCCGGTCAGGGAGTGGTATCTGGGAACCCTGGCGGGGTGTCACTGCTATTGCGCCGAGGTATCTGAAATAATCACTATTCCCGAAACAATGGTCCTCCGTGGTTTAAGGTACCTTTATGGACGCCTTGATGAATCCTTCCACATGATAGCCATGAGGGCCTCGCACATATTGGAATGGGACAGGAACAGTCGCTATTGCGGCCGCTGCGGGGCAGGAATGATTCGTGCGAAGGACATGAACGCCAAAGAGTGCCTGGAGTGCGGCTTATTGAATTTTCCCCGCATCTCTCCCGCTGTTATTGTCCTCGTGGAATGGGAAAAGAAAGTACTGCTGGCGCGCTTGAAAAGATTCAGCGAGGAGTTATACAGTGTCATAGCAGGCTTTGTCGAGCCGGGTGAAACACTTGAAGAAGCGGTTCAGCGTGAGATTGAAGAAGAAGTCGGAATCAGGGTAAAGAACATTCGCTATTTTGGAAGCCAGCCCTGGCCTTTTCCTGACTCTCTTATGATCGGCTTTACCGCGGAATATGAAAGCGGCGAGATCAAGATTGATGAGTCGGAAATCACGGATGCGCGCTGGTTCAAGCCTAATAGACTCCCTACGATACCGGGGAAGATCAGCATCGCGAGAAAGCTCATCGACTGGTTTGTAGAAAAGAGCCTGAGGGAAAAGGATACTGCGCCGGTTAAGACGGAAAGAAGATACAAACCTGACGAATGATCCCGCTATATAGCCGCGCCGGAACATATCGACAGGCTTCTGAATATCATTTGTTCTCACAATGCGTGCTGCAAAACTACTATCTCCGGTTCTTCCGGGAGAGATTCCTTGGTGACCGCCAGTTCTGATTCCCGCATAGTTCGAACATTCTTCTTACCCTTTGTAAATTCCTGCACCGTTGTAATCGGGAAACTGCATTTCTCGGTTCTGTAGTGCATTGGTATCGTGATTTTAGAATTGATGTCATTCATAACCTTCGTGGCTGCCGCAGCATCAATGGTGTAAAAGCCGCCGACAGGCAAGAGCAGGATATCAACCGGCCCCATTTCTTTGATTGCGTCCTGCGGCAGCTCGTGCCCGAGGTCACCCAGGTGAGCGAGTGTCAGTTCATCCGCGTTTATTACCGAAATTAGATTGTTTCCCCGTTCTTTTCCTTTTGATGTATCGTGGAATGAAGGGAACAGTCTCATCTTCACATTCCTTATCGTGAAATCGTTCGCTGTCTTAATATGAACGTAGTCGCCCTGTACGCTTTTCACGTAGTTGTGATCTCCATGGTCGTGGCTGGTAATCACAATATCCGCTTCATCGGTAATACTTCCGTATGATAAAGCGCCGCCGGAAAAGCCGGCCTGATAGGGGTCGATAATGATCCTCGTTCCGCCGCCGGTCGTTATTTTGAATGCGGCGTGCCCGTACCATTTTATATTCATGGTCCTTCCTCCTATTATGATCGGTTCCTGATTTCAGAGACCAAGGTCTTCGTTAATAAGGATCACCTTGATCCGATGCTTGGGAAAAGATTTTACGGTTATCGTCCACACATTGCAAATCCTGCCCGGGCTCTTGCAGTCCTGGCAAAACGAAGTTTCAACACAGGGTGTCTTCCGGTTCAGCCGCATCGCGTTCATCGGGGCTGCCAGGTTCTTGACCCGGTCCATGGCGGTAGCCAGGTCTGGTACCAATTTGTTGCGCCCAATGGCCAGGATCACGTTTTTCGGACCGAAGTTGATTGCCCCTACCCGGTTGCCCGTGGCATCGAGATTGACAAGCTCACCATCTTCTGTCAGCGCATTTGTACCGGAGAAAAAAAGATCCACCAGAAGGCCCTGGCGGCGCTTCTCGTAGGCTTCTTCAGGCTTGAGACCGGGCTCATAGGGATCAATGTAAGACAGGCTGGGATTTTTCTTTATGGCTTCCATGATTCCTGTAGCCCCAATGGTCATCGACCCCCCCCAGGAAACGACCTTGGGATCAATCCGCGGCATCAGAGTATCAAAGACAAGATCTTTGGCCTCGGATGCCGACTGCACGATAAAGACCTCAAAATTGTTTGCCTCAAGAGCTTTTCCTACTGTTTCCAGTCTCTTCTGCCAATAGTTTTCAACGGGATTTTGCATAAGCCCTCCTTACGGTTTTTTATATTGATGTAGTTGTTAGCTTCTATTTATATTTTCCATCGTTTTTCAAAATATTTAGATTTAATTAATATCAATTCTTTATGATTTTGTAAAATCTTAGATAAGAATAAATTGCATAATACTAGTTTTATCCTCGTAAATTTCCCATATTTTTTTGGTATTGCAATCACAAAATGAATATGATGATAAAGAACGTTAGGGTACTAGCTACATACTCTCATCAATTGAGAATGATGCAATTAAGTGAGGTTTTCCATCGAGACCCAATCAGGATGCACTTCTGAGGAGTGCCCATAAATCCAGGGCCATACCAACATAATAATCTGAGTGATGTACTTCGAGTTGTGTGAAATCTGGAAGACATGGATTGATAATGAAAGACACTCCCTTATACAACAGTAGAATTATTAAAAGCTATGTAGAATACCTGAAGGAACATCACCCTGAAGTCGACATCACTCCCATTCTTGAATATGCAGAGATAACCGCTTACCAGCTTGAAGATGGGGGACACTGGTTTACTCAGAACCAGGTTGACCGTTTTCAAGAGATCCTGGATCAGGAAATAAGAGACCCGGACATTCCCCGTAAAGCCGGCCGTGATGCACCATTTTCCAAAGCTAACAGCACTATAGCACAATATGCGTTAGGATTTATGACCCCCACATCTGCGTACAAAGCCTTGGAGAGACTCAGTTCCTTCCTGAGCAAAGCTGCTACACTTCATGTCAGGAGTCTCGAATCCAACAAGATAGAGGTTAATGTCAAACTAAAGCCGGGAGTCATTGAGAAGCCATACCAATGCAAAAGCCGATTGGGGTATCTTGAGTCTCTGTCTAAACTGTTTACAGGCAAACTCGCCGATATCGATCATCCCACCTGTTTACACAGAGGAGATGAAATCTGTCATTACATTATTACATGGGAAGCCCACCCCTCCTTTTTGAGGAAGCTGATTTTTAATTACATTTCTCTTCTCAGCTTAATACTCTGCCTGGCACTTTATTTTGTCCTGCCGTTTATACCCTGGGTGCTCACAGTTTTGTCATGCCTCTTGCTTGTAACGGGGGCATCGCTTTACTCATTATTCGCGGAAAGAAGAGACCAGCAAACAAATTTGAAAATTCGGGGAGAACTGGCCGGTAGCCTTTTGGATAAAACAAATGTCCATTACAATAATGCCGTACTTATTCAAGAGATCGGTCAGGCTATCTCCAGCATTTTAGATATAAATAATCTTCTTAAACGCGTAATGGTAACAATGGAAAAACGTCTTGACTTTGATCGGGGCATGGTCATGCTTGCCAACCGGGAAAAGACGCGTTTGATATATGGTGCCGGCTATGGTTACGATTCGGAACATGAGAAATATCTGACGGGAACAGAGTTTAACCTTGATCATCTTCCCGCCAAGGGACCACTCGTTGTGGTTGCCTTTCGGCAGCAGATACCACTGCTTGTTGATGATTTAGCTAATCTTGAAAAAGACCTTTCAAAGGAAGGGCAAGAGTTTGCAAGGCGGATGGGAGCAAAGTCATTTATCTGCGTTCCGATTGTCTTCAAAGAAGAATCTATCGGCGTTTTGCTGGTGGATAATGTCAGATCCAAAAAATCTCTAAGCCAGAGTGACTTAAGCCTATTAGTGGGAATTGCCAATCAACTTGCTGTCAGTATCAACAATGCAATGTCGTATCAAAAGATTCGTGAGAGTGAGGAAAAGTTTCGCTTACTGAGCGAGAATGATCCGGATATTATTTATACCCTGGGCACTGATGGGGCATTAACCTATGTCAATCCCGCCTGGAAAAAGATACTGGGACACCGTCGTAATGAGGTCATCGGTAAATATTTTGTGGATTTTGCCAGAAAAGAGGATGTTAAAGAATATATCCGGCTTTTTAAACAAATCCGGGACGGAAAGAATACCATCACGGAGGTAATCAGTACGCTTCTGCATAAGGATGGATCAGAGCGCTCCTTTAGTATTAGCGGCGCTCCCAACCTAGATTTGGAAGGAGAATTAATCGGCGTTGTTGGAACAATGAAAGACATTACCGATCGTATAAAAATAGAATCTGAAAGAATGGAGACCATTTGCACCTTGGCAGGGGGCATTGCGCATAATTTCAACAACCTTCTGACGATTATCCAGGGACATGCCTCTCTCATGCTCTTCGACGTGGAACATAAACATCCCCATTTTGAGAATCTGAAAAGTATCGAGGAAGGGGTCAAAGGTGGAGCGGAATTAACAAGACAACTTTTAGGATTTGCCGGGAATGGGAAATATGAGGTTAAGCATACCAATTTAAACGTGATCCTTGAAAGGACCTCTAAAATATTTGACCATACCACCAGAGGTGAGATTATCATACACCGAAAATTTCAAGATGACCTCTGGATTACGGAGGTTGACCAGGTACAGATCGAGCAGGTGCTTTCGAACATCTATACAAATGCCCGGCAGGCCATGCCGGGAGGGGGTGATCTTTATCTGGAGACCCAGAATGTTATCATTAATGGAGATTTAAAAAAGCGCTTTTTTGTCAAGCCCGGTAAATATGTAAAAATATCTGTGACCGATACAGGCGTGGGAATGGATGAGAAGACAAAGGAACGGATATTTGAACCGTTCTTTACCACTAAGGAAATGGGACGCGGTACCGGGCTGGGTCTTGCTTCCGCCTACGGTATTATCAAGGGTCATGGGGGCTTTATCAATGTGTATAGTGAAAAGGGTCATGGGACTACTTTCGGAATCTATTTACCGGCTTCAGAGAAAGTGTCGGCGGAAAAGCTGCCCGCCAAGGAGATTCTAAAGGGCTATGAAACTATCCTCCTTGTAGATAATGAAGAGATAATCATTGATGTAGGCAAAGAGATTCTTGACGTGCTTGGTTACAGGGTTATCGCGGCTAGAAGTGGTCGGGAGGCTATAGAGATTTATAAGGCAAAACAGGAGGAAATCGATCTGGTAATCCTGGATATGATCATGCCGGGAATGGGAGGTGATGAGGTTTTTGATATCCTTAAGACTGTCAATCCTCAGATCAAAGTGATCTTCTCCAGTGGATACAGCATAGACGGGTATCCGGCAAAGATACTGGAGCATAGATGTGGGAGTTTTATTCAGAAGCCGTATAGTATAGGCATTCTGTCGCAAAGGATAAGAGATGTATTGGATATGAAATTAGAGGGACATCCGATTGCCTGATACAAATTAATAAACAGTTGTTTTGGTTTTAATACTTCGTAAAAAGTGAAACCCCGTTCTCTTTTGAAGAAACGGGGTTTCGATTATCCTTCCACAAGCTATGTCTTACACAGCTCTTCTTTAAATGACCATGCCTCGGAAACTTGATGTCATAGCCATGTCACCGGGAATCTTCCTAGCTCTCATTTCCAAAATCGGCCTTGAACGCCTCAACTAGCTTTGCTCCCCAGTCGCCTCCGACCGGTTCGAGTCTGCCGAAGAAGAACCGCATCACGGGCGGCTCTTCCACGAAGCGGAGTCCCCCGATGAGATCCTTGTGGCCGTGGAGCCACGCCACTCGATCCGCGACATATTCGATATGGCCGAGAGTGTAAGTGCGTCGCGGAATGGCGATTCGCACGAGTTCCATCCTGGCGGTGACTTCTTTTCCATTCCGGTCACGGTCCTCTGACATTGTCCCGCGCTCAACGCCGCGCGCTCCCGACACGAGATACATCGCCGCATTCAGGCACTCTGCAGGATACTGGAGCGGCGGTACATGCGGCAGGAATGCGCGCGCGTCTACGTGGCAAGCCAACCCGCCCGGCGGGGTGACGGCCGGAACGCCGTACTCCTGCAGACGCTCGACAAAGTAACGGATGAATTCTGGGCTGCTTCCCGCCACCTCCGTCTGTGTCATCTCTTCCAATCCGACTGCCATTGCCTCAATTTCCTTTGTGGACATTCCGCCATATGTTGAGAATCCTTCGTACACCGGAAGCCATACCAGCAACTGGTCGAAGTACTGCTTGTTGTTCGTTGCGATAAGGCCGCCGCGGGCGCCTCCACTCTTGCGCCCCGACATGTAGAAGATGTCTATCATGCTCATCATCTCTTTGAGGATGTCCTGGATCGACTTGCCGGCATAGCCCGCCTCGCGCTGCTTGATGAAGTAGGCGTTTTCACCGATGAGACTGCCGTCGAGGACTAATATCAGGCCGTGCTTTTTCGTTATCGCCTTCACCTCTCGCAGGTTCTGCATCGAGAACGGCTGGCCGCCGATCAGGTTCGTTGTTGCTTCCATACGGACGAAGCCAATCTTTTCCGGGCCGTACTGCTCGATCATTTTCTTGAGTTTCGATATATCAATATTACCTTTGAACGGTGAGCTTCCTGCCGGGACCAGCGCCTCATCTCCTACCAGGTCGAATATCTGGGACCCTACGAGATCCACATGGACCCGTGTCGAGGGGAAGTGGTAGTTTGTTAATACAACTTGCGACGGCTTAATATAGACCTTTGCGAGCAAGTGCTCCGCGGCCCGTCCCTGGTGGACCGGCAGCGTGTGCTCGAAACCGAGGACATTTTTCACGACGCGAGCCAGCTTATAGAAGCTCTCAGAGCCGGCATAGGCATCGTCCGCGACCATCATGGCGGCAAGCTGGTTATCGCTCATTGCGTTCGTGCCGCTGTCGGTTAGCATGTCGAGAAAAACTTCTCTAGACGGCAGAAGGAATGTGTTATAGCCGACCGCACGCAGGCATTTCAACCGCTCCGTCGCGGGGAGGAGTTGGATTTTCTGCACGATTTTTATCTTGTGCATTTCGACCGGAATGCGTCTACCATCTTTAAGGGTGATAATCATTGATTTCTCCTTTCTCTATGCTGGGGCTTGGTTTTTGATATTAAATAAGGACTGTATTTTTGTGGTAATCTGAGGATATTAAAAAATGCACTTATATGTCAAGACAATAAAACTGCCGTGCAAAAGAATCAAATTTGGTTATCCTCTTAGAATATAAGCCAAAAAATCTATGAATTGCAAATAAGTGATGCGCAATGCCGCCTTATTGATCTATACTGTATTTGTAGTACGTTAAGCCCACAAAATTAGAAAGATATAAGATCGAAATGATCAACGAACAATTTGAGCTGCCAACCGTTTCCCCGTTCCGACTCGATTTGACCGCTTGGGTACTGCGCAGGCGAGAGAGTAACATCATTGATCATTGGGACGGACACAGATACTCACGGATCGTTGTAATCGGCAATAAGCCGGTGAAAATATCCGTCGTTCAGAAAAACCCTTCAACTGATCTAACTATCAGCATATCGTTCCAGGGCAAGCGAGAGAGTGTTGCGCCAATAGAGGAAGAGAGTCGGCAGCTGGTTCGGAAGATGCTGGGGCTCGATTTAAACCTGCGTCCTTTTTATTCCCTTGGGGAAAACGATGAAGTTATCGGGGAACTTGTTCACAGGTTTTACGGAGTAAAGCCGCCGCGTTTTCCTTCTATCTTCGAGGCGCTCGTCAACGCCGTCGCCTGTCAACAGGTGAGCCTGGCTGTCGGTATCATCCTGCTCGGCAGGCTCGCATCAAAGTTTGGCCGTGTATTTAAAGAAGATCGGTCGCCTTTGTATGCATTTCCAAGACCCGAAGATCTGACAAACGCCTCAGAAGAAGAGATAAGACAACTGGGTTTCAGCCGTCAAAAGGCACGAGCTATAAAGGAACTCGCATCAGGCATCACAAGCGGCAAAACAAATCTGGTAAAATTAGAAGATATGGCAGACAAAGATGCTGTCGAATACCTCTCCACTTTGCGGGGTATAGGACGTTGGTCCGCAGAATATGTTCTCCTGCGCGGCCTGGGAAGACTGGATACGTTTCCGGGTGATGACATCGGCGCCCAGAATAACCTCAAACGGCTATTTGGTCTCAAACACAAGCCCGATTATGATGAAATCAGAAAATTGATGTCTCGGTGGCATCCATATGAAGGACTTGTTTACTTCCATTTACTTCTCAATAAATTGCATCTGGATGGGAAGTTGTGAACAAAGTGATCTATACAATCGGCCATTCAACCTATCCGCTTGACGAGTTTATCAGGATACTTGATACGTACAGTATCGAAGAAGTTGTCGATGTGCGCACAATACCTAAATCGCACCACAACCCTCAATTCAATGAGGAAAATCTGGGGAAGGAATTGCCGAAGCACGGCATCGGATACATCCGGCTCAAAGGACTCGGCGGCCTGCGGCGCCCGGCAAAAGAATCCGTCAACACAGCCTGGAAGAATGCGTCTTTCCGCGGCTTTGCCGATTATATGCAGACCCCTGAATTTGCAGAGGCGATTGAAGAATTGATCAGCCTTGCGGAAAGAAAACGAATCGCGATAATGTGCGCGGAGAGATTGCCCTGGCGATGCCACAGATCATTGATAGGTGACGCCCTCCTCGTTAGAGACATAAAAGTGGAAGACATCATGGGCGAAAAGTCCAGCAGGCCCCATCGGTTGACCGAGTGGGCGAAGGTAGAGGGACATGCAGTTACTTACCCCGGACTGATAAACGCCTGAGAGAATCGGGATGATCGTCATTCATTTCCAATTAGGATCCTTCTTTATCTATTACTTTCTTTTTTGGAATATTATCCTCAACGGTTTTGAAAAAAAATTCAACATACGGCTTATCCCCGAGCAGTTCTATTTTTATGATGACCTTTGTGAGATTTGTTTCAGCCGGCAGGACAGTAATCCGCATCGGATGATTTCCCTCCGTCTTCAGAGAGCGGTCATTTTCATATTCCGGGTTTTGAACAGTTTCCAGTTTCAACTGTTCACAAGATCGCTTTACTGCCTGGTATGTCGTGTCGAGATCACTGGCATAATACCTCGTCGACTGGCGAGCTTCCCAAATGGTAAAACCTTGATAGCTTGCTCCTATATAAGGGAAAAAAGGAGAAAGCGGAGTTGCAGCACAGCCTGTAAACAGGATAGTAAAAATAAAAACGGAAGCAGTAACAATCCTCATTTTTCCCATGAGCCCCCCCTGGTACTTTATTGCATGGATTATAACGGTTTCTCAATCAGAGGATACCTTATCTTTTACTTCTAAATCCCTGATGTTTTTAGTTTGAAATCTTGTATGGGCGGGCAAAACTGAAGAATAAGGTACAGGAAGGAGTGGAGGATCGGCAGGATTGAGATAGGTTCCGAAATCTAACATTTGTCCAGGATTCTAAAAAAATAGTATATATTTGTTATGAAAGACACTCTTCCTTATATCATTCGCTCATCTGTAATAGGAACAATTGTCATCCTTGCATTGTTATTTATCCCTGCCGGATCGCTGCATTATTGGCAGGGATGGGCATACGTTGCCACATTTATTATTTGCTCAATCGCGTACACGGTATACCTCGTAAAGTGTGATTCAGCACTACTTAAGCGACGTACCGAAGCCGGCATTTCTTACGAAAAGGAACCTGCGCAAAAGGTAATCATCTCCTTTTTTTATGTTTCCTTTATCGCACTCCTCGTTTTGCCGCCGCTTGATTTCCGTTTCGGCTGGTCGAACGTGCCATGGTATGTCTCGACCTTTGGAGACGCCCTCATTGTGGTCTCGTTCTATATTTTTTATCTCGTATCAAAGGTAAACACATACGCAGCTTCGAATATCCGCGTCGAAGCAGGGCAGAAAGTGATCTCGACCGGTATGTACGGATTTGTCCGGCATCCTATGTACTTGGGCGCCTTGTTTCTGGTCGTGGGTACGCCGCTTGCGCTTGGTTCGTGGTGGGCATTGCTGCTCATTCCTCTCATTATTCTTGTCCTCTATTTCCGGATTGAAAATGAGGAGAAAGTACTCCTGCGAGACCTCCGGGGATATGCGGAGTATTGCGCTAAGGTGCGTTGGCGGCTTATACCAGGATATTCTAAATGAGCGCAGGATTTTGTGTCACTCAATGCATTTTTCCAAAGAGTCAAAATATCCAGCCTTACATCATGAAGCCCCTTGTATTAGACTGGGATTATGATCAAAAAAGAACAGATTCCAGAAAAAGAGAAAAATTAATATCGTTGATTTAGATGCATAAAAAGAGATGAAAGAAGTTGTGAAAAAAATTACGGAAAAAGTGCCAATATGAGCATAGTATGTCGAATAATAGTCGACATACTATGCTGGATTATGCTATAACGAGTTAACTCAAATGATCAGGAGCCGTGACAAGACAGACATGTTCAACGATCTACGAAGCAATATAACCACTGAGGAGTTTGACTATCAAGCCCTTCTGGACGGCCTCCGGGAATATGACCGGCCACGTGATAAGATCACAGATTTGTTAAAGCAGGGCGCCATTGTACGCATAAAGAAGGGCATATATGTTTTTGGAGAGAGATACAGGCGCTCACCGTTTTCCAGAGAAGTCTTGGCCAATATGATCTACGGCCCTTCCTACATATCTCTGGATTACGCCCTGCATTACTATGGAATGATTCCGGAGAGCGTTGAAGCGGTAACATCAGTCACCTGCAACAGGGGCAGACGATTTTCCACTCCCGTCGGTCTTTTCATTTACCGTGGTATTCCCATGAATGCCTATCAGCTTGGCATTGATCAAGTGGTACTTGACGGGGGGCGCACATTCTTAATAGCGATTCCCGAAAAGGCCCTATCCGACAAGATACACGATGACCGGGGAACGAGTATTCGGACCCATGCAGAGATGAGAACATATCTGATGGACAACCTGCGGATTGATCCGGAGAGGCTGGAAAAGCTGGATGCCGGTATCATTTCTTTGATTGCCAAGCGTTACCGCTCCCGGAAGATTCGGCTGATAAGCGGTCTGTTTCCCAAGTTGGGTCGGAGGAAAGACAATGAATGAACTGATAACCCGCATGCTCGACCGGTACGAGAGTAGAAGTGTAGAGGACTATGTGAGAGCCCTTCGCGAGATTCTGCAGGAAATTGCCTTGCTCGGCCTCTGGAGAAGCAAGTTTTTCGAGAAGGCTGCATTTTACGGGGGCACCGCTCTCAGAATTCTTTACGGGATTGACCGTTATTCCGAAGACCTCGATTTTTCGCTCCTTAAAGTGATGCCTGATTTTGATATCTCGCGATATATCGGCGCCTTGCAGCGCGAGGTTCAGTCGTTTGGGTTTCAGGTGAGTGTGACGGTAAAAGAAAAGAATAAAAAAAGTCAGATGCAGTCAGCTTTTCTGAAAGCTGACACTCTGAAGCACTTATTAGAAATAGAAACGACTGCGGGAATTGCCAGGCAGATTCCGCGTGGACAGGTGTTGAAAATTAGAATCGAGGTCGATACTGACCCGCCTATGGGGTTTGATACAGAGAGCAAATTTCTCCTCCAGCCAATACCTTTTTCAGTACGAACTTTTGTCCTTCCTGACTTGTTTGCCGGCAAGATGCACGCCATCCTTTGCAGGCAATGGAAGAGCCGCGTTAAAGGTCGTGATTGGTACGACCTTGTCTGGTTTGTCGCTTATCATCCACAACTTCATCTATCACACCTGGAACAGAGGATGATCCAGAGTAACCATTTAAATGAAGGGAAACGTTTGACTAAAGAAGAGTTCTCCTTACGGATGTCGAATGCAATTGATAAACTGGATGTAAGCCAGATCAAGAAAGAGGTGGAACCTTTCGTTAAAAATCCGGAAGTCCTGAATGTCTGGTCTAAAGAGTTTTTCCAGGATGTTGTGAAAAGAATTGTGTTGGTTTGAAAGATAGGCCAAAAAGATCTCAAAGGCCTCTATGAAAAAGAAATCTTTTAGAAAGAGAAGACCTCTCGATCAGGGTTTACAGATATTGAGAGGCCTTCTATATTTAGATGATCAAGGAAGAGAAATTATTTCTTGATGGTGTTATCTATAGAGACTTCAACCCTCCTGTTTTTCTGTCTTCCTTCCTCGGTTGCATTGTGCTCAATAGGTTTGGAAGATCCAAAACCCTTTGCCGTTAGCCTAGAGGGCTTAATATTGAATTTGGTTACCATGATCTTTTTTACCGCTTCTGCACGCTTCTGGGAAAGGTTAAGATTGTATTCCTTTCCCCCGACATTATCTGTATGACCTTCAACAATGATCTTCATATCAGGATACTTTTTCATTACTTCGGCGACACTCTGAATGTCTTTATAATATTTTGGCTTTACGACTGCTTTGCCATAATCAAACTCGACATTAAGTGTGGCTCGACCTTTATCAAGCAGATTCAATTCACTCTCAGGCGCTTTCTTCATCTCCTCTACTGGTGCTGGTGGCGGTGGCGGCGCTTCGGTTGGACCGGCCTTCTGTGTGGCGCACCCAATTAACAACGCCAATACAAAGAATGGAAATAGAATCTTGAAAATGTTTTTTTCTGGACATTTCTCCTCCTTTCAAAAGCTTTTTTGCTATTCTGCGTCATCCGCGACAAGTCATTATTGAATCAGGTTTAATTATTCCAAGGACACCATACTATTTTATGATTTTCGATGAGCATAATAACTAGTATAGTGTCCCCTGATCATCTAAACTGATGTTGTGTTTTTGTTGATAGTCTTCATTTCCAATCCGATAGGCCCTCTAGTGGAAGGGCCCATCGGTCTTCCTGAATCCATGTGGTTTTTTACTTTTCCTATGACTTCTCCTCACGGTTTTTGCGATGCTTGACATCCTTCCGTAAGTCCTTCTTATCCTTGCGGAGATCACGTTTGTCTTTACTGAGATCGTGTTTGTCTTTCCTGAGATCCTTCCTGTCCTTTTTCAAATCCCTCGAGTCCCTGTTCAGATCCCGTTCATCTTTTTTGAGGTCTTTTATGTCCCCCGTCCTGACGTCTTTGCGGATGTTGGCTTCATCCCTTCCGATATCTCTCTTGTTCTGCTGGATGTCGCTTCTATCCTGACGAATGTCCCTTCGGTTCTGCTTGATATCCTTTACATCTTGTTTTACATCCTGCGCCAGGACTACCGGTGCACCGCTGAGTGCAAAGATCAGTAATCCTGCCAGCATTAACTTTCCGAGTTTCATTGTTTTCTCCTTTCCTTTCTTTTTTGTAGACCGTCGAATGCATTCTTTGTATCGGCCTTGGTTGTCTCGTGAGAAGCGCAAAAGGGATGCCTGATATAACGCCTCGGCTGACTTTATCTTATAACTTTATGAAATAATAATGACTTAAATAATTTTATCTTTCTTCATTCATCCCCATTGACACAGGCTCAAAACGTGGAATTATTCCTCACTGGTTGAGGAAATTTTGTGTAGCGTTTAAAAGGTAAGCGGGCAGATTAGAGGTAAAATAAGAGACGGTTTTAGGTTATAATGACTCTGAGAAAAGAGAGATTTGCAATTAAACGACTTCTATTTAATACCATTTGTACTCAAGCGTAAAAAGACAAACTAGAAAAATGCGCCTTATAGGAAGAAGCAGAGGAGCAATATAAATGGAAAACAGATCAACGAACTTTCACATGTTTCTCCCGAATGTGTGAAAAGAAATCTTAGAAGAAATGAATTGCATAATATATTATGGCTCACTTACTTATTGTTACTCTGGATTAGATTGATTCATATTGAAATATATGAAAGGGGCAGCGTCATTACGCGCTGCCCCATATTTAGTGTTTAAAGTATAAATTATAAGACGTTTCGTATTCAACTGACCACTCATCCAACGAAATCAGGCTTCAAGCAAGTGTTTGAATGTTTCCAAGGCATGTTTCATATCACGTGCACCTTGTTTAACAACGAAACTTTCAGCGAATTTACCAAGCACCGGAACAGGAATTGTATATTCCACTAATAGATCGACTTTTGTGCCTCCTCCCTCTTTGTTAAGGTTAAATGTCCAAACAGACTCGATTCCGGCCTTACCCTTAGTGACGAGTTTCTTGTTTGGTACTTCTTCAACGACTTCGGTCATACCCGAAAAAGTGATGCCCATAAACTTGTAGGTCCATTTGAATTTTCTACCAACGCCTTTTCCCTGGATATCATGCACCTCCATCATAAGCGGCAACCAATCAGGTAATTTTTCAGTTTCGGTCAAAAGCCCGAACACTTTCTCCGCTGGCGCATTGATAATAATACTTCCTTCTGCCTTTACCATGATTCTGTCCTCCATAATAGATTGTGTTTGTGCAACTTTTCAATCTTTATACTTATTTGCCTTATGGCAGTTTATATTTAATATTTGCCTTAGCATAACTCTGCCCGATTCCTTCTGCACTCGTACGTACAATGTATCGGGTAACTTCAAAACTACCCTTAATACCAGCACATTTTCCAGTGCCGCCCAGGAATGTACAGGTTCCCTTCCCAACACCTCCGCCTCCTGGTTTAGTCTCGCCTGCCAATGTATATGTAATAAACGCCTTATCTCCGTTTTCGAGATTCCAAACACCCGAACCTCGCTCGTCCTTGTAGACGCCTTTTTCCAGTGTTGACATCCCAAGAGTGCGAAGCGTAGCATTATGAAATAAACCCTTTCCTGTGTCGATAACAGTTAAGCCAAAAGCCTCGTATGATAAAACAAAGCTTCCTGCTTCCAGGGGAACAACTTTGCCTACTGCGTAATAGGTTGTAATGCCAGATTCGGTTACTTCCTTCATGGTCAACCTCCTTTTCTTATTGTTAAGGATTAAAGTTAAAGATTTATTCAGACGGGGATTGCCCCCAGAAGAAACTGCTGTCCCCCTGGAGGCCTCATATTGGTACCTTTTGGAAACTGCCTCTCATAAGGTTCTCTAGAAGGTTAATCGTTAGGTTATTGGGTTTACTGCGTTACTGTTAGTGTGCTTAAGATGTGTGAGAAGTGACAATTGGTTTGAAAAATACCCAAAACATCATGTTCACGGTTTCATGATCCTGTGTCTGGAACATAATGTCCCCTTCCTTTGCATTCAGGAATCTTTTTCTTGATAAGACCTTCTTTCCGCATGGAACAAGTGCATACAAATATCATTTTTCTCAGTCTGCTTCATATCAGATTGTGGCTTATCTGCGGAGTTATACAAAATCTTGTTGCAGCATACCCCCACAAATCCGCCGCCGAAACTTATGAGTTTAACTTCTTCCTTGCAGATATTACAAACTATGGCCATGACCTGTGTCTCCTCTAGTCATAATGGTTTCAGTATCGACCGCTATTAGGAAACTGATCGTTTTGAGTTTGAATTTACAGTAGGAGTTTACAGTAGGAGTTTTCAGATGCTTTACTGTTACTTATAATATTAAGACCAGTCAACACTAGTTAGTGTGGTAAAAAATACTAGGGAAAAACAGGTAGTCAAGATGATCTTAGTTGTTTATAAACACATATGATAACAAAATATTCTTGATACACTCGGGGGGACAAGTTCTACATGTCCTCTTGGAACACAATGAGGGAGCTAATGTTTTGTATTTAAATATGACCCTGTCCCCAATTTTCTAATGGCTCTCTTTCAGGTCTGCACCGCACCTATTCATTGTTGTGATAATTGTGTCCATATTTCTCGGTATTGTGGCATTTTTTGCCGCTTTCTAAAAAGGTTTAAGGCTTTGTATTTTGGGCTCTGTTAACGTGCCACTGTGTTTGAAAGGAATCAATTGTTGAGCCATTCCTGGACTTGTCCCAGGATAGGCTTACCTCCTTTGTCCCTATCATAATTGACGAGGTAGTATGCCGCTGTGAAGAGATACTCCTGGAGCATGTCGGGTGGGATATCTTTTTTGTCCTTGTCCTTTGCCGTCAATTTGTAGCGGGTCGGGATCGAATTGACAATAGAGGCCAGATTGTCGATTTCTTCTTCGGACACCCCGGCCTGCGTCGCATATTTCTTGAAATCCGGCGACAACAAGCGCTGTAGGCTTATATGCCAAACGTCACAGTACACCTCGCGGTCGTTGTCCAGGAAAATCCGTTCTTTGTCCGGTTGATTGTGAAACGGGGCGTCGATTTCAGTACGACCATCCTCATAGACAATTACATCTACATTCACCTGATCCAGCAGATCGCCGCGGCGTACGGCCAGGAGGGCATCCGATGACTCTGCGACATTAGAGTCGACAAAATAATCGACGAATTTACGCGTGTCCGCATCGTGGATATGTTTTGGTTTGATCGGATAGGGGTAGGAGTCTACAATGAACAGGAAACATTTCGGCGTCTTGTGACCATTCTGTAATTTGTCCACCATATCGAGCAGGGTAATGACTCCCAGGTTGTCAAACGGGCCGCCGTCTATCACATGCGCATACTCGGGCTCTCCTTGCGCTCCCTGGCCACCGGAGAAGTCATGCAGGGTCATATCGTGAAAAACACCGGGAAACGCGCTTGATGCCATGACGGCATTTGCAACAGGATATGAATCTATCCTTGAATTCAGCCTGTCCTTGAATTTTTCTTCGCTGAAAATGAAGTGTTCGCCCCGCGACAGAGACGTTGCGTTGATGAGTATGTGCGGTCGGCCGCTGCCCATATTGACGAAGGTGCTGTCATGAAACAGGTTGCTGTCCAGCACTTCTTTCATGATGTCGCTGCGGTTGAAGTTAGAAGTCCAGTAAAGTGCAGCATTCCAGGGCAGGAACCATCGCAAGAACCAGCGTGTCTCGAAATCTTTTTTCATTTGCTTGTGGATTTCATCCGTGTTCCATCTGATCTTGTCGCGGCCATACAGGCCATAGTAAGCCGCCGGAAGCGAACTGCCGGAAACGGAAGAGATGGCGGTTGTCTTGTCAAGCACCTGGAGTTTGCTATCCAGTTCCAATAACACGGCAGCGGAAAAATTGGCGGCCCGGCTGCCGCCGCCGGAGAGGGCAATACCTATGAACTTGCCATTGTAAAGATCTTCATTGGAGACCGTCTCCGAGGCGCGCGTTTTTTGCGTGTCTTTAGGGTCAAAGGGTTTGTTGTGCATTGTGTCCTTCGTGTAGAACTGGCATCCTGAAATCATCATTGAAAAGAGTATGGCCATGATCAAGCGAAGCTGGACCGCTCGCGCAGGCAGGATTGGCAGGCTTGTTCTTAGGATAGATGCCATTTAGTTACCCGAGGCGACAAACCTCATTGCAGACAAATTAGCATTTCCATTGATACTTACATGAACCGTAATTATTCGGCATTTTAAGTGTTCGATGCCATTCGGTGCTGATTAGTAGACACTGTTCTAAACAAAAGTCAATACCAGATTATATAAGTACAAACTACGAGATAAAACTGGTATCAGTGAAATAGCAGACAAAAAGAGAGTATAGTGTGAGACTGGGATGTCAATGCAGGGCGACGGTCCTTTGGTTATTTTAAAGAAGCGTTATGCCAGGGGAGAAATTACAAAAGAAGAATTTGACAGAATGAAGAAGGATATGGAAGGTTGATAAAGAATAACTAGCGATTAGGCAGGAAACCCCGAAAGAGTTTAAACCAGCCTAGAGAAGTCTAAGCAGAAAGAAGAAGAAGTACATATCAAAGAAAAAATCAGCAGGTGGCCTGCTTCGAAGCGTACTTCTCAGGATAGAAAGGTCCCTAATTATCTTGATGGCTACTTTTTTCCCAGACCCTTTGTGATGTATTTATAAATCTGTTCCAGATCCTGGTCAGAAATCTTTTCTTTCGGAAAAGCAGGCATCACGCCTTTCGATCCATCGGGCCTCAAGGGGTTTCTGTTGAATTTTATGAAGGTATTAAAATTCTTGAGTTGTGGAGAACTGACGACAGGAAGCTGGGCATTAATAACATTTCCCCCATTAGGATGGCATCCTCCGCAGTGTGCGGCATACAATTTTTCTCCTTGCCCGATGTCGCCGGAAGAGGCAGCACTATTTTGGGGGAAGACCATTTGGCCACCGAAATGTCCCACTCCAATAACTGCAATGAGGCACAGCAAATAAATTATAAATTTAATCATAGGACCTCCTATTTTTTTTATTTCTACAATGACGGCGGCGGCAAGAAAAATCAGCAGCACACCGGTCAGGGCGATCTTCATCTTAATGTTAAATGACCACACACCGGCATAGAAGTGCTGCCAGTCAGTGAAACCCAGAAACGCTGCCGGAAAGAGAAATATCAGGGCGAGGACGATACAGTGATGAGCCGTGGTCAGAAAATTGCGCCGCTTGAATATCAGAGCGACGAGAAGGAAGAAAAAAGCGCCGACGACAAGCCCTGTCGGCATATGGGTCGTCGGGGGATGAAGGGGGAGATCATAATAGTGTTTCAGTAAAAACTGATAAAGGAATTCCATTTTGACATATACCTTCCTTTCCTTGAAATGCCAGTTCAGAAACGGTAAGAAATAGTAAAAAATACTACATGGGATTCATATGATGGATCATTGTAAGCTCCCGTCAGATACGCGCCGTTCGTCCCAGTTGTTGCGGGAACGTATTGATATCCGTTGTACTGGGCGTCGCTGTAAATATATTTCTCATAGGCATAACCTGCCGCGATAGATAAAGCCTTAGTGGCATTATAGGTCAGCTTTATAAGATAATAGCGGAGCTTGTAATCATCCCAATCCGAGATGTCTATATTGTCCTGGGTTCTACCCGCTGGAAGTGGATTTAATCCGAGGAGATAGGTATAATCAACAGAGCCATTGGATTCAAGGTAACTGTGCTGTAGCCGGAGGGTGAGTTTGTCCTTGATTATAAAGATATCTGACCCGATTGTATAGCTGTAGGTTTCATCCTTTTGAAATGCTGTCCAGTTGAATGCTGTTGTCGTTGGAGGCAATGAGGGATCGAATCCGGACGTGGCGTTGAACGGCAGCTGCCTCTGAAATTGGTCTTGTCTGATAAGTTCATAATCGAAGAAGCCGAAAAGCCTGATCCATTTTCCTATCAGGTAGTCTGCATCAATCGAAAATTCGTCGCGCCTGTCTGCCGTCAAACCCAGGATCGTATCTGAATAGCTTGTTTCCATATGCCTATATTGCAGACTGACATTCAGGTTTTCTATGGGAAAAATGTCCAGGGCTGCCTTGTAAGTATCCCTGGATTTAGCGGCCGCATCAAAGCGCCTGATAAAAGTCTCTATGTAGGTCGGATCATTCGCCCCGACAGCAGGAGACTGAAATTCCTCTCTCCTGTCAAATCTTTCGTACCCAATCCGCGCTGTCATGTAATCAAGGCCAGACCATTTCAACTCTGCGCCGTAAATGTCATCCTTGTTTTCCGGTATATCATCCCTCAGTCTGCTGATCGTCCCATGAGTGTAATTTGTATTAAGATAAAACTTTGCCGGCAGCCGGAAGCCAAGTTCCACGCCGTATTTTACTTTCCTGTAGTCAAACAGCGTATTCGTAAAGACTGAAGGAGTCTGTGTTGCGTCTGTTATGGTAATCTGATCCGATTTGTTTTCCCTCTCGTCATACTTGAGGAAAAACCTGCTGTCGAGGAAAGAAATAGGCTTCGATGTAAGAGACATAGCAAGATAGCGTGTGTCAACCTGACCATTAAATGTTGGCTTGCTCAGTGTGATGTTCGTCAGACCACCAGCTACGTCGTTAACGTATGAAGTAGCCAATGTTCCGTCCGATTTGGCGTTTGCCGTAGCAAGTCTTACATCAAACTTGCTGTTTAAGGGAAATCTGACTGAACCTGTCAAGTCTACCTTGTAGTAATGGTTATCCGGTGGCATTGTGAAAGTATCGGTCGCTGAAGCCGTGTTTGCTGTCGCTGGGTTCCGGAAATTCAAGTTGAGATTGCCATTGCTGAAGTTGCTGTACGTGTAGCCCAGGGAAAGACGAAATGGATTACGGATGTAGCCGGCTGACATATTCACAGTATCGGTCCTGTAGTCAATCGGCACGGGCAATTCTATTGAGATTCCTCCAGGGGATGTCCCGGCGGCTCCCAGGGGATAGATTCCTGTCTTTTGTTCACTCGCTGCTGCAACATCGAAGAAAAAAGGCTTAAGAGCGTCGAGCTTGACTCCCCCGCTATAATTTTTCCTCTTAGTAGAATAGTCGAAGGTGCTCCACGTATTAGTATCAGTACTGGGTGGATGTGTCGGATAGGTAAGGGTAGAAGAGCCGGCTCCGGAATAGAAAGTTCTTGCATCATATGTGATATTATGGGGAATCTCATCATAATTGAGTTCGAACTTGAAATCACCCCATACTCCACCTTCAATACCATAACGTTGCGTGTCGTAGCCTATATCCCGAGCATTGAAATTGATGTAGTATTTTTCATAGTCATACTTGACATCCACGTCACCATATACGCCGTCGCGGACATCCCGGTATTCGTTGAACTTGGCCTTATTACCGCTTACACTTGTTAGCTTGCCTGTGGCGGAAACATCAGCTGAGAATTTCTCATCCTCGGCGACAGCCATAGAAAAGGAGGCTATGCTGAATATAAGAATCGATGAGATGAACCATCTTTTCATAACTACGCCCTTATCTTACAAAGTGTTTACCTCTCGTTGACGGCCCCATGCTCCCATGAATATTTGAATGACAGTTCAGACAGGCGCGGGCAAACATACGGTTCTTGCTCGATGTGGCAGTTCCCTGGAAGGTTTCAAAGGAAGTATATATAGATCCCGGATGTCCGATGCTGTTGTGACAACTTTCGCATAGGAGCGGCGGCTTGGAGTTTAGAAGCTTTGCATGATTGCTGCCATGGGGCACATGACATGTAAGGCAATTCTCCTCCACAGGCGGGTGTTCCCACAGGAATGGGCCCCGCTTCTCGGCATGGCATTTGAAGCAGAGTTCGTTCACGGAATCGGCCTTGATCATCTTCGATTCAAATTCACCATGCTGATTATGACATTGCGTACATTTCATGAGGCCCTCTTTCAAGGGATGGTGTGACTGCTTGCTAAGCTGAGCCCTGATACTTAGATGACAGCCAATACAGAGTGTGGGCTCCTGGGCCTTCAGGTTGTTTTTCATTCCCGAATGGCTGCTATGGCATCTGTCACAGGATATGCCATTAACCTTATGCCTGCTCATGTTCCAGAAAGACATGGCACGAAAATCCTGGTGGCACGAAAGACACCTGGATGCCTTTTCATAAGGATCGGCTTGCCTGGCAAATGCAAACATTCCTGTCCCCCGCCCGCCACCTTTCTGCACGTGGGCAGCGCCAGGGCCATGGCATGACTCACAGGCGTTTTTGTTTGCTGGGCTTCCGGGGATTGCTTTCTTTGCGTGGTTGGATTTCAGATAGCTTTCGTAGCGGTTGCTGTGACAGGCTTTGCAAGTATCAACGCCCACATAGCCATCTTCACTTTCCGCATTTTGCGTGGAAATTATTATAGCAGGCGCGGCCAGTAATAGAATGATGAGAAAAGCAATGATGACTCTAATCTTTTTCATTGCCGATAATAAATAATCTCAAGATAATTTGATATGACCGAAATTAATGGATTGACGTGTTTGCCGCGTTTTAGATAAGACTGAAAATATTTCTGTACAATTTAAATTAACCGAAGTAATTCAAAAATCAAATCGGGGAAAGTCTTAAAATTGATAATCTTTTGGATTAGAGAAAACGATATGATTAAATTTTGAATTGACCCAACTCGATTGGATTGGCAGTGATAGACCTCGTGAACATTGGCGGCCAACGTCAATAATGCGTGGTCTCGATGCTATTAACAGTACCCTGTACTTGACATTAAGCCTTACTCTGCGAAGATCGACCGCAAAAAAATGAACTTGTCAGCGCGCCCTATCTATGACCGAGTGATATCTATTTCCATGTGAATTGTTGCATGGATGTAACAAATCAGAAAATCACGACTAAAGGAAGGCACAGACGTTTATGATCGGTACTTCTCAGATGCCGGCATACCACTCGTATCCTTGATCTTCCCAGTATCCCCCATTCCCCCCGGCAATCCTGGAAAAATCTTCAACTATTTGGAGGCGCATAACATACTTCGCCATTTTGTAGCCAAGCTGCCGTTCCAACCGCAAGCGAAGCGGTGCGCCGTTCGGGATCGGCAATGGCTTGCCATTCAGTTCATAAGCAAGAATAGTCTGTGGATGAAAGGCATCTTCCAAATCGATGCTCTCGTAATAGGGGGAGGTGCCGTCCTCTTCCATCGGGTCTGCGCAGTGGAAAACGACATAGCGGGCACCGGGCATCAACTTTACTTTTTCAAGCAGCGCGCTAAGGCGTGCCCCCTTCCACATGCCTATTGCACTCCACCCTTCAACGCAATCATGGCGCGTAATCTGGGTGCGGCTGGGTAGCTTGCGAAGGTCGGCAAGCGAAAAATGCATGGGCTGTTCGACCAGACCGCCTACTTCGAGACGATAGTGCTTAAATCCCTGGGCTGCCAGTTTCCTGTATGCCGGATTATTCGGCATTGATGTCCCGTTACTGCGGAAGCGTGGCGACAAATCGGCGTCCGTGAATTCCTGCGCCATCGCTTTGCGGGGTACGATCAGCCTTTGAATTTTATACGTAGCCTTTTCGCCAAGCCCCAGCACCTTGGGAAACCAGGTGGTTTCCGAAAGTCTTTCGCAGCCGCTGATCATCATCAGGCTTGCACCGGTCAAGAGGCGTGTCATGAGACTACGCCGGGTGATCTTGTTATCATTACTCATGAGCAGCCTCTGATTTGATCCTATAATATCCGGTAAACATTGAGCGAAGATTGTTCCAGAAGCCGGTTATGATTACCATGAACACGTGGATCATTACGAATAGCACCAGTGCCCAGGCGATAATGAAATGGATCGTCCTTATGGATTGACGACCGGAAAAGATATCGACCCATCCGGGGAAAAGTGCGTCCAGCGCCGGAGACATACCCAGTCCCATCATGATCATCAGGGGGAGGAGGAAAAAGATCACACCCAAGTAGGCACATTTCTGGAGTATGTTATAATTTTTGGCTGCTTCGCCTCTTGGATGTCGAAAGCGCAGGTGATCGACAATCGTTCCGCCTATCGAACGCCAATCCTGCCTCGTGGGAATAAGGTCGTGTTGCAAATGCCGGCTCACAATGGAGTAGGCCACAAAGGCGATGCCGTTTATCACGAGCAGCCAGGCGATAAAAAAGTGCCAGCGACGCGCCATGGAAAGCCATTGCCAATCTGGTATGGTAAGCCAGGATGGGAAGCCCCGTTCCGTCAATTCTCCCGACGCGTCACTTGAAGCGCCGAGGAATCCGGTTGTATCGAATTCATGGCCTAAGATACGGGTAACGCCGGATATTTCTCCTTCATCGTCTTCATGTCCCCGTATCTCCAATATGGGGGGAGAGCCGCTGTAAGACTGCTTGCCCCAGTAGAGCGCCGGATGAACGTTGAAGATATTGAGGCCGCTCATCAGGAGTATGGAAAGAAAGACAACATTGCTCCAGTGCATGATGCGCACAGGCAATGAATGCCTGTAGTACGGATATCCGTCTGAAACAGTGCCGCTCAGTTTTTTGATGATGTTTCTCAGCAAGTCGTATGTCGTTTTAGCTATTCGACTCACCATGAGTCTAACGCGCGAAACGGCATTGCTACAGTGTATAATCGCTTGTTCCTTTTCCCTGCGAACAAATGATTTTATCTTCAATATCAATTCGCGTTTTCCAGCCGGCCATTTCATAGAAAAGGTCTCAGTGTTCGATCTTCATTGTAGTATCGCGAATCTTTTATCTTGATACTTCAAATTAGAGATAACCCAAAAGCATGCAGTAGATTGATTATAACATTAAATAAATATTCACACATGGCAATCAGGAATAATATGATTACGACCTTCGAAATATATTAGAATCATGAATACCTCCTGGACCTTGCCGGCAGGTTTTTTGTAAAGTTGTTTAATAAGCGACCACGTGGCAAAGCCCGCTGCAGACAAGCCCTAGATATGTTCCGATTATATTTCCGAAGACGGCAAGGAGAAGTCCCACGGGAGCCAGGCCCGGCTGATAAATATCCGCCAGAACCGGTGTGGATGCAACACCGCCGACATTTGCCTGGCTGGCTGTGGCCATAAGAGACATGGGCGCCTTGAGGAGCCTGGCCGATCCCAGGATAAAAAGACCATGAATTGCAATCCACAAAAAGCC
>Ga0335070_10001384_pt1 | contig 27931 bp, 25 predicted proteins | sample Lox_Sample_13_FD_206722 | JGI IMG/M metagenome (GOLD analysis project Ga0335070, IMG submission 206722) | Soil microbial communities from Loxahatchee National Wildlife Refuge, Florida, United States - Lox_Sample_1.3 | ecosystem: Environmental > Terrestrial > Soil > Wetlands | place: USA...
TCCATCCCGGATGATTCCTGCGAACGGATCAACCGACCATTGCTCATTCTCAACTGGGACGACATCCATGTGGCTGAGAAGAAGGATGGGTTTTTTCTTTCCATTTCCCTTCAAAGTGGCTAGGAGATTCCCGCGGCCAGGTGAAGGTTCAAAAATCTGGCAAGGGATTGACTCCGCATCAAAGATTTTCTTGAAGAATTTTACTCCTTCTATTTCATTCCCGGGCGGGTTGACTGTATTGATCCTGAGATATTCCTGAAGATGATGAGTCGCTTCGTCCGATAGATGATCCCAGTCCATAGCAGGAACTCCTTCAGCAACGGTGGTTTTACCTAATTCGAAATCCGAACGTCAAAATCCGAAACAAATCCAAAATTCTAATGCTCAAACGACCCAAAAGGAATTCGGATTAAGATTAAATTTTGAATTTTGATCATTCAATATTGTTTCGAATGTCGTGCTTCGGATTTCGGTCTATCATTCTTCTCCAAACAAAGGGACAAATTTAAACTGGGTGACGTCGACCAAACCCTTGTCAGTCAGTTTTAATTCCGGAATGACCGGCAGCGATAAGAAAGAGAGTATCATGAAAGGGTCTGGGATTTTGCACCCAAGGGCTTGCGAGGCGCGATAGAGGGCTTCCAACCCAACGTTGACTTTGGGAACGGAGGCCTCTGACATCAAACCCGCAATGGGCAAGGGAAGTGACGCTAAAACCGTTCCATCCGAGACCACTGCTAACCCTCCTTGCATCGCTTGAATGACCTCCACGGCCTTCAACATATCCGTGTCATTCGTCCCCACGAGCACGATATTATGCGAGTCATGAGCCACGGACGAGCCGATGGCTCCTTTCTTTAAACCAAAACCCTGAACGAAACCAATTCCAATATTCCCTGTCGCCTTGTGCCGCTCCACCACGGCAATCTTGAGGATGTCCTCCTTGAGGTTGGGGTGGGCAACGCCGTCTTTCAAGAGAACTCGCTTCATTACCTTCTTTGTGACAATTTGATCCGGTATCAGCTGGATGACCTTGGCCAGAGACTGGCTGCTTCGAAGTAAAAGAGCATCCTTTTTTAGAGACTTGATTCGGACAGATCCGTTCAGATTGGAGCTCTTCCTTTTACGAATGGGGGGGAAGAGCATCTCACCGTTTTCGGAGACCAATTTTCCATCTTTGAAAACCTTGTTGATTTGAAATCGTCCCAAATGATCGAAACTGACGATATCGGCCCGATAACCCGGAGCGATTGCCCCGAGATCATCCAGCCCAAAATATTCTGCGGCATTGAGTGTAGCCATCTGGATCGCAAGGATGGGGTCGAGTCCCCGTTGAACGGCCTGTCTCACCATCGAATCGATGTGGCCCTCTTCGAGAAGCTCTCTTGGATGGCGATCATCCGTGACAAAGAAAAATCGCCTCGAATTCTTGGCGTGGACAAGGGGGATGAGACTTTTAAGATTCCTTGCCGTCGTTCCTTCTCTGATCATAATCCGCATCCCGTTTTTCAACTTTTCCTTGGCTTCTTTAGGAGTCGTGCATTCATGATCCGATCGAATGCCTGCCGTGAGATAAGCATAAAGGCCTTTTCCCGAAAGCATGGGCGCATGGCCATCGATTCGCTTCCCCCGGGCCGTCTCGATTTTTTTGAGCACCTCCGGATCCCTGAAAATGACCCCCGGAAAATTCATCATCTCCGCCAATCCAATGGCCCACGGTTCATTAAGCAGGGGTTTTAGATCTACCGCCTTGAGCGTCGCCCCGGATGTTTCCATATGAGTCGCGGGCACGCAGGATGGAATCATGATGAAGACATTCAAAGGGATCCCTTTTGCCGACTCCGCCATGAAATGGATACCCTCCCGGCCCAGGACGTTGGCAATTTCATGAGGGTCAATGACGACACTGGTCGTTCCATTCGGAAGGACAGATCGAGCGAATTCGGGGATGGTCACCATGCTCGATTCAATATGGACATGACCGTCGATCAAACCGGGGCAGAGGAAGTCGTTTTTCACATCGATGATCTCTTTGGCCCGATAATCTCCGAACCCTACGATCACACCGCCGAAAATGGCCACATCTCTTTTTTCAATCTCGCCCGAGAAGACGTCCACTACTCTGCCGTTCTTAATCAGGAGGTCCGCCATTCCATCTCCCGAGGCGACCCTGATTCTTTCTTTTAGCGATGCCATTTCCTCCTCATTCCTCCTTAATTAAGTTCATAGCAAATCTTTTACCCTCAATCAAGAACATTTGGGGAGATGGAAAATCCTGTAGAAAATTCCATTTTTTTCTTGACAAATTCAAAAATCCTATGTCTAATTCACCTCTGGATGAGGAGGACCCAAAGGTTTATCAACCCTATTCTTTAACCACTAAGCATCTTTTGACAAGAAGGAGGAGGAAATGCAAACAAAAAAAGTATTTGCCATCTGTTTTTCTCTCTTGTTGCTGCTTGTTCTTGCCACCGCCTCATTGGCTCAGCCAAAAGTCATTAAAATCGGGGCCGTCTATCCACTGACGGGTAACATTGCCTCAACGGGGCTGGATTGCAAACGGGGAGCAGAGCTTGCCGTCGATATTATTAACGGCAAATATGACCTTAATCTTCCCCTGGCCAAAGTCGAGGGGCTGCCGAACCTTGGGGGCGCCAAAATCGAGCTTATTTTCGCGGACACCAAGGGGGACCCCAAGAATGGGATGTCGGAAACGGAAAGGCTCATCAGCCAGGAGAAGGTCGTCGCCATCATCGGAGCTTATCAGAGCGCGGTGACAAAAACAGCGAGCCAGGAGACCGAAAGGCTGAAAGTGCCCTATGTCTGCTCCGATTCGTCTTCCCCCACGCTGACGGAAAGAGGATTCCAGTATTTCTTCAGGGTGAGTCCCCATGATGGAATCTTTGCTAGGGACCAGTTCCAGTTCCTGAAGGATCTGGAGAAAAAGACGGGACAGAAAGTCAGCACGATTGCCCTTCTTTATGAGAATACCGAATTCGGATCGAATGTGGGAAAGTCGGCGACTCAATATGCGAAGGAATTCGGCTACAAGGTCGTGGCGGATGTTTCGTATCCCGCCAATGCCACAGACGTGACGAGCGAGGTAGGGACATTGATCAAGGCGAAGCCGGACGTTTTGATGCATGCCTCTTACATTACAGATGCCATCCTTTTTACCAAGACATTTAAAGAGATGAATTTTGCGCCGAAGGGGATCATGACCTTTGCTGGCTACATTGAACCTGCTTACCTTCCCGCAGTGAAGTCGGATGGGAACTACATTATCATCCGGTCCACGTTCGCCCTGGACCTTGCGAAAGGTAAACCTCTCGTCGCCCGGGTGAACGATCTCTTCAAGAAAAAGTACGGTCTTGACATGAGCGAGAATGCCGCCCGCAGTTTTGCTGCTCCCTTTGTCCTCGCGGATGCCATCAACCGGGCAAAATCGATCAAAAGTGACGACATTGTCAAGGCTCTGCTTCAAACCAATATCCCTGGCGATCAAATGATTTATCCCTGGAAGGGGATCCAATTTGATCCCAAAACGCATCAGAACATCTATGCCCGCGGGACCCTCGTTCAGGTTCTGGACGAGAAATACGCAACGGTATGGCCCTTTGACGCTGCGGCGAAAGAGGTGGTCTGGCCATTTCCCGGGTGGAAGGGGAGAAAGTAAGACGAAGAGGCCGGTAGTGTTTTCATAGAACGCGATGCGGCGAGGTGAAGACAGGTGACGGAACAGCTGTTACAACAGGTGGTGAATGGTCTGTTGATCGGTTTCATGTATGCCCTGATCGCTATCGGGCTCACGCTCATCTGGGGGGTCATGAATATTGTCAATTTTGCGCACGGCGACTTCCTGATGGTCGGCATGTTCGCCTCCTTCTGGCTTTACACCCTCTACGGCTTAGACCCCATTTTTTCCATCCCTGTCTGCACGGCCCTTCTCTTCGTGATGGGAGTGCTCATCTACCGTTTTGTTGTAAGCAAAGTAATGTCCGGACCGATGCTGGCCCAGCTGGTGGTTACCTTCGGGGTCAGCATCTTCATTTCGAACCTGGCGGTCTATTTATGGACTCCCGACTTTCGGCTGATTTCACAGCCGCTCCTCAGCGGCACCTGGGTGATCGGAGAGGTCCAGCTGAGCATTCCAAAAACCGTGGCCTCCATGGGGAGCGTCATCACCTCTCTTTTTGTTTTCCTTTTCCTGAAAAAGACGAAGACGGGCAAGGCCATTCTTGCAACCGAAATGGATCGGGAGGCGGCACTGCTGATGGGGATCAACACAGAGCGGATCAACTCCTTCTCCTTCGGGATGGGGGCCGCCCTCGTCGGAATCGCGGGGGCCTTCTTGTCGACCTACTATTACATCTACCCCCAGGTGGGGGGTGTCTTCGGCACGATCGCCTTTTGCGTTGTGGCCCTCGGTGGTTTTGGGAGCATCGAGGGGGCTTTCATCGCGGGGATCCTGGTGGGACTGGTTCAGACCCTGGGAGGTTTTTTCTTCGATCCTGCCTACAAATATGCCATCGTCTTCATGATCTATCTCATTACAGTCTGGATAAGACCCCAGGGACTCTTAGGATGGTAGCCCATGCAGAAGTTGACACTTAAACAGATCTGCAGCGGATTGATTGCCTTGATCGCTGTCGGAATCTTTCCTCTTCTCACCACAAATACCTTTGCCCAGCATGTCATGATCCTCTTTTTCATGTTCGGAATGATGGGGGTTGCCTGGAATATCATGGGCGGCTACGCGGGAATGTTCTCGTTCGGCCAGGTGGCCTTCTTCGGCATCGGAGCCTATACCTCTTCTTATCTCTTGATTACCTACCAGGTCACTCCCTGGGTCGGGTTGATCGTTGGCGGGTTGGTAGCCGCCCTGGTAGGCGCAGCCATTGGCTATCCCTGTTCTAATCTGAGAGGCCACTATTTTGCGATTGCGAGCATTGCTTTTGGCGAGATCGTCCGAACCCATTTCAATAACTGGAAGCTGATCGGCGCGGCAGAAGGCCTGTCTCTCCCGATGTTGAACGAAGGGTTCAAGAATTTCATGTTCCATTCATCTAAATTGCCCTATTATTACATTATGCTTGCCTTCCTGATTATCTCCCTGCTGGTCTGTTATCTGATCAGCACTTCCAAAGTAGGATATTATCTCCGGGCCATCAAGGAGAGCCATGATGTCGCTAAGGTTCTTGGAATCAACGTCGTTCGGTACCGACTCATCGCCATTATGACCAGTGCATTTCTAACGGCCATGGCGGGAACCTTCTATGCCCAGTACGTTCTTTACATCGATCCAGAGAGCGTGATGTTGCTGCCCATATCGATCCAGATCGTCCTGATATCGATGCTTGGAGGAGCAGGCTCGGTGATGGGGCCTGTCGTCGGCGCGGCGATTCTCCTCCCTATTTCCGAGGTCACCCGCGTCTGGTTGGGACATAAAGGCACCGGAGTCGACATGCTGATCTATGGATTCCTCATCACCCTTATCTCGGTCTATCAACCGAAAGGAGTATGGGGACTGTTTGCCAATATGGGCAAGAGGGCAAAATGAAGAAGGGTTCTTGTCTGGAAGTGAAAGGGATTACGAAGCATTTCGGAGGGCTCTACGCCAATGACCGTATCGACTTCTCCGTTGAGGAAGGAGAGATTGTAAGCATTATCGGTCCGAACGGAGCCGGGAAATCGACGCTATTTAACTGCATTACGGGTTTTTATCCGCCCAACAGCGGGAAGGCATTCTTTTTCGGAGAAGAGATCACCCATCGAAGGGCAGATGCCATCTGCAAAATGGGCGTGGCAAGAACCTTTCAGGTCGTTCAGATTATCGGAGATATGTCGGTTTTGGAAAATGTGACGACAGGGGCACTGCTCCGTTACACCAAAATAGGTCACGCCATGAAAAAGGCCGAAGAAGTGTTGGCCTTTACCGGTCTCGGAGAGAAGAAAGACTACCTTGGGACGGCGCTGACCATTGCAGATAAAAAGAAACTGGAAGTATCGATGGCCTTAGCCACCCAGCCCAAGCTGCTTATGCTCGACGAATCGATGGCAGGTTTGACGATGGTCGAACTCAGAGGGATGATTGATCTGACCAAGCGTATCAGGGAAAAAGGCATTACGCTCATTGTCGTGGAGCACGTGATGGAGGCGGTCATGGAGATATCGGACCGTGTGGTCGTCCTAAATTCGGGGAAGAAGATCATGGAAGGTCCCCCCAAAGAAGTGGTTCGCCACCCGGGCGTCATTCAGGCCTATCTGGGGGAGCGGTATGTTGTCAGTCAATAATATTTCTGTCGGATACAAAGGTCTTCTGGCGATCCGGGACGTCTCCTTTCATGTGGATCAGGGGGAAGTCGTGAGTCTCATCGGGTCTAACGGGGCTGGGAAATCAACACTCCTGAAGACCATTTCAGGTCTTTTGCATCCGGAAAAAGGAGAAATTCTTCTCGACCGCCAGCCGATCCATAAGACGCCAACCTATGACATTGTGAAGAAAAAGATATCGATGATCCCGGAAGGCAGGCGGCTGTTCGGCAGGCTGTCTGTCTTGGACAATCTTCTTTTGGGTGCCTATGTTCTCAACTCCAAGGAGGAAGTCGAAGATGCCCTCGAGAGCGTATTCAACATATTCCCCATCCTGAGAGAGAGGAGGAACCAACGCGCCGACACGTTCAGCGGTGGGGAGCAACAGCAGTTGGCAATCGCCAGGGGTCTCATGTCACGCCCCGCTCTCCTGATGTTAGATGAACCCTCCTTAGGATTGATGCCCAAACTCGTTTCCGATATTTTCAAGATCATCCGTGAGATCAGCCAGCATGGGGTTACCGTTCTCTTGGTGGAGCAAAACGTCTTCGAAGCTCTCCAGATATCCGATCGCGCCTACGTCCTTCAGACAGGTCTTGTGGTTTTAGAAGGAAAGGGGGAGGATCTTCTCAAGTCAGATTTGGTGAGACGAGCCTACCTTGGCATGTAAGGTATTTATAGACCGGACGGTTTGGATCTAGATTTGAAGAAGGCCAAGGTAAAAGGACGGCACGGTGAGGTTTATCCAATCTTCCGATGTTTCGGAATTCCAATATTCAACTCTTCAAATAAGGTGAACAAATCCGATACCGTGAAAGTATTGAAGGAAAAAACTCAACCCCGGAGAATCAAGGCGGTCGTCTTCGATTTTGACGGGACGCTCGCCGTCCTCAATATCGATTTCTCCGTAATGAGAGAGCGGGTCTTCGACCTGATGAGGCGGCTTGGGATTAGAGAAGAAGCCATCCAGGAGAAGTACCTGTTGGAGATCATTGACGAGGTCTATGAAATGTTGTGGGAGAAAAATCCCTCCGGTGCGGAGACCTTCTACCAAGCGTCGCACGATATTTTACATGAAATAGAAATGAAGGCAGCGGAAGAGGGAAGACTGCTTGAAGGGGCGACGGCCGCATTAGAAAGGTTACGAGAGAAAGGAATAAAAGTAGGGATCATTACGCGAAATTGTGAAGATGCAGTCCGGAAGGTTTTCCCTAAAATCAATGATTATTGCGATGTTTTCGTGTCGAGGAATTCGGTCAAGAAGGTCAAACCCCATCCCGATCACCTGACCCATGTGATGAAATCTTTGAAAATCTCAGGGAAAGAGGCAGTCATGGTAGGAGACCACATGATTGACGTTCAAGCTGGCAAAAGGGTGGGCATGAAAACCATTGGTGTATTGACCGGCAGGACGAAGAAGGAGGAATTTGAGAGGGCAGGGGCGGATTATGTTTTAGGAGAAGCGACGGAAATCTATGAGTTAATGGAGGATTGAAAACATGATAAAGAAGGTGATCCAAACTGAAAAGGCACCCAAAGCCATCGGTCCGTATTCCCAAGCCATTCGGGCAGGGAATTATCTATTTCTTTCCGGGCAGATACCCTTGGATCCGAAAACAGAGGAGTTGGTCAAAGGAGATATTGGGCAGCAAACTCAGCAGGCTTTGGAAAACATAAAAGGGATATTGGAGTCTCAAAAGTTAGGGATGGAAGACGTGGTCAAAGTTACCATTTTCTTAAAAGATGTTGGGAATTTCAGCCGGGTGAACGAGGTCTATCGTACCTACTTTCCATCTTCCCCGCCTGCGAGGTCGACCGTTGAAGTGGCCAGACTTCCAAGGGACGTTGAAATCGAGATTGAAGCCATCGCTCTTATTTAGGTCTTGTCACTCTCCCACGTCGCCGTCTTTTTTTCACCCTCTGGAGAGTTCAGTTGGACCTCGAACGTTATGGATTCGGGGATCTTTTCTGGAAGCGAAAAACCAAAAATCACGATCCGGCCTGAGGCAGGAGGCAATGGGGTGCCAATCGTCGTCTCCTGCTGGCCCGGGTCAAATTTCTTCCCAGAGGTTCCTTCCGGGTATTTCGTCTCCGTTGGAACCAGAACCAATTTGATCGAATTGGCGGCAGCAGTCGCCTGCCGACTCCTATTCAGGACTTCAACATGGACCTCTAACATTTTAAGAGGAGATGGGGTGGATGTCAGTTCCTTGATCTGGAAGCGTATTTCTCCCAATTTGATATCCGGGCTGCTCTCTTCTTCAGATTTGGTCTGAGAAAAACCTATCCCCGTTCCCAGGCATTGCAAGAAAATCAGAGTAGATAGGCAGACGATGGCTTTCCCGATCCATTTGCACATATGATTACCTCTGAAGGTTTGAATGACCCACCCGATGAAGGTCTTTGTTGAGAAGTCAAAGAGCACTTTTCACCACTTCGCTTGAACCAATTTACCACATTTGCCCCCAGATTGGAAGGTTCGGAGGAATAACGGCGATTGTGCAGATTTTAAAGAGGTATTATAATAAAAAATTATTATGAAGCCTATTATTGCCATTGTGGGAAGGCCTAATGTTGGGAAATCTACCCTCTTTAATCGCATCGCCGGGGGGAGGAAGGCCATCGTTTGGGATGAACCGGGTGTGACGCGGGACCGAAATTACGCGGATGTGGAGCGAGAGGAGAGGTCCTTTACTTTGATCGATACCGGTGGTTTTGAGCCGGTTTCGAAGGATCGTATTTTTGTCCAGATGCGCGAGCAGTGCCAGCTGGCCATGGACGAAGCCGATGTGATTCTCTTCATTATGGACGGCAAGGAAGGCCTCACCCCATCGGATAAAGAGATTGCCGATATTCTTAGAAAATTGAATAAACCGGTGTTTTACATCGTCAATAAGATTGACGGGCCAAAGCATGAAGAGAAAGCCCTTGAATTTTACGGGTTAGGTATGGAACCGATGTATTCAATCTCGGCAGAACATGGATATGGGGTGAATGGGTTGATGGAGGAGGTCCTCAAGGTCCTCCCGGGTTCGACGGAGAAGAAATGGGATCAGGATGTAACGAGGGTGGCCGTATTGGGACGGCCGAATGTTGGGAAGTCTTCATTAGTCAACCGACTGTTAGGATATCGGAGAGTGCTTGTGGATGAGGCTCCGGGCACCACACGGGATGCCATTGATACGCTTTTGGAGACAGACGGGAGGAGATATGTTCTCGTGGATACCGCCGGTATCCGGAGGAAGAGCCGGATCAGCCTGAGGCTGGAAAAGTACAGCATTGTCGAGGCCCTTCGAACGATTGATCGTTCGGATGTGGCCCTTCTTTTACTGGACTCGAAAGAAGGCGTGACGGATCAGGATGCCCGTATCGGTGGGTTCATCCACGAAAAAGGGAAGGGATGTATTCTTGTCGTCAATAAGTGGGACTTGGTTGAAAAGGATTCCCAGACCATGGCCCGCTACGAACGGGAGGTGCGCGAAAGTCTGAAATACCTTTCTTATGCCCCCATCCTCTTCATCTCTGCCCTGACAGGCCAGAGAGTTAAGAAAGTCCTGGAGGCTGTAAGCCAGGTGTCCGAGCAGGCGAAGAAGCGGGTTTCCACCTCTCCATTAAATAAATATTTTAGAGCATGGGTTGAAAAATTTCCCCCTCCACTTTATAAAAACCGAAGTGTGAAAATGAACTATATCACTCAGGTCTCGACCGCTCCTCCAACCTTTGTGATAGTTACCAATATCCCGGAGAGCATCCATTTTTCTTATGAACGTTATTTGCTCAACCAGATGAGGGAGGCCTTCGGATTTGAAGGAGTCCCGGTTCGTCTCCTGTTTAGAAGGAAAGGGAAGGAAAAATAGAATGGGGAATAAAAGTAAGAAATATCTGATAGGGATTGCGATCCTCATCCTTATTTTGGCAGGAGGGTTCACTTTCTATCAATGGAGCGGCCAGAACGGGTCGAATCAGAAATTTCGGCTGGCGAAGGTCGAAAAGGGAGAGATCAATCTGGTGGTGACCGCTACCGGGACGATCAATCCGGTCATTAATGTCCTCGTAGGAAGCCAGGTTTCAGGGACGATCAAAGCCCTCTATGCCGATTTTAATTCCCGGGTCAAGGAAGGGCAGGTCATCGCTCAGATCGACCCAGCCCTCTTTGAAGCCCAGGTGGAGCAGGGGAGGGCCAATGTCTTGACCGCTCAGGCCAATCGCCTGAATGCTCAGGCCAATCTTGAGAATGCGAAAGCTAACCTCACAAAGGCAGATGTGGCCGTATTAGATACAAAGAGGACTCTGGATCGGAACCGACCGCTGGTAGAGAAACAAGTGATTGCACAGGCGACCATGGATACCGCCCAGGCGAATTATGATACGGCGGTGGCACAGAGGGATGTGGCCAAAGCCCAGGTGGAGTCGGCAGCGTCTCAGGTGGAATCTTCAAAGGCTCAGGTGGAGCAGGCGAAAGCTGCTTTAAAACTGGCGGAGACCAACCTGCGATACACGACCATTCGGTCTCCGGTCAATGGGACGGTCATTTCGAGGAATGTCGACGTGGGACAAACCGTGGCCGCCAGTCTGCAGGCACCCACCCTTTTCACCATTGCCAAGAACCTGGCCGAGATGCAGGTAGATTCCAACGTAAGTGAGGCGGATGTCGGCCGCGTTATGGTCGGGCAGGATGCGACCTTTACCGTGGATGCCTATCCCGACAGGATTTTTCGCGGAAAGGTTTCAGAGATTCGCAATGCTCCTATCATCGTTCAGAATGTCGTCACTTATGACGTCGTGATCCTGGTGGACAATAAGGACTTAAAGTTAAAACCGGGGATGACAGCCAATGTCTCCGTGATGATTGCCCATCGAGAGGGTGCGCTGAAAATACCAAACGCTGCCCTCCGGTTTCGACCCGAGTCTGCAAAGAAGGAAGGAGGGAAAACAGGTCCTCCACAGAAAGTGGATCAGCAGGCAAGATCGACAGAAGGGGATCAGGGAAGGCCGGGGAGGGTGTGGGTTGTGTCTCCAGAGGGGAAACCGACCTCGGTCCCCATCCTCCTGGGTATTACCGACGGGACTTTCAGCGAAGTTATCCGAGGGGATCTGAGAGAAGGGGCAGGGGTTATTGTCGAACAGATTTCGGGCAAGAAAGCCTCTGCGCAGAGCGGTGCGCCTCAGCCGCTCATGCGAGGAATGGGAAGATAAAAACCCCATAGAAAATGTCAAATGTCAAAGCTCCAATGTCAACGTGGATTCGAAATTCAAGAAATCATTGGAGTCTGGAATTTGAGATTACCTTGATCGTTGGAAAATCAATTAGGACTTAAGGATATATGGATTCCGTAATTCAAGTTCGAGATCTGGTCAAGGTTTATAGTTTAGGCGAGGTGGAGGTTCAAGCTCTCCGGAGTGTTTCTCTATCGGTCGGCCGTGGTGAATTTGTGGCGATCATGGGAGCTTCAGGTTCCGGGAAATCCACCTTCATGAATATCCTGGGTTTTCTGGATCGACCCACGAGCGGGCAATACCTTTTAGAAGGCATCGACGGTCAGAACCTTTCAATGGATGAATTAGCGGAGATCCGAAACCGAAAGATCGGTTTTGTCTTTCAGGGGTTTAATCTATTATCCCGGACGTCCGCCCTCGAAAATGTAGAGTTACCCCTTGTCTATGCGGGCGCTCCAACTGCCAAACGGAAGGAGATGGCGCAAAGGGCCCTGTCCGAAGTGAATCTGAAGGGGAGGGAGCATCATCATCCCAGTCAACTTTCCGGAGGGGAACAGCAACGGGTGGCCATCGCCCGGGCCTTAGTTAACCAGCCCTCCATCCTCTTAGCCGACGAACCCACGGGTAATCTTGATTCCAAGACCAGCGTGGAAATCATGAGTATCTTTCAGCGTCTCAATCAAGAAAAGGGGATTACGATCATTATGATTACCCACGAGCCCGATATTGCTGCTTTTGCTAAACGGAATATCCTCTTCAGGGACGGAGGGATTGTCGATGATCGCAAGAATTCGGTTCCCGCTGTTGCAGCATCGGGGGGAGGGTTAAAATGACGCGTCTTTTCGCAAGCCTCCGAATAGCCCTGAGAGCACTGACGGTCAATAAGATGCGTTCGGCACTGACGATGCTGGGAATCATCATCGGTGTGGGCGCGGTGATTGCCATGATTGCGGTGGGCTCGGGCGCGAAGAAACGGATTGCGGAACAGATCGCCAGCATGGGGTCTAATCTGTTGATCGTTATGTCGGGGAGTTCGACGAGCGGAGGGCTGCGAGGAGGAATGGGGACTGTGCCAACGCTGACGGTCGATGATGCGAAAGCGATCCAGGCGGAAATTCCGGGCGTCAAATATGTGGCCCCTAACCTGGGTGGGGTAGCTCAGGTGATCTTTGGCAATCAGAACTGGTCTACGATTGTGAATGGGACGACCCCTGAGGTTTTGGAAATCAGGGATTGGCCCCTCTCTTCAGGCAGGCCCTTCACACAGCAGGATGTCGATGGGGCGGCTAAGGTTTGCCTCCTTGGAAAGACCGTTGTAGAGAACCTTTTTGGGGGAATCGATCCATCGGGTCAAGTCATTCGGATCAAGAGCGTCCCCTTTACAGTGCTCGGAGTCCTATCTTCCAAAGGGCAATCGACGTGGGGACAAGACCAGGACGACGTCATCTTTGTCCCGTTGAGGACAGCGCAGAAGAGGCTTTTTGGGATGCAGTTTCCGGGGATGGTAAAGCAGATCGCGGTCCAGGCAAGGGAGCCGGAGCTGATGAAGGATGTGGAAAGTCAGATTAATGACCTTCTGCGGCAGAGACATCATATCCAGCCGGCTCAGGATAATGACTTTAATGTGAGAAATCTCACGGAGGTAATGGCGAGTGCTGAGCAGTCAGCCAATGTGATGTCTCTTCTCTTAGGGGCCATCGCCTCCATCTCCCTGATTGTGGGGGGGATCGGGATCATGAACATCATGCTTGTCTCCGTCACCGAGAGGACGAGGGAGATTGGCATCCGGATCGCCGTGGGCGCCAAGGGCAATGATATTCTCTTCCAATTTCTTATCGAATCCCTGGTGCTCAGCCTGATCGGAGGGATCATAGGCATCGGTGTTGGAGTCGCAGGAACGGTTGTCCTCGCTGCGTTTACCCAATGGCCGACGCTGTTCTCAACGCAGGCAATCCTTTTGGCCTTCCTCTTTTCAGGATCAGTAGGAGTGTTTTTTGGATTCTACCCGGCCCGTAAAGCTTCTCTGCTCAACCCCATCGAAGCCCTGAGGTATGAATAAATAAAAAGGGCTTTCTCGCCCCTTTGGTCAAGTGCCGATCTTTTGTTTCGATGCTCCGGGAATTGATCCGTGTCGGTTTTTTTGTCTAAGACCCCAACAGATTTCTGGAGGAGAGGGACCGCAAGCGAGCGAACGATCCGAATAATACAAGGGGCGGTTCCCGCTTAGCCACAAGGAGTTGTCGCCAGGTAGGTTCCGCCCCTCTCAGAAAACAGATTTGAATCGACACCAGTCTGCCGTGGTGGCATTAACTGGCTGCGGCTGCGGGCGCCGCCACCGCTTGCGCGGCGGCTGGCTGCTTCGCCAAATAGCGCGCGCGCAATGGCTTGAGTACAAACTGCGCCAGGAGCGCCGAGGCCCAGTCGAACGCGACCGCGACCGCGAAAACGCCAAACCAGCCAACATTCGGCAGCTTGAACTTGGCGGCGAACGGCGTCCAGACGTTAGTCACCGTCAGCACGAGCCCGTACACGATGAAAACCGCCGCCACGATGAACAAGACGGTTCGTGCGTTGCGTGAGCGCGCAATGCCCAAGACGGTGGGACCCAAGAACGTTGTGAAGAACAGGAGCAAAAGGCCGATCAGGAGCATGATGTCCGCGCGAAAGTCGAATGCTTTGCCCGCGGCGAGTGCAGAGCCGATTGGCACGAACACCGACGCCGTGCCCTTCGCCGTGTAGAGCAGTCCATAGTTCGTGGTGGCAAATTTTTTTCCAAAGAGATCGCCGCAGGTTGCCGGAAACAAACTGTACACCTCGCCCCAACCGAAGAAGGTTAGCCCGGAAAGGACGACGAAGAGGAATGGGTTGTGTGCGAAGGTGACCAGAGCGAGAATTGCGAAACCTTCAAGACCGAAGGCGAGAGTCATCGTATTCTCGCGGCCAATGTGATCGGAGACCCAGCCGAAGAAAGGTCGCGTGATTCCGTTGAGGATGCGGTCGAGCGAGAGCGCGAAAGGCAACGCCGCAAGGGTGAGGCCGAACATGCTGACCGGCACATCGGCGACCTTAAAGTCCATCGCCATCGGCGCTAGTTGTGCGACCGCCATCAATCCGCCGGTCACTGCCATCGTGAACATCAGGTACAATAGCCAAAAGGCGGGGGTACTAACCATTTCCCTGGGGAGTGAGTCTTTTGCAGCCTGTTGCACTCGGGCTGCCGGCGCGGCGGCAGGTGTCTCGCCGGGTTTGGGGGCGCGCAACAGAATACCGCATATCACGACGACAACCCCCTGGATGAGACCCCAGGTCAAGAACGCAGACTGATACCCACTTTTCGCGATCTGATTCGTGATCGGAATGACGGTCAATGCGGAGCCCGCGCCAAACCCCATCGCCGTTAGACCCGCCGCTAAACCACGTCTGTCGGGAAACCATTTCAGCGCGCTGCCACTCGCCGTGCCGTACACAATGCCGGCGCCGACACCGCCAATAATACCGCCGATGTAAAGCATCGGCAGCGAGTCGGCGATCGAGTTCAGGTACCACGCGATGGCGACAAGGATACCCCCGAGGATTACGACGACTTTGGGCCCAAAGCGGTCGACGAAGTACGCTTCAAGAAAATTGGGCCACGTTTCAAAAAGAACGAACAGCGTAAAGGCGATCTGGATCGCAGTCCTCTCGGCATGGAGCTGCTTGGCGAGCGGACTGACGAACAGAGTCCACCCGTACTGGAGATTGGCGATGGCAATCATGCCTAGAATGCCGATGCACAGCATGAACCACCGGGTGGCATCGTTGACTTGGGTGGTGGATGGACTTGTACTAGAGACTTGGGTGGTGGACGGATTTGTACTAGGCATTTTCTCCTCCTTTCAGGCCTTCGACTTTGCTCTGGATTTAGGTGTCGGAACAGGAGCCTCCACTGCAATGGCCTTAATTCTCTGAATCTTCTCGTCCACAAAAGCCTGCATCTTGGCGATATGTTCTGGTTTTAGATGTGAGAACCGTCCCTGAAACTTCATATATTCGCCGACAGGCTTATACTTCTTTGGAATACGGGTGTATTTGTATTGACCGTTTTCCCACTCGTAAAGCGTCCACATCCCTGTTTCAACGGCTAAACGTCCCATCTCCAAGGTCAGTTTTTCGTCAAACTTCCAACCCTTAGGGCAGGGTGCCAGCATGTGGAGGAAAGTGGGGCCGTCATAATTCAGAGCCTTCCGCACCTTGTTCATCAAATCGAGAGGATAAGAGACACAGGTGGTCGCGACATACTTGACGGCCGGATGGCCTCCGATCACAAGCTGGGGAGGATCCTTGGGAAAGAGTGTTTTGCCCTCAGGAATCTCCTTGCCTGGAGGGGTAAAGGTGGTATTCGCGCCGTAAGGAGACGTGGGTGAGGTCTGAATCCCCGTATTGGCATAAGATTCGTTGTCGTAGCAGATGAAGAGAGCGTCATGACCGCGGTACATCAGTCCTGACATCGCCTGCAGGCCGATATCCACAGACCCGCCATCCCCTGCCATACAGATGACGTTCGGAAAAGGTCCGTCGTATTTACCCTTGCGTGCCAGCGTCTTATAAGCGGCCTCAATTCCGGATGCCACGGCCCCGCCATTGGTAATCTGGGCATGGATCCACGAAACAGCGTAAGGCGTGCAGAGATAACTCGAATTCGCCACATACATGCAGCCGGTCGGTCCGATAAAGATCGTATCTTTGCCGGCCGCCTTCGCTACAAGACGGTAGTTCAGGGCCGGACCGCATCCGGAGCAGGTCCGGTGTCCGGGGACATACATCTCCTCTCTTGGCGCGCCACGAAGAGACTTGATCGGTTCCAAGATTTGCTTTTTATAATTAAATGCTTGATTCATTGAACACCTCCTTAATTTATCGAAAGGGATCTATTTCTCTTCTTCAAAACCAACCCAGTAAACAAGCTGGTGAGTCTTTTTGTCTTTGACCATCTGCGTAAGAATCTTGGCCATGTAGTAGAAATCATCGAGCATGATGACATCCCCACCCAAACCGGCCATAAAAGAGGTGACCAATGGTCTGTTTTCGAGGTCGTAGAGGGATGCGCGCACCTCATGAATCAGATTTCCACCTCTTGTTGCACCACCGTAAGAGGTGCTGCTCTCTACGCAACCTACTACTTTCACCCGAGAGAGAGCCTCCGCAATCTGCTCGGTGGGCCAGGGCCGAACCCACCGAGGTCTCACCATTCCTGCCTTAACTCCCTGGGTTCGGAGATGGTTGATCGCCGACTTACAGGTATTGGCATGAGCCCCTTGAACGAAGAATGCAATTTCCGCATCTTCCATCTTGTATTTTTCAATAAAAGGGTCATATTTTCGGCCGAAAATGCGGTTAAAGTCAGAGGTCGCCTGTTCAATCACTTTGGGGACTTCCAAAAAGGTCGCTGCTCTCTGTGCATCCATCGGTGCCCCCTGATCCGGCCGGATCTGCGGACCATGGGAGACCGGACAGACAGGACTCAAAGGATGGGGTGCCTTATAGGGAGGCAAGAATTCTCTCACCTGGGCCATCTCAGGCAGAATAACCTTGTCCGGAATATGAGAAAGGAAATAACCATCCTGACAGACGAACTGGGGTAACATGATGCGAGGATCTTCTCCCACGCGGTAATTGATTAAAGTATTATCAAAGACCTCCTGTGGGGTCGCAGCCCAGCCCATTAGCCAGCCTTGATCCCTTGCGGACATGGCATCCGTATGCTCCGAACCGAAATCACCTGGAGGATCGAGAGTGCGGTCAGCGATGGCCATTTGAAGAGGGTAACGGCCGCCTGCGGCGGGGCTATAGACTTCGAACGCATAGGTGACACCCACTCCGGAACTTCCTGTATAGGCGCGGGCGCCGGCTGCCGAAGCGCCGAGCGCCACGGAGACCTGAGCGTGCTCACCTTCACCGTGAACAAATTCTGCATTCAGCTCCCCATTAGCCACCATTCTGGCAAGCTCCATCATGATCGCCGTGTAGGGACGGATGGGGAACGAACAGATCACCTCTACTTCTGCGAATTTTGCTCCTTGTGCTGCTGCAGCGCAGCCGCTGAGCATCTTTTCTTGAGCCATAATTCTTCCTCCTTCTTTAGAAAGGTTTTTCGAGACGAACAACCCCATCCTCAAAGTCAAGCTCTGGGGCGGCGGACAGGGCATCCGCAGGGCATTCATGAATGCAGATCTGACAGCCTTTGCAAAACTTCCAATTCCATTCCATCTTGTCGTCTTTTTCATTGTAAGACCAGCACGAATCCGGACAGGCAATATAACAGGTAAAACAACGGGTGCACTTCTCATGGTCAATCACCGGACGAACGATCCGCCAGTTTGAGGTGATAAAGAGTTCCTGCTGCCTCACTGGAGCAGGTGTGATCGCTCCGAAGGGAACTTCTCTATCTTTTGGGACTTTGATCGCCATAATCTTCTCCTTTCTCTATCCTTTCTTAAAGTTCATTCTTTCTCCAGTATTCTACATTCCTCATTCCGCATCAGCCTCCCCAGAAGTACTCTGCACGGGCTCTACGAAATTTTTGGATTTTCACTTCATTAAAGCCACGTTCCATCGCCGCGACGTTGGTAATGATCTTTGCAATATTCTCTTTTTTTGCCATTCCCGTGACCTTGGCCATTGCCCCGAGCAGGGGAGCGGCAACTCCCGCTCCCACGCCTGCTGCGTCTACACCGCCTTCCGTGCCCGAGAAGTCTACGGTGCGGACCCCTGAGATCCCATCGGCATCTACCGTCGCAATAGCGCCTAATATATCCGCATTGGGGATAAATTTAAGCATATAATCGATCGGCCGGTTCGTATTAATGATCAGGAGGCCGCCTTCGGGCGTCCCTTTGAGTACATTGATCCCTTTAATGATGGTTGGTTCAACGATCACCACCACATCAGGGTGAGCGTTTGTATAGAGATATTTCATCTCGATCTCTTCATCGCTGATCCGCGCATATTTTCGGGTCGTAACGAGCACACGATCAGGCAGGTCTTCATAATTGTCAAAGGCCTGGACAAACTTGCCCTCCATCTTTGCTGCCTGAGCAAAGGCATTGGCCACATCACGGGCCTCCTTGTCCATGACCACTCCTCGTGTCCAAACTGTAATTTCAGTCACTTTAGCCATAAATAAATACCTCCTTAAAGCAATGTTGGGCAATCAAACTGACTCATTGAACCTAAAACCTCACCTCTTACCATCCTTCCTCCAACGATGACGATAACCTTAACCTTTTCCCACCTCCCCTCTTTTTTTGAATATGATGTCTTCTACGTCCTCCAGGTGCTGAAGCATCGCCTTTCGAGTGGCTACAGGATTGCGCCTCCTGATGGCAGAGAAGATTTTCTGATGACCCTGGAGGGATCTTCGTTTCCTTTCTTCTGGATGAAGGTATCTTTCACGCGTTTGTCTCAAAAGGTCAAACAGAGCAAGCAGAAGACGTTCCAGCACCCTGTTTCTTGCCATCCGGGCCAAACAGTGGTGAAAATCGGAATCGGTTCGAATCGGGTTCTTTCCGTCGACCACTTCCCTTTTTTGTTCCTCAAGGATTTCCTTGAGCTCAACAATTTCCTCAGGGGTTGCATTTTCTGACGCAAGTTGCGCCACCTCGGGTTCGATGATTTTACGCAGAGAAAAGATGTCGATCAAATCATCCTTCTCATGAAACAGGGAGGTGGCTAACGGCTGGACAATGGCTTCTTCGTTAGAAGCGATCACGTAAGTTCCGTCTCCCTGGCGTCTTTGAACCAGGTTCATTGCTTCAAGATAAAAAATGGCCTCCCTCACAGAGGCGCGAGACACTTTGAAGGTATCGACTAATTCTCTTTCGGTCGGGAGCTGGTCCCCTCGCTTCAACTTGCCTCCCCGGATCAGATGGTTAATCTGTCCGACGATGTCCTCGTAAACTCGCCTTTTCTTAACTGCCCTCAACATGAGGTAAACCCTCCCTGCTTTGAACTTCCTTGAGTGCGTCCTCAAAATGAGAGGCGGTGACTGAAAGCTTTCTTGTTTTGCTCTTTCCCGAGTTATAGATCAACTCGCCGATGGCAAGCATGACCGCCCTCTTTGCAACGAAGGCAATATGAGAACCCGTCATCCCACTTGTGCGTTTGGCTAAATCTGTCAGGTTTACGTCGTCGGCCAAAGGCCTCTCTTTGGTGTGAACTCGAAGGATCTCTAAGCGCTCTTCCTCGTTGGGGATGGGAAAATTAAGAATATAGTCAAGCCGTCCGGTCCGCGTTAAGGCGGGGTCGAGGAGATCTTTACGGTTCGTCGCTCCGAGCACAAGGACCTGGGAGAGATCGCTCAGGTTGTCCAACTCGTTAAAAAACTGACTGGCCACCCTTTCGACCGCCCCGCCTTCACTTCCGTCGCCACGGGTGGTCACCAGGGCATCGATTTCATCGAAAAACAGGATGCAGGGAGCGGATTGTTTTGCCTTCTTGAAGATCTGATGGAGCGCTTTTTCTGATTCTCCCAGCCATTTTGAGAAAAGGATGGGACCGCTGATGGAAATGAAATTCAGGCCCGTCTCACCTGCCAAGGCTTTTGCCATCAGCGTCTTCCCGGTGCCCGAAGGTCCGGAGAAGAGAACTCCTTTCGGAGGGACCACTTTACCCTCGTCAAAAAGCTCTGGAAATTTGTGGGGCCAATCGACGATGGAGAGCAGGGTCTCTTTGATCCCCTTTAACCCTCCGATATCGTGCCACTGGACCTTCGACCTCTCCGTATAGAATTCACGCGTTGCGGAGGGTTCAATCTCCCGGAGGGCCGTTAAGAAATCCTCCATCCGGATCTCCAGATGGTCTGGGTTGATCAGCATGGCATCGAGATGGTTTCCACCCTCGAGCGGGAGATATCTCCTTACCGCCACCATGCCCGCCTCTTTGCACAAAGCCTCCAGGTCTGCTCCGACGAAGGCATGGGTAATCTGGGCAAGACGTTCCAAATCGACATCAGAGGCCAGAGGCATGCGACGGCTGTGAATCCTGAGAATGGCCTGGCGGCCTTCGACGTTTGGGACGGGAAGAGCCATCTCACGGTCGAAACGACCTGGTCGTCTAAGAGCAGGGTCGATCATTTCTGGGATGTTCGTAGCCCCAATAACAATCACCTGTCCACGGGAGACCATCCCATCCATCAAGGCTAGGAGTTGAGCAACCACCCTTTTTTCGACATCTCCCAAAACCTCTGCGCGTTTTGGGGCGATGGCATCGATTTCGTCGATAAAGATGATGCTGGGCGCATTGCGGGTTGCATCTTCGAAGATCTCCCTTAAACGGGCCTCACTTTCACCGTAAAACTTATGGATGATTTCCGGTCCGTTGACGCGGATAAAATGGAGTTTTGTTTCGCTAGCGATGGCACGGGCAATCAGGGTTTTCCCCGTCCCGGGAGGACCATAAATGAGCACCCCTTTGGGTGCCTCGACTCCTAATTTTTCAAAAACCTCCACGTAACGCAGGGGGAGCTCGACCATCTCACGAATGAGCTTTAATTCATTCCCAAGCCCCCCCACATCCTCGTAAGAAACATGAGAAGGTGCCTCGACGAGGTAATCGGGTTTTTTTATGAGGAATTTGGTTTTCGAGTTAATTAAAACCCCGCCGGATGGGGAAGTCGCTTCGACAATAAAAAAACGGTCTTTCCCCGTCAAAAAGGGGACATTGATTCTGTCTCCAATCAGGACGGGCAGCCCTTGGAGGATTTTGGGAAACTGCTCCAGTTCGCTTCCTTCCGGGACGACGTTTGCTAAATCGAGAGGAGTGATGAGGACCGTTGTGGCGATTTTATAGGGGATTTTCTTTATCCTTACAATTTCCCCCAAGTTCACTTCGGCATTGCTGCGAGTGATCCCGTCGATCTGAATTATTTTTTTTCCATAATGCTCGGGGAAGGTTCCAGTGATCCTGGCGACGGTCTTCTTCTCCCCACTGATCTCAACCAGATCGCCAAGGACACCCTCTAATGCCTTGATATCTTCTGGATCAAGGCGCGCCAATCCTTTCCCTACATCCTCAGTAAGTGTTTCGCTTACTCTTAAATCGATCGTCGCTGACATTCAGGAAGCCTCTATCCCGGCGGCAGAAGACTGTAACCTTTCGACGTCAGTAAACGCGATTCTGGTTTTTGGATAGGGAGCGAATCGCTTTACCCGTGGGACTCCATTGGTTTGGTGATCAGACCATTCGACAACTTTTTTATCCGAAAGCTATCCTCTTGTCAAGACTTTTTTAGAATAACCAAACTTATTTTAACCTTTTTTTCAGCATCGGTCATCTCAACAAAAAGAGGAGTCTTCCTCCCGGGGGAGTGCGGGATGATTTCTGTGCGTCCTTAGGGGGAGATGGAATCGCCTGTTCACTTATCTCCTTTTCTCGCTTTCTCTAAGAGAATCTCCGCTCGAACAGGGGTGAAGACGCCGCATTCACAACATTTGGCCATGATCGTGGCAGCTTTTCGAGGGGTCAGCCTGCGGAGTTTCACCTGCTCGATCATTTTTTTTCCTTCCCGCGTGATTCCCTTCGCCGTGTGGGCAAAAATAACGTTTTTTGTAGTTTTTTTTTAGTGAGAAGTTTTCGGCGAATATTTCCTGAGAGGGATTACGGATCAATTGGCTATTCCAGAGGAATATCAACAGGCACATTGCCTTCCCTGATCGGTGGAACGATGGGGGGTTGCCCCGTTTTCTTCAAAATCTGCCGCCCTTCTGCAGAGAGCATCAGTTTGATGAAGTGATTCGCTGAAGTGATATTCCTTGCAGTACCCGGAATTGTAGCCACGTTCCGGATATTTTCACTCAGGTTTACCTTTGCAGGAAATAAAATGATATCCGTTTCATCGGCAACCGTCACCGCGGCTGACAGATAGACGATACCGGCATCGGCCTTACCGCTTTTAACCGCTTTCAAAACATCAGGAATAGTTTCTTCCTTTACGGCCCTGTCTATTATCCTTTGCGACACATCCGGCTTGCCTTCGGCTGCCGCTGCTCTTTTGATAAATTCAATCGTCCGGTTAGTGGCCATGTCTTTTTCACCGGTTACCCGTGCAAGCTTTACCTCGTCCTTGATCAAATCGGTCATTTGCTTCACACCAAGTGGGTTGCCTTTTTTCGTGATAATCACCAGTTCATTGGCCGAAAATACGACGTACCAGGATGCGGCGTCCTTGCTGCCGACCTTCGTGCCGAACATATTCTTAACCACCGCCGGATCGGAAGGTGCGAAGACGTCGCAGACATCCCCTTTGAGGATTCGCTCGGCCAGCTCTCTGGACCGACCGGAGGTAAGATTCACGATGATGCCGGGGTTTTTCCCCTCAAACGCTCTTTTCATTTCGTTCATCGGGCCAGCCAATGAATCAGCATGCCACACCTCTAAAGTCATTTTTTCCCCTCCCGCATTTTGGGCAGCCGCCGCAGTTTGGCAGTACCCGGCCAATGCTACCATCAATACCAGTAACCCCAGGGAACAGAGGACTTTCGAGAACGAAGACATGAAGGAACCCTCCTTTGCTCGATGCACGACAATCCAGGGTCTTCCCCGCTTGCCGAACGACTAAAATAAGGCCCGGCGGACTCTTTTCCACGCAAGCGAAATTACCGGCCAGAACAACAGGACGAGCGCCAGGGTCGTAATCGAACCGACGAGCCAGTTCGAATAAAAAACACCCATCGAACCCTGGGATCCCATTATGGCCTGGCGGAACGAGACTTCGGCCCGGTCTCCAAGCACCAGGGCCAATATCAGCGGCGCCAACGGATAATCCAGCTTCTTGAAGACATAACCGATAACGCCGAATAACAGCATGACCCAGATATTGAACATGGCGGTGTTCACGGTGAAGGCGCCGATTGCACACACCACGACAATGATCGGGGCGATGATAGCGAAGGGGATGCGAAGGATAGCCGCGAACAGCGGCACGGTGGAAAGAACGATGATCAGGCCGACGACGTTCGAAAGATACATGCTGGCGACCAGGCCCCAGACAAAGTCCTTCTGCTCGACAAACAGCAGGGGACCCGGCTGCAGACCCCAGATCATCAGGCCTCCCAGCAGGACCGCTGCCGTGGCAGAGCCGGGGATGCCCAACGCCATCATCGGCAGCAGCGCGGCGCAGCCGGACCCGTGGGCGGCAGTCTCGGGAGCAAGCACGCCTTCCAGTTCACCCTTGCCGAAATTGGCGCCGTTCTTTGAAAAGCGCTTCGCAAGCCCGTAGCTCATGAAGGACGCCGCCGTTGCACCGCCCGGTTTGAAACCCATCCATGCACCGATGACCGCGCCGAAGAGCAGGGTCACCCAGTATTTTGGCAGCTTTTTCCATGTTTGCCACACTACCCTCGGGTTGATTCTGTCGTCGACACCTTCGAATTTCAGCCCTTCTTCCATGCTGAGCAGGATTTCTCCCACGCCGAACAAGCCGATCACTGCAACCAGGAAATCGATCCCCCGCAGCAGCTCGGACCAACCGAAGGTGAGGCGGAGCTGGCCGCTGACGTTATCCATGCCGATTTGCGCCAAGCCAAAGCCCAGCATCAGGGAGACGAGGGTCTTGAAAGGGTCCTTGCCTGTGCCGATGAAACTGGCAAAGGTAAGAAAATAGACGGCGAAGAATTCGGGCGGACCGAATTTCAGGGCAAACTTGGCCACCAGCGGCGCCAGAAAGGTGATCATCAAAACGGAAAAAAGGGCGCCGAAGAAGGATCCGGTGAAGGAGGCAGTGAGCGCTTCACCGGCCCTGCCCTGCTGGGCCAGGGGGTAGCCGTCGAAGGTGGTAGCCACCGAATGGGATTCGCCGGGAATGTTGAACAGGATCGAGGTAATGGCCCCTGCAAACAACGATCCCCAATAGATACACGATAACATGACGATTGCCGAGGTGGGCGACATGGTAAACGTGAGCGGCAGCAGGATGGCAACGCCGTTCGGCCCCCCCAGACCCGGCAGGACGCCGACGATTATTCCCAGGATCAGGCCGATCGCCATCATGCCGAGGTTGTACCAAGAAAAGATTATCGCAAATCCGTGTAATAGACTGAGCAGATTCTCCACTGGGCGAATCTCCTGAGGGCTGATGTTTTACTGAAAGCAACTCAATATCCGAACAGGGACTCCAGCGGCCCTTTGGGCAGCGGAACCATGAACTGAATTTCGAACATCCAGAAAAGCAGGACACTGATGACGACGCTGACCACGATGATCTTTAGCCAGCTGAACTTGCCAATCGCCCGCATGAAACCGCCGATGAACAGAGCGGAGGCGACATAGATGCCGATGAATTGGGTGGCCAACACATACAGAACAGAGGGTATCAGAACGGAAAGCACCATCTTGAAGCGGTCCCAAGGAACGAAGAGCTCATGATTGCGGTGTTTGCCGAAAAGCGCCCTGAGAAAAATGACAACACTTGCAATACAGAGGATGGCCCCGGTCCGGAACGGGAAGTATCCGCCTTTAGGACCGTCAAAGGCCCAACCTATCCCGATTCTCAGCGCGTCCATCATCATCACGCCGCCTACGAGTAAGATGATCAGTGCCACGGTCGCTTCAACGACCTGATACGTCAACCAGGCTGATCGAGGTCGTCCCTGCGTTTGCTTCTGTTCCATGCATCCCTCCATGACGAACGGAGAAACAGAGCGCCGGTCCGGCGGAGCGGGCTGCCGGAGACGGATCCGCCGGAACCGGCGTGGTTCTAAGAGCTATTTCTTGGCTGCAAACCCGGCTTCGGTCATCAACTTCTCGTGTTTCGCCATATCTTTTTTCAGGAAGTCAACAAACTCGTCCCCGGTGGCATAGTGCCGGGTGAGCGCCATGTTCTCGGTGTATTCCAGCCACTCCGGTTTGGAGGTCACCTGTTTCAGCAGATCGGCGTAGAACGCAGCCTGTTCCTTGGTGGTTCCGGGCGGCAGGAAGAAGGCACGGAGCATCTGGTATTGCACATCGATTCCCTGCGACTTGCAGGTAGGGATATCGGACCATGCGATGTCCGCTACCTTTTTCTTATAGTCCATGGGCTTGTCGGAGAAGACGCACAGCGGGCGCGCCGTGCCGGCCCGCCACTGGGCGACGTTCTCGCTGGGATTGTTGACATTGGAAGCGATGTGCTTCCCCGCCAGTTGGGTTTGAGCCTCTCCACCGCTTGAATAGGGGATGTAGGTTAATCTTTTCCCAACAAATTTCTCGAATGCAACCCAGATGATCTGGTCTTCTCGTTTCGAGCCGGTGCCGCCCACCTTGATGCTTCCGTCCGGCGCCTCTTTTACGGCATTCACAAAGTCCTTCGCTGTCTTGTACGGCGTATCCGAATGGACCCACAGGATGAAATCATCCAAGGCGACCATCGCTACCGGGTTGAAGTTATCCCAGCTCACCGGCAGATTCTGCGCGATCGGCAGGGTATAGATGAGGGAAAACGCCACCAGGAGTTTGTGGGCATTGCCCTTGGACTCTTTGACGTCCATGGCGCCCTCGGCGCCGCTTGCGCCGCCTTTGTTAAAAATCATAACGGGCTGTTTCATCAATTTGTGCTTTATAATGATGCCCTGGATCGTGCGCGCCATCTGGTCTGACGCGCCGCCCGCGCCGGCGGGAACAATGAACTCCACCGGCTTGGTGGGTTCCCAAGTTGCGGCACCAGAGGGTACCGTCGCGGCACCTGCCAGGACTACCGCAGCCAACAGGATACTGTACGATAACCTTCTAATCTGTCTCATCTTTTTTCCTCCTTCTTTTGGTTAGGTTCTTTTGGTGTATGAAACACCATCACTCCAATTTCAACGCGCGGCAAGGAAATCCATCGCCGCCATGACACCCCCTTGTTTATAAGGCACGCCGGTCAGGGCAAACCCCATTTCCACCCCGCCCAGGGTCCCAATCAACATCAAGTCGTTGAAATCCCCCAGGTGGCCGATCCGAAAGACCCGATCCTTTAGTCTTCCCAGACCGTTTCCCAGGGACATGTTGAACTTGTCAAGCACCGTCGCCCGGAATGAGTCCGCGCTGTGCCCCTCGGGCATCAGGACCGTCGTCAGGACCGGACTGTACTCTTCGGGGTTAAGACAGAGGATCGGAAGCTCCCAGGTCCGAACCGCCCGCCGCGCGGCTTCGCCATGACGATGATGACGGTTGAAGACGTTTTCGAGTCCTTCTTCCATCAGTATGCGGAGGGATTCCCTGAGGCCGTAGAGCAGATTGGTCGCCGGAGAGCTCGGGAAAAAGCCGTCCTTGTTGGCCGTGAACATCTCATCCCAAGACCAGTAGGATTTGATGAGACGGGCTTTTTTCGAAGCGGCAAGGGCCTTGGCGCTGACCGCGTTTAACCCGAGGCCGGGAGGAAGCATGAGCCCCTTCTGCGAGCAGCCGACTGTGACGTCTACCCCCCATTCGTCGTGGCGGTAGTCGATGGAGCCGAGGGAGGAGATCGTATCGATCATGAAGAGCGCCGGATGGCCGGCCCGGTCAATGGCCTGACGCACCTCGGCGATTCGGCTCGTGACGCCAGTGGATGTTTCATTATGAACGACGGCAACCGCCTTAAAGGAGTGTTTTCGATCTTCGGTTAATTTCGATTCGACCACAGCGGGATCGACACCATGGCGCCAGTCCCCGGAAACGAAGTCAACCTCCAGCCCCAGGCGGATCGCCATATTCTTCCAGAGGGTGGCAAAGTGCCCCGTTTCGAACATCAGTACCTTGTCCCCGGGCGAGAGGGTGTTGACCAGGCTCGCCTCCCACGCGCCGGTTCCTGACGAGGCGAAGATCATGACGGGGCCGGCCGTTTTGAACACGCCTTTGAGACCTTCAAACACCTCGCCGGCCAGCGCCTTGAACTCGGGTCCGCGGTGATCGATGGTCGGTTTGGCCATGGCCCGCAGGACCCGTTCAGGCACATTCGTTGGCCCCGGAATCTGCAGGAAATGACGTCCACTCGGATCTGACATCTCTATTCCTCCGCCTGTTTGATAGTCTCTAAGTGGCAAAAAAAAGGGTAAGAGCTCGCTTCAGGGTCGGTTGTTTATACAAGAAACAGAAATTGTGTGTCAAGAGAAAAGACCGCAAAACAGTAACCCTCAGAAGGTGAGAAATCCCCGAACGGTAAGCCCGCCGGTCGAAAAGTGGATATCCCATCGGAGCTGCAATGACCGATCACAGAGGGTTCGGTGCCCGTCGTCCGTGGCGACCGGCCGCGGAACTTCCGCGTAGTCTCCTGATCTCCTCCCGCCCCGCTTTTTCACACGCCTTCTGCGACGTCCTTCCTGCCGGCCTTTTCTCCTTTCCGGATATTCTCAAGAAGCAATTCCGCCCGGACCGGATTGAAAACCCCGCACTCGCAGCACCTGGCCATGACCGTTGCAGCTTTTTTCGG
>Ga0335070_10001385_pt1 | contig 27925 bp, 22 predicted proteins | sample Lox_Sample_13_FD_206722 | JGI IMG/M metagenome (GOLD analysis project Ga0335070, IMG submission 206722) | Soil microbial communities from Loxahatchee National Wildlife Refuge, Florida, United States - Lox_Sample_1.3 | ecosystem: Environmental > Terrestrial > Soil > Wetlands | place: USA...
CATGCGACTGATGGCGGAACAGTGCAAATTGCGTGCGTTCGACATTGGAGATGCGATGTGGCAGGATGTGGATACACCCGACGCGCTGGCTTATGCCGACAGCCTCTTCTGTCCGCCCAATACTCACACCAATACCGTGAAGGAACTCGCACGTGTCTAGGACTAATTCCAAACCTCGCGATCCGTTCCGCGCTTTTGCGGCCGTGCTCGGTGTTGCTTTACTGGCGTACTTGATACTTCGAACTGGCGCGGGAACCATTGTTCACCACGCGAGGCAAGTTGGATGGGGTCTGGCTCTGGTTTTTGCGTTGGGAGGAGTCTCTCATCTGATCAAGACCTGGGCGTGGCGCCTCACTTTTCAATGCGACCTCAGCAGGATTTCATTGGGGCGCAGCTTTGCTCTTCGCCTGATCTCGGAGGCCGCCGCAACTTTCGGCTTGCCCGGCACGGTGCTCGGAGAAGCGATGCGCGTATCTTTGCTGGGTCCGTCTGTACCCGTCGCCAAGAGTGTATCGGCGGCCACCCTCGATCGCGGACTTTATACCGTGTCGGCAGCGATTGTGAGCGTGGTTGGAATCCTCTTCGCGGTGCTTGCATTGCCGCTCTCCCACGCCTGGCGTCTGTATGCACTTCTGTTTGCAAGCGGCGTTGCAATGTTCGTATTTGTCATCGCCCTGGCGATGCACAGGCGGTGGCCGATGATCTCGGGTACCGCGCGTGGCATCGGGCGAATCCCGGGGCTCAAGAAGTGGATCGATTCCAAACAGTCCGTCGCCGATTCTGCGGAAAAGAACTTTCTGGGCTTTTACCACGAGACTCCCAAGGCCTTCTGGGCCAGCCTCATCCTTAATCTTGTGTGTCAAGGGCTCGCAATAGTGGAGATTTATCTTCTGTTGCACTTCATGGGAGCGAGAATCGGCTTTCTGGGAGCATTCGTACTCGAAGCCTTTACGAAATTCCTCAGTGTCATCGGCGCGGTTAATCCTGGCAACATCGGAACTTATGAGGGTGGCAACATGATCATCACTCGTTTGTTCGGAGTTACAAGCGCTGTTGGATTGACTTTGGGACTCTGCCGCCGAGCGCGAGGTCTATTCTGGGCAGCAATCGGAGCCATTTGTATGATCACGATGTCCAAAGCAAGTGAGCAAGGCAAACTCGATCAGGACCAGGACACGACAGGAGGGCGCGGCGAATCTCCAGAAAGGTTGAAACTTACAAGCGCGGACCAGTCAGCCGGCGACTCGCTGACGGTGTTGATCCTGGCCGGCAAGTCCCGCGTTGATGGAGCGTTCGTGCCGGCTCTGGCTCGAGTCGGCGCCCTTCCGGTCTTGCTGCGGACCATCTTGATGGTTCAGTCCTTAAAGCCAAACCGAATTCGTGTGTGTGTCGACTCGGCCGCTATGCGAACTGTCCGAAGCAAGCTGGAGCGAACCGGACGGCTGCCGAAATCCATTGAATGGTGCGAAACCACGTCAGGGGCAGATCTAGCCTTGACGATGCTAAGACTCGCACGGGCGTCGAACCACATAGTCCTGCTACTCGGAAACAGAACATATCAGCCCGCCCTGCTGCAAAGCGGTATCGAGTGGAAAAGTGCGAGCGGCGCTTTGGTCCTTAAAACTGAATCTGAGATGGCGGGAATCTACGCACTCACTCCGTCAGCCGCTCTCGAGTTTATCGACGGGTACGACACGAATGGCGATACTCTTGAACAACTTGATGTCTGGGCGAGATCGAACGCTTCAGTTACCGGCAAGCTGGTGCCCTCGAGTTCATGGCACGAGATCCTAACCCCAGCGGATCAACCAGCGGCGGAACGAAAGCTGGACAGCTGGCTGGTGAAACCCACCGACGGCTTGTGGGCCCGCATGAATCGAAGGGTCTCCATTCCGATCAGCCGGCAGCTCATCAAATTCCCGATCACCCCGAACATGGTGAGCTTGTTCACGCTGCTCGTGAGTTGGTTCTCCGGATATTACTTCGCACTCGGCGGATACTGGAACATGCTGTTTGGCGCCGTCCTATCGGTGTGGGCCAGCATTCTCGACGGCTGTGATGGCGAGGTCGCACGCATCAAGCTGCAATCGTCCGACTTCGGATGCTGGCTGGAAACGGTTTGCGACTACCTTTACTACCTTTTCGTTTTCGGCGGAATGTCTTTGGGGCTGGCGAGGACCTACGGAAACAGGTCGTATCTTGGCTGGGGCGCTGTGCTTGGGTTTGGAGCGATCACAAGCTTCCTCACGGTTGGCTTCATGAGGCAGCACTTCTCTGGTGCTCATCCCGACAAGTTCCTCAAGATCTTTCAAAAGAAGGCAGAAGGCCGGAAAACCAATCCCCTGCTCTACCTGGCGCGCCACACCGAGTTCATTATCCGCCGCTGTTTCTTTCCCTATGCTCTCCTTGTTTTCGCGCTTCTGAACGTCACGAGGTTTGCGTTTGTCGCGACGGCGATCGGATCCAACCTGGTGTGGATGATTGCACTCTATTCCTATATCACTCTCTCCGGGAAACATCGCATTTCCACAGCGGCTCCCGCGATAGAGCAGGCGAGTGCATAGCGTACGCCGAAAAATCGGAATGCGATCTATGTCGCTGGACCAGATTGAAACAGGTTCATTCAGTCCGCAAGAGGGCATTTCACCCTTCCCTGGCAAGATTCGGGTCGTGAGCTGGAATATCGCGCGTGGTTGCCGCCTAAACGAAATTGCAGAATTCCTCGTCGGTGAGAATGCCGACCTGATCCTGCTGCAAGAAGTCGATAAGCACGCGCGCCGATCCGCCTATCGCAATATTGCAGAAGTTCTCGCGCAGAGACTCCGGCTAAACTATGCCTTCGGGATTGAGTTTCAGGAATTAGGACAGGGTTCTCGCGAAGCGCCCGCCTATCACGGCCAGGCTACTCTATCGCGGTGGCCTCTTTGTGAGTCCCGTGTGCTTAGATGTTCCAGACAATCGACTTACTGGGAGCCACGATGGTGGATACCGGCACACTCGCGATTTCAGAGGCGAGTCGGAGGGCGAATGGCCCTCCTAAGCCACGCCCTGATTGGAGAGAGAAGGATCGCCACATACAACATGCACCTGGAAAGTCGCGATGTTGATGAATTGCGCCGCTCCCAACTAACCGAAGTGTTGAACGATGCCCAGCCCTACCCCATAGATGTGCCTGTTATCTTGGCCGGCGACTTCAACTTTGACGTGACGGAACCCCGTAGTTCGCGCTTGCTGCAGGAGAGAGACTTTCAAAGTCCATTCTCGCGCCTACGCATACAGACCGCGCACGCCCATTGGTCCGGGCGCAGGAGCGTAATCGACTGGATCTTGACTCGTGGACCAATTGTCGCGACTTCCCTGAAGATCGACCATTCGGTTTCGGCTTCGGATCACTATCCCTTATCCCTTACTATCGAACTCCCAGTTACCCCCTGATGCGGCATGCCCTCATTCGGTCCCTTGTCCTCATGCGGTCAATCCACGCTGCATCTCATCAGTTGCATAGCTGCTAACATGCTGTTCTGGTAAGGACTTACACGACTGGTCTTGGTGGCAATGCGCTTGCTTCCTTACACGGTGTGCCGCTGATGTCCAACATGCATCGCAGGTATGTGGTTTGAATGCGGGGGCGCGATGCCCTGGAGCCTGCTCGGTGACAAATGCAGGCTCCGAGAGCATCGCTAGCCCCGCCAGAGTGGAAAGTCCGCCAGGAAGGAAACACCTGGATTTCCGAAAACGCAGAAAGGAGATGGATGTCTGCCGGTAAGGTTATCCGCTGATCGTTGCTGAACCTGACACGGTCCTGCGGAAACGTATGAACGAACGCAAGCCTTTACGTTCATGTTAGAAGACCGGTAAACCAACCGGTCGCACGGACGACCAGAGGGGTGACGCGGGGCGAATTTGCGGTGCATTTTGGCTAGGGCTCTCCCCAACGCCCGACTTGGCCAAGTGCATCGCCCACCCCGGCCCCGGGTGGCGAATGATGATGAACGTACAAAGTCGAGATACATCAGACTCACAGGGGACATTACGGGCGCGAGGTGTCGACAGAATGAGAATTCTCTACGTTGATCTGAATCCAGAATCTATCCACGGAGAAACCGACGAAGTCCTAAGGAACTGCGGCCACATGTTGCTTTACGTAAGCACGTGCTGCGACGCGCTTGAGATGATCCGCAATCAAGACTTCGATGCTGTTGTGATTGCCCAGGACGATCTTGAGGTTTTTGACTTGATTGGCAAGGCACAGGCGATTCGCGGAGAACTCCCGGTTTTTGTTACCTGCGATTGGGGCATTTCCGAGCTTCCGTTGGCATTGGAATGGTGTGGAGGCTTCCGAGAGGCCGGAAACCATCTCCACGTACATATGAAAGCTGGTTTGTCGCCTGCAACATGAGCGTCGGCAAATCGCGGTTCGTCAGGCTCCTGCGCCGGACTCAATGTTCACGATTCACGCTCTCGCCTGCAATCAGCACTACCACCGACCGCGCACCGGCGCGATACATTCCACTGGGAACCGGTACCGCTGTGCTCCATTCGCAAATCTCTTCTGGCGGATCAAGGGCAGTATCGATCCATCGCCGCCAGTTACCAGCACCGTTCCTCGGTACCGGGAGTTCGCACTCGAGAGCTTCCCAATACGCATTCAGGATAACGAACAGTAGCAGCCCTTCATTCTTCAATTCTGCGCTTATCGCAAGGCTGTGCGAACTGGACGACCAGTCCGGCTGATTGAGTTTCACGCCGTGCCAAACGTGTTTCGCCTCGCGAAGGAACTGGCTCAGACTCAGGCGCCAGCGCTCATGCTCCACTTCCCGCATCATACGGCGCTGGATCAGCAACTTAACGAACCGGAGGACGTCGGCGTGCTTGGGTAGCAGGTTCCAGTTGAACCAACTCGAATCATTGTCCTGGCAGTAAGCATTGTTATTGCCGCGCTGGGTTCGCCGCACCTCGTCGCCCATGACAAACATGGGCACACCCACGGAAAGCATGGCGGCAGTGAAAAAGTTTTTGACCTGCCGGTTGCGGAGCTTTTCGATTTCCGCATCGCTGGTTGGACCTTCAACGCCGCAGTTCCAGCTGTGGTTGTCATCGCGACCGTCGCGATTGTCCTCGCCGTTGGCCTGGTTGTGCTTGTAGCTGTAAGAAACGACATCATTGAGAGTGAAGCCGTCATGGCAGGCAACGAAATTAACGCTTTCTTCGGCCTCGCGCTCGCGTTGGCCATAGATGCTCGGGCTGCCGAGCAGCCGGTCAGCCATGCGCGTCACGGAATGGTCCGAAGCTCGGAAGAAGTCGCGGACATCATCGCGAAACCGATCGTTCCACTCCTTCCAGCTATCTCCCACGAAGCTGCCGACCTGGTAAAGTCCTGCCGCATCCCAGGCCTCCGCGATCATCTTGGTGCCGGCCAACGCTGGATCGGATTCGATGTCCCAAAGCACTGGAGGATTCGACATCACGGCACCGGAGGAATCGCGCGCGAGGATGGAGGCAAGATCGAACCGGAAGCCATCGACGTGCATTTCGTTGACCCAGTGACGAAGGCTGTCCACAATCATGCGCCGCACTATCGGATGGTTCGCGTTGAGTGTGTTTCCTGTACCGGTGAAGTTGGCATAGCGTGAACGATCTTCACACAAGAGGTAGTAGGTAGGATTGTCCAGACCACGAAAGCATTGTATCGGCCCGTCGTGCTCTCCTTCCGCCGTGTGATTGAAAACGACGTCGAGAATAACTTCGATGCCGGCGCGGTGCAACGTCTTCACCATCTCGCGAAATTCATCCACCGCGCCCAGTGGCTCCTGGCGCGAGCTGTAGGCCTGATGCGGTGCAAAGAAAGAGACCGGCGAGTAGCCCCAGTAGTTCGTCCGGTCTGGAGGCGCATCCTGAGCATCGAACTGGAACACGGGTAGCAGTTCGACTGCGGTTATGCCCAGCTTCTGAAGGTAGGGGATCTTCTCGATTAGTCCAGCGTATGTACCACGCTTCGATTCCGGTAATCCCGAGCTGGGGTGTGCCGTGAAACCGCGAACGTGCATCTCGTAGATGATGGTACGTGACCACGGACGCCTCAGGGGTACGTCACCTTTCCAGTCATACGCCTGTGGATCCGTGACGACGCTCTTCATGGCGGTTGCAGCGTTGTCGCCTTCGCTACGGGCCGCCTCACGGCTGTAGTTTTTCGGCACGACGACGGCGCGGCCATATGGGTCGAGCAGTAGCTTGGATGGATCGAACCTGAGGCCCCGATCTGGGTCGGATGGCCCGTGGGCCCGGAATCCATAGATTTGACCCGCCTGCACGCCGGGCACGAATACGTGCCAATAGTGATAAGTGCGATTTGTCGCTGGATCGATGGGAATGACACGCGAAGGCCGAGCGTCATCTGCACCGTCGAAGAACAGCAGATCGATGCCGGTCGCAGTCCGGGAAAAGATTGAGAAGTTGGCGCCGCCCGTTACCAAGGTAGCTCCGAGTGGAAAGCTACGGCCGGCCATTGAAGAGGAAATCGATCTTTCCAGACCAACTTTGTCGGACTGTCTCATACTGATCACGGGAGCGGGTACCCGTCCGAAACGCATCAGGGCGGAGCCTGTTGCCGTGGACCTATCCGCCATCTCCAAAACAAATGCCGAGCGCGCGCGACACAAGCACAAATTCGTTATCTGGCGGGACTAACTTCAGCTCTGCGATCGCCTTCTCGAGGGGCACGAAATCAATGCGGGGTGGGTTTAGCGCCACCATGACCCCGTCCATCTCTCTTGCGAGCGCGTCGATGGCGGCCGCGCCGAAGGTGAGTCCCAGGATTCGATCGATCGCCGTAGGCGACCCGCCGCGCAGCAGGTGCCCTAGAACCACGCACCGGCTCTCTTTCCCTGTGAGTTCCTGAAGCTGCGCGGTGACGCTCTCGCCGATGCCGCCCAGCCGCTCCGCCCGACCAGCTTCGCGACTTCTAACCGTCACATCACCGCCCAAGGGCTTGGCTCCTTCCGCAACCACAACGATGGAATACGGTTTTCCTTCGCGGTGCTTCCGACACAGGTGTGCGGCGACATTTTCGATTTCATACGGGATCTCTGGTATGAGGATGGCGTCCGCTCTTCCAGCTAAGCCGGACTGGAGCGCAATCCACCCTGCATGGCGCCCCATCACTTCCACGACTATGACCCGCTGGTGTGCCAGCGCGGTGCTGTGGAGCCGGTCAATACACTCCGTGGCGAATGAGACAGCGGTGTTGAAACCGAATGTAAGTAGCGTGGACTCGAGATCGTTGTCGATCGTCTTGGGCACACCGACGACACATAGGCCTTTCTTCTGCAGCTTGTGTGCAATACTGAGGCTGCCATCACCGCCAACCGCGATTAGGGCGTCGAGCTTGTTCCTGCGAAAGTGCTCTATGAGTTCGTCGGAACGGTCGACTTCTCTGGTGGTGCCATCCGCCTGTTTTGTGGGGCGACAAAAGGGATTACCTCGGTTGGTCGTGCCCAAGATCGTCCCGCCCAAGTGAGAGATTTCACGCACCATCGAACGCCTGAGTTCAATCAAGCCGCCGTCAGGATAGTTCTGTGGTTCCAGGAAGCCGTCGTAGCCGTCGCGAATACCGAAGATCTGCCATCCCAGGCCGCGGGCCGCATGTACGGCGCCATGAATGACTGCATTCAGGCCGGGTGCATCGCCACCGCCGGTGTTGATTGCCACTCTTCTTACGGGGATTGTCATCAAGTATTACCTCTTCCCATCTCCGAGACACGTTCGGTCTCAATCAGGCAACCGTAATTCTCGGGTCCAGATATACGTCCTGAATGGCGTGCAGCAACTCGATGCCTTCCTTCATCGGCCGCTGGAACGCTTTGCGGCCGGAGATCAGGCCCATGCCGCCGGCGCGCTTGTTGATGACCGCCGTCGTGACCGCTTCCGCGAAGTCATTGGCGCCCGAAGCGCCCCCACTGTTGATCAGGCCAGCGCGTCCCATATAGCAGTTCGCGATCTGATAACGGCAAAGATCAATCGGGTGGTCGCTGGTCAGTTCACTGTAAATCCGCTTGTCGAGCTTCCCATAGGACGAGTCGCCCGCGTTCAGCGCAACGAACCCGCCGTTGTTCTCCGGTAGCTTCTGCTTGATGATGTCGGCCTGGATTGTGACACCGAGGTGGTTCGCCTGACCGGTGAGATCAGCGGCGAGGTGATAGTCCTTGTCCTTCTTGAACGCCGGGTTGCGCAGGTAGCACCAGAGCACGGTTGCCATGCCCAGTTCGTGGGCGCGAGCAAAGACCTGCGCGACTTCAACGATTTGGCGCGTGGCGCCATCGGATCCGAAGTAAATAGTCGCACCCACTGCAGACGCGCCCATATCGTAGGCTTGTTCCACGGTTCCGAACAGGATCTGGTCGAACTTGTTGGGATAAGTGAGCAATTCGTTGTGATTGACTTTCACGATGAAGGGAATCCTGTGCGCGTACTTGCGGGCAACGATGCCAAGGACGCCAAAGGTCGAAGCCACCGCATTGCAACCCGCTTCCAGCGCGAGTTTCACGATGTTTTCGGCATCGAAGTAATCCGGGTTCTTGGCGAAACTAGCGCCTGCCGAGTGCTCGATTCCCTGATCCACTGGGAGAATGGAGAGGTACCCAGAGCCGGAAAGGCGCCCCCGGTCGAAAATGCGCTGAAGGCTGTTCAACACACGGGGACTGCGGTTCGATTGCGCAAACACGCGGTCCACGAAATCAGGACCTGGAATGTGCAAGCGCTCCTTTGAAATGCGCGGATTGCTGAAGCCAAGCAGCGTGTCCGCCGCCTTGCCGAGATAACGCTCGATGGAACTAACCTTCGGTGCTGTTGCCATATCTACTCCTATTCAAGAAATATGCGGAGCCCTGGTAGTTGAGTGCCTTCAACCCGAGGAATCGTGCGCTGCCAGACAACTCCTCTTCAATGCGGAGCAACTGGTTGTATTTGGCGATGCGGTCGGTGCGAGAGGCTGAGCCGGTTTTGATCTGACCTACTCCGGTCGCGACGGCGAGATCGGCGATGAAGGTATCTTCGGTTTCGCCGGAACGGTGGGAAATTATGGATGTATATCCATTGCGTGTTGCCAGATCGATGGCAGCCAAGGTTTCGCTCACAGTGCCGATCTGGTTCACCTTGATCAAAATGGAATTAGCCACGTGACGGTCGATGCCTTGCTGCAGGCGGTGGGTATTGGTCACAAACAAATCATCGCCGACCAGTTGAACCTTGTCGCCAAGCTCCTTTGTCAGCAGCGTCCAGCCTTCCCAGTCATCCTCGGCCAGTCCGTCCTCGAGCGAAACGATGGGATAATCGTGCGCCCACTTGGCCCAGAAGCAGACCATCTCGTCTGAACTCTTGGCGGACTTGTCGGATTTCTTGAATACATACTTCCCGTCTTCATAAAACTCGCTGGAGGCGGGATCGAGGGCGATGGCGATGTCTTGTCCGGACTTGTAGCCGGCTTGGTGAATGGCTTCAAGCAGGATCTCAATGGCTTCAACGTTCGATTTGAGCGAAGGCGCAAAGCCGCCTTCGTCGCCCACGGCGGTGTTGTATCCGCGTTGCTTGAGCACGTGTTTGAGCGTATGGAATATCTCGACGCCCCAGCGCAGGGCCTGAGAGAACGATTGTGCGCCTACGGGCATGATCATGAATTCCTGAAAATCCACGTTGTTGTCTGCATGGGCTCCGCCGTTGAGGATATTCATCATGGGGCACGGAAGAACCTTGGACGCGACTCCACCCAGATAGCGATAGAGCGGCAGGCCAAACGCGGCGGCCGATGCGCGCGCTGCCGCCATGGATACCGCGAGAATTGCGTTCGCCCCCAGCCGGCCTTTGTTTTCAGTGCCGTCGAGTTCGACCATGCGACCGTCAAGGGCACTCTGGTCGGAAGCATCGAAATTGGCCAGCGCCTTAGCAATCTCCCTGTTTATGTTCTCGACTGCTTCGTGAACTCCCTTGCCGAGATATCGCTGTGGATCGTTGTCGCGCAACTCGACAGCCTCGTACTCGCCGGTGGAAGCGCCGCTGGGCACAGCTGCACGTCCGAAAGCGCCGCTGGCGAGTCGTACCTCCGCCTCGACTGTTGGGTTGCCACGAGAATCGAGAATCTGCCGAGCGCGAATTTTGGAAATGCTAGTCATGACGTCTCGTGCCTCCTTGAGCATAGTTGCGGTTCACGGAACACGCGGTCCAGCTGCCCGAATATCGTCCGATATGGTGTCGCCAAAGTTTCGAAGGTTGGCGGCAAAGAGTCCGGCCAGGCGGTGGGCCTGGGCGTCGTACTCTTTTGGATCAGACCATGTGCGACGCATCGTGCGCCCTTAGCATTGTGCAATCACACCGAACAGCGCTCTGCCGAGTTCGGGCCTACGGCAGATTAATGCACCTTGCTTGCCAATCGCACCTCTGCAAATGCCTGGTCTCATTAGGGCTATTCCATCTCTGAGGGGAGCTGAGTGGCCATCTCAAGGGCACTGCCTTTATGCGGGCACACGAGAATAGCCGGTTTCACAACTGTCGTCATACGAGCAGTTGGGCGAGGATGATCTTGGCGATCATGGCGATGGGAAGAATGCCGGCGTAGGCGATGTTCGTGTTTTCGGATTTTGTGAGGTTGCTGGCAAAGGCCAGGCAGGCCGGTTGAGTTTGCAGGCCAGAAACGAATCCGAGCATGGAGTCCAGTGGGATTCTCAGGAGCTTGTAGCCGACCAGCAAAGCGATCAGCGTTGTGGAGAAGGTGATCAGGGCCCCGGCGGCCAGCATTTGTGCTCCGTCGCTGCCCATGGTTTGAACGAAAGCGAATCCGGCCTTCGTGCCGACGCCAGCCAGAAATAGCAGCAGCCCGATCTGGCGGAGAGTCAGATTGGCGCTGATCGGCATAACCCAAGCGATGCCGCCGGTGCGCTCGATACGACCGAGGACCAGAGCTACGAGAAGTGGACCGCCAGCCAGGCCCAGACGAACTGTGGTTCCTCCGGGAAGCGGGATGGGAAGCATTCCGGCCATTACACCCAGAACCATGCCCAGCGCGACGGAACCGAAGTCTGTTTCTGCAGTACCACGAATGGAATCTCCGAACAATTTGGACACTGTCGGAAAATTCTCGCGACGGGTGAGGACGCGGATCCGATCGCCAAATTCCAGCCGCGTTTCAGGATCAGGAACAACATCCACATCCCCGCGACGGACGCGAGTGATGGTGGCGGACAGGCGGTCCAAGTTCAGCTTACCGATCGGTCGCCCGACTACTTCTTTGTTGGACACGAAGACGCGGCGGAAATCGAGTTGGGAGCGGTCTTCTTCCAAGCGCGCATCGATGGGCTCCCCAAAGATAAGGCGGGCGCGCTCGGAGGATTTGTCATCTCCGACGACGGCAATAACATCGCCCGCGGCGAGCACGGTTTCAGGTTGAGCGAGGTCCACGCGTCCGGCGTGCTGGATCCGGCTGATCACGAAACCTGCGTCCTTATGCATTTGCATGAGTTCACCAACAGTAAGCCCGGCGACTCCCCCGTTGGTGACTGCAAAATTGTGGACGTGAATCTCTGGTTGCTCCTCTGCGGGTTGAATATTGTGAAACCAGAACCGACGTGCGACTTGAAAGCACAAAAGGACACCGATTACGCCTAACGGATAGCTGATGCTATAAGCGACCACTGGCTCACTCGACAGATCGCGGATCTGGCCTTCAGAGAGATGCTGCGCACGCCCGCGATCGCGCAGGCGCTCGCGCACGGCTGCAAGGGCCGGGGTGTTGGTCAGCGCTCCGGCATAGAGTCCTGCGGCGCGCGGTTTCGAGAGATGCAGTGCACCCCCTATTGCAAACGTCACTACGAAGGCGAAGACCAGAACGAGCACACACACGACTGTGTGACGATATCCCTGCTTGCGAAAAGATCGCCAGAAAGCAGGTCCGGTTTCGATGCCTATGGTGTAAACGAAGATGATGAGGCCGAGATTCGGTATGACTTCGGGCACGGCGATGTTGGGACCTAGCGTGCCAACTGCGAGTCCGCTGAAGAGTACTCCGGCCACGCCCAGGCGAAACCCGAAGAAACTAATCTGGCCCAGGAGATATCCCAGGCCGATCACGAGGAAGAGTGTGAGAATTGGTGAATCAGAGAGAATGTGAGCGAGAGATTCGAGCATCGGATGTACCACCCCGGCTTCCTTGTTGTGCGACTGCATCCTGAGCCTTGCGGATTTCGTCAGGGTCACCCAGAAAATAATGCTTGATGAGCTTGAGATCTGAGTCCAACTCGTAAACCAATGGCACGCCAGTCGGAATATTCAGCTCGACAATAGCTTCATCGGAGATGCCATCCAAGTACTTGACCGCCGCCCGCAGACTGTTGCCATGAGCGGTAATGATCACCCGCTGCCCGGACTTGATCGCCGGAGCGATAGTCTCGTGCCAATAGGGCAAAAAGCGAGCTACCGCATCCTTCAGGCACTCAGTGAACGGAATGTCTTGCGACGCCAGCCCCCGGTAACGGGGATCGCGACCGGGCCAACGTGGGTCATCTTCGGTTAGCGCCGGAGGTTGGACATCGTAGCTGCGACGCCAGATCTTTACCTGACTATCCCCGTATTTCGCTGCCGTCTCAGCTTTATTCAGACCTTGTAACGCCCCATAGTGGCGTTCGTTCAGGCGCCAGGAATGGTGGACCGGGATCCACATCAGGTCCAGCTCATCGAGCGTAATCCACAAAGTGCGGATAGCCCGCCTGAGAACCGATGTAAATGCCAGGTCAAAGACATAGCCATCCCCCTTAAGGAGGCTCCCGGCGCGGTGAGCCTCACCTATGCCACGTTCAGAAAGGTCCACATCTGTCCATCCAGTAAAGCGGTTTTCCTGGTTCCAAGTGCTCTCGCCGTGGCGAAGCAGGACGACTTTATGCATTTGTTACTCCCAACATTTCGGTCGTTAGCCACCATGACTGTTTGTACGTAGTGCACGTAATCAGACCTTAACCCTGAAGAATGCGGCACGTACTTAGTACGAATATGCACGAGCTTACCTTACCTGAGCCCGCTCATCCGAGTGCGTGCTTTGGTCGTTAGTCACATACCCACGCTCGTCTACGTTTGCAATATGAGCCGCCGTTTCTGCCAGGCGGGTTGAGTAACCCATCTCGTTGTCATACCAGGCAGCCACGGATAGCAAGTCGCCCTGAACTGCCGTTAACGGCAGGTCGACGATTGAGGAATGTGGATCACCGACAATGCGGGAAGACGCCCATTCATCCTCAAGGATGCCCATCACGCCCTTAAGCGGTGGAACCTGGACCGCCTTGCGGAAAGCGTCGTTGACCTCTTCTACAGTCACGGGACGCTCCGTGAGCAGGTTCAGCTCGGCAATGCTGCCAGTGCGTGCTGGAACGCGGTAGGCCTTGCCGGTGATCTTGAGACCCTTCCAGATGAAGGCAAGGGCACGTGCGGCGCCCGACGAAGAGGGGATGATGTTCTCGGCTGCTGCCCATGAGTCGCGCCGGTCCTTCATCGGTTGGTCCGTCAGCGATTGAGTGTTCGTGTAGGCGTGAATGGTCGAAAACAGGCCAGACTTGATACCAAAATTCTCAATTACGACCTTGACTACCGGGGCGAGCGCATTGGTCGTGCAACTCGCCATACTCACGATCCGATGTTTTTCCGGATCGAAAGAATCAAGGTTGATGCCCGGCAGCAATACTGCGTCACAGTCTTCTTGTTTCTTACTCGGCGCGCTTACCAAGACGCGCTTGGCGCCTGCAGCAATATGGGCTTGAGCGCCGCTACGGGTGGTAGCCCGTCCTGTGCAGTCGATCACCAGGTCGATGCCAAGCGCTTTCCAGTCCGGCAGAGCCTTGCTCGAATCAAAGTACGGAATCGCGCGACCCCCGATCATGAAGCAGTTATCTTTGGTTGTGACCTCAACCGGCCAGCGGCCATAGTTGGAATCGACCTCGAACAGAGCCGCGAGGGTTGGGACATCCTTGATATCGGAGATGGATGCCGGGAAGAACAGATCGTTCTTCAGTGCCACCTTCATCAAAGACCGTCCGATGCGACCAAAACCATGGACTGCAATCCTTGCCATAAAACATCTTCTCCTTTTCTATTTGCTTGGGCTGTCCTGAAAGCAGGCTTGTTTCATGCCAACACTCCTGCGATCATCGTCCCCGAATTCATCAGAACGTTACCTTGGTCCTGAAACCAGCAATCACTCCGGTCCCATTCCTTGAATTGGCTCCGAGGTCACGATAAATCTGCACCACTGGTTGCCATTGCAGCCAAGGCGTGACTTGCGCTCTATAATTAACTTCAAATGCCTTCTCCGAGCCGAGTTTTTCCCTCAGCAGTCCGTCGTTAAAGAACCCATGCTGGTAGGAACCGCTGATCTGGCTGTAGACAAAGCCAAACGCGATCGTGTCCTTGCCTCGTTTTGGAATCAACCCATAGTAGATGGCACCACCTGTAAACTGCTTGTCGACCTTGTTGAAAGCCTCGTCGGGCGAGTAGTCGAAACCGAAATGTGCATCAAGACCTCTGTTTGGATTCGTAGTCGATCGAAAAACCGCCTGGTTGGCCATGAAGTAGAAGAGGTAGTTCTTGTCCGAGACCCTCTTGGTGAACGGATTAGCGAACTTGCCACCGTTATAGACGCCGCCACATTTGTACAATCCCGGATAGAGTGTACGACCTGACGTGGTTGTGCCCGGCTGATCGAACAGAAAACCGACCTCGTTCAGGAATACTCCAGAGTCATGTTTCACGTAATTGAAGCCGGTGGAGTCTTCTTTATAAGGGTTGCGGTTGCCGGACATATAGGCCGCGCGGTAGTAGAGCATTCGAATAGGCGCGACTTTGATCTCCACAGCCGGACCGGGGGCAGGATCATACGATTCATAGGTGTTGAACAAGTTGCCGAAGGCATAGCTCAGCGGGCCCATGACATAGTAGGCGCCGTAATACTGCGCTCCGTAATAGTGCATGCCAGCAAACTGACCCGCACGTATCGACAGTCTCTGGTTGAACAGGTCTTTCTGAAACCAGAATGAATCCAACCGGGTGGTATGCGCAGTAACGATTCCACTGGGTTTGGCAATGCTGCCAAAGTAGGGTTTGCCGGTGGCCGGGTTGATCCCGGCACCCAGGTTAACGCCTGACTGCCAGACACCGGTAGCATGCATCGAGAATCCGTCTAGACCGGCAAGCTTGCCGAAATCAATGTCCATAGTTCCGCGCACGCGTTCCCAGCCGGCTTCTTTCTCCGTTGAACCTCCTCTAGGATTTGCCAGAAGATCTGTGATGTAGTAGAAGTCAAACGTCACGCCCTTCTGTTCCGCTAGATGCGTGCGAATGCCTCCCCAGTCTCCGAATAGATACGGACTCGGCTTATTAGTATCCTGCGCGAACAGGGGAGGAGCCCAGGGGCCGAACCCCGAGAGAAGTAAAATGACCGCAAGCCGAGCTTGCTTTGTGTATGAGCGGAAGGACATTTCAAAGCGGATAGCTGCTCCTCTGTTTCCGTCACTTCTCCCCTAAGCAAGAATTGGCTCGTATCGACGCAAGAACTTGCGGACCGGGTTTGAAATGAGCGCATCTTGTAGTCTCTGCGCGATGATCATGTCCAAATGCGTGTCCAGGGAATGTTCGTCAATTCGGTGAACAGGGAACAGCCTCACAACTCATGGAAGAGCAAACGGGTCGCCACAGAGAGGTTCGAGATCTCACACTAGTTCAACCACTTGGGGAAGATGGCCCGGTGCCGGTGCATCGAAAGGACCGCATATCGGCACCAAGACACAATGCGGGCACAACGCTGCCAAGAAATGAGTGCGCATTTTCAAGGAGGTTTCGCGGGCTTTCACTTTGTTTCAACCCCATGGCGTGGCACGCCGACAATGCGCCTATCACGCTTTCTCTGGTATTGCACAGGGTTGCACATTCCAGATTTCGGCTGCATATTCGGCAATGGTTCGGTCGCTAGAAAACTTACCTGAGCCTGCGACATTCAAGATGGACTTACGTGTCCATTCATGGGAATCGGCGTATAAGGCGCGCAAGTGCTCGTCTGCTTCGAGATAAGATGTCAGGTCCGCTAGATGCATATAGTGATCGTGAGTTAGCAAGACGTCGCGCAAAGGTTGAAAGACGTCTGGTTCATTGCGGCTGAAATAGTCGGAGAAGATCAGGTCCAAGGCCTTGCGGGTCTCGGGCTCGTGTTCGTAGTGCCAGCGCGGCTTGTACCAGCCGCGGCCGGCAAGCACCTGCTCCGCCGTCAGGCCGAAGAGAAAGAAGTTCTCCTCGCCAGCTTCCTCGGCCATCTCGATAGTCGCTCCGTCGCGTGTGCCGATCGTCAAAGCCCCATTCATCATGAATTTCATGTTGCTGGTGCCGCTGGCTTCGTAGCCGGCCGTCGAGATCTGGTTAGAGACATCGCTGGCGGGGATCAGATGCTCTGCAACCGAGACGCAGTACTCGGGGAGGAAAACGACTTTGAGTCGTCCCCGTATCGCGGGGTCGCCATCGATAGTGCCTGCCAGATTGTTAATGAACTTGATAATCAGCTTGGCGAGGCGATATGCAGGGGCGGCTTTGCCGGCGAAAAAAAACGTCCGTGGATGCATGTCCAGCTCGGGGTTCTCCCGTAGCCGGTTGTAAAGCACAACGATTCGCAGTGCATTCAGCAGCTGACGCTTGTACTCGTGGATGCGCTTGATCTGGCAATCGAAAATCGCATCGGGATCAAGGACCTGGCCAGCAGACCACTTGTACCAGTCGCAGAAGTTCTGTTTGGCGTTGCGCTTCGCCTTTTTGAAATCGTCACGGAAGCCTCTGTCAGCCGCCAATGCTCCCAGCATGCGTAATTCACTTAGGTCGCGGATCCAGCCATCTCCGATGGCATCAGTGATCAAGTCGGAAAGCTTCGGATTGGACAGCAGCAGCCAGCGCCGGGGCGTGACTCCGTTCGTCTTGTTGTTAAACCGTTCGGGAAAAATGCCTGCCAGGTCCTTCAGTGTCGTCTCGCGTAACAGTTTCGAGTGGATCGCCGCCACTCCGTTTGTACTGTGGGAGCCCACGACCGCCAGATTTGCCATTCGAACTTTCTTGGCGGGCTCTTCTTCGATGAGACTTACGTGTTGAACCCGGCATTCATCGCCTGGGAATTGCCGGCGGACATCGCCCAAGAAACGGCGGTTGATTTCATAGATGATCTCGAGCTGCCTGGGCAGCATGTCCTCGAAAAACTTCACCGGCCATTTTTCGAGGGCTTCAGGCAATAGAGTGTGATTCGTATACGCCAGCGTGTCCTTCGTTACGTGCCATGCTTCATCCCAACTGAGGTGTACCTGGTCGACGAGGATTCGCATGAGTTCCGGCACCGCCAGCGCGGGATGCGTATCGTTCATCTGGATCGCGACTTTCTTCGAGAACAAGCTCCAATCTGAGTTGCTGCGTTGGAAGCGGAGCACCGCATCTGAGAGCGAGCAGGCCACAAGAAAGTACTCCTGCATCAGTCGTAGCCCTTGCCCCATGAACCCTGAATCATCCGGATAGAGGACGCGCGTTAGGGTTTCAGCCGTGAGGCTATGAGAAAATGCTTCAACAAAATCGCCATGCGAAAACTCTTCGAAGTTGAAGTAGTCCGGTGCGGCCGCAGCCCAGAGGCGGAGCGTGTTGATGGTGGTACCGCCGTAGCCGATGACAGGGCGGTCAAATGGGATGCCGAACAGCGTAGAGGGGCGTCCCGGCACGGGCCGCAGGCTGCCCTCGGTGAGCTCGAACGAGCACGCTAATTTGATTTCGACTCTTTCGTTGGGGCGAGCCACTTCCCAGGGGTCCGGAGAACGGAGCCAGTTGTCCGGCATCTCCCGTTGCCACCCATTTTGAATCAACTGTCTGAAAATGCCATATTCGTATCGCAGCCCGTAACCCATAGCGGGGAGCTGCAAGCTCGCAGCGGATTCCATGAAGCACGCTGCCAAACGACCTAGACCGCCATTGCCTAGGCCGGCATCGGGCTCCTGCTCCAGCATCTCGATTAGGTCGAGGTTCTTCTCCTCGATGACCCGCCTAGCTATCGGATTGAGAAGAAGATTCGTGACGTTATTCGCGAGCGAGCGGCCGATGAGGAACTCCATCGAGAGGTAGTACAGCCGCTTCACATTTTGTTGTTCGTAGGCCTTCTCGGTCAAAAGCCAGCGCTGAGAGAGAATGTCGCGTACGGAACGGGCCAGCGCTTCGAAGCGATCGCGCGCCGTCGCATCCGCCAGAGCGACACCACTGTCAAACAGCAGGTGCCGTTCATACAATGCTTCGTCCGTTCCGGAGAACTGGACTGGACCGCACCCATAATGAGTATTAATGAGTCTGGCGGCATCCGCTGCCGTCAGTCGGTTTACTGGAGTCTCAGTCGGCACCTTCTGCTCCTTCAATGGTTGTGGACAGATCGGCTAAAGAACCTTCACATTCCGGCCGATACGTCGCCGCGAATCCAGCGTCACGCATCGAGCGCTTCCGCTGAACCAGCCTGCCCAGCGCGTAGATAGAAACTGCAGCAAGCACAAGCCCTCCCAAAACCGATCCCGCACGGCCAACGTAGACAGCCACTAGGTCCAATTTATGGCTGAAGACATACCCCAGCCCGGAATAGGCACACGAATAGAGCCCGGCGCCAATACCATCAAAGGCCAGAAAGCGTAGCCGGCTCGTGCGTGATATCCCAGCCAGGGGAGGCGCTACCGCGTCCAGTCCGGGGACAAACTTGGAGATTAGGAGAATCGACGGCCCATACCTGGCAAAGGTCTCTTGCGCCTTGCGATCATGGTAGTCAGGGTCTCGCGAGAGGCGGTGAATGAAGTGCAAGACCTTGACCCCTCCCCGCCCCCGACCTGCCTCAAACCATGGCCAGTCAGCCAGCACGGTGGCAATGACAGCCAGACCGATGGCAGGGACGAGGGCCAACTTCCCGCTCGCAGCGAGCGCCCCGGCTGCCAGAAGGAACAGCGGCCCCGGTACAGGCAAACCTATCTGGTGCGCGAAGATCGCGCCAAACAGAATGCTGTAGCCGTGCTTCACTACGAATTGGACGATCGCATTCATATCAGACTTGGCTCAGGCAATGACCGTCGACTATTGAGCAGGCGCCACCACGCTTGTCTCTTCGGGGACGTCAGCGAGTGTGCTTGTCGAGGAGCGTTCCGGAACCTCCCATTTGATCCACTTGAGATCCAATACGAAAATGGAATACAGCACTGGGACAAGCAACAGCGTCACAAACGTTGCGATTGTCAGACCTCCGATCTGCGCGTAGCAGAGCGGCTCCCAGAGCGGCCCACCGTGTATGGCCAGCGGTATCAGTCCAAGCACAGTCGCGCCGACCGTGATCATTACCGGCCGCAATCGCACGATGCCGGCATCGAGCAGGGCTTCCCGCAATGGCTCCCCTCGTTCATGTGCTTCCTCGATGAAGTCAAACAGCACGATCACGTGACTGACAATCACGCCGACAAGACTAGCGACGCCCAGGAACCCCATGAATCCGAAGGGCTGACCCATGATCGCCAGGCCCGCGAAGGCTCCTGTCATTCCGTATGGAATTGCAGCGAACACAAGAAGAGGCTTGACCGCATTTCGGAACTGCAGAACCAAGGCGATGTAGATCATCAGTACGGAAATCGCCATCACCACGCTGAGTTGCTTGAAGCCTTTCTGCTGTTCATCGTATTCGCCTCCGATCTCGAGGAAATAACCCGGTGGCAAATTCTTCTGAAACTCTTTGATCTTAGGCAGCAGCGGAGTGAGAACCTGCGAAGGCAACACACCCGGGATCGGAAACGTGGATACCGTCACCGTCCGGAACTGATTGCGGCGCTTGATTTTCGATACTGCTATTTCCGTTGTGACGTTCGATACTTGTCTCAGAGGTACGCGCTGGCTGCTGGACAAAGAGTAGACGTACGCATTTTGAACATCCGAAAGCCCGGCGCGGTCCTCCATCCGCAAACGAACGGCGATGGGGATTTGTTTGTCAGCTTCCCTGTAAGTGGACACCGGTAATCCACTCATGGCCGCGGCCGATGAGAGGGCGATGTCAAGATTCGTGATGCCGGAAAGATTGGCGCGATCGGGGTCAACCTTCAGCCGGACATTCATGGCAGGTTCGCCCCAGTCGTCTCGCACCCGGGTCGCATTGGGCTGGGCACGAAACATTGCCTGGAGATCGCCAGAGAGACGGTGCAGAACTTCCATCTCGGGACCTGAAATTCGAATGGAAATGGGAATGCCGACCGGCTTACCGGTCTCGAGCTGCCGCACATCGACCCGGGCTCCCGGGACTTCGCGGCTCAGTGCCGTCTGCATCGGCCCAACGAATTCGTTGGTGAAGTGCTTGTCGGAAACCTCGACCAGGATCTGTGCATAGTTGAGTTGTTGTCTCTCGGGGTCGACCGAGAACCAGAATCTCGGGCCACCGCCGCCGACAAAAGTGGTCAGTGATTTTAGAATGTCTTTCTCATGATGTTCGTTCCCAAAGCGTTCCGCCTCTTCCCGAATAACAGACTCTGCTCGCCGTGTCACCGCGTCAGTCGCACCTAACGGCGCATCGGGCGGAAGCCAGACATCTACGTAGGATAGATAGGAAAGATCCTTGGGGAAGTACTGCGGATGCAGCATTCGGAAAAACACTCCGCCCAGCACGAGAACGATGAGGGAGCCGGCGAACGTACCCCAACGATGTCCTAGTGCGAAGTTACCCACACGGTAGTAAAGCGCCGGGAACCCGTGCTGCCGCCGCTCCGACATGGGCGGCTCCAGACGCTTTGGCGGTTTGATGAGGTAGTACGCAATCAATGGGATGAAGGTGAAAGTAACAATGACGGACGCGACCAGCGTGCAGGTCATAACAACAGGAAGGCTATAGAGGAAGAAGTACACGTCGCCGGTCAGCATCAGGAACGGGAGATAGGCGACGATGTTCGTGATGGTGGCGAAAACAATCGCTTTCGCCAGTTTGGTCGGTCCAACCCAGGATGCGAGATCGCGCGGGGAACCCGAGCCAAGCTCGCGTTTGATTGCGTCGCCTGCCACAACCGGCATGTCGACCAGCAACCCGAGAGCGATGATCAACGTCGCGATCGAAACCTGTTGGATGTCGATATCAAGCACGTGAATGATACCGAAGGTCATTGCCAGGGTCAGAGGAATGGATAACGCCATCAGCATGGCCGCACGCCAGTCCCAGAATCCGACCAGGGCGACGATCACGACAAGCGCAATGGCCTCATAGAGACTGCCCATCAACAGACTGACAAGCTCCTTCACCTGCCTCGGCTGGTCCGACGTGCGAGCCACAATAAGGTCGGCAGGCAGTTGCGGGCGCACATAGGCCAGGGCCTTGTCGACGGCGGCGCCAAACTTGAAAATCTGCTCCCCCGAACGCATTTGTACGGCCAGGGTGATGGCGCGGTTGCGATGCCAATTCCCGTCCGCCTCGCGAGAGACCATGTAGTTCAGGTAACGGGGGGGCGTTTCGTAGGCCCGCGATATGTCCACCAGATCCCGCAAGTAAAGCGGCGCTCCAGTAGCCGGCGATGCCAGGAGCACGTTGCCGATGTCTTTCGTGCTTTTGAACTCGGCGGTAGCGTCCACCAAAACATTCCGCGATTGGGTTTGGACGATTCCACCCGGAGCCGTCACATTTCGCGCGTTCAGGATGTCTTTGATCTTCGTGGGCTGCAGCTTTAATGCGGCAAGCCGCGAGTCTGAGTACTCCAGATAAATCCGTTCGGGCAGAACACCCACACGCTGGACCTTGGCTACCTCCGGTACACGTTGCAGCGTGCGTTGAATCAGGTCGGTGAAGTCGTCAAGCTGCCGATACGAATAGCGGTTGCTTGCTACTTCTGCGATCCGGTCCTTGGTAGTTTGAGGATCGCGAATAATGACCGGACCCCATGCGTCCGGATGAAAATCGTATTCTTGTAGCTTCTTCTCAATAAACTGCCGTCCATAGGCGCGGATCTCGTCATCCGACTTCGTCGTTGCAAAATCGATTCCGGAACAGCTTCCTACGGACAACGGACGAACATCCTGCACGAACCCATCTCGCTGGGCCTGCGCAGTGAGGATCACAAATGGCCGCTCAATAACAGCAGGTGAGACCGATGCCGGGTAACAGTAGAGAACCGTGACTCGCCCTTTCAGAACTCCCTGGCGCACTTTCTCAATGCCATCCTGCACACCGCGTGCACGCAATGCGATCTCAAGGTCCGGAACTGTTGGACTGGCGACGGTCAGCATCAGCGCTGCCGTGTCTCCGAAGTCGCTGATCCAGGTGATCGGTCCCGCGCCGTCAGGAAGGTCGGTGATCTGGTTCAGTCGTTGTCCAATGTCCTGGAATTCCTGCTGGGTGTTCTTGATGTTGTCCAGCAGCCTGACTTGTACAACAGAAATGTTGTCCTGGGTGGTGGACTCCACACGGTCCACCTTGCTGTTTCCAGTGATGGACTGCTCGACCTTCCGCGTTACCAGTTGCTCGACCTTGTCCGCCGAGATACCGGGCCAGGGGGTGATCGCCAGCGCGATGCGCACGGGGATGTCGGGGTCCTTCCGCTTGGGCATGTTCATGTACCCGAACACGCCCCAGGCCAGCGTTGCGAACAATGCGACCCAGGCAATCTGCCGATTATGGGTGAAGAATCGAGCAATATTACGAGAGTTTTCGGACTTCCCGGCTTTCATTGAAGCACCTCTACACGCTGACCATCCTTAAGCAGATTGGCGCCGGTGGTGATGATGCGGTCCCCCGCTTGTAGCCCGTTGACTACGCTGATTTCGGTGCCACTGACGGCGCCGATTTCTACGCCGTGAAGACGGGCCACTTCGCCTGCACTCGAGCCGGAGACAACGAACACGCCGTATTTACCGTCTTTCGCTTGCACAATGGCAGAAAGTGGAACCAGCAGAGCGGGCGCTCGATTTGCGCTTTCCGCATTTACCAACTGCAAAGAGCCGATCATCCCCACCTTCAGCAGGTGATCGTGGTTCGGTATTGCAACCTCGACCTCGAAGTTACGCGTAATTGGGTCTGCTGCCGATGACATGCGGCTGATTCGCGCATGAAATGTCCGCGTGGGAAATGCATCGATAGCAACTTCAACTGGTTGGCCCACTCTCACTGATCGCACAACCGTATCCGGAACTCCAACTACGATCTTTACCGGGTCAGTGCTGGCGACGGCGAATAGGGGACTGCCCGGACCGACGAATGCGCCCAACTCTACGGTTTTCTTCACGATGTCACCGTCGAATGGCGCAAGCAACGAAGTATCGCGCAGAGCGATTTCAGCTTCGCTTGTGAGGGCACGAGCGGACTTCAGCTGCTCCTGGGTTGCGTCGTATTGTGCGTGAGCTGCATCGAAGTCCGGCTTCGTAATGCTCTGACTGTCATACAGACGCTTGGCACGTTCAAAATCGAGCCGTGCTTTCAATGCGACCGCTTCAGCGGCCCCTGCCTGCGACGACGCCTGCCGGACCTTATCCTGGTATTCAGCCGGCCGGATACGAACCAACACAGCGCCGCGGCCGACCCGATCGCCTTCCGCAATATCGCGCATCCTGCCGTCCTGGCCGCGCACCTGCTTGAGGGATACGACGTATCCAGGAATTCTGAAACCCAAGGGAACTTCTGAGTCGGGCATCACTACCGCCGAGAAGCGGAGGCCATCAGCACTGATGCCTGCCTGCTGGTGAATTGCTTGAGCCTGGACTCCCTGCGGAGGTTGCTCAATGGGCTTTTTCGAGCTACAGCCGGCTGTGACCAGCACCAATAGAAACATTGCGATTGTCGTCTTCACGTTTATTCGTCTCCCGTCGCTTTTCGCAATTCTGCCAGGGCACTCCAGTAGGACGAGAGTGCCTGCTGATACTGAAATTCTGTTTCGGAACTCCGGGCTTGGGCCTGCAAGAGATCTTTTATGAGTGCCGCTTGCTCTTTGTATTTGTTGCCGGTGACGCGGAATTCCTCGGCTGCGGCTTCGTGACCCGTGCGGGTGGCTTTCAGCAGCAATGCGGCTTCTTTCCATCTGCGATACTTCGCGCCGACCTCCACTGCGATTTGCGATTCGGTTTCCCGCAGTCCATTGCGAGCTTGCTCAACTGTTTTCGTCTTTTCGACAACTTGATTGTGACGGCGCCCCCAATCGAACGGTTCCCAGGTGAGAAAAAATCCGGCTGTGGCGACGTTCGCAGGAAGCACCTTGACGTTGTCCAGTCCCTGATATCTCAGCGACAGACTGAGGTCCGGTATGTATTCCGCCTTGGCCAGGCGGCGGTCGTAATTGGCCTGTTTCTCCTTAAGTTGTGCGGTGCGAATCTCGGGCCGGGCGTATGCAGCTCGCTCCCGTGCGGCTTCCAGAGTCAGAGTCGTGTCGTCCTCTTCGGGCAGGGGATCAACCCGAAATGGAGTCGCCACGTCTCTCCCCATGAGCTGGTTTAAGTGCTCGTGTTGTGTGGCAAGTCCGTTCTCGGCGACCGACAAGTCATATTGAGCTTTGGACAATCGGGCATCGACCTCCAACACATCCGCCCGCAGCACAGTCTTTTGAGCTTCGTGCTCGGCCGTGACTCGCTTTGCCTCTTCCAGGGTCTTCACCGCCTCTCGTGCGGCGTCCACGCCAGCCTGCGTTGCCACCAGCTGGAAATATGCACTCCGAACCTCCGCCGCAATCTTTTGACGCTCAGCCCTTACGTCTTCTTTCGCGATGTCACGCCCAAGTTCCGTCGCACGAATTCCCAACCCGATCTTGTACTGCTGGGTGAGCGGCTGATCGAACGCGCCAGTGACATAGGTCGTGAACCGGGCGGGGTTGCGGATTTTCGTCTCTTTGTCAGGGATTGGGCCGACGTTCGGATAAGTTCCGAATACACCCTTGTCAAAGGTGAAGTCGAAGGAATGCAACAATTCACCGCCCAATACGGCAACTTGAAACTGCGGCAGCCGCCTGATGCGCATCGTGCTTACCCGGAAATCGAATTTTTCCGCTTCGAGCACCGAATTCTTCACGAGCCGGTTGTTGTTCAAAGCGAGGGAGACCGCATCGTCCAGCGTGAGCAGTGGAGTCTCCGGGGCTTGTTGAGCAAGCGATCGGATCGGTGACAATCCGATAGCGATCGTGATAACCAGTGAGAGATATTTCGATTTCATGATTGTTCTGCCTGTAACCTGGTTTGGATCCGACGGCGCGATCAGCGTGACCACATCGTTATCGCTCGTGAGTGCAAGGTGCAATTGCCCGACCAACGTCGCGGCACCCGCAAGTTATTGAATCAGCTACGCAAGCGAAGCATGGTGCCCAAACCACCCCGTCGCGGCAGATGACACTGCCCACATGTGGGCATTGGCCAGCGGGAGTCTTCAGCCGCAACGCGACAGACTGTGTCATCGAGCGTGCCGTGTAGAGAGCGGATCGCTCGCCGAGGCTGTTGCGGTGCGGCCAGCTGAATCGGTGAAGTCCAAGTCGGCGTTCAGAGACCCGGAAGGAACCGCTTCCCTGTCGTTATCCTCTACCCTGGTCTCGGCCCGTAAGTTTTGTATGTCAACGTTGCCCGCTTGCGCTTTGACCCGTTCGACTGCAGCGATCAAATCTTCGATCAGTGTTCCGGTGTACATCGTTTCAACCTCTTCCCCAGCGCTCGCACACCAGACATCTCATCCGCGGCACACGCTGTCACTATGCGGGGCTGGCTTTGGCTGAGATATTTAGCCGGCGCATCTTGTTCTGGAGAGTGGTACGCTTCAATCCCAACCGTTCGGCAGCTCCGCCCTTGCCCCCGACCTGTCCCGACGCGGCTCTCAAAGCCTCGAGAATGACATTGGTTTCCGCTTGGCGAAGAGTAGAGGCCGAGCCTGTCGCCAAATCTATCGCTGAAGAAGTGCGAAGCTCCGCCATCGGAACCTCCAACTCGTCACCGCGCGTGAGAATGACGGCGCGTTCGAGAAAGTTCGCCAGTTCTCGTACATTTCCTCTCCAGGAATGGCTCGTCAGAACCTGCATGGCCTGCCTGGGCACCGACTTAATCTGTTTTCGCATTCGTCTGCATAGTTTGGATACAAAATGGTTCACCAGTAGCGGAATGTCCTCTCGCCGTTCCCTAAGTGGCGGGATCTCAATTGGGAACACGTTCAACCGGTAAAAAAGGTCTTCGCGGAACTTTTCCTCCCGGATCATCGCCGTAAGGTCGCGGTGGGTCGCGGCAATCATCCGCACATTCACCTGGATAGTCTTGGCACTTCCCAGGCGTTCGAACTCCTGCTCCTGCACGGCGCGCAGCAACTTGGGCTGCAGCTCCAGGCTGATGTCCCCGATCTCGTCCAGAAACAGCGAGCCTCCATCCGCAACTTCGAACCTGCCCTTTTTCTGAATGAGGGCGCCCGTGAACGCTCCCTTTTCGTGTCCAAACAGTTCACTCTCCAGCAGCCCCGAGGGAATGGCGGCGCAGTTCATGCGCACAAAGGTGCGCTCGCGCCGGGAACTGAGATTGTGAATGGCCCGTGCGACCAACTCTTTTCCCGTGCCGGTCTCTCCGTGGAGCAGGACGGTGGCATCCGTATCCGCCACGATGGAAATTTGCTCCCGCACGTTGTGAATGGCTGGGCTGTTGCCGATGATGCCTTCAAAGCAGTACTCAGAGCTCATTTCTGACTCCAGATCCAACCCCTGGTGTGGTGACCAAACCACGTGAGGAAGACTTGTGTTTGCACGGCTATCCAGGTCGGTGAAATCAACAGTCGCGTACGCCATGATCGCCTCCGTTACCCTTCACACACAGAGTGTTTTGCAGAGCTCTCCGCTGCGGCAGTGTCAGATCGCATGCGGCCTCGGGATGTCGGACAGATGGTTTCCACGTTCATAGCCGCCATGATTAGAACTTCAGCGAGATTGAACCTACGGCAGGTTTCGGCTGTGATGCGAAACATGACTAATTGCTCCGATCTGCGATGTCCTGCGAAATCGGTTCCAGAAGTGGCGCAGGATGGCGCGGTTCCAGGTTGGGATAGTTCGGGAAGATGAGTCGTAGCAGTTTTTCGGAATCTTCCAGATTCATAAAGCCGGTTTGTGTGGGGATGTACGTCATACCCAGCTCCTTGTTCAACCGTCGTGGCTTGAACACGCGAGCCATTGTGCAATCAGTTTTTTTTGCGGGCGACCCCACATCGGGACAAATCGCACACTCTTGGTGGACGAATGTCGCCCTCTTCTGAGGCAGGAAATTTGGTATGTGGCGAGTCTCTTAAGGAGGGTTAGAGGTTAGAGGTTGCTTTTATGGGGCGGAGCTTCGATGCGCCTCCATCCGAACAGGCGAGCATCGATGGAGAATAAACCTGGTCCTAACATTGCGAGCGCGGCGCCGGCGGTTCCCAGCAACAGCCAAAGCCATTTGTCTCCGGATACGGCAAACATCTTCCAGATTTCAATCAATGCGATGGAAGTTCCGACAATTGGAGTCCACAAGCCTGCAATTAGCAGGACTCCCGCTGCCATCAAGAGCACGGCGGGAATCGTCACGTTCATTGGCGGTGGATCGCTCCACAGTCTCAAGCTCGCACGCACAACCAGAGTGGAACCGACAACTAAGCGCATGAGAAGCAAACCCGTTCCGGGCCAACCGCCAGCGAATGTGGAATATAGACGCCGCAAAATGCGCCTTTCTGGACGTTACTATTTTGTGATGTTGTCAAGTCGAACCGACACCCCAAAAAGAGCTAGGATCGTCACTCTTTAGAGTTCTGTTATGCGTGTGCGGGGAGGGGGCTAGCCGGTAGATACTACAGCTCGATGATTCCCCGCTTTAAGCTGATCGTAACGGCGTGAGTTCGATCGTGGGCGCCCAATTTTGAAAGGATGCACTTGACTCG
>Ga0335070_10001386_pt1 | contig 27923 bp, 61 predicted proteins | sample Lox_Sample_13_FD_206722 | JGI IMG/M metagenome (GOLD analysis project Ga0335070, IMG submission 206722) | Soil microbial communities from Loxahatchee National Wildlife Refuge, Florida, United States - Lox_Sample_1.3 | ecosystem: Environmental > Terrestrial > Soil > Wetlands | place: USA...
TATTCTTTTTCATCAATTTTAACAACTAAGTTTTTTGTTAAAGTATGAAACAAATCCATAATAGGATATGTTAAATATAATTCTTTTAAATATATTTTATTCATTATTATTTTTTAAAATAAATTTTTCTAAATCTTTTTTAATAAGATTACCATTTTCATCTAAAAATTCTTTTCCTATTAAATTACAACAAGGTAAAACATGTAATTTTAGTTTATTTTTTATATGGCATTTACAAGTACAATAATTATCAATACTATTAATTTTATTGTAATTAAATTCTTTCATTTTATAGTAAAATTTTTATTCTTTTTTCATTGAGTTTAAAATAGTTTCAACTTCCTCGATTGTTTTGCCGGGAAATAAAGTTGCTCTTGCGCAAATACAATTATACTTAAATGATTCAAAATCAAAAAATAAATTATTTATATTGTTATTATTATGATCATTAATTTTACACCATGTTTCATAATCATTATAATGCCAATATACTGTATTACATTTTTCTTGTAAATAACTGATATATCTTTTTAATCTTTCATATTCTTCAATATCTATATTTATATTTGTTTTCATTTTAAAAAATTTTTATTATTGCTATTTTATATCTATTATATTATATAAATTTTTATTAAATTCATTTAATAATACATCATATAATACATTACACATTACTTCAGGAATTTTTTCTAATTTATCAACTTGAATTATAATTTCAGGAAATTTATTTATAAAAACAGTATAGCCATTAGAAATTTTATCTTTAACACAAATGAGTTTTAAATCTTCTATTTTCATGAATTATTAATTTTATATTATATATTACGTAAAATTTTAATTATAGTTATAATAAATTTGATATTTTTTATAACGTTCACTAATTTCTTTTACAAAATTAATTGTTTCGATACCAGTAAAATATCCGCATTTAACAATATTTGTATTATTATAAAATTCGGGCTGTGATTTTAATAATAAACATTTTTCAACATGTCCATACCAAATTCTTGGATTTTTTCTTAATTTAACAGCTATTCTTTGAGCATCAAATATATGCCCATAACCAGCATTATATGATGCAAGGATAAATTTCATTCGTTCTCTTTTATTTGGAATTTCATCTTTAAACATATTATTTAAATATGCTAAATATGTTGCACCTGCTTCAATTTGTTTTTCTATACTAGCTCTTCTATTAATACCCAAAAACTTCATTGTTGCTGGCATAAATTGTGCTAATCCCCATGCACCGCTACATGAAATTAAATTAGGTTTAAATCTGGATTCTTGATATAATAATGAAGCATACCAAAGCCAATCAATATTATTTTTATCAGCATATTTTTGTATTAATGTATCAAAAGGAGAAATTTGTTTTTTTGGAATATTATTAATAACTATAATATTTTTTTTATTAATGTTATTATCTTTATTTATATTATATTTTTCAACATAATTAATTGGCTTATTTAATGATTTCATTATTGAATCTATTTGAAATATATTATATTTTTTTGTAATATAATTTAAATCAAATAATTCAGATATTAATGGATTAATGTTTAAATTATTTTTAAAAGAAACAGCACTTGTTTTTATTTCTCTATTATTAAAAAGAAATAATAATGCTAATAGTAAAATTTTTTTCATAGGTTTTTTATTTTTGTTGGAGACAAATATATAAAATATTATTTAAATTAGCAAATTTTTGTTAATTTAAATAATATTAAGCAATTAATTATTATTCTTAACTTTGTAATAGTTAGTTTGTTATATTATAAATCAAATTATTATTTTTTTAAGTTATATTAATTATAAATTAAATAGAATTATATTTTTCCCATTCTTCAAAAGTATATATTTTATGATCATCACATTGATATTCAAAAATTACAAATAAATGTTCTTTGAATAATTTTAAATCTTTTTCATTTTCAAACCAAAAATTTCCTTTTAATTCATATATATCTGGAAAAATTCCAATAGAAGAATCACCTTTTGAATAAATTATAAAACCTTTAGTTTCTATCATAATTATTTTATTTTTATTTAATAAATAATACGAAAATTCTAAAATAAAGTTATACTTTTTTTATTAATTTAATATTTTTTTTCTTACTTTATCGACATAACCTTTAGTTATATTATTTAAATATTTTTTTGTTATTAATAATGATTCAAAAGTAAATACTTTATTTCCATTTAATGATGTAAAAAATTCAGTTTTTAATTTTGGATGCCATTTACCAATTTCTATTTTATTATTATAACCAATATCTTCTGAATTATTAGTACCAAGTAAATAAGCAGTATCTTTATTTTTTTCTTTAATTAATACAGCATCTTGACAAAAATATTCTCCTAGTTTAAATATATTTTTTATAAAATCTGAATCATTATTTAAATTTACAACAAAATAAGAATTTTCTGTTACTGGTTTTCTTTGTTCTAATGTTCCATAATTTTCAATATAGCCACCTTTAGCTTTAGTTACACCATATCCTAATGAAATTAATGATGAATGTAATTCACGATTTCTATTTAAATTTTCTTCTTTTGAATATTCATGATTTAATTCATCATTATTTTTAATATGACACATAGAATTTTTATTTCTAAATGCAGTTATAATAGCAATATCATAATTTTCCATATGTTGCATAATTCTATTTAAAGATGTTTCAATTATTAATTGTTCTTTTATAATGTTACGTATTTCAGATTCATTTATTTTTTCATTAACTTTAACTGGTTTCCAAATATCAACACGTAACGTATTTTCCCATTTTAAAATCATACCATCAAATCCATTTTTTTCAGCTTTATCTCCAATACAACTTAATTGGATATTTATTGAAAGATTATTATTTTCATATTCTTTAGCACATTCTTCATAATAATATAATGGATCGGAATTAAATGGATATAATTTTTCTAATGGATACCAAATAATATATTCTTTTCCTTTTACTCTTTGTTCCTTATCATTTGGATTTATATAAAACATAACACGTGGTTTACTCCATTGTTTTACATCTGAAGTATATGAACTTTTTCCAAAAAATTTAGGATCAAGAATACCTGTTCCCTCAGTATCGCCATAATGATAAAGTTTTATTTTACCATTAGATATTTCTACATTAGAATTATTTAAAATCCAATCTGGATAATCACTTATTGATAATAAACTCATAATAAATATTTTTATATAAATACTTTATTTATTATACGATAAAATTTAAATTTTGTTATTATTTTTTTATTTAAAATTAAAATGATTTTCCACCTTTGTCCATTTATAAAAAGTTTCCTCCAAAGGTATAATTCCCTTCAAATTGAAATGATTTTCCACTGCTGGTTAATCCAAAAAGCAAATAAACCGGGGTGTAATTCCCTTCAATTTGAAATGGTTTTCTACCAAATTTTGAGTATTTATATTAAAAGAATTAGGTGTAATTCCCTTCAATTTGAAATGGTTTTCTACCTACTTTTCTATCCAAAATTTAAATGACATGGGTGTAATTCCCTTCAATTTGAAATGGTTTTCTACCTTGAAAATGAATCAGAAACAAAGTATCAAAGGTGTAATTCCCTTCAATTTGAAATGGTTTTCTACCATATCTTTTGTTATATCTCTGACTTGATTATAATTATAATTAAATTTTTTATAAAAATTTAACCAATATAATTTATAATTACACCAAAAATATCCATTTTTTGTATTGTATTCAAAAATACAATTATTATTTTCATTAAAATAAAATATCCAATCAGGATATTTTATTTCATCAATTTTAATAGCAATATTTTTTGTTAATTGATGAAATAAATTCTCAACAGGATAAGTAAGATATAATTCTTTTAAAAATATTTTATTCATTAGTAATATCAATTAAAAAATTTCCAATTTCTTTAGCTTTATCGAAATTTAATACTATTTGATCTTCAAATTTTTTACCACTTGTTAAATGATACCAACAATATTTTAATCTATTTAATAAATTTGGTTTTTTATTATATTGCCCATATGAATAAATTGCTAAATATATTTCTTTATCAATATTATCTTCAAATTTAGTAATTAATATACCATGTGAATTACATTCGCAAGTAAAAAATTGTTCAGTTCTATTTATTTGAGCGTTCATTTTATTTATTTTTATAATAATTAAAGCAATCAGGATTAATACATCCAACTTTTTTTCCAAATGAAAAAAATAAAAAATTATATTTTCTTATTTCTGTTGAATGACAATTAGGACAAGTACCTATTGTACCTTCTCTAATATATCTCAATAATGGTTTTTTTGGTTTAGTTATAACTTTTTCTGGATTTATTATTTCATTGTTCATAATTATTTTTTATTGTTTTATCCAATCCATTTTCAATTTCCATCTAAATATTCTTCTTTTTCTATTATTATCAATTTTCATATAAACTTTAAATACAATAAAAGAATTATTATTTATTTCTTTATTTTTTATCCTTTGATTATTTTTATTTTCTATAGTATATGAAAACCATAAATGCATATCTTTTATTATCCAAAAATTATTTGAATCATATATTTCATTTATATAAATTTTAGAACATGTTTTATAAGGATTACATTTAAACTTTAATAATAATTTCAATAATATTAAACTAAAATTAGAAATACCTTCAGGATCATAAAAAAAACTATCAAAAGAATATTTAAAATTTACTAAGTGTACATTCTTATCTATTTCATTTTTAAAATATTTACTAAATGATTTTAATAAATATTTAAAATGTTTCTCAGAGCAAATTTTAATTTTATTCATTTTTAAAATAAATTTTTTAATTCTTCTACTTTATCTAATTGTTCCCAAGGATAAGAATCTATACCAAAATGACCATTTTTTCCTGTTTGATAATATTTAAAATGTTTTAAATCAAATTTATTACATATTTGATTCGGTGTTAATGGAAATATTGTTTTAATAATTTCTATTTCTTTTTCATTTAAATCAATTTCATAATTACTATATTTATCTTTTTTTCCAAAAACTCTAATTGAAACAGGTTCTGCTATACCAATAGCATAAGATAATTGAACTTTACATTCTTCAAAAATATTTGCAGCAACTAAATTTTTTGCTATATATCTTGCAGCATAAGTACCACTACGATCTAATTTAGAAAAATCTTTTCCGTTTAAATTTCCTCCTCCGCAAACAGAATTTCCTCCGTATTGATCTACTACAATCTTACGACCCGTCAAACCGGTATCTGCTTGAGGGCCACCTAAATACCATTCCATAGAAGGATTTAGTAGCCATTTAGTTTCGTTTTTTAAATATTGAGATAAATTATTGTTTTCAAGCCATAATATTACATTTGATTTTAATGTATTTCTTAAATCATTTAATGTTATATCTTTAGAATGCATTGTTGAAATTAATATAGTATCTATGTATTTTTCTTTATTCTCTTCAACAATTGTTATTTGTGATTTTGCATCGGGTCCTAAACCATTTAATTTAATTACGTTATTGATTAATAATTTAGCAATATATAAATCAAGAGGCATATAATTCGATGTATCATTTATTGCATATCCAATCATAATACCCTGATCGCCACTTTTTATATCATTATCTTTAACGACAGCTTTATTAATTTCGGGTGACTGTTTACCTATTAAATTAATGATTTTAATAGAATTTGGATCATAATAATTTTCTTTATTATATCCAGCTTCTTTAATAACATTTTTTACAATTTCTTCTATATTTAATATTTTATCACTATTAGTATTTATTTCACCTCCAATAATAGCAATTTTATCAACAAGCATTATTTCAATACCTGTTTTAACATTTTCATCATTTAATGTATATTCATACAATAATTGTTCTGAAATCCAATCTGCAAGTTTGTCTGGATGACCATAAGATACTGATTCTGATGTTTTAAATATTTTCATAATTTTTATTAAATTTTAAGTTATTAATTTTTATTAAATATACGATATATTATTTATTTTTGTTACAATTATATGGGATAAATTATATTATTTTTTAAAAAATCATTAAATTCTTTACCTGTTTTATTTTTGAAAAATTCTTCAAATTCTTCTCTTTTACAATTACCTTTATATTTGTCATATAAAGAATGAAATTCTTTATGTAATTCTTTAGTTATACAAACGCCATTTATTAAATCTAATTTTTGTTGTGGATAACTATTAAAACAATTTAAATGATGTGCAACTAAATTTTTTCTTTCTTTACATCCACTTATACAACAAGTATAATTAAATAATCTTTTTATTTTTCTTTCCCAATGTTCTTCATTTTCAAATCTTCTTTTAATTCCTCCTTTCCATCTCCAATGATTTTCACCAGAATTTTCTTCACACATACATCTTCTACATCTTAAATTTTGTTTTTTTATATAATGTGAATATCTTGTAGAAAAAATATTACCACATTTACACTGAATTAATAATGAAGTATTAGAATTCTTATAATCATTTTTAGTAAATAATGGTTTACAATTATTTAATTTAATTAATTTTATAAAATCATTATAATCTCTTTTATTTGAAATATTTTTTTCTTTATTTGCACAAGTAGCACATCTTAATAATTTATTTTTATTATATTGTGATATATTATGATTTCCACATTTACATATATATTCAATCATAACAACACTTGCTTTATTTCTAAATGTTTTTATTAACTGAACATTACTTTTTTTTATTAAATTATTTATTTTTTCTATTGTTATTTTTTCTATTGAAATATTATAACATTTATTGCATAATATTTTTTTTGTTTTATTAATTAATGCATATTGTTCTTTAACAAAAATAGTATTACATTTTTTACATTTAAATTTAATAAGAGTTTTTTTATTTTCACGAAATATTTCTAATATTTCATATTCATTAAAATTTGTTATGTTTTTTAATTTATCTAAAATTAAATTTTTATGGTTCATTTTTAAGGTATTATATAAATCTTATTTTTTTATATAAATACCTTAAAAACAAATTATATTTTTTTCATTTTATATAATTTTAAAGGTTTTAGTTTTTAAATTAGGCCATAAATATTTACTATTATTAAATCCTTTATCTTCTGAAAACTTTGATAAATGCCAAATTTAAAATAAATTTATAATAATAGCAATATAATTTTATAAAAAAATTATTTTTTATTTAAAATATTATATATTTCAATATCTTTTTCTATATTTTTATATTTATTATATCTAATATCAATATAAAAATGTTTGTCTAATCTTGTATTCCATAATATAGAATTTCTGTTACCCCAAAATATAACATAATATGAACTATCTTTTGGATAAAATTTTAATGTTATATTTGTATAATAATTTAAATTACATTTTTCAATTCTAAAATTATTATCTTTATAAGATACTATTTCATTTTTATGTTTTATAATATAATTTTTACATTCATTTTCTGTTATATTAAATACTTGAGCATAAATAAAAAATCCTATAAAACTCAATATGCCTATTATATATAAAACATATAAATATACTAAATATAAATGTAATATTTTTTTAAAATTTTCTTTTATTTTCATTGTTATTTTTTATTTAGAATTATATTATTATTATTAATTTTTTTATCATAAAATCCTTTAATTTTAATAATTTTATCATCATTTTTTAAATACATTTTATTACTCCAATCTTCTAATTTTGATTCATTTTCAAACGGGCCATAGATTATTATAGCTTCATCTTTCCAATATACTTTTGCATATAATTTATTATATTTAAAAGAATTAATAATTAACCATATAAAAAATAGAATTATTATTCCTGTTAAAATATATTCTGCCATAAAGATAATATTTAATTTGTTATTTTAAATAAAAAAATCATAGATAACCACTTCCTATAACCAATATTGTTGAAATTATAGTAAATTAAAAATTTTAATATCATATTAGAATTTTCATTTTTGATATTTATTTTACTTTCTGTATTCATAAATTTTTATTTTAAATATTCAATATAATATACGAAAAAATATATTATTTGTTTCAATATTTTCTTGCAAATATAATAAATTTTATTTATATTTAAACATTAATTTAATAATAAATTTTGAAATTAGTTGAACAACATTTTATAAAAAAATCTAATTCTAATTGGAAAACAATCGATAATCTTTGCTTTCTATCAAAAAATTTATATAATTATTCAATTTATCATATTAAAAAACATTATACTGAAACTGGTAAATTTATTCATTATAATGATCTTCAAAAAGAATTTTATAATATTCAACAAAAAGATTTCTTAACTTTACCAACCGATACATCAAAACAAATATTAATGTTAATTGATAAATCCTATACAAGTTTTTTTAAATTAATATCTAAATGGAAAAATAATAAAAAATCATTAAATGGTTATCCTAAACCACCAAAATATAAAGATAAGATTAAAGGAAGAAATATTATAATTTTTACTTGTCCTAATCAAATACGTATTAAAAATAATTATATACATTTTCCAAAAAAAGTAAATCTTAAGCCAATTAAAACAAAAATAAATATTAATGAAAATAAAATTAAGCAAGTAAGAATAATACCAAAATCATCATGTTATACTATAGAAATCGTTTATGAACAAATTATAAATAATAAAATACAATTAGAAAAAAATAATAATTATTTAAGTATTGATCTTGGTTTAAATAATTTAATGGCTTGTTATAATAATATTAATAACGATATGTTTATTATTAATGGTAAACCATTAAAAAGTATAAATCAATATTACAATTCAAAGAAAGGAGAAATACAGTCACAATTAAAAAAGAATCATAATAAAAATAATAGTAAAAAATTAAATATATTAACATTAAAACGCAATAATAAAATTAAAGATTATCTCCATAAAAGTAGTAGGTTTATAATCAATTATTGTATAAAAAATAATATATCAAATATTGTTATAGGATATAATAAAGAATGGAAACAAAATATTAATATTGGAAAATATAATAATCAAAACTTTGTAAATATACCATATTATAATTTAATTAATATGATAAAATATAAAGGAGAAATGCATAATATTAATATTATATTAAATGAAGAAAGTTATACTTCAAAATGTTCTGCTTTAGATATGGAAGAAATATGTAAGCACGATATTTATTTAGGAAACAGGATTAAAAGAGGATTATATCAAAGTAATAAAAAAATACTTATTAATGCTGATATAAATGGAAGTATAAATATTTTAAGGAAAGTAGCTGGTGATAAGGTTGTAAATTATTTTTGTTTACAATATACTCAAACCAGTAGAGGCCAAGTAGTCTGGCCATTAAAGATTAATTCTTTATAAATTAAATAATAGTAATATTATTTAAAGATTATTTGTTAATAATAGTTTTTCTTTCCATTCTGGTAAATTAAATTTAGCTCTTAATCCCTTTTTCATTATATCATATTTAATACTTTCCCAATCTGATCTAATAATTAAATTACGACCTTCATATTTTGCTGCTTTTGGATTTATTTTAGCAATTCTTTTCCAATCTTTAGGATTTAAAGATTTCATTGCTTGATAAAAATTTTCAATGGAATTATATTTTATTCCATTAATTTCAATTCCTGATAATTCCATATTTGAAAACCAATTATATATCCATTGATTTCTATATGTAAAAAATTCAAGCTTGTATTTTTCCCAATTAGTTATATTCATAATATTTTTATTAAATATTCATTTCTATTTTTTCTGGTGATTCTTTTAAATTTTCATTCCAAACCAAATTATATTCAATAGCATCATAATAATCATCAATTAAATATAAACGAAAGCCATCATTTTTTAAAAAAATAACAATTTCTGATAAGGAATAAAATCTTTCTTTAGTTTCACAAATATAAAATAAATCTGTTGTTTGATCTAATATAATATTAACAGATCCAAACCCTAATTTAGCAAGTTTTTCAACTTTATTTAATATTGATTCATATTTTGCTATACTTCCTTCATTTATTTTTTCATTAAAAGAAATTTCGGGTTCATTATATACAACAGGCATTTGTTTTACAACTTCATTTGCAATTTGTGAGAATTTTTCTGCGTTTTTCATGGCTTAAATGTTTTAGTTAAAATATATAATACGAAATTAAAAATAAATTGTTACAAAATTAATAACTTATTTTATAAATTATCTATATTATATTCATTTAAAATTTTATTAATATTATTAATATGATGTAAATAAATTTTATCTTCTTTTATATATAACATATGATTTATTTTATTTATTGCAGCTATAACACTTTCATGTTTTTCATAATTTAATAAATCAGCGATAACTGGATATGATAATTTAAAATAAAGTTTAATATAATAACATAATATTCTTCTTTCTAAATAATGATTTTTTTTAGATAACTTTTCTGATGATTTAATTTCATCAAAAGATATTTTAAAATAATTAGTTATTAAGTTTATTAAATCATATAGCCCCATATTATTTTTTGAAATAATTTTACTACTATGATTATCTAAATCTATTTCAACTAAAATTTTATTCATTTAATATTATATAATATTTATTAAGGTGCAATTCCTTCATCATAATCATATTCATAACCTACATAATCTTCATCCTCAATAATTTCACCTTTTATTTCTTTTATCCAATTTAAATATTCATTTGATGGTTCATTTAATATAATTCTATATTCAAACTGACCATTTTCCCATTTTGCTAATTTAATAATTATTTTAGTACCTTTTAAAATTCTTGCAATTTGATCTAAAACCCAAGCTTTATGATGACTTCCATCTATTTGACCATAAACTTCAATAAAATACATAGCCCAATCAGATTTTGTATAATCTTTAAATTCTGTATCTTTAATATCAACTATTGTTTCTCCTAAATAACCTTCCATAATATTATTAATTTAAAAATTTATTATATTTTTCCTCTAATATTTTTATTTTTTTAATTAATTCTGAAATTTTCATTAAATAAAATATATCTTTCATATCATTGTATGAAACATTTTGATTAAATGATTTTTTATATTTATAAAATTCATCAATAAATTTAAACATTTCTTTTTGTAAATCTTCAGTATTTGAAAGTAATTTATCAATATTATTCATAATATTTTAATTTTGTGGTTTAGCACTAGTAATAAGAGATAATGTAATTCTTAATTTTTGATTTTTAATATTTTCTTGATTAATTTCAAATTTTAATTTATCTTCTTCCATATAAAAATTAATACATGAACCATTTTTTAATGCTCCATTCATTTCTGTTACATACAAAATATTTATATTATTAAATTTATTTTGTACTTCAGGAATTAATTTATATTTATTACTTGAAAAATATACTATTTGTGATTCTTTTAATTCATCTAAAGTTTTAACATATAAAACTTTTATTGGCTTAGTTGCAACAAATTTTCCTTCCATGTATTTTTTAATTTCAGTAAATGCAAAATTACTTCCAATAACAGATATAACAAATTCAGTTTTATTTTTATCTGAATTATTCCAATCAACATTTCTGGTAATATTGTATAAATAAATTGCTTGAGCAGCCTCAACAGTTTTTTCTTCAATTTGTGAAAAACTGTTATTCACAAATATTATTATAAAAGTTAAAATAATAAAAATAAATTTTGTTTTCATAATATGAATAATTTTAAATTATTTACTTAAATTATTTAAATTAAATGTTAATCCATGTAATTCAAATTTTTCATTATCAATTTCTTTAATATAAAAACCATAAATATGATTTAAAATATCTATAAATGGATATGGACTTTTTTTATAACACCATTTTTTTAATTGTAATCTTGTTTTTAAATTAAACTCAAAATAATATTTTGTTTTCATAATATTGAAAATTTTAATTCGTACATTGTTATAATATATTATACGTAATATAATATATTAATGCTACAATTATTTTATTTTTTAAAAGGATTTTTTTAGAATCAATATTATAGTTCCATTTAATATTTTCAGTAATATTTTTTATTTTATTAGTTAATTCATTTAATTTATTATTAAATTCATATAATGTATTTGAAGTTTGTTCTTCAATAATTTTTGTTGCTTCTTTTTTTATTAATTCTTCATATTGTTCCCATAAAATAGTAAAAAATTTTTTACAATCAACTTCAATACCTTCAATTGTAAGTGTTAAATCAATTTCTCTATTTTTACGAAAAGTTTCTTTATCTAATGTTTCTAATAATTTATCAGAATCATCGGAAATTTTTTTAGACAATTCTTTAGGAATACAATTTAAAAAAACATGTGATAAAATATTATCTTCATTTAATAATTCACCATATAATTTATATTTTGCCATAATAATTATTTTTCTTTTAAAATTTTAATAATTTCATTTATTTCCAAATCTTTATTAATTTCATTACATTGACTCCATTTATTAAATTCTCCAAATTTATCCCATAAAATATTGTTACAACCATTAGAATATCCTCTAAAAGAATTTTTGTGGGATGAAAATCCTATTTTTTTATTATATCCATAAGCAATAGCATATTCTCCTTCTTCATTTGTAATTTCTATATTTTTATTTAAATATTCTCCAGCAGTAGAAATTAATGAAGATATATAATTTGGATTTATATTAAAAACTTGTACAATAAATCCATTTTCTCTTAATTTATTAGTTAATTTTTTAGAAAATGAATGTGTTTCAAAATTATTAAAAAATGAAGGTTCACTTATTTCATATTTAATATCTAATTTATTTTCTTTTTTTATTTTAAATAAAAAAGAATTATCTATATTTTTTCCTTTATAATACCAAGATTTAGCAAATTTAACTATAGTACCAACAGGTATATTTTTACAATTTAATGTTTTACGAATACAAGTTTTTAAACTTACATCTTTAAATCTTGTCCAATGTATTTTTGTTTCTTTAAAAAAATTAAATTTTCCATCAATAAATCTTTTATCTGTATAATAACAAGGTTGTGCATTATAAAGTTTTTGTTCTTCAATTTCAGGATTATAGACAAAATCATGAGATGTACAATATGCTACATCTCCTTCTAATTCTATAGAATTAAATTTATTAATCCTCCAATTTCTTGGTGCTTGATGCCCTAATTTAATATTTTTATTCATATTATAAAATTTATATATTATACGTAAAATAATTAATATTGTTATAAAATATTAATCATTTTAGTTTCTTTGCTTATCCATTCGTTAGCTTGTTTTAATCTTATTTTATGCTTTTCAATTCTATTTATTGCTTCAGAAGATGTAAAACATTTAACTTTATTTGAATAAGAAGTTAAATATCCTCTATTTTCATCCATATACATCCAAAAAATTAATTTATATTGTGGTAAATAAAGTGAAGGAGCTGTTGGAAATTTAATTTCTTTAATACGATATTTAATATTTTTTATATTATATATTATTGCAATTAAACTAATAATAAATCCAAATATTGTTATTAAAATAATTAAAATGTTAAGTGTTTTCATAATATTATTATTTTTTAAATTAATTTATTGTTATAATAATTTTCAATAATTTTATCATATAGTTTTATATCATCATTAGTAATTTTTTCAATTTCTTTATCTTTTAAAATAAAATCTTTAAGTATTGGTATAAAAGCACCAGATTCAATACCATCTGATTTTAATTTTTTTCGTCATAAAGATGATGCTAATGACATTAAATGTCCATATCCTATTTCATCACCTAATTTTTTTACTTTTTCAATTTCAGTTTTTAAATTTCTCATTATTTTTTTATTTTAAATAAAAAAGAATTATCTATATTTTAAAATAAAATCAAAATCTGGTAATTGTACATTGTTATCTAACAAATATAGATAATAAGCTTTAGAAATTACAACATCTTGAAACCAAGATAAATTTTCAATTCTTTTTGGTGTATTACATGCTCCAAAATAACCACATCCTAATAATATTAAATTTTTACTTACGCCATATAATGTTTTTCTATTTTCATTTAATATGTCATTAATTTCCATGTATGTAAATTGATTTCTAATTCTATTAACAAAACTTCCAAATATTTTTCCAATAATTTCTTCTTTATTATTTTTTAATATTATTAAAGGATTATTAAAATATATATCATAGCCAATATTTGGATTATAACTTTCATTTACTAAATTAAAATATTTATAATTGTATATCATTAAATTTCCAAGTTGATTATTATATTCTTTTAAAAAAGAGCATAATCCCAAAATTTCTTTTTTTCTTTTTCAGTTTTACCTTTAACAATATTACCTGTTCCATTAAGCCAATTATTTAAATCTTCTTCATTAAACCAACCAAAATTAAATGACATTTGATTTGAAGGATTTACCCAACAAAGATTATTATCTTTAAATTTTAAATCATTATAACTACCACAAATAGAATGTTCATTAATTTTTTCAAAAATTGTTTTTTCTTTTATTTTTTTATTAAGTAAATTCATAATATAATTATTAATATTGTTTATATATTATACGTAAAAATTTCTTTAATGTTATGTATTTTTTAATTTGAAATAATTATCTTTATTTTATAATATAATTTTTTTTAATTAAATAGTTTTCTACCCCTTTAATTTGAAATGATTTTCCACCTTAATCTGTTGAAGTTCAATCGGTACTTCGGGTGTAATTCCCTTCAATTTGAAATGATTTTCCATCTTTAGTTATTAAAGTTAAATCAAATCGATTGGTGTAATTCCCTTCAATTTGAAATGATTTTCCATCTTTAGTTATTAAAGTTAAATCAAATCGATTGGTGTAATTCCCTTCAATTTGAAATGATTTTCCACCTCATGTTCTAAATGTGGATATGATATCGAAGGTGTAATTCCCTTCAATTTGAAATGATTTTCCATCATATTATTATCAACGTATTTCCATCCTGTAGGTGTAATTCCCTTCAATTTGAAATGGTTTTCCACCATGTAAGTGCTACAACTGTAACAGCCGCAAGGTGTAATTCCCTTCAATTTGAAATGGTTTTCCACCATATCTTTTGTTATATCTCTAACCTGTTGCCAATTAAAATTAAATTTTTCATAAAAATATTGATTAAAATTATAATATGAACAATAAAAATATCCATTTTTTGTATTGTATTTAAAAATACAATTATTATTTTCATTAAAAAAGAAAATAAAATTTGGATATTCTTTTTCATCAATTTTAACAACTAAGTTTTTTGTTAAAGTATGAAACAAATCCTTAATAGGATATGTTAAATATAATTCTTTTAAATATATTTTATTCATTATTTTTAAATAAATTAAAAAATAAACCAATAAAACAAATATAAATTATAATATCACCTTTTGTTAATTTAAATATTGATTGTTTAAACCAATTATTATTTTCTACATTTAATAAATTTAAAGATTTTATTATAAAATATATAATAGATAATGCTATTAAACCTAATAAAATTTGAAATTTATATTTTTTAAATAATATTTTTATTTTTTTCATTATAATACTTTAATTGATTTAACAAATTCAATATGTTCTTTGCTCATTGGAACACCTGTAAAATTAATAGCTAAAAATTGTTGTAAAACATCTTCATCAGCTATATCTTCGCTTAATTCAACATAAAATAAATTACTATAACCCATAAATTGATTTTGTGCTTGTTTAGATAAATCATCAAAATAATTTCCACGTATGTCAGGAAATTCATTCTTAATAAAGCCTAATATAGCATGAAATCTTTGTTTACCATCAATCATATCTTTAAATGCAGTATGTTCTAATTTACCTTCTTTAATTCTACTTTCAACCCATTTAAATGGACGATTTCTAAAAACAAATTTACCAATTTCAATTCTATTATATATAGATTCAATTAAATATTGCTTTTGTTCTAATATCCAAACTAAACCTCTTTGATATTCAACTTCATTTCCATTTTCATCAATAACCATAGGATCAAAACATACTTCATCAATATCAATATTAAAATATCTTTCCATTTTTTTTGACTTACTTCTACCATCCCATCCACAACGAAATAATAATTGATCAATATCTATAGCATATTTATTATGATATATTTCTTTTGTAAACGGATTTTTACCAATATAAAATGGATTTTTTCTTATTTCTGAAATATTTTTTTCAAATATTCTATCATAAGATTTACTTTTATCATATATTTTAACAATATCACCATTAATAGCTTTAATAATACCCCATTCTTCAGTTATTTTATCTTTATAATCAATACGTTTATAAATTATGGGATCATTTATTTTTAATGGTTCAACTATCCATTTATCGATTTCTTCTTGTTTTGAATATTTATTCATAATATTTTTATTATTATATTAATTGTTTATATAATATACGAAAATTAATATTTTTTGTTACAAAAATAAAATTTAATTAATAAAAATATTAATATTTGAATTAGGTAATTTTATAGAAGTATTTTTAATATTTTTATAATAATGTAACATAGTTATAGCATTAGTAAAATGCATGTCAGCTTTTTTATAATGATTTTCAAAACCATTAAAATTTTCTCTTATTTTTTCCGATAAAGATTTATTTTTTTCCATAATATATTTTATTTAATTATTAATGTTTTATATATACATCAACATAATCTTGATATTCTGCAAAATCACAATATGTTCCTCTTACACAATATAAATGATTTTTTGGAAAAGGAAAAGAAATAAAATTTATTTTTTTGTTAGTATATTCTCTGACTTCTTTTGTTGCTTCATTTATTAGATTGTTATTATTAGTTTTATATTTATCGATAAATTCTTTTCCAATTTTATCTAACTTTTCAATCTTTTCTAATTTTTCCAAAGCAGCATCACGCATGAAATCTAAAGTTTCATCTGGAATACTCATTTCTTTTTCACGAAGAAATGTCCAAGTTTTCATTATTAATTCTTTATTTATCAATCCATTTGTCATAATATTATTTTTTTTATAAAATAATACGAAAATAAATAAAAAAAGTTACAAAAACAATGTCTTTTTGTAAAATTTAAACTATTTATATTTGATATGAAAAAGATATATAAATCATATAAATTTAGAATTTATCCTACTAAAATTCAAATTGAATTATTAAATAAACATTTTGGTGCTTGCCGATTTATATATAATTATTATCTTAATCAAAGAAAAGAATCATATCTAAATAATAAAAAATATATTAATTATTATGATAATCAAAAAGATTTAACACAAATAAAAAAATTAAATGAATATAATTGGTTAAATAAAATTAATAGTCAAAGTTTACAATATTCATTGAGAAATTTAGATATATCTTATAATAAATTTTTTAGAAAACAAAGTAAATTTCCAAGATTTAAATCAAAAAAAGATAATCATAATAGTTTTACTATTCCACAAAACATTATAATAGAAAATAATAGATTATATATACCTAAATTTAAAGAAGGTATAAAAATTAAACAATATCAAGTCATTAATAATGATAATATATTATTTGCGACAATAAGTAAATCTCCAACAAATAAATATTATGTTAGTATAACTTGTGAAATAGATTATGAACCATATAATAAAACAAATAGTAATATTGGGGTTGATACCGGTATTAAAGATTTAGCAATATTAAGTAATGGTAAAATATATAAAAATATAAAAACATTAAAAATAAATTTAAAGAAGTTAAAATATAATCAGAGACAATTATCAAAAAAAATTAAAGGAAGTAATAATAGAAATAAACAAAAATATAAATTAAATAAGATATATGAAAAAATAACGAATATAAGAAAAGATCATTTGCATAAAGTAACAACAGATATTATCAAAAACCACGATATTATTTGTATTGAGGATTTAGCTGTAAAAAATATTATGAAGAATCATTGTTTAGCTCAATCAATGAATGATGTATCATTAGGTACATTTTATTCAATGTTAAAATATAAGGCTGATTGGAATGATAAAACAGTTGTTAAGATTGACAGATTTTTTCCAAGTAGTAAAACCTGTAATGTTTGTAATTATATTAACCAAGACTTAACTCTAAAAGATAGAGAATGGAAATGTCCTATTTGTAATACTATTCATGATAGGGATATTAATGCAGCTAAAAACATATTGAAACAAGGAATAAATACATTAAACATATTATCTGGTTCGGGGATTGAGTCGGATATAAAACAAAAACAGGTGGAGGCGTTACCATTAGGTAAGTCTGTGAAATCTGAAATCAATCAATTTGATAATTCAATTCAATATATAATTTTAAATCACTAATCATAAATTTGAGATTTAAATATTTTTCTTTTGCTTCATTAGATAAATTATTATATGCTTCTTGGCATAAAAATAACTTACAGCCTAATGATCTTATCGAACATCCTACAGCCGTATTAAGTTTACATGTCGGACAACAGCCATTAATTGTGTTATCTTTTCTATTTTTTAAGCATATATTCTTTTCAAATTGGCAAGGATTATATATTTTATGCCAATTATCTAATTCATTATACATTAAATAATATAGTTCTCTTTTTAATGTATTAATATACGATTCATATCTATTAATTTCATTAATAAATGTTTACAGACATCACCTATTTCAAATTTTTTATTTACTGAAATTGAAACTATTTTATGTAATTTTTTCATAATTTTATTTTTCTATATAATATACGAATGAAATTTTTTATTGTTACAATTTAATTTATAATCTAAAATGATTTTCAATTAAAGAATGAAAAACAAAACTTCGTTCTTCAATTGTAATTTCTTTTAAATTAAAATAATTTTCTACTATATCTTTTGTTATTTCTTTAATTTGGTTATAATTAAAGTTAAATTTTTTCATAAAAATTGTCCAATAATTACTATGAGAACACAAAAAATATTTATTTTTTTTATTATATTCAAAAATACAAATATTATTTTTATTAAAATAAAATATCCAATTTGGATATTCTTTTTTATTAATTTTAATAATTAAATCTTTTGTAAGTTGATAAAATAAATCCTCAACAGGATATGTTAAATATAATTCTTTTAATGATATTTTATTCATTTTTTTAATAATTTTTCAAGTATTTTTAAACAAGCTTTACAAGTAACTTTTGGCTGATATTCATTATTATCTCCATCTATATATTTACTTATAATTCTACCACTCCAATTTTTACCATTATTACCACTTTTAGAAGTACATAAAAAATCATATTGATTTCTATGAAATTTACCAATATTTAAATCTTCTAATAAATAGATATGTTCAACAGTATTCGATCTATAACCATCACCCCATGAATTAGCAGATAAACCAGATAATACATCTTTTCTACCCACATCCCATTTAACAGGTAATTTTATTGATTGATTAAAATTTTCAGCTTCTTTTCTTCTATTATTTAATTTTAATTTTCTTTGTTTTTCCTTTTCTTCAATTATTTGTCGTTGTTTTAACAAATAATCATCATATTCTGATTTTAAAGTACAATAAAAATTATTATTAATAAAAACAATAACTTTTGAATTTATTGGAAGTTTTTCATTTTTATATGTAAATTTTAAAACACAGCCCTCAATAATTATTTCTTCATTAAAATCAACAATAGATTCAAATTTATGCCCTTTAACACTATTATACCAATGAGGATTAATAAAACCATTTTTTGTTGTCAATGAATATTGTTTCATAATAATATTTTTTATTATTTTTATAATATACGAAAATAATAAAAAAATGTTACATTATCATTGTAATTCATCTAATGTTATTTTTCCTTGATTTAATAGTTTAAGTAAATTTTTTCCTTCTTTTAAGCCTTCTTTTTTTGCATTTATTAAGGCTATTTTTATTTCATTTTTTAATTCAATTAATTTTTTTGCTAGTTCTTCATTTTCAATCCAACGATTATGAAGATAACCTGTTGCTTTATCTATCCTACAATCTAATACTTCATATGCAGAATATCCATCATTTTTTTCTTCAGTTATTAACATGGAAATATCATGGATTAAATCAGCTAAATTTTGATTTCCCTCAATTTTATTTAAATGATTTTTATTATTAAACCAAAGTACTCTCATAAAAATAATTATTTATTTATCATTATTTTTTCTAATTCATTGAAATAACTATTCCATTTATATAAAGCATCAATAGTATCTAAACTAATTAATTTATGATGATCTAAATAAGCATCAATACCATGTTTAAGTAGTTCTCTTTCATTATTAGTAAAATTATATTTTTTGTTTAATTCGTCAATTTTATTATCTTTCATAAAAATTATTATTTATATTTATAATTTTTCAGGAGTTTTAAATAATTTACTTTCTGAAAAATGATTCATTTGATCGATAATTATTTCATAATTTTTAATAAGATTTTCTAATCTATTAATTTCATTAAAAAGATATTTAATAGCATCAATATTACCTTTTTCAAGTTTTACCATTAAAATAGCTTTATCATCAATACTTAAAAATTCTGGTTTCATAATATTTATTTTTTTAATTAAAATTTTTGTTTTTTATATTTTAAAAATGTAATCTCTTTAATTCATCATGTATTTCTACATTCATTGGGTCATTTTCATCTGTAAATAATGTATACAAATCATCAATTACATCATCTGGTGCTAATATTCCAGAAACAACATCTCCGCCATTTTCAAGATTATCATAATCAACAATAACAATTTGAATTTCTTCACCATCTTTATTTGATGAAATATTTGTTATTATTCCATTTTCAACCGTAATTAAAACTTTTGTCCTTTCCATAATATTATTTTTTAATTGTTTAATGTTTGTTATAATATACGTAAAATAAAATTTAATGTTACAAAAATTTTATTGATTTTTAATAAAAATTTCAATATCATTTAAAATTAAATTTCTAACTTCGCTATTACTTTGTTGTACAGTATAAGCATGAATTGCTTTTAATAAATAAATAGCAGTTTCCAAATCATTTTCACATTGTGTTAATGCTTTATGATAAAGTTCTAATGTACCTTCTCTATTGTAATTTTGTTTATTATAATCATGTAAAATTCTACATTCTGGTTGTAATATTTTTTTACTTTTCATTTTTTAATTGTTTTATAATTTAAAAAATTTCATTCGGATTGCTTCTTCAAATATTTCAAGAACATCATTTTTAACATTTGAAAATATATCATCAAGTTCATCATCCTGTTTTTCTCCTTTTAAATAAGGATAAACATCATTTATTAAATAATCTTCATTATCCCATGTATCAATATTTTCATCATCAATATAAAATTCTAACGATACATCATGATATTCATTATTTGTTAATAATGCATTTAATTCATATGCATGATCATTTGTACATATCATTGTAAGTTTAAACATAATATTATTTTTTTAATTTATGTAATATACGAAAACTTTTATTAATTGTTATAATAAAATAAATAATATTTTATTATTCTAAATCTTCTTCATTTATCATTATCATAACTTCTAATGGAGCTGGTGATGTCGCCCATACCATATCTCCAAATAAACTAATAACTTCATGCGTTTGTAATTCAAACCATTCTTCATTATTAATTAATTTTTCACTTATTTTCATATATAATATTTAAAGGTACATTGTTATATATTGCTTTACTTCCCCAATTACTAACAAAAACTTTTTTATTTTTCCATAATTCAAAATCAATATTACAAAAATCTTTTATTTCTTGAGAAATTTTATTTAAATCTAATTTTCTACAATAACCTTTTGCAATATTCATTATGACATATCGTCTTGCTCTTTCTTTATATTGTGAAGGATTGAATCCTAATTTTATTGCTTCATTTATAGCAAATATTTCACATGCAAATTCTCTTTCAAATAGTTTACCAAATTTACCATCAATAATGTGTTTTATTTCATGCATTGCTACACAAAATCTATCAATATCAATCGGCTTTGGAATTTTTATTTCTTTAGTATCATAATAAGCATAACCACATGATGATTTACTCCATTTAATAACTTTTATTTTATATTGTTTTAATAGTTTATTTAAATGCTGTTCAGCAATATTAACATCAAAATTATTGTTTATAATACTTTTCATAATTTTAAATATTATTTTTTTAGTTTGTTATTTATATAATATACGAAAATTATTAATAAAGGTTACATTAATAATAAAAAATTTTCTCCATGAGCTTTCACAGCTGACGGAGAAATATCTACTAACTAACAAACATTCTCTATGAAATCCTAAACAACAAACTATTATGAAAAAAGAAAACAATATCTTTTGTTAATTGATAAAATAAAGATTTTATTGGATATATTAAATATAATTCTTTTAAAGAAATATTATTATTCATAGAATATGATTTAAAATTTACAATAATCAAAATAATGATATTTATCTTGAATTTTTCTACATTCTGAATATATATTCTCTAAAGCGTTATCAATATTTTCAATTTCTGAAAAATCAATTTCATTATTTTCAAAAACTATTGTAACAATAATAAAATTAGATTTTCGTTGTTGTTTAATAATATAATCAAATCCAAAAACATCATAACTACAATAAATTTCCCATTTATTACCTTTAAATATAATTTTATTTATTTATGTTCACTTTTTAATTTTCCACAATTAGCACAAATTAAATCATTATTAAAATCTGCAAAAAATTTATTACAAGGCAATTTAGATTTTGAACTTTCTTGTAATTTTCTAAATTCGGTAGCAATTAATTTAAGTCCATGTTGAGATATTTTATCATATCTTTCCATTTCAATAAATTTAATATAATCTTCTGCAATGTATTCCATAATTATTCGTTTATTAATAAATTTTCTTTTGATAAATCACAAATTATATTTTCTAAAATAAGATCATATGATAATTTTTCATAATAATAAGGATCAATTAAACAACAAATTCTTAATATTTCTCTACCATATAAACTATCTCTATCTATGGTTCTATGTAAATTAATTGCTCCAAATATCTTTTGATGTAATTCGGCTCTTTTATGATCGAAAATATCAAAACCAATATAATTTGATTTTGCTCTTAATAAAAATTTCCAATATTCACTAAATAAATTTAATGCAATTTTTTTATCTAAAATTTTAATATATTTAATTTTGTTTAATACTTTTTCTTCATTTGAACTAATACTTAAAACTTCATTAATATGTTTTTCAGTTTCATTACCTTTATTTCTTATTTTAGTTAAAAATTCGCTAAGTACAGGTTTAAAAAATTTAGATTTATTAAATTCTTCAACCCATAAATCAAGTTCTTCATGTGTCATTTTATTTTCTAAACGAAATAACTCAACAGTAACATCAATTTTAATATTATTTAATTCTTTTATAGAATAATCATTAACATCAAATTCTTTTTTTCTTAATTTTGATTGTTGTTTTTCTTTATATATTGAAGGTATTCTACTTAATGGAATTTTAACATCGCAAATATAATTTGAATAATTCAAATTATGATTTTCTGGAATTATATCAACATCATATTTTTTATTTATATTCCACGTCCATATTGGTAAATTATCTTCATCATTAAGCGCAAATGGCCTAATTTGATCAACATAATCAATTATATCTTTTTCTGATAAATTTTCATTATTAATTCTTTCAATATAAATAACATGCTTTTCAATCTTACCAACAGGATAAGACATTAATTTGATTAATATTTCAACAGCTAAATGTTTCATACTATATAGTACGTAAATTTTAATAAAATGTTACAAATTATTATCAAATTCTTCAGGTATTGCCCAAAGTTCATGCTTATCTTGATATAAATCATAAACATTTTTCTTTATCACAAATTTGGCATTTTTTAATATATTTTGCCAACTCTCCCAATAAAATATATTATTGATATGATTTTCTTTTTGTAAATATTTTAAGTCATCATAAACAATATCATAATTTTTATAATATTGAAAACTGTCATATTTTTTTGCAAAATATTGTGGTAAGTATATACCTTTATTATCTTCTATTAATAAAATAGGTTTTAAAGAATTCATTTGTACATTATAATATTTTAAATTTCGTAAATATCATAATTATCAAATTCCCAATACCACATAGCAAATGTATCGAAAACCATATGATTATGTTTCATTTGATATATAAATCTTTCTTTTGTAATAGGTTTTTCAATAGATCTTGTAAATTGAAAATAAACAATATCACGATTTAAGCCAGTAATGAAGTTTTTAGTTATTAAAATAGCTTCATTAGTAGCATTAAATTGTTTAGAATATAAAGAATATTTTTGTCCTTCTTTTAAATCTGAAAAATTTGTTATTTTTTTCATAATAAATCTTTAAATTCGTTATCACTATATTCTTGCTTTATATTATTTTTTAATTCTTTAATTTTTAATTTAACAGCATTATTATAAAGAGGATTTAAATTATCAATACCATCATTAAAATGTTTTGCTATTAATTGAGTAAATTCTTTAATATCTTTTACATCATTTATTTCAATGATATTATTTTCAATTGAGTTTTTCATAATTAATTTATATTAATTATAATTCTTTTCCGTTTTCATCAGTAAAATCCCAAAGATATAGATAATCTTGTTTTACAAGTTTTTGGCAATCTTCAGGTAAATCTTCAAATTTAATTTTTTTACCTAAATGAGAATATCTAGGCCTATCTATAGGAGTATAATTACTTTCTCCATGTTGTCCAAAACCATAAGGTGCAAATGGTTCATTACTCATACCAATATACCAAAAGGCACGTCTTGTTTTATGCGTATAATGGCCTGTAAAAACTACCGTATATCTATCAATAGTTTCACCACCATTATCATAGCAACGAATATAACGAGGTACACCATTCGGAAGTAAACTATTATATCTTTTTGAATTTTTCATAATGTTTATTTTATTATTTGTTTGTTGTTTATATAATATACGTAAATTATTATTAAAAGTTACATAAATAATTACGCTTTAAGTATATTATTTTAAAACAAATTTTTAAAAAATTGTTTAAATTTATATGTTCGCCAAAATTTCCAATATATTCGTTTTATTTTTTTACATTTATATTCAATTCTTATTGAATGATCATTATTATCATTTGAATTAATATCATATTTTAAAGAATTAAAAACAGATATTATTTTAAATCTTGAATTATTAAATTTTTCTTTTTCTTTGTGAGATTCACAAATATGATTTATAAAATTTTCTTTATATTCTTTTCTCCATTTATTAATTGTTATCGGAAATAACATTTCTACAGTAAACCAAAATTTATCACCCTTTTTAAAAGGAACAATATCAATATTATGTATTGATGTTATCTCTGTTTCTTCTTTATCATTTAGATAAAAATATAAACTTGTTCTCATAATTTATTATTTTAATATTTAATTTACTCTATAAAATTCAATATAAGATAAATCTTTTGTATATTTTACTCTTAATTGTGGCCCACATCCCCAATATACTCCTCCTTTATCATAAGCACCATCACCATACATTGGAATAGCACAATCAAAAATTTTAATTTTATTACTAACTGGTTTATTTCCAACATTACTTCTACCTATTGGCGCACCATATTTACAATCTACATTTGTAATAATTTTATTTATTGTTCTCATTTGTTATTTTATTAATTATTCAAAATCAACATATTCTATTTCATCAGTAAAAAATTCATCTTTTAATAAACTATTGCGCAAATCATAAGTTTTTGTTACAGTTTTATTTCCTAATGTATATGAAATATCTAAATAACATTCATTTAATGAAACACTTCTAAAATCACCATCATTAGTAAGTGATGTAAAAATATTTCTTAATGTTTCAAAATATGTTGCAAATGGTTCTTTTGGATTTCTTGAAAATTTTTCATTAAAATTTTTAGAGCTTACTACTTCAGGCATCCAAATTTCACCTATTTTATTACCGTAAACTCTATATTGAAAATTTGTTTTCATAATCTTATTTTTGTTTGTTATTTATATAATATACGTAAATTATTATTAAAGGTTACAAATTAACTTTACTAAAACCTAACATTTTAAAAAGTAATCTTAATTCAAATTCGGTAGTAAATTTACCTTCAAAAATTTTTCCATTATTATCATATGAATATATATGAGTTATAGAATTGTATAAATTTACATTTCCATCTTCTATAATCATATAAAAAAACATATAATCATTTTTATATTCTGCATAAATATCAGCAGAACTACCAAAAAGTTGGCTTTTATCTTTTTTGATATACCAATTATATTCTTTAAGAATATTTTCTAAATCATTATATATAAGTTTTTTCATAATTTTATTCTCGCATTTTATTTAATAAAAATAATATAAAAAAGAAAAATATCGTTCCAAATATTGACATAATTAATCCATGTAATAATGCAAATAATATATAATATATTAATAGTAAAATTATATGTGTTTTATATTTTTTTAAAATTTTTTTTATTGTTTTCATAATTTCATTTTAAAATTCAATAGTATTATTTTCATAGTTCAATTTAACTTTTTTGTCACATAAAAAATCTGCTCCTAATATTCCAATAATAGGTAATTTAGTTTCAAATTCTTTTTCTAAATATATTGTAATTTTACTTAAATTTATTCCAAAAAAATCATAATTTAATTCGGAAATAAGATAATCATATACTAAATACACTTGGCATGTTCCATTAGCAGTTACATATTTTTGTTCGCCAAATTCAATATAATTAAATCCAAATTCTTTAGATTTACTTATATCAATTAATGAATAACTAGAACCAGAATCAATTATAAATAAACAAGATTTATCATTTAAAGTTAACTCAATAAATAAATGGGTTTTATATCTTAACAACTGATAAGTTTTACTTTGAGAATTAATATTTTGAAAAAATAAAACAAAAAATATTGATAATAGATAAAGTTTTGTTTTCATAATTTATTATTTACTTATTAATTTATCATACTTTTTCAAGCATTTTCCAAGCGGATAATCTTTCAGAAGTACGACCCGCTAACACAGGCTCAACCGCAATAGCGGGTTCTGTGGGTTGTGTAGGTTTATTCATATTCATGTATTTTGATAAGTTATTACTTTCTATTCCGCTACATGCGGTTAGCTTCGAACGTTATAAAACATTTTGCCAATGCTCCTCATTAATTGTTGAAGTACCAGCAAAATGCTCTATCATTTCTCCTTTTAAAAATATCTTATCATTGTGGCTCATTTTATTCCAATCTAAGCCGAATTTTTTAGCAATCATAACATAAGCATGATGTTTAAACACAACCCTTCCAGTTCTACTATAAGAACCATATTTTTCAAGTATTTCTTCTATTTCCATAATAAAACGTTTTATAACACACGGTATAAAACATGCCGTGATAAGCCTGTGTATAATTTAAAACAGAAGTTCAACATTACTCCAAAGCAGTTTTATACCGTCTGGAATACTTTTATCTGTTATTACCCACTCTTCGGTTTCGTTTGTGTCAATTATTTTCTGTTCAACACCATTATATTTTATTTTTTTGCCAATTAAACTACCGCTAACATTGCGTAAATGCAATGCCTTGTTCATTGCAGTCCTTAAAATTTCTTCATCTATCATATTTTTAGTTTTTAAATTAAACATTCGTATTTCAAATACGGCACTGCATTTACGCTTTATCGTTGTGTGCAATTAAATATGCAACGCCCATGACACATGTGGATAATACGTAACAGTATCATATTTTAATTTTACAGCGCAATACTTTTCTGAAACATTTATAGATTCTACAACAATTTCGTACATTTCAGATAAATAGTTTTTTAAATCCATTTCGTTATTTGCAAT
>Ga0335070_10001387_pt1 | contig 27907 bp, 23 predicted proteins | sample Lox_Sample_13_FD_206722 | JGI IMG/M metagenome (GOLD analysis project Ga0335070, IMG submission 206722) | Soil microbial communities from Loxahatchee National Wildlife Refuge, Florida, United States - Lox_Sample_1.3 | ecosystem: Environmental > Terrestrial > Soil > Wetlands | place: USA...
ATTTCGGCATCATCCACGGCTTGCGCAATCTGCCGGATGACTTTACGCCGCGCCAGGTTTTCTTTTCGCTCCAAAACACCAATGCGTTGTTCTCAGACACGCAACCGGATCCTTCCATCCGGATCGTGATGCCGGACATTCCGGCGCTGCGGCGCAGGTCTGCCTTTCCGTTTTATGCGTACGGGTTTCGTTCCAAAGCCGGCAAGCCCATTGTGGCGTACTGGCTGGGAGCGCATAGCCTGCCGGGCAACATTTTCCCGCCCATCTACACGGACCTGGTAATCAGGAACAGCGGCATCAAACATCCGGCGCTGATCGACGTGGTGTCCGGGGAAATTCACCCCGTGGAATGGAAGGCCGGCACGACGGACGTGCTGCCGAACATGCCCATGCGCGACACGGTGCTCGCCATTGTCGATGACGATTACATTGACTGGCCGGTGCTGCCGGAGGCGCCAAGCTCGCTCGCCGCATCGGTTTCAGGCGGCGCAATCCGGCTGAGATGGGAAGTGCACGGCGGTGATGCGCGCAACGCCGTCATCGAGCGGCGCGCCGGTCAAGCCGGCTCATGGTCGCGCATCGCCACGCAACCGGTAGGAACGCTAGAGTATGTGGATTCAGGTGCGCCTGCGAGTGATACGGTGTGCTACCGAGTTCGACTGGCGAACGCCAGCGGCGAATCGGCTTACTCCAACGTCGTACGTGCCAGGCGCTAGGTACGGATCAGGCCGCGCGGACGGCGGCAGTAAAGGGGGGCGCGTCAGCCACGCCCCTATCCCAATGAGTGATTAGCTGGCGGAGGTGTTGGCGGCCGCCAGTCTGGAGTTCGTCGCGCTCCAAATGCCCGACACGCTACCACCGGCGCTGATGAACAACGCGGCAGAGGCGAGGCACACGAAAGCCAGAAGCAGCGTGTATTCGATCAGGTCCTGGCCTTGTTCGTCCTTGACAAAGTTGTGAAGCAGCATTTTCATAAGGGTTTAACTCCTTTTTAGTCGTTTCTAGGCAACTTCTTCCAGTAAGGTATCTTTTGACGCTCTGAAAACCAATACTGAATTTGGTCGTAAGCCGGAAGTAAACCATTAACGAAGGGTATGAAGCGAATCGATCCGAGGGTCATCCGGTGCAGAAGGAACTCGATATTTCACGGTAACGCCGCCAACCCGTGAAATGATCCGGATAGCCCGCGTGGACTTCTGGCGATGCACGCTGATGCGGGTTGTGGTTAGGTTAAAAATCAACCTTCGGGTATCAGCCGGGGAGCGTATTGCGGGGACCGGTCCTGTTGCTTGAAAATTTGAATGATGCAGTCCCGGATAGGAGTTCGATGGCATGCCTGAATCGCTGTGGACGCTCCCGCTGGTCCTCGTGCTAGTGATCATGCTGGCTCTCGGTATATTCCAGGCCGCGCAGCCGCGAAGGCCCTGAAACCCGAAACCGCGGAAGGTGAACTCCTTGCCATGCCATGGGGCGCCGCCCTCCCCCACGCGCATCATCGCAATGCAGCGCGGCAAGCGGATCCAGCCTTCCATCCCACGTATAATGATAAACAGGTCTGATTCTCATTGACGTGCTTAAAGGCCCGCGTCATAATCAAGTCCAAACTGGACATGCAAGGGAAGGATGCAACCCAATGACAAAGCCGAAAGGAATTGGCCGTCGGGAGTTTATGAAGGGTGGTACCGGGATTGTCGCGGGGGGACTGGCACTGGCGAATGCAGCCCGCAGCGAAAGCGCCGGCCAATACGGCGTCAAATGGTATCCGTTCACCGAACACCCGGATTCGGATACCTGCTGGTCGCTTTCGGTGGGGCCCGACGGCAGAATCTACGCAGCGGCCTGCGCCGAAGGCGTACCCGGCGGGGTAGTGAAGCCGGTGCGCTACAACGAGCAAAAGGACGGGCTCGACTATCTTTTCGACTTGGGCGAGAAGGTCAACGATCCTGGCGACTCCGGCCGCGCAACCCAGTGCAAGATTCACTATAGTTTTGCGCCGTCAATGTCAGATGGCGTGCTGTACATGGCGACTCACTTGTCGGGACCGCCGATCGACCTGCCGGTTTATAACCCATGGTATTCGTGGCACGACGAGAAGCGGCTTTTCCGAGGGGCCGCGCTGCTGGCCTGGGACACGCGCAAAGACCAGGTGCTGTGGTGGGACACGCTGATTCCCAAGGAAGGCTGCCGCTGCCTGCTTCATGACGAGGAGCGGCATTTGCTCTACGCGCTCAGCTACCCGCGTGATCACTTCATCATTTACGACCTGAAGACGCGCAAGCGGCGGGACGTGGGGCGCATCGGCTCCATCAACGGGCAGACGCTGTTTCTGGATAAACAGCACCGCGTGTGGACTACCAATGATTACGGCCACCTGGTTCGCTACACACCGGAGAAGGACCGGCTGGAGGTGTCGCCGGAGACGCTTCCGCATGCCGCATACCAGACTGGGTGGCATAGCGTATTCTACGATGTCGCCCCCTCGCCGGACCGCGAATGCGTGTACGCTTCCACATGGTGCCCGAATCCTCATTTGATGCGCATCTGGCCGAATGACGGCGAGTGGCCGCGGGTCGAGAATCTCGGCCCGGCCACGCAGGGGCGCGACGCCACGTTCCCGGTCGACATGTTCCGCGATCACTGCGGCGGGCTGGCATTCGCGGGAGACGGCAAGCTGTACTACGTGGCGTCACGATGGCGTGATGCGGTTTACAACCCTTTGCCACCGCCGCACAAGGAGCACGAGGGCGTCGTCTGGAGGCTGGACCCGCGGACACTGGAGCGCGAAGAGGTGACCCGGCTCGAACACCCCTACGGGTTTGCGCACTACGTTTCGCGCGGCGCGGTGGACCACAACGGAGACCTGTTCTTCGGCCATGTCGGTTCCCGGCCGTGTGGGATTTTCAAGGTCTCGATGCCGGCAAGCCGCAAGCGAGAGAACGCGCACCTGCCGATCCGGATGTGGGGATAGATAAAGGAGAAGACGGCCATGCAAAGCCAAACCAAGCCGAGATTCGATCCGCATTCGCCACAGATTCAGGCTTATTTGAAGGATGTCGACTACGGCACGTTCACGCGGGAAGGGATGATGGTCGCGTTCCCGACATGTCTGCCTGGCATGACCGTCCCAATCGTGCCGGATGAAAGCCACATCACCGCGCTGGACGTCACTGAGGACGGCATGGTCTACGGCGGGACGAGCGGCAGGCAAACACACTTGTTTGTGGCGTCATTTCACGGGAAGAACGGGATTGTGCTCGATCTCGGAATGCCCGCCGGCGCAACCAAATGCGCGGCAGTATGTTGCGGCCCTTCCCGGTTCGTCGCGTTTGTGAATGGCGCGCGTGGAGGGCGGGCGGTCAGCGGGCCACTGATGGAGCTCGCCGGGGAGGACTTCATCCAGGAGTGGGGCTTCGATCAGCCGGTTCTCACCGACCACGGGGAATGCGTGCCAGGAGAACCGGTGGTGGATGCGGTTGTGGATGCGTCGCGGAAGACCATCGTGGCCATCACGCCGCACCAGCTCTTCACTACGAACCCGGACTCCCCGAGGATTCGCGTTGTGGGTGAAGTGCCGGGGGCCGGAAGGATCGCAGTGGCCTCGCGCGGCGGCATTTTTGGACGCGATGACGGCGGTTCCCTGTGGCATTACGATCCGGCAGCGCAGACGATTCACCGTAGGGCGGTCCGGCTTCCAGACAGCTTCGGGGACCAGCCGCCGGTCTGGGCAGCAGAGCGCCGGTCCGGCCGGCTGTACACCGCCGATGCGGAAGGCCGGCTGTTCTCCTTTGATGAAGGCCAGGGCTTTAGCGGGCCATTGGGACGCGCTCCGCTTGCACCGGTTGGACCGATGGCCGTGACTCTGGACGGCCGGGTGTTCGGCTTCTGCGGTGATGAGATCGCGAAAATGTTCTGCTACGATCCGCGCACGCGCGAGGTGTCGAACCTGGGTGTCGCCGTTTCAGTGATCGAGCGGCGGCGTTACGGATATGTGTTCGGCGATGCCGTCACAGGCCGCGACGGCGAGATTGTCTTCGGCGAAGACGACGACGGCGGACATCTGTGGCTATACTTCCCCCGGATACGGGCGGTCTAGCGAGCGGATAAGCGCTAGTTTAAACTCTTAAACCCCCTTGACAATCCCGATGGCCGGGAACATAATCAGGCCAACCAATGGGTGAAAAGCCTGCTTTCTGACTAATGGGAAAGCTCTAGGCGTAATGCGAGGCGTTCGGACCACCGCAGAGTGGAACCGGACGGAGGGTCCGGGTGGGTCTTTAGCTGTTAGTCAACAAAAATAACTGGGGAGGAAAAGCATGAGATTGAGATTTTTCTCGCTATGTGTAGCGGCGGTGTCCTTGCTTGCTGGACTTGCCGTTGCCCAGGAGTATCGTGGCCGGGTGCAGGGCGTTGTGTCTGACCCGAGCCAGGCGGCTGTGGCCGGCGCCACAGTCACGTTGAGGAACGTCAATACCGGCGTGGAGGTTACCCGCCAGACGGACGCGGCCGGTCACTATCTGTTGGACTTTGTTATACCCGGCACCTACAGCGTTACCGTGGTGGCTTCCGGGTTCCAGAAGTCTGTGCAGGAAAATGTCATCGTGCTAACGGGCGGTGACGTCACGGTGAACGCGTCACTGGTGGTCGGCGCGGTAACGGAGACGGTCAGTGTCAACGAAGTGGTCAGCACCGTGGAGTTCAACACCTCCACCATGACGACCACTGTGCAGGGTGCGATGCTGGATAATCTCCCGGTGCTGGCGCGCAATCCCTTTACGCTGGCCCTTCTCAATCCGGCTGTGGTCAACCAGTACTGGGATATCTCGCACCGCAACCCGTTTTACATGTGGTCGAACGGCGGCATCGATATCGGCGGTCCCACGGGCGGCAAGAACGAGCAATTGCTCGACGGCACGCCGCTGAACATTTCTGCGCGGGGCTCTTACAACCTGCCCATGGATGGCGTGCAGGAAGTGGCCATCCAGCAGAATGCCATGGACTCTGAGATGGGCTTCAGCGCCGGTGGCACGCTCAACCTGTCGCAGAAATCGGGGACCAACGACTTCCACGGGACGGCGTACTACTTTGGGCGCAATCCATCCCTGAATGCTCTGGCCAACCGCATCACCCGCGATGAGAATATCGTGAGGAACCACATCGAAGGTGGCACCTTCAGCAATCCCATCGTCAAGAACAAGCTGTTCAACTTCTTCGTTTATGAGAAGTGGAAGGTAACGCAGCCCTCGGCCAAAGAACAAACTCTGCCAACCGACGCGGAGAAGAACGGTGACTTCTCGCATCAACTGACGCCGCAAGGGGCGCTGCAAGTGATCTACGACCCGTTCACCACCAAGTTCGATCCGGCAACGTCCACGGTGACGCGCCAGCCGTTCCCCGGCAATATCATTCCTCAAAACCGGATCGATCCCGCCGCAAAGATACTAATGGGAGATCTGTGGGCGCCCAACACTACCGGTGACGACCTCTCCGGACTGAACAACTTCAAGAAGGCGTACCCGTGGTGGGAGCATTACTGGAACTTTTCCGACCGCGTGGACTATAACATCAGCGACAACTGGCGCCTGTTCGCGCGCTTCAGCAAATTCCAGACCCGTTTGGATAACCCCAACTGGGGAGGCACCATAGCCGTGCCCTCTGACAACGGCGGCATCATGGACGCCATGAACGCGGCCATAGACGTGCTATGGATGCCGAACCCGCGGACTACTGTCGATCTGCGCTTCGGCTCGACCTACGACGAAGACGACTACGCTTCGGGGTGGGCCAAGGTTCCAGAGAGCGTGTGGGCGAAGTTCTGGCCCAACGGGTGGTACAAGGGTGTACTGAACCCTTCTCAGGGCATCTACTACCCCAACTTCAACTTCAGCGGGAACGGCACTTCTTACACTGGCATCGGTAACTGGTGGCTGGTGCATGGGCGCTCGCACAATCCGACCGTGAATGTTACTCACGACTTGGGCATTCACCACATGAAGGTCGGGTGGCAGTTGCGCTACTCCTACGATCAGGACAATGCCGGCTCCGGTCCCGGCAACTTCTACTTCAATTCCATCGATACCGGCAAGTCCTTCCTGGGCTATGATGCCACGCAGTCTGGCAACATGTATGCCTCGGCGCTGCTGGGTGTCCTGAATAGCGGGACGGCCACCATCAACCCCAATCTGGACATGCACCAGCAGCAGTGGGCGTTTTACTTCCAGGACGATGTCAAGTTGACACGCAACATCACCTTGAACCTCGGATTGCGCTGGGAGCGCGAGACGGCTCCGCTGGAGGAGAGGCGCCAACTGGTCAAAACTCTGGATTTGACCAATCCCATTCCGGAGTTGCAGAACACCGTAATGCCTTCACAGGTGACGGCCATTACAACGACCGCACCAAAGTACGACGGCGCGATGATCTTCACGAGCAACAAGAATCCAAGGATGTACGATGCGCCGTGGGACACGTTCCTGCCACGCATCGGCATGGCCCTTCGCATCAACGACAAGACCGCATTCCGGACGGGCTATGCGCGTTACGCGGTGCCATGGGTCACCATCCATCCGGAAACCGGTGGTTTGCCGACCAACGGCTTTTCGCAGTCAACCTCGCTTTTGGGGCCCCTGGAGGGTGCACCGCGCTCTCTGCTGAGCGATCCGTACCCAACGGGCGGCGCCAATCCCAACCCGGTAATCCTGCCAGTCGGCAACAGCCTGGGCCGCTACCAAGATCTGGGCAACGGCATCAACTTCTGGAACGGGCACATTCTGAAGACGCCGCTCAACGACCGTTTTAACTTCACCTTCCAGCGCCAGGCGCCCTACCGGTTCTTTACCGAGGCCACCTTCTTCATGATGTTCGAACACAATACCCAGGATCCCAGCATGTGGGGCGGCCACTTCGACTACAACGTCAATGAGGTGGACCCGAATCTGGTATACAAGTACAAAGGCCTGACGGATGAGGCGGTGGCGAATCCCTTCTATGGGCTGCCGGCCAACATCATGCCGGGCACTCTAAGGACGCAGCAGACCGTTTCGGTGAGCCAGTTGCTGAGACCGTATCCTCAGTACTACGACTTGAACGTCTACGGCTGGCCGGGAACCAGCGATCACTACTACGCGCTGCAGATGAAGGCCGAACGTCCCATGGCTAACGGCGTAACGCTTGTGGCGGCTTACAACTACAACCAGGAGCACCACGGCGAGTGGTTCAACTGGCCCGATTATTACGCTAACAAGATCACCATGTTCGATCGCGGCAACGCGCGGCACAACCTGCGTCTTGCAGGGACCTGGGAATTCCCGATCGGCAAAGGGAAGCAGTACCTGAACAACATTCCGACGGTGGTCGACTACATCATCGGCGGGTGGTCGATGAGCCACTTCTTCATGTGGCGAAGCGGCAACCTGATCGGCTTCGGTAACATGTGCTGCGGCGGCAATTGGGCGACCACCGGACAGGCGATCGTCACCGGCGATCCGACAAAGAACGTTCCAAAGGGGTACTACTTCAACCCGGCGGTATTCCAAGTCCCGGCACCATACACGCCGCGGACCAACCCGCTGTACTACGACGGGCTGCGCGGCCCCCGGTACTGGTCTCTTGACTCGACCTTGGCGAAAGATTTCAAAATCACCGAGCGAGTCAAATTCGAGATGCGCATGGAGTTTTACAACATGCCCAACGTGTTCATGCCTAGCGATCCGGACACTACCATCGCCGGCGGCACGATGGGACGCAGCACCTGGGTGGCGGGCGGTAACTACGGCCGCGAAATCCAGTACGAAGGACGCATCCGCTTCTGAACTTGTATTCCAGTTGCAGAGGCTCGTGGTATAGGGCCTCTGCGACACCGCTCCCTTTGGTCGCGGCTCGGTAGAACCTCCGAAACTGAGCCGCGACCAGAGGGAGCGGTTTTTGTATTTAGTCCTGCCGGCTGAGCTTCTTGAATAACTCGATTTCGCTCGCGGCCTCGGCGCTCTGGCCCGCGCGGCGGTACGCGTTCGCGAGCGCAAGGTGCATCCGGCTGTTGCGCGGGTCGAGTTTCACCGCGGCTTGCAGGTGTAGCAGCGCTTCGTTGATCTTGTCCCTCTCCAGCAAAGCCTTTCCCAGTTCGTGATGGGCCTCGGGCAGCGCGTCGTCAAGCGCCAGCGCCTTTTCCAGCAGCGCCATCGCGCGGGACTGCGTGGCGGCGTCGTGTTTGGCGCCCGGTTCGAGGAGCATGCGTCCGTATGCCTGGTAAAGCTGGGCGTTGCCAGGGAAGTGTGCGAGTCCTTTTTCGAAAGTAGCGTTGGCTTCGGCCGTGTGAAACAACTTTTGCTGGACCAGGCCGAGTCCAAGTAGAAGATCCGGATCTTCCGCACCCGGTCGAAGTGCCCGCTGGTACGAATCGAGGGCCTGGTTGAAGAGTCCGAGCCGGCTTTGAATGTGGCCCTGGAGCTTGAATGCCCGCGCGGAATTGGGCGCTACCCGCAGCGCTTGCTTGATGGTGTCGTAGGCGTCGGCGGAACGCCCCGCCTCGAACAGAATTTGGGCCAGGTCGTCGTACTGCTTCTCCGAAGCTGGCTCCAGCTCGATGGCCTGCTTCATGGCGGCCATCGACTCCAGCGACCGGTTCTCCCGGTGATAGCACCAGCCCAGCAGATTGAAGACTTTGGCGTCACGTGACCCGGCCGCGGTCAATTGCTGCAATGTGGACTCGCTCTGCGCAAAGCGTTTCGCGTTGTACTGCACCATGGCAATCTCGAATCCCAACCGGGCTTGGTCCGGATACACGGTTCGAATGGAATCCAGCAGTTGTTCAGCGGCTTCCAGGTCGCCGCACTGCGCGGCGATTTCCCCACCGAGGAAAATCGCATCGGGCCCTGCGGGCCGCAGCCACTCCAGCGTGGCGCGGGCCTTCTGTTGCAGATTGGCGTGGTAATAGCAACGCGCCAGCGTGGCAATCCACGGCGGCTGCTGGCGGACCAACTCGGTGACCGACTCCAGCAAGCCAATGGCGCGGCTATAATCTTTCAAACCTTCCAGCACCGTTCCCAGCAACAGCACCGCCGGCTTCATATCAGGCTGAGATTTGAGAATGCGTTCCAGGTTGGCCTTGGCTTGGGGAAGTTGTTTCAGCCGGAACTGATTGATCGCGAGATTGTAGCGGGCGTTCAGGTCGGCGGGGTCGATCTTCAGCGCTCGTTCCAGATAGAGATCGGCTTCCTCCAACTTGTCCTGCTTTTCCAGAACAACGCCGAGAGAAGCCAGGCTGTGAGCATCATTCGGCGCAAGCTGGATCGCTTGCCGGAGTTCGGCTTCCGCGGACTTCAGGTCTCCTTGCTGCGATAGCTCCAGGCCGCGCTTCGCATGTTCCTGGGAGGCCGCCGATGGGGCCTGAAGCCAGAACAGAAGCAGACAGAGAAACATGGTGGTTACTTCGCCGGTTCGGTCACCTGCAGCACTTGATTGACAGGCACGTTGGTAAGAACCTGCTGGATGCCGCTGGGCCAATGGATTTCAATGCGGTCGACTTGCCGAGCCTTGCCCAGCCCGAAGTGAACGCCGGAGTGGCTCGACGACGCATACCCGACGTTGGTCGTCATCTCGTTGCGTTGGTTCCCGATCCGGATGCTCGCGCCGATGCCGTCCCGGTTGCTTCGGGTTCCGTGGAGTTTGAGCAAGAGCCATGTGTTTGTCTCGGGGCTTGTGTTTTCCCAAATTTCGGCGGGCTGGCCGATGACGCTGACCACGACATCAATTTTGCCATCGCTATTCAGATCCGCGAAAGCCGCGCCGCGATGGGCCGCGGGCCGCTGGAAATCTGCACCTGCCTCGCCGGACACATCGCGAAATGTCCCATCCCCGGCGTTGGCAAAAATGCTGTTCGCGAGTTTGTACTTTGCAGCCTCGAACAATTCCACCGTGTCATTCACGTGAGCGTTCGACGTAAACAGGTCCTTCCAGCCGTCGTTGTTGAAATCGGCCAAGCCGACGCTCCATCCACTTCGCTGATCGGCGAGCGGCCCGAGACCACTTCGGTTGGTCCGGTCGCGAAACCCGATCTTTCCTTCGTTATGGAACACGGGAAACGACTCACCGGCCAGGGCCGTGAAAATGATGTCGGGCCGGCCGTCGTTGTCGTAGTCGCGAAAATCGGCTCCCATGGCAGAGACGGCTCGACCTTCATCCGAGAGCGCAACACCCATCTCCAGCGCCACTTCCGCAAATCTGCCCTTTCCCAGATTGTGGAAAAGGAAATTGGGCAGCTTGTCGTTGGTGATAAAGACGTCGACCAGGCCATCGCCATCATAATCTCCGAAGGCGATGCTCATACCCTTCCCGATCTCCGATGCGATGCCGGCCTTTTCGGAGACATCTTCGAATGTGCCGTCTCCGCGGTTGTGATACAGCGTGTTGGGCAGCCCCTGAAAGAATTTCGGATGGCAATAAGCGCGTATTTTCCCTACCGGGTCACCGCAGAACGGCGCGTTTTCCGGCGACCATTTCAGGTAGTTCACGACGAAGAGGTCCAGCAGGCCGTCGTTGTCATAATCGAACCAGCCGCCGGTGATGGACCAGACATCGCTCTTGATGCCGGCGTGTGCGGTTACATCTTCAAATCGTCCATTCCCCAGGTTGCGGTAAAGATGGTTGGAATGCACGCCGGCGACGAACAGGTCCACGTGACCGTCGTTGTCGTAGTCCGCTGCTGAAGCTCCGATGGAGTATCCCGCGCCAGCCAGGCCGGCTTCTTCGGTGACATCTTTGAACTTCATTCCACCCAGGTTGCGGAAGAGGCGGTTATGGTATTTCGCCGCGCTCTTGTCGAGCGACGGCACGCCGGCGCCATTCGCAAAGAAAATATCCGGCAATCCGTCGCCGTCAGAGTCGAAGACCGCGACGCCGCCCGCCATAGTCTCAATCATTTGTTTTTCGGGTGTCGGGCTATTTTCCAGGACGAAGTCTACGCCGGCGGCGGAGGCCACGTTGCGGAAGCGGATCGGGGCGTTTGGCGCGCTGGGCTTGGATAACTGCGTTGCCAACACGATCACGAAGAACGGGACGACGCTGAAGAAAATGAAACGAAGTTGCAACGCTCTCTGCCTGGGGTCCCTCTTATAAGCTCGAGTTCGGCCATAAGTATACGTCAGTCCGCTCCCGCAGCGCCTGCCGAAAACAGCCGTTATTACCCGAACGATTCGAGGCGGGCCCGCCCCGCCAAGACACATTCATACCTCCGTGCCATCCGGCCAGGGGCCAGCCCGCCCAAGATGCTACGATAAATGGGTATACCCCGTCCCGCTGCAAGGAGTTTTCCCATGCATTCTCGCCGGAAATTTATCGGCCAGGTTGCCACCAGCATTGCCGGAACATTGGCCACCGGAAGTGTTCTGGGGGCCGGCGACCGTATCCGCCTCGGGCTCATCGGCGCCGGCGATCGCGGCATGCAACTGGTGCGTGAAGCCATCACCTGTCCCAATGCCGAAGTGGTCGCGTTCGCCGACATCTTCACCCGGCGGCTCGACGAAGCCAAGAAAACCGTACCCGCCGCGAAGACCTATCTCGACCATCGCTACCTGCTGGACGATAAGTCGATCGATGCCGTTCTGATCGCTACTCCGCAGCACCTGCACGCCGAACACTTCATCGCTTCGCTCGACGCCGGCAAGCATGTGTATCAAGAAAAGACCATGGCGTTCACCGTGGAGCACGCCAAGCGCATGCGTGCGGCGTATCAGAAAGCCGGCGGACGGACGGTGCAGATCGGGCACCAGTCATGCTCATCGGGCCAGGTGGCGGATGCCGCGGCGTTTCTGGCGAGCGGCAATGTCGGCAAGATCACCGCGATTCATTCGCACATGTACCGCAACACGCCGCACGGCAAGCCGCAGTGGGCGCGGCCAGTGTATCCGGACATGACGCCGGAGAACATTATCTGGAAATCGTTCCTGGGCCCGGCTCCGCAGCACGAGTTCGACGCCGACCGCTACGTCAACTGGCGCTTCTTCTGGGATTATTCCGGCGGCAACGTGTACGAGAACATGTGCCATCAGCTTGCCTTCTGGTACAAGGTCATGAATTTGCAGATTCCCAAAGCGGTGAACATGGTGGGCGGCGTGTATCTCTGGAAAGACGGGCGAGAGGTGCCCGACACCATGAACGTGGCGATCGAGCAGCCCGAGGAGATTCTCTTCACCTGGGATTCCGGATTCGGCAACAACGAGCTGGGCTCGACCGAAGACGTGCTGGGCACCGACGGCACCATCGCGCGCGGCCAGCAGATCCGCTACCTGCCGCAAAAGGTGAATCGCCCGCAGGGAACCGAGATGCTGGGCAACAATAAGACCGGCTCGAATGAAACCAAGGCGCACATCCAGAATTTTCTCGATTCCGTGCGCGGGAAGGCCGAAGTGAACTGCCCGTTCGAAGTGGGCTTCCGCGTGGCGATCGCGTGCCGGATGGCGGTGGATAGTTATAGGCAGGGGCGGACGCTTAGGTGGGATGCGGGGAAGGAAGAAGTGGCGTAGGGGGCCGCAACAGCGCATCCAGGTTAACGCGGTTTCGGGGACACGTTGCCAGCGTTGCAATACAGCACGTTTGTGGACTCGCTGTTGACCGCCGTACCAGAGGTCAAGAGCCGTTATGCCGCATGGCAAGACCAAGCAGGCCCTGACGTACTGCCACACATGATTGTCGGTTGCGTACTCGAGCCTTTTGTAAAAGAGTCTCTCAAATCCAATGTCGATGACGCCCTGCTGCAAAGGGTGTTCGCCTTCTTCGAAGGCATGGCATCCTCCCAAGACATTGAGGTGGTGAATCTCCTATACGTGGGCATTTTCGAGTCATGGGTTGGTGAAGCGGACACGCTCTCCCGAGCTTGGAAATACATGGGGGAGAACACGAAAAAGATAGCCCGTGAGGCCGCGCACAGTCTAAGGTGCGGCGATAATTTGCCCACACGAGAACGCACGCTATGAGGCCGCTCAAAGGCCTGGTAAGGTCGCCTGCGACCAGAGCCAGCTCACGAACATCCACTACATTGGGTACGCCGTCAATAATTTTGGAGCAAACCAATCCATGAAAACTCGTAAGCTCGGACACTCAACCCTCGAAGTTTCGCCGCTCTGCCTGGGCAGCAACGTGTTTGGCTGGACCATCGATGAGAAAACATCGTTCGCGATACTGGACGCCCTCGTCGCGGCCGGGTTCAACTTCATTGACACAGCGGATATCTATTCGACGTGGGTGCCGGGGCACACGGGTGGGGAATCGGAAACCATCATTGGCAACTGGATGAAGCGGACGCGGAACCGGAGCAAGATCATCATTGCAACGAAGGTCGGGATGGAGATGGCGCCGAACGACAAGGGGCTCTCCAGGGCTTACATTTTCCGCGCGGTGGAGCGCTCGCTCGAACGGCTGCAGACGGATTACATCGACCTCTACCAGTCGCACCAGGACGACACGGCGACTCCGATCGAGGAGACGCTGGAGGCATACGCTGAGCTGATCAAACAGGGCAAGGTGCGGGTGATCGGGGCATCGAACTTCACGGCGGAGAGGCTGGCGGCGGCGTTGCAGGCGAGCGAGCGGAACGGTTATCCGCGCTACGAGAGTTTGCAGCCGCACTACAACCTGTATGAGCGCGCGGGCTACGAGGCCGCGCTGGAGCCGCTGTGCCTGGCGAAAGGGCTGGGCGTGATTCCGTACTTCTCGCTGGCTAGCGGGTTTCTCACGGGCAAGTACCGCTCGGAGAGTGACCTTTCGAAGAGTCCGCGCGGCCCGGGAGTGAAGAAGTATCTGAATGAGCGGGGATTCCGGATTTTGGCCGCTTTGGATCAGGTCGCGCGGGAGAAGCATTCCACGCCGGGAAAGTTGGCGCTGGCCTGGCTGCTGGCGCGTCCCAGCATTTCCGCGCCGATTGCCAGCGCAACAAGCCTGGAACAATTGCATGATCTGATCGACGCGACGAAGCTCGCGCTGGATCCGGCGTCGATCGAATTGCTCAATCACGCCAGCGCCTGGAGCACGGCGTCGGCGGGTTGACCGATCACCCTCCAGTTCCTCGCAATCCGCCAGTATTTTATACTGGTTGCTAGCTTTGTGTTGACCGCCCGCCCCTCACAACCCTCTCGGAGCCAGCGCTAGAGCCGTGGATTTCGAGTACACGCCGGAACAGATCCACCTTCGCAAAGCCGTGCGAGAGTTCGCGGAATCGGAGATTACGCCGCACGTCATGGAGTGGGACGAGGCGCAGACGTTTCCGGCCGAGGTGGTCAAGCACCTCGGCCAGCTCGGTTACATGGGCTCGGTCTTTCCTGAAAAATATGGCGGCGCGGGCCTCGGCTACATCGAGTACTCCATCATCATCGAGGAGCTTTCGCGCGTGGATGGCTCGGTGGGCATTATCGTCGCAGCGCACACGTCGCTGTGCAGCAATCATATTTACAAAGCCGGCAGCGAGGAGCAGCGCCGCCGGTATCTGCCGAAGCTGGCCACCGGGGAATGGCTTGGCTGCTGGTCACTGACTGAGCCCGAGGCCGGCTCCGACGCCGGGGGCACGCGCACCACTGCCGCGCGCCAGGGTGAATGCTGGGTTTTGAACGGCGCGAAAACGTTCACCACCAATGCACATTTCGCCGACGTCTGCGTGGCCATGGCGGTTACGGACCGCGCCGCGGCGCAGCACGGCATCTCGGCCTTCATCATTGAAAAAGATACGCCCGGATTTCGACCCGGCAAGAAGGAAAACAAGCTTGGCCTGCGCGCCAGCGTCACCGGCGAAGTGATTTTTGAAAACTGCCGGCTGCCTGCGCGCCAGCTTCTAGGCAAGCAGGGTGAGGGCTTCGTCGACAGCCTGAAAACTCTCGATGGCGGCCGCATTTCGATCGCCGCGCTCGCGCTGGGCATGGCGCAAGGCGCTTACGACGCGGCGCTCAAATATTCCAAGCTGCGCCAGCAGTTCGGCCGGCCGATTTCAGAATTTCAAGCCATCCAGCACAAGCTGGTGGATATGGCGACGGACATCGACGCGTCGCGCCTGCTGATTTACCGCGCGGCGGCGCTGCTTGACAAGGGCAAGCGCGTGACGCGCGAATCCGCCATGGCCAAGCTCTTCGCCTCCGAGGCTGCGGTGCGCATTGCCAACGAGGCGGTGCAGATCCACGGCGGCTACGGCTTCATCAAGGACTATCCCGTCGAAAAGTTTTATCGCGACGTGAAGCTGTGCACCATCGGCGAGGGCACCAGCGAAATCCAGCGCCTGGTGATCGCGCGGCAATTGCTCAAGGACTGATGCACGACGGGACTTCGCAGATCGCCGCCAAGGTTGTCGCCGGAGACGCGCGCGCTCTGGCTCGCGCCGCCACCGTTATTGAAAATCGCACGCCGGAAGCCGCGGCCCTGCTGCGAGAACTCGGGCCGCACGCCGGACGCGCCACGGTGCTGGGCATCACGGGCCCGCCCGGGGCAGGCAAGAGCACGCTCGTCGACGCACTGGTGCGCGCCATCCGCCGCGAAGGGAAGACTGCTGGCATTGTTGCGGTGGATCCTTCGAGCCGCATTTCCGGCGGCGCCATTTTGGGCGATCGCATCCGCATGCAGGGGCATCATGCCGACCCCGGCGTGTTCATTCGCTCCATGGCAACGCGCGGATCAGTCGGCGGCGTGGCGCGCGCCACCGCGGATCTCGCGCTGCTTCTCGATGCCGCCGGGCGCGATTACGTCATCATCGAGACCGTGGGCGTGGGTCAGGACGAAGTCGAGATCGCCGGTGTCGCCGACTTGACGGTGCTCGTGCTGGTGCCCGGCATGGGCGACGATGTGCAAGCCATCAAGGCGGGCATCATGGAGATCGCCGACATCTTCGTCATCAACAAAGCCGATCACCCGGGAGCCGAGCGCGTGGAGAGCGAGATTCAGGGCTTGCTTGGTCTGCAAACTCGCAACGACGGATGGACGCCGCCGATTGTACGGACCGTGGCCACTGAAGGAACCGGAGTCGACGAGTTACTGGCGGCCATACGGACATTTCCACGGCGACGTCCGGGTAACGCGCGGGCCTCGGGCGGCGAGTTTTCGATCGATCATCTCGGCGTAGCGGTGAAGTCGATTGAAGCCGCGCTGGGGTTCTACGAAGGGCAGCTTGGCATGCAACTCGGGCTGCGCGAAACCGTGCCGCACGAAAAGGTGAACGTGGCGATGCTGCCGGCGGGTGGTCCGCGCATCGAACTGCTGGAGCCGACGGATCCGGAATCGGTAATCGGCCGGTTTCTGGCCAAGCGCGGCGAGGGATTGCATCATGTTGCGCTGCGCGTTCCGGATTTAAACGCGGCCGTCGAGCGCCTGCGCAAGGCGGGAGCGCGCCTGCTTAACGAACCGCAGATTGGCGCGGGCGGCCACCGCTACGTATTCGTGCATCCGTCGTCGACCGGTGGGGTGCTGCTGGAATTGATCGAGGGCGGCTAGCGCAAACGCTCAAAGTCCTCGGTGGTAATCCCGAGTTGCTGAAGAATGCGATAGAAGAGTGGCGGTCCGATTTCGCGACCACCGTGAATCGGAATGGTAGCGGCCCTTCCGTCCTCATGTATCCAACGCTCATGGCTGCCAGTTTGACGCTTCTTACGGAATCCTAAGCGCGACGCCGCACGCCGAAATTCTTCGGCCCGCGCACTAGGCATGGACGATTTCGGTGGTGTCCTGCGGTAGATCCAAGCCTTTTTCCTGATATTCTGCCGCGATCATTTCGAAGACGCGGGCGAGTTCGATGAGGGCCTCTTCGCGAGTGGGCATGAGAGCATAGCAACCTTGGATGGCAGGGATTTCTGCAACCCAGCCTTCGGGCCGGTTCCTGTAGAGTACAACTTTGTAATCGTCGAGTGTCACGACTGCTTTATTCTAGCCTTTCTTCCGCGCGAACTTCAGACCCGTCCAGTCTGCGTCCACCGCACAGACCTTGTAATCCACCAGCCCCGCCGCCAAACCGGTCACACGGACATCGTTCTGGTTGAAGTCCACTTTGTGGCGGCTGGCTTGTTTGGGGTGAATGATCCAGACGGAGCAGCCTTTAGGCAGCCGTACGCTGAGATATTCGGTCTCCCGGTCGAGTTCCCTACGGGACCGGACAAACCAGAGCACCAGGCCGGTCTCGCGCGTGATCTTCGGTTGCAGTTCGGCGCCCTCCGGCAAATCGCCGAGCATCTCCTCGAAGCCGTCCGGCGGCGCGAGCGTCGCAACCTTCATTCGCGGCTTGAATCCCAGCTTCTTCACCAGGCTCGAGCCCGCATAGCGCTGCATATGCGAAATCGGCTTCACCGGATCGGCCGGCGCGTGCTTGAGGGCCTTGGTCAGCACCGGCCCGACTTTCGTCCAATCCGCGAAGAAGGCATCGGGCAGTTCTTTGCGAATGGGCGTCACTTTCTCTTCCACGCCTCCGGCAAACACGATTGGCAGATGGCGCGTCGTCTTGCTCTGCCGCAACGCAACGGCAACCTCACGGCCGAAGGAGGGCATCCGGTCCAGATCAATCAACACCACCGCGGGCATGTTCGCGCGGAAATGTCCGATCACGCCGGACGGATTGAGCGTTGACGCGTCCACCGAAAAACCCGCCGCCTTCAGCCCCCGAGCCCGCTCCCGCGCCAGGTCCTCTTTCCAGCAGATAAGCCTCACTACCGGCATGAAATCAACTTATCAAAGTAAAATAGGCATTCCTGCTTTTTTCCGGAGGCTCCACATTGCACCAGGCGCAGATCGGCATCATCGGCGGCAGCGGGCTCTACTCCATGCCGGGCTTCGACGCCCAGGAAGAAGTGGCCATCGACACTCCGTGGGGCTGGCCTTCGGATAATTACGTTCTCGGCCGGCTTGCGGGGAAATCTGTCGCGTTTCTCGCCCGCCATGGACGCGGGCATCGCCTCTCGCCGTCGGAGCTGAATTTTCGCGCCAACATTTACGGGATGAAATCGTTGGGTGTCGAGCGCATCATCTCTCTGAGCGCCGTCGGCTCGCTCAAAGAAGAGCACCGGCCGCTCGATTTCGTCCTGCCCGACCAGTTCTTCGATCGCACGCGAGGGCGCGTCTCCACGTTCTTCGGCGAAGGCCTGGTGGCCCACATCAGCTTCTCTCACCCGATTTGCCCTCAGCTTTCAAGCGTGGTCTACGACGCCGCGCGCGGAGTTGGAGTCAACGCCAAGCAAGGCGGCACGTACCTCTGCATGGAAGGCCCGGCGTTCTCCACTCTGGCCGAATCCAACGTCTACCGAAGTTGGGGCATGGATGTCATCGGTATGACCAACCTGCAGGAAGCCAAACTCGCGCGCGAGGCCGAGATCTGCTACCTTACCGTAGCGATGGTGACCGACTACGACTGCTGGCATCCGGACCACGATGCCGTCACGGTGCGCGATATCATCGACCACCTGAATAAGAACGCCGAGAATGCCAGCAAGGTGGTGGCCGCGGCGGTGGCCGCGATGCCCGGCGGGCGAGCGTGCAAGTGCGGTTCCGCGCTGGCGCACGCCATCATCACCGACCACAAGCTCGTGCCCGAAGAGACTCGCAAGAAACTGGACCTGATCATTGGCAAGTACTTCGTGTAACGCCTTGGCCGAGCAGTTGCTCGCCCTTTGCCTGCAAGGGGAAACGTGGCCGGACGATCTGCTCGACCAGCTCCTCACGCCCGTTTGTTCGGAGGCGCTCTTCCGCGTAGTTGTCGAGCGCCTCGCGGATCTGTTCGAGCCGCGGCTTTGCGATGTGTACGCGGATCTGTTCAGCCAGGTGATCGCGCGCTCGGTTCCGGAGCTGAACGCGGCGGACTTGCGATCGCGTTACGATCGCGTCCGCTGGCCGCGCAAGTTTTCGGGGGACCCCAATCGGGTCGAGACCGTGTTTGTGCTCTCCCGTGTCACACTCGGCGCGGACGTGGCGATCACCAGCGTGCTGCTGGATGCCGCCCGGCGGCTCTTTCCGCGCGCGCGGATCGTGCTCGTTGGCAGTTCCAAATCCTGGGAGCTGTTCGCGGACCGATCGCGCATCGAGCATGCGCCGGTTTCCTATCGCCGTACCGGCAGCATTCGCGAGCGGGTGGCGCCATGGCAAGAGCTGAAACGCCTGCTCGCTGCGGCGAACAGCATCGTGATCGACCTCGACTCCCGCCTCACGCAGCTTGGGCTGCTGCCTGTTTGTCCGGAGGAGAGTTACTACTTTTTCGAAAGCCGTGCCTACGGAGCCGAAAGAGATGATCCACTTCCGGTGCTCGCGGCGGCGTGGGCTCGCGACACCTTCGGCATCGACGACAGTGCGCCGTGGCTCGCTCCAGCGCCTGCCGAATCCATCAAGGTTCATGGCCGCCCGTTTGTCACCATGAGCTTCGGGACGGGCGAGAATCCCGCCAAGCGCATCGCCGACCCTTTCGAAGCCGATCTCGTCGGTCACTTGGCCAGGACCGGCGCATATGTCCTGATCGATGAAGGCGCGGGCGGCGAAGAGGCCGAGCGAGTGCAGCGCGCCATTTCAAAGTCGGGCGCATCGCCGAAGCGCGTCCGCACTTTCCGCGGTTCTTTTGCGGCGTTCGCATCCGCGATCACACGCAGCGATCTGTACATCGGCTACGACTCCGCCGGCCAGCACGTAGCCGCGGCGTGCGGCGTCCCGCTGGTCAGCATCTTCGCCGGCTTCCCATCCTCGCGCTTCTTCGCCCGCTGGCGCCCATGGGGAAAAGGAAAAATCGAAGTGATCTGCGCCAAACAACAAACGCCGGCCGAATTACTCCACCAGGCCATCGAAACGCTGAAACGATACTTGTAGCGTAGTCATGCGCCACAAGCGAGACGAAGCACTTTCGTCTGGACCGCAACATCGAACACCACCGTGCTGCCGCTGATTCTGATCGAGAGAGGTTTTCCATCCGCAGAAACTGCACACGATGTCCGGCCCTGTAGCTGCCACTTGAGAGTCAACGGAAGATTGAAGATCTGCGCGTCGAGGGGCCAAGTCAGATCGAACTGAATCGGATCATCGGCGGGCCCGGAGCGATGAATGCCCAGCGCCTTGCTCTCCTGGATGTAACGGATGACGTCGCCGAACGGCGCGGTCCAGATCTCCGGATGCCGGGCCAGGTATGCAGCGAGCCCATCCAACGCTTCGGTGGTGACCGATAAATACTGGCCTCCCACGCCATGGAATGTGAAGATACCCCAGCGGTGATTGCGCAGGGCGGGGTCCGCCATCGCGAGTAGCCCGCGAAGATCCTGGCCGGCGGTAAACCCGAGATCGGGCACACTCAGCACGCTCAGTTCGTCCGGCGCCACAGTACCGGCCCATCCGTAACTGCGAGCGGCGAAGAAATGCTCCGAGATATAGCGCTGATAGAGCGCCGAGTTTCGAGCCTGATCCGCGGGAGGACCGAAACTCATGTTGCCGCAGGGATAGGCGAACGTCAGGCCATGCGTACCGCGAATTTCGCGGAGAATGGTCTGGGCGCTGTCCCGCACCTCGGCCTCCATCATGGCCGGAGTGTAGTCTTGCGCGTGCGGCGTGATGCGCTCGAGCAGACAGGGATGGCTCACCGTGTGCCCGCCGATCTCATGGCCTTCGGCCGCAAGCCGCTGCCACTCCGCAAGGCGATTGCGCCAGGCTTCGTTTCCGGTTGTGACGAAGAACGTTGCGTGAAGCCCGTGCTTCTTGAGAATGGGACCTACGTTGTCCAGATGGGTCGCCATCGCATCATCGAACGTGAGTGAGATGGCGGACGAACGAACACCCGGCCACGCAGTCACCGATAAATTACCGGGAGTCTGGGCGGCACAAATGCCGGCAAAAAGAAAGAAAAAAGCGCGGATCACCAGGCTGAATTCTCGCACATTGTCCAGGAATTTGGTTTCCAGCGTGCTCGCTCTATGCTGGAGTGCGGCCATGGTTGATGAGCCTCTACAAACGCTGATCAAGGAACACCGGATCTTGAGCGTGGTGCTGAACGCCCTGGATCTTGAGATGCAAAACCTTGATGGCCAACGTTTTCCCATCGACGTTTGCCGGCAGACTTTAGATTTCCTCGCGAACTTCAATGAGCACTGGCACCTCATTAAAGAAGAAGAGCGGCTGTTTCCTCTGCTTTGGGAAAAAGGCGTGCCGCTTGAAAACGGCCCACTTGGAAAACTGATGGCGGAGCATGAAACCGGCCGCAGGCGACTTGCCGCGATTCGCACGCATCTGGCGGCGGCACAACAGGGCGATCCCACCGCTTTACCCCTGCTTCTCTCGGAAGTTAGAGTCTACATCGCGTTCATGCACGAGCATATGCGGAAAGAAGAACAACGTTTGTTCAACGTGGCGCGAACACTGCTCGACCGGCAAGACAAGGAGCGGCTGGCTCGTGAATTTCAAGAGGTGGAACAAGAGCAGATCCGGCTTGCATTCCATGAATGGCGCGGGGTATAGATTTTGCGGAATCTGCCACAGCATCCGCGTTAAGCTGCGCATAATCCAAATCAACTATCGGATCACGAACATCTCTCCCAGCTTCAGCTTGTGGTAGCGCCTCTGGAGTTCTTCCGAGAGGCGCAGTTTCAGCTCGTCAGGATAACCGTGCATCCAGAAAGCCTCCTCCTCGGTCTCGCGATAGGTTCCAAAGTGCTGCGGGAAGATATAGGCCGGCTGGAGATGATTGATCAGGACCATCGACCGGTCCATGTACATGTTGTGTACTGTGGGCGACACGAACACTACGTCGATGTTCTTCAGGCCGAGATGTTCTTCGGTGAGCACGGAATCGCCCGGGTGCAGGAAACGTTTCCCGGCGATGTTGAGCACGTATCCGCAATTGTGCGCGATTTTTTCGACAAAATCCGGCTCGCGCGTGAGGACGGTGAATTCCTGGTTGCCGTGAATGGCATGAATGGGCTCGACGTGAATACCCTTGATGTCGAAGGGGTGCAGCGGTTCGGGGACCACGATACGCTCCCTCGGAATATTGAGTTCGGCCACTTCCTTGAGGCACGGCTGGGGAAGCACAAAAATGCATTTCCCCCGCTGCGCGAGCGTCCGTATGGTGGGAACGTTGCAGTGGTCGCCATGATGGTGCGATACGAATGCGACATCGAGTTCCGGGGCCAGTTGCTCCGCGGTGATGGGCGGGGGCTGCACCTTTTCCTCATCGCTCAGGTCGAGATCGGTGCTGACGAGCAGGTTGCCTGACTTGATAAGCCAGCCGGCGTTGCCGGCCCACCAGATTGCGATGCCCTGGTGGTGCGACTGAATCTGTTTGAGAACCGTATGCGTTTGCGGCCGGCAGATGGCGCAAGCTAACAAGGCGAGGACAAGCAGTCGCGTCGACATGCTCCTAGCTATACCGCGAATGGCTCTGTGCTGGTTCGATGCAGGCATGACACAAGTGTAAATGCAAACTTTTTCGAAGGTCCCGGCGTCCAATCGGATCATGGTCTCAATCACCGCTCTGTCTCTTTGCGCGTTGTTGTTCAGCGTGTCGGCAGCCGGCGAGGACTGGACAGTCTGGGGCGGACAAAACCGTGACTTCATCGTCAATTCCGCCTGGCTGGCGGACTCGTGGCCGGCCGGTGGTCCGAAGAAGCTGTGGAGCAGGCCGTTAGGAGACGGCTATTCGGGCATCGCGGAGGAAGCGGGTGTCTTGTACACGGCGTTTCGCCGGGGATCCAAAGACGTGGTCACTGCGCTCGATGCCGCGACCGGCAAGACACGATGGGAGTACGAGTATGACAATCCGTTCACGAACTCGTACTCGGAAGTAGTCGGGCCAGGGCCATATGCCATGCCGCAGGTAGTGGGCGACCGGGTCGTCACGGCTAGCGGCACCGGCACGATTCATTCTCTCGACAAGAAAACCGGCAAGGTGGTGTGGTCGCACGACCTGTACAGCGAGTTCGGCGGAACCCAGATGAAGTTCGGCTACTCCTGCCACGGGTTGCCCTACAAAAATACGCTCATCTACCTGGCCGGCGGGAGCGGCTCGGGCGCAGTGGCCTTCCGGCAGAGCGACGGGGGCGTGGTCTGGAAGGCGCTGGAGTTCACGAACTCCCATTCTTCGCCGCTCTTGATCCATGTGGACGGCCAGCCGCAGGTGGTGGCGCTCACAGCCGACACAGTGGTGGGTTTTTCTCCCGACAACGGGGCGCTGCTCTGGACGCACGAGCACAAAACTCCCTACGGGCTTGCAGTGAGCACCCCCGTCTGGGCGCCCGGCAACCTTCTTTTCGTGGCATCGGCATACGGCGAGGGGGCGCGCGTGCTGCAATTGAGCCAGTCAGGCGGGCGCTCCACGGTGAAAGAGCTTTGGTACGACATCCATCTCCAGCTTCACTTCGGCACGGCGATTCAGCGCGACGGGGTGGTCTATTTTTCAAGCGGTTACGACGGGCCAGTGTTCATGACCGGGGTCGAATTGAAGACCGGCAAGGTACTATGGCGGGACCGGGGATTTGCCAAGGCGCAGCTCCTCTATGCGGATGGCAAGATCATCCTGGCCGATCAGGATGGAACGCTGGCGCTGTGCCGGGTCACCCCGCAGAAATTTGAGGTTTTGTCCAAGGCTTCCGTGCTCGAAAGCATCGCATGGACGCCTCCGACCCTGGCGGGCACCCGGCTTTACCTTCGTGACCGGAAAACGGTAGAAGCGTTCGATCTGGCACGTTAGCGGCTCCCCAGGATTGCGCTTGCCGCGCTGTAACGCCTAAAATGCAGTCAGAACGGGGGTGTGCTGCTATGCTGCCTATTCTCTGTCCCTCTCCGTTCGAGAGGTGGCTACTTCAAAGGGTTCTGAGTGCGACCGGCCAGCCGCCCGTTCGACTGGCATTACAAGGGGGCGATGCGGTCTCTCCCGCGGGTGCTCCACCGGTTGGCACCATCGTCATCCGCGATCTCCCCACGCTCTTCAGGCTGATGCTGCGTCCCGAGGTGGGCTTCGGCGACGCGTATAGTGAAGGCCTTGTCGAGGTGGAGGGCGACCTGGTGGCTTTGCTCGAGGCTGTGTACCGGTCTTGGCCCAGTTCCCGGCCTTACGCATGGCTGACAAGAACCAAGGGCCAGTGGCTGGAACGCCTGAAAGCCAACACGCCGCGGCGCTCGCGTGACAATGTCCACCATCACTACGATCTGAATGCTGAATTCTACAGGCGGTGGCTGGACCGGGAGATGCTGTACACGTGCGCGTATTTTCCCACGCCGGCCGCCAGCCTGGAAGAAGCGCAAATCGCCAAGATGGATCACGTGTGCCGGAAGGTTCAGCTCCAGCCGGGCGAAGCCGTCGTCGAGGCGGGCTGCGGTTGGGGAGCGCTGGCGCTGCATATGGCGCGGAAATACGGCGCGCGGGTGAAAGCCGTCAATCTTTCCCACGAGCAGATTGTCTTCGCGCGCCAGCGGGCCCGCGAAGAGGGGCTGGCAGACCGTGTCGAGTTCATCGAAGACGACTACCGAAACATCTCCGGGCGCTTCGATGTCTTCATGTCCGTCGGAATGCTGGAGCATGTAGGCCTGCACAACTATGGCGAACTGGGCCGCGTGATTCATCGTTCCATCGGAGATTCCGGGCGCGGGCTGCTACACTTCATCGGCCGCAACTGGCCGGCGCCCTTGAGCGCCTGGATCCGGAAGCGCATCTTTCCGGGCGCATACGCACCGGCTCTCCGGCAGGCCCTGGAAGTTTTCGAGCCGTGGGATTTTGCAGTCTGCGATGTGGAGAACCTGCGACTGCACTACGCCAAGACCCTGGAACACTGGCTGGCTCGTTTCGAACGCTGCGCCCTTGAAATCGGCGAAAAATTCGATCCGCGATTCGTGAGAGCCTGGCGGCTCTATCTGGCAGGGTCTCTGGTCGCGTTCCGCGTGGGCACCTTGCAGTTATTTCAGGTGACGTTTGCAGGCTCTCAATGCCAGCGCATTCCGTGGACGCGTGAGCATCTCTATGCGGCGCAGGGGCAGGGGCTGAAATGGATTCATGTGATGTCCTGATCGAGTTACCTATTTCCGCAAGACACACTTGGAGTAAAGGTCCGGGAGCTTCCCCGCCGGGTCGTATTTCTGTTTGAGGGCTGTGTACATCTGACTGTCCAGGGTCATCCAGAATTCGTCCTGGGTGTAAAAGCACTGCGAATAGAGTAGCTTTCGCACGCCCATCTGCATCAGCTTCTTCTCAATCAGCCGGTTGTAGTAGCCATCAGGTTTCGTCGTCGGAAGAGGCGCGTAGAACCCCACGTTCATGTACTGCCTGCCAGGCTCGATGGGCGAGAGCGTAAAGCGTACATCATCTCTGTAGGCTCGAACTGGCGCTGCGAGAAACGGCTTCATGCCAATATGCTCGTGGAACCAAGTGATAAACTCATCGGCCTGCGGTGCAGGGATCTCAGCGTCCTGGATTAACGACTCGGTGCGCTTGCCCAGGAGTGCATAGAGCTTTGCAAAGAATTGGTGCTTACGCTCCCAATTCATGAGCTTCCAATATTTGTCAGAGCGAAGATTCCGCTTGCCCCACAGGAATCGCAAGAACCGGTTCTCGAGCCAGAAATACTTAGAGGACCAAAACCAGTCCGTGTCATAGCGAAAAAAGTAATCGAAAGCCGTGAGGTAGTCCTGCTCCTTGTTCCTGATGGATTTGTAATAAATGTCCATGAATGTGTAGTCACTGACATACGGCGCTTCGTCTACGAACCTGGCGAGCGCCAGGTAATTCTCGTTTTCAGCGAAGATCACTCCTTCGATGAAATCCCAGTCTCTCGCCTCGCGCTGGTGCCTGCCGGCATTGCTCATTGCCTCGAGGAACTGGCTGCTATTGGTGTACTTCTTTCGTACGATCTCCACATAGCTCTTGGCCGGGAAGAGCATCAGTTTCGCCTTCAGGACATAGCCCAAAGTACCGTAGGTGTTGGGAAAGCCATAGAAGAGATCGCTGTTCTCGGCCGGTGATGCTGGGATGACTCTGCCGTCGCCCAACAAAACCTCGATTTCAAGGAATGTTTCGTGCACAAAGCCGTAAAGGAATGATGACGTTTCGATGCCGACACCGGAGAACGCTCCGCCCACCGTGATGGATTTCAATTCGGGAACAACCGCCGGCGCGAGGTTGTGTTTGAGGGTCTCACGCACCAGCGTCTCGTATGTCGTCATCCCCTCGACCACCGCCGTTCGCGTCTTGAGGTCGATGTCCAGGACGTGGTTCAACTCACGCACGTCAATCCCGCCGTGCCTCCCGTTGGGCCGATACCTGAAAAGATTGGACGTGCTCTTGTTCAGAGTGAGCGGTCCGGTGGAATCATGTAACCGTGCGATCAGATCCTGCTTGCGCTGTTCATAGCCAATCATTGAACGAGCAGTGTAGCGCAAGCGCGTTAGGGATGGAATCCGCGACTGTTCGCAGGTCCTTTGTTGGGTGGTTTCACCCAGATACAGAAAAAAGTCCCGTTTTGCGCCGCCGTCGCGCGAGCGGCAACATAGGAAATAGTTTCCGATCCATCACGTGCTTGCTGGTCAACCATTTGCAGGTTCTAATCAAAGAGACTCGAAGGAGGAAAATATGCCGAGCTTCAAACACATTCTTTTCCCGGTAGATTTCTCCGAGCAGGTCCGCGGCATCGCTCCTTATGTGGTTGCGATGTCCCGGCGAACAGGAGCGCGGGTGACCCTGCTTCACGTGGTGGAAGTTCCTACAGGAGCCTACCCGGGCTGGCCCGCAGATGCCGCGTTGATCAGCCTCCAGGACATGCTGCGCACCCGGCAGCAGTGTGTCGACACGGCCCTCGAAAATGAATTGCGGGACGTTCCCCTCACGCGCGTGATGCGGGAAGGGGATCCCGCGCGCGGCATTATCGAATACGCCGAAACAGAGCAGGCCGATCTAATTATGATGCCGACGCATGGCTATGGACCTTTCCGGCGATTCCTTCTCGGGTCGGTAACGGCGAAGGTGCTGCACGATGTGAAATGTCCGGTATGGACGAGCGCGCACGTGCCCCAGAGTCCGGCGCCGCCCAGCGGGTATCGCAATGTGATGTGCGCGGTGGATCTTACGCCGAAGAGCTTGCCCCTCGTGCAGTGGGCCTCCTCCTTCGCCCATGAGAACGCGGCGGGCCTGAAACTGCTGCACGCCATCCCGTCCGCCGAGCCCCGCGCGGCCATTGACATCGATGGCGCGCGATTCCGCGCTTACCTGTTCGATACAGCCCGCGAAGAACTGGCCAAGCTGCAGCGTGAAGCCGGCACCACTTGGGAGACGGTGCTGGAAGGCGGCGATGTGGCGCACGTTGTCCGCAACGCCGCCGAGCAGCATCACGCCGACCTGGTGGTGATTGGCCGCGGCGCGCTGCATGAGCTGTTCGGGCGCATGCGCACGCACGTCTATTCCGTGATCCGCGAAGCGCCCTGTCCCGTAGTTAGCGTGTAAGGCTCGGCCAGAATTCACTTGCCAGTCCAGCCAGCCACCCGTATACTTTCATCACTGGTTGTTAAAAGATTTCTGCCTTAATTCGGAGTTCCGTCCCGCCCGTTACAGAGGTCATGTGATGCTTAAGCCCGTGCCATTTGTGTGGTTTTTTTTATTGTTTCTGGTGCTCATGAACCTGGCAAGCGCGCAACCCGTGCCGGTTGCGCCGCGGATCACCGAGGAAATGGACGATTCGCGACTGTTGACTTTGCGGGGGAATACGCACCGGCTAGCGCTCCCGCAGTTCGATCGCGGCGCCGCTCCCGCGGACCTGCCGATGGAGCGCATGCGTCTGGTTCTAACCCGTAGTCCGCAACAGGAATCTGCGCTCAGGACGCTGCTCGATGCGCAACAGGACCGGTCTTCAGCGAGCTTTCATCACTGGCTCACGCCACAACAGTTCGGGGAGCAGTTCGGCCTTTCGGATCAGGACATTCAGACGGTTACCTCCTGGCTTCAGGCTCGCGGGTTTCA
>Ga0335070_10001388_pt1 | contig 27901 bp, 21 predicted proteins | sample Lox_Sample_13_FD_206722 | JGI IMG/M metagenome (GOLD analysis project Ga0335070, IMG submission 206722) | Soil microbial communities from Loxahatchee National Wildlife Refuge, Florida, United States - Lox_Sample_1.3 | ecosystem: Environmental > Terrestrial > Soil > Wetlands | place: USA...
GCGCATGGTGTCAGGCGGCACCGACACGCATTTGATGCTCATCAACCTGGGGGCGGACGGGATCTCCGGGAAGAAAGCCGAGGACCGCCTGGGCAAGGCCGGGATCACGGTGAACAAGAACACGGTTCCGTTCGACACTCGGAAGCCCTACATCGGTTCCGGGATCCGCATCGGCACACCTGCGGTCACCACCCGCGGCATGGGTCCGGGTGAGATGAAGACGATCGCCAACCTGATCGACCGCGTGCTGCGCACAGAGGACGAGGCGGTATGGACCAAGGTCAAGAGCGAGGTCGTGGAACTCGCCAAGGCGTTCCCGCTGTACGGCCAGTAGGAACGGAGAAAGAACGAAGGGCGCGGTCGCAACCGCTTCAAGATCGGGGATCCGATGAGCTACCAAGCAACCGAGAGCCGCTATGAGGGCATGCGCTACAACCGCTGCGGGCGGAGCGGCCTGAAGCTGCCGGCCATTTCGCTCGGGTGGTGGTACAACTTCGGAGGCGTCGACACCTTCGAGAACGCGCGCGCGATGGCGCGCCGCGCCTTCGACCTGGGCGTGACCCACTTCGACCTCGCCAACAACTACGGACCGCCGCCCGGCTCGGCCGAGGAGACACTCGGCAGGCTGCTCCGAGGCGACTTCGCCCCCTACCGTGACGAGCTCGTGATCTCGACCAAGGCCGGGTGGGATATGTGGCCGGGACCCTACGGTGACTGGGGCTCGCGCAAATACCTGCTCTCGAGTCTCGATCAGTCTCTGCGCCGGATGGGGCTCGAGCACGTGGACATCTTCTACAGCCACCGACCCGACCCCGAGACCCCGATGGTCGAGACCATGGCGGCGCTCGACGCCGCCGTTCGGCAGGGCAAGGCGCTGTACGTGGGCATCTCCTCCTACTCCGCCGAGCAGACCCGGCAGGCGGCATCGATCCTGCGCGATCTCGGCACGCCGTGCCTGGTCCACCAGCCGGTGTACAACATGTTCGACCGCTGGGTCGAGGACGGCCTGCTCGAAGTTCTGGAGCGCGAGGGCATCGGTTGCATTGCGTTCTCGCCCCTGGCCCAGGGCCTGCTGACGGAGCGCTACCTCAAGGGGATCCCGCGGGGGGGGCGCGCGTCCAAGACGGAGCGCGTCTGGCTGACCGAGAAGGATGTCAACGCCCACATCGACCAGGTCCGGCGGCTGGACGCGCTCGCCCGCGGGGCCGGGCGAACCCTCGCCCAGATGGCCCTCGCCTGGGTACTGCGAAAACCCCAGGTCACATCCGCCCTGGTCGGCGTCAGCAGCGTGGCTCAGCTGGAGAACAACGTCGCCGCATTGAGCCACCCGCCGCTCGGCGAGGACCTGCTGCAGGAGATCGCTGCCGTTCTGGCCGACTAGACGGCGGCCCCCGGCCTCGAAGCCATCAACACTTTACGCCGCACGCGAGTTCAGCGCAGCGTGACGGAGGCGAGCCGCACCTGGACGTGCCCGAGCAGCTTGACGCGGCCGGAAATCTCCACCGGGAGCCTGCGGGCGGGATCCCATAGGATCTCGACATCTCCTTCAAGCCCGAACATGCGGAACGCACTCGACGAGGCGGGATCGACCGGCTGACTGCGGGCGACGAGCCTCAGGGCCTGGACCTGCTCGCGCACGCTCCGGAGCCCGGCGCCTGAGTCCTCCTGGAAGTTGATCTCCACGGCCTCGGAACCTTCGACCTCCACGACCACCCGCTCGACCTGCGCCTGGACCAGGACATAGATCGTCATCGAATCGCCAGGAGCGGCCAGGGAGCCAGCCGATGCGGCGTAGAGCAGGCCAACCGGCCCGGTGATCACGGCGTCCGCTGGCAATGTCCTGGGATACGAAGCAAACGAGCGCGTCCGCTGCGTCCACCGTTCCGGCGGCAGAAGGGTCTCCGACCCGTCGGCCGGCTCCAGCAGCTCATACAGGAAACCCCGGTCCCTCAGAGTGTAGGTCTTGCGGTGGTTCTTGGCGCCCGTCTCGGTGTCGACGATCTCGCGTACAGCTGCCCGGACCGGGTCGACGTGTTCGTGTGCGAGAAAGGTCCTGCCGGGCAGGTGCGAGCTGCTCTCGAGCAGGATCTCTCGGCGCGGCATCGCGGCCGGTACCTTACCCTCAGCACCCGCCCTGGCAGTGCCATTTGCGCCCGTCTGCGTCTCATCGAGCCGGACCTCGACCGTCGCCGAGATCCCCAGCTTGTGCGCCGTGTACTGCAGGTCCCTCCAGACCACACGCTCCGCATCGAGCGAAACAGGTGGAGCCTTGTCGTCCAGCGCCACTGCCGGCGCGACGGCGAGGAACCACACCAGCGCTGCGAACGCCCGCCGAGCGCTCATCGAGCGGCATTATGGCAGGCGCCGCGGAGCCTCAAGCCGTCTGTCACCGAGACCTCCCCGAGCAGGGCCGCTGTAGGTGCGAACCGCCACACGTCCGATGGCGTGCCGAGCGAGCGTGCCCGGGAGCCGACGCCTGCCTGAATTCAGCCGTCGGGCTCTCCGGACCGGCCTCAGCCTCCGGTCCACAGCCACCAGCGGATGCGCAGGGCATCGCGCAGCATCTGCAGCCCGTGACGCAACGGCTGTACGCGTGAGGCCTCGACGTGGTACCAGCGCACCGGCACCTCGGCGACGATCGCGCCGGACCGGCGGGCCCTCGCCAGGAGCTCGACGTCGAAGGCGAACCCGTCGAGGCGCAGCTCGCCCGCGAGCCGGCGTGCCAGCCCGCCCTCCAGAAGCTTGAAGCCGCACTGCGTATCGCGCAGGGTCGTGAGGCCGAGCAGGCGCAGGCCGAGATTGAAGAGGCGGCCCAGGGTGTCGCGCGGCAGCGGCTGGCGCCGCACGATGAGCTCCCGCCGCAGCCCTCGCGAGCCGGCCGCCAGCATCGCCCTGCTTTCGCGCAATGCGCCGAGCTCCTCGATCGGAGTGGCAAGGTCGGCGTCCGAGATCAACACCCACGCACCCGTGCTCGCCGCCAGCCCCGCCCGCACGGCCGCGCCCTTCCCCCGGTTGTGCCCCAGGCGCACCGCCTGAACCCAGAGCCCGGGCGGGGCCGAGAAACCCTCCACCACGCGCGCCGTGGCGTCGGTGGAGCCGTCGTCCACGACGATGATCTCGGCAGGGAGCAGCTGCGGCTGGTTCGTGAGGTACTCCGCGATGCGCGCAAGCGTCGCGGGCAGCCTGCCTTCCTCGTTGAAGGCGGGGATCACGACGGTGAGGCGGCGTTCGTCAGCCACGGCGCGGCCGTCCGCTGCTATACTCGGCCAAGCCCAAGCAGGGTGAAAATCGCCGGCAGGGGAGGGAGGCTGGCATGGCGCACGTCCTTTGGGAGTACAAGATCCTCAATATCCGCTCGGAGAACTACCAGCTCGACCCCAAGTATGAGCCGCAGCTCAACAGCCTCGGCGCCGAAGGGTGGGAGCTGGTGGGCATCACCGCGATCAATTTCAAGACCGGCGCCACGGACCACATTGGCATGGTCTTCAAGCGCCCGCTGCAAGCGAACGCAGGCTGAGCTCGCCGTCGGCCAGCCGCTCCGCCACGCTCTCCCCCCGCCGCCGAAGCAGGAGCGGGATAGCGGCGAGTGGCAGTGAGAGCAACCAAAATAGCCAGAGACGGCACACCCGTGCCCAGGGGATCGGCCGCGAGAAGCAGATTCTGACGAGGAGCATGCCGGGTGTCGCGCGCCACCCCCACAGGCAGCCCGCCGCTGCCACGCTCGCCGCCTCAAGGCCCGCAAGGCCGGCCAGCACCAGCTGAGCGCCGTCGAGTTCGGCGCCCATCGCCGCCGCGACGCCCACTCCACCCGCCAGGAAGAGAGTCACGATCCCGGCATCGGCCAGCGCGCCCAGCCAGAGGCGCCACGTCCTGCCGAAGGGCGTGAGCGCGTCCGGGGGCCGTGTCGAATCGTCTTGATCTGAGGGGCGGCCCTCCTGGGCGCCCCCCCAGACCAGCGGGATGTCCAGCTGCCCCGGGGATGGTGTGCGTGGGGGCATCACTCCAGCGTCCGCAGCTCGATGTTCGTCACGAAGATCTGGTAGCGGGGATCGGCCGGACGCGCGAGGTAGCTCTTCGCCAGATCCTTCAGGCGCAGCGTCTCGGGGTCGGGACTCGCTATCGAGAGCTGCACCAGGAGGTCGTGCCCCTGCGCCACCTGGTACTTCCGTAGCTGCAAGACGGCTGCGTTGAACGTGGCAACCGACCAGATTCGCTGGATCTCCGGGTCGTCGGGGTGTTGCTTGAGCACCTGTTCGGCGAGATTGCGGATCCTCTCCCAGGCGTGGTCGCCAATCGCATCGGCCAGGGACGGGATCGTGGGAGAGTACGACGTGATCTCCGACTGCAGCTTCAGGAGCTCGGGATCACCGGGAACCCGTTCGAGCCCTTCGCGAAGCTGCCGCATCGCCTTGACCCGCTGCCCCTTGGCGAGCAGATCGGATACGACTTTGTTGCCCGTCGCCTGCTGAGGCGCGGCCTTTGCCTTGAGCCGGCGCTGGTACTCGAGGACGCGCTGGCTGACCTGGTTGGCCTGTTCCCCCTCCGCCTGGCCCTGGAGGCTCTGGAGCAGCCGGATGGCCTCCTGCAGCCGTCCCTGGCTCGCGAGCTGTTCCGACTCCGCCAGGGCCTCCGCAACGGCACCCCCACCGCCCGAGAACACCTTCCCCCGAAACAGGAACCCGGCCACCAGGAGGATAACGACCACCGCGGCGCCCAGGCCCAGCCAGGGCAGCGGGATCGAAGGCATCTGCAGCTTGGCGCGCGGGGCGCGCCCGGCGCGCTCCGCCGCCCGCGGTGGCGCTGCCATGGTTCCGGACGGAATCGCAGCGCCCGCGACCGGAGGTGGGAGTATCGCGGGAACGAAGTCATCCCGGAAGAGGTCCTCCTCGCCCGAAAGCGCCGGCGCTGCTGGCGGAGGCGGCGGGGCCGCAGGGGTCTCGAGGCGCTGCAGCAGGTCGTGAGCCTCCAGGTGCTGCGGTTGGAGCTTGAGGACCTTTTGACAGAGTCCCCTGGCGTCGTCAAATCGCTTCTGCTCGAACGCCTCGCGTGCCTCGTAGAAATGCTGCTCCGCCAATCGGTCCAGCTCCGCACGCCGTCGGCGCGCCTGCCCGATGCGCCGTTCCGCTTCCGCGTGCTGGGGGTCTATCAGGTAAATCCTCGACCAGCTGTCAACCGCCGCCTGGAAGTCGTCGCGATCGAACTCTTCCTGGCCCTGGTCAAGCAGGGCCTGGATGCGCGCTGCCGATTCCCCCTCCTCGCTCACAACCTCGGGTTCGGCGCCGAACTCCTCGCTCAACCCCGGATGAAATTCCATTGCCGAGGCGCCACCGCCGTCGTCAAACTGCATCTTGCCCGCGCGCGGGGGTGCATGGGCCTCGACCGGAGGAGGTGGAGGAGTTGTGGGGCGCGGCGGCGGTTCGGGCGCAGGCGGAGCAGCGACCGGCGCCTGGGGAGTCGGTGCCGCCACTGCAGGCGCGGGCGGTGGCACGGCGGCAGCGTCGGCGGGGCTCTCGAAGATCTCGAACTCAAACTCCGGTTCAGCCTCGGCGGCCACCGGTTTCGCCGCCAGCTGCAGACGCTGCTCCAGCACCGCTACCTCGGGGTTGCTGGGATCGATGTCTTTGGCGAGCTTCAAGAAGCCCCGCGCCTCCTCGATCAATCCGGCATCGAGAGCATCGCGGACGCGGGTGATGTGGGTGTGGATCTCGCCGGTCGCGCGCACGCGCGCCTGAGCCTCGAGGGCCAACTGGCGGGCCTCGCTGTGACCCGGCAGTTCCCGCAGCACTGACTGTGCGAGCGTCAGTGCGCCCTGAAAGTCGCGCTGGCCGAAGGCCCGGTGGGCCTTGACCAGGGTGCCCTCGATATCCATTCCCGTGCGGGCGGTCACCTCCCCGATGAGCTGCCCGAGGTCGACAGGCGAGCCGGCAGCGATCGCCTGCTCGAGACGTTGCGCTGGCGCGAAACGCGGATCAACGTCGGTGATCGAGCGGAGGATCGTCCGTGATTCGTCGCTGTGGCCCTCGCGGTGGAGACGCACAGCCTCGGCAAAGGCCGTGAGCACGCGCTGCTGGACCGTCGGGTCGAGGGATTCGTCGCCGGGATAAACCATCATGTCATGCTAGCGCCGCGCGCCGGCAGGGTCAACGCGTGCGTACCCCGAGGGCCCGGAGCTTCCGGTAGAGGTGGGACCGTTCAAGACCAAGCACCCGCGCGGCCCTCGACATGTTGCCGCCACACTCTTCCACGACGCGTGTCACGTACTGGCGCTCGAACTGCTCGCGCGCCTCTCGCAGCGTCGCAAAGGCCCCATCGCCGCCGGGCCGAGGTACAACCGCGCTGAGGTCGAGCGCCGCCGCGGTGATCTCCTCGTCCGCCACCATGATCATGAGGCGCTCCACAAGGTTGCGGACCTCACGCACGTTGCCGGGCCAGCCGTACGCCCGCAGGATCCCCATCGCCTCGGCGTTCACCCGCTTGGGCTTGACGCCCGTTCGCCGGGCAAACTGCCGCATGAACTCCTCGACCAGCAGGGGAACGTCCTCACGCCGCTGGTCGAGAGCCGGCACCCGGATCGGGATCACGTTGAGGCGAAAGAGGAGGTCCTGACGAAATCGGCCTGCTGCGATCTCCTCGTCGAGGTTCTTGTTGGTGGCTGCGATTACGCGCACGTCCACCCGAAGCTCCTGGGCGCCGCCGAGGCGCGTGAAGCGTGACTCCTGGAGGACGCGAAGGACCTTCGCCTGGGTGAGCAGGCTCATGTCGCCGATCTCGTCGAGGAAGAGCGTGCCGCCGTCCGCGATCTCGAACTTGCCGCGCTTGTTCTCCACGGCACCCGTGAACGCCCCCTTGAGGTGACCGAACAGCTCGCTCTCGATGAGCTCTGCAGGAATTGCCGCGCAGTTCACCGCTACGAACGGAGCCTGTGCTCGGCGCGAGTGGAGGTGAAGGAGCTTGGCGACCACTTCCTTGCCGGCTCCATTGGGCCCGCTGATCAGCACCCGGGAGTCGGTGGGAGCGGCAAGCAGGATCTGCCTGCGTAGCTCGACGACCGCGGGTGAGACCCCGGTGAGCACCGGCTCTTCCTCTTCGCGCTCGGCCCGCAACTGCTGCTCGAGCCGAGCGTGTGCGAGGGCGTTGTGCACGGTAACCAGCACGCGCTCGAGAGCCAGCGGCTTCTCGAGGAAGTCGAGAGCCCCTTCCTTGACGGCGCGCACGGCGAGCTCGGCGGTGGCGTGACCTGAGATGAGAACCACGGGGAGCTGGTGACCGGCGGCGCGCAGCTGGCGAAGCGTCTCGATTCCGTCGATACCCGGCAACCACACGTCGAGCAACACCAGATCGAAGATCTCGCGGGAGACCGCCGCGAGCGCCTCCTCGCCGGTGGCCACCGTCGCGACCGCGAATCCCTCGTCCCGCAGGATGCCTGCGAGCTGGTCGAGGATCCCCCGCTCGTCGTCCACAACCAGGATGTTCCCGTGACTCAAGGCAGGCCCCCCGGGATCCGCACCACGGCCCGGACGCCGCATGGCTCGTTTGCCTCGAGCCGCACGCTGCCGCCATGGTCGGTCACGATCCTCTGCACCATCGCGAGACCCACCCCGGAGCCGCGCCCCTTCGTCGAGTAGAACGGCTGGAACAGCAGCTCCGAGTCTTGCACCGGGAGGCCGGGGCCTTCGTCCGTCACCGTCACGACCACTTCACCCCCCTCCGAGCAGACCGTCAGCGCGACAAGCCCGTTCACGGGGGAGGCCTCCACCGCGTTGTCGAGAAGGTTTGCGAGCACCTGGCGGAACTGTTCCGGGTCAATGAGGACCTCGCGCCCGTCCGACTGATCCGCGAGCTCGACGCGGAGCCCCTGCCGCACGCCCTGGTACAGCGTCACGACCTGAGCCGCCAGCTCCCCCAAGCGGGTCGGCCGGCGAGCGAGCGGCGGCATCTTCGCGTACTGGGAGAAGCTGTCCACCATCTCCTGCATCGCTTGAACGTGCTCGACGATCGCCCGGCACCCCTGCGAGACAACGTCGTGCAGATCGGGGCTGTTGCGCTCCGAATGGCGCGCCATCCGCTCCGCGGCAAGCCGGATCGGCGTGAGCGGGTTCTTGATCTGGTGCGCGATGCGGCGCGCCACCTCGCTCCACGCCGCCTGGCGCTGGGCGCGCTGCAGCTGGGTGAGATCCTCGACCGCCACCACCCAGCCTTCCGGCTGCTCCGGTCCGCCCAGCGGAACGACGGTTATCTCGAGGTTTCGCGCGACGCCCCCCGGATACACGCTCAGCGACCCCCTTACCGAGCCGCCGGCGTTCCGGATCGTCTCGGCGAGGCGCGGCAAGCCCGCCGCGTCGAGGGCCTCCAGGGGAATCTCCGCCCTCGCGAGTTCGGGCAGCCCGAGGATCGCCGCAGCGGCCGGGTTCCCCCGCACCCGCGTCCGCTCCGGATCGAGGCTGAGCACACCCGTGCGCACCGCACCCAGCACCGTGTCGAGTCGCCGGACGGTCGCCTGCAACTCCTCGTCGCGCTCACGCAACCGCAGGACCATCGAGTTGAACGAGCCCACCAGCATCCCGACCTCGTCCTCGGCGGGAAGCGGCACCTGCTCGAGCGACTCTCCCCCTGCCACCCTCTGGGTCGTTGCGGCCAGTGCGAGGAGGGGCGCGGTGAAACGACGGGACAGGTAGAGACCGAGCCAGATCGCAGCGAACACGACCAGCAGCGCGAGCCCGCCGAACCCCAGCACCACGGTGGCCGTGATGGTCGGCCTCTCCATCTTGAGGTGCTCGTACGCGACCGCACCGGCTGCCAGTTGCGCCTGTGCCCGCACCAGCGTCTCGGGCAGCGCCTCGCCCACCAGCACGACCGAGCCATCCGGCAGGCGGTGCCACGCCCTCACGACCAGGGTGCCTCCGAACCGCTCGCCTCGCACTCCATCCGTGTTGAAAACCTCGGCGGGAAGCGGGGCGAGCCGCTGCAGCACGAGCTGGCGGGGATCGACCAGCTCGACGACCGGGATGCCGTTCCTCACCAAGCCCGTGAGGTGATTCCCCATTTCGGTGTGAAGGCGCTCGAGCTCCGCCAGCCTCGCCGCCGGCGCGGGTAACCCGACCAGCCGGCTCGCAATCAGCTGCGCCGCCCGCTGAGTGCGGGCCTCGGCCTCGGCCCGCACGCCGTCCGCGAGCTGAATTCCGGCTCGGGCCATCCGTTCCACCGGCGCCGAGAACCACGCGGTTGCTGCGCCCGACAGCAGCGCCGCGCTCAGGAGGAAGAGCAGACCGGTGGGCACCAGGATGAGCGCCAGGTACGAGAGCAGGAGCTTGGTGCGGAATCGGGAGCCCAGGATCCCGTAGCGCCGCTCGAGAGCCAGCTTGAGGAAGTTGCGGAGGAGGACGAAGAGGAGGACCGCGATGAGCGTGAGGTCGAACCACCAGAGGAGGAAGGTCAGGAGGCGGTTGGTGAGTTGCTCGGGCGGAAGACCGGCCATTCGGGTGAACAGCGCATAGGCCCCGCCCGCCAGCAACAGCAGGCCCAGGTAGACCCCGACGAGGAACCGGTTCTGCCTCCGGTACCTTTGCCAGCGCCGCCGCCAGCTCGTCACGGCGACTCCGGGACGGCGAACTGGAACCACTCGGTCCCGACCGTCGAGGGGATCACCAGCAGCTTGTAGTGCGTCAGGAACTCCGCGCGCACGAAAAGCAGCAGCGGCTCGGCGCGCAGCGGCACCGTGATCTCAGACGGAGGTGGGTGAGTCACCCAGCGGATCGCCTCTGCGAGCGAACCGACCTGGCCGGAGGCGAGGATCTCACCGTCCAACTCCGCCACCAACGTGAACACTCCGGTGAGAGGGTCGCGCTGCGCCCTGACCACGAGCTCGTGGGCACCAACGCGCTGGTCCCAAAGCCAGTGCCGGTTGCGGTACAGGCGAAGGCGGTACGTAATGCCGACGGGTGCGCCCGCGGACAGCGCATCGCTCCACTCCGCGGGGAGCTCGCGCTGCACCATCATCTGGACCAGCAGTCGCCCCGGGCTCGAAAACAGCTCCACCTTCAGCTCCGGCAGGGGCGCCGCGGCCAGCAGGATCGCAGCCAGCACCATGGTGTGGCAATCGTACCACACCGGAGGCGCCGACAACAGCTAATGGTTGACCGTCAACAGCTAACAGCTTGCGACGCGCGGCCGCCGGCGAGGGCTTCGGGGCCGACCTCCCACCGCCAGGCGCTGGCCGCGACCCGGTTGCCTGCGCCACCGGGTCGAGCCACGTCGACACTCCCGGGTGAAGCCCGAAGCCGGCGGGGGCCTCCCCTCAGCCAGCGAGGGCGGTCTCGCGCTCCGGTTCGGCCGGGTAGGGTCTTACGGTGAGCGAGGCGATCCGCTCGGGTTCCACGAGTTCCCACGCCTCGGGGTGGGCGAGAAGCTCGTTCACCGCTGCGACGTGCAGCGCGTGGCCCGCCTTGTGCGCCACAACCTGCGCACGCAGGGGGTAATCGAGCAGCGCAAGGTCGCCCACCAGGTCGAGCACCTTGTGGCGGACAAATTCGTCGCGAAAGCGGAGCTCGCCCGAGAGAACCCGGTTCCTGTCAACAACGATGCAGTTGGCCAGAGTTCCCCCGCGCGCCAACCCCTTCTTCTTCAAAGCCGGGACCTCGGAGAGGAAGCCGAAGGTGCGCGCAGGGGCGATCGCGGTGGCGAAGCGTTGTGGCGTGAGCACGCCCTGGAACCGCTGGCGCCCCACGGCCGCGGAGTCGTAGCTCACCCGGTAGTCCACGGCGAATTCGGGTGCCGGGCGCACCTCGATCCAGCGCTCTTTGTCACCCACGAACACCGGCTGTTTCACCTGGAGCTCCGGGATGCTCGCGCCCTGTTCGGAGACCCCCGCCTCGAGCAGCATCTGCACGAACGGCAGTGCCGAGCCGTCCAGGATCGGCACCTCGGCCCGGTCGATGTCAACGTACACGTTGGTGACGCCGACGCCCGACAGGGCGGCCAGCAGATGTTCGACTGTGCGTGCCTCCGCGCCGCGCAGGTGGAGTGAGGTGGCATAGGCCTGATCGCGGGCGTTCTCGGCACGCGCCGGGATCGAGATCCCCAGGTCCTTCCGAACAAACACGATCCCCGTGCCGGGGGGCGCGGGGCGCAGGCGAAGGTTGGCCTGCTCGCCACCGTGAATGCCGATCCCACTGCAGGCAACCGAGCTTTGTATCGTCTTCTGCCAGGCCACACTTCACCCCCGCGGTGGGGTGGTGCGAGGAGCGTGCCAGTCTCCGACCGCCGTTCGGACATGCCCGTAGGGCTCAACTGTGGCCTCGACGCCGCGAAGCGTGGCGAGAAAGCCACACACCGGTGCTAGACTCGCAGCAGGAGAAGACATGCTTCCATCCTGGGATTCTGAGCGTCAGTTGCGCGCGAAGGAGATCCTCTACCGTTGCATGGAGGAGCTGGAATCCACGAAAGCGGCGCTCTTCCTCGAGGGCAGCGACGGCGATTTCCAGCTTGCCACCAGCTATGGCTTCGGGCGCCGCGACTCGCTGGCGGCGACCATCAAGGCTGGCCACCCCCTGTGGGATTGGGTACGGCGCAACCGGACCTCCCCCACGTACATCAACGAGCCGAGCGAGTCACCGGCGATTCAAGCGTTGCTTGAGGCGGCCGGGACCTCGCGCATGCTCACCATCCCGCTGGCAGTCGGGAGCCGGCTGGTCGGGTTCGTTGATGCCCGCGACAAGTCCCGCAAGGCGCCGTTCGGACCCGAGGACATCATCGTCGCGAAGTCCATCGCCCAGGCGTTCGAGAGCTTTCTGATCGAGATCGGGGCATACGGCAAGCCGACGGTCGCGCCGCAACCGGTGCAGCCGCCGGTGCAGGCCCCGCCGCTCCCTGCTGTTGCACCGCCCAGACCCGAGGGCGCGGGCTTCCCCCATCGCTGGATCATCGAGGAGCTGACCGGTCTTCTCAGAGCGCTCTCTCGCCTCCCCGGCGTCGCCGCATCCGCCCTCACGGTGACCGACAACAGGACGGTCCGCGCGCTGGTGCTCCGCACCACCCCCCTCGACCAGCAGCGGAGGGACGCGCTTGCATCCCACCAGTCGCGCACGCTGCTGGAGTCGGGCGTCCGGCTGCCGGCGGCCAACCGCTGGGGGTGGGACGAGCAGGACAGCACCGGGGGCGAAACGCGCTACGAGGAGATCCGCACCGCCGTCCTGCACGGCGGACCGCCGGTGTGGGTCGTGCTCTCGCTGGTGACGCCCACGGGTTCACCGGTGGCCGAGGCGGTCTTCGCCGCAGCCGCCCGCCAGCTCGACCTTGCCCGGTTGGTGCGGGACTACCGGCGCGCCGCGCGCAACCTGGCGCGGGTCCTGCTGGAGCCCGGTGAGACCGCCTTCCCCCACCTACGCCAGCACTCTCAGGGGACGTCCGAGCTGGCGCAGCGTATCGTGGCCGCTCTCCACCTCCCGGAGGAAGAAGAGGAACTGATCACCGTCGCCGCGTATCTGCACGACGTGGGGATGCGGGAGCTGGAGTACTCGCGCGTGTACAGGATGGATCGGCCAGGCGAGCAGGAGCGCCGCCTCTACCAGCGTCACCCGACCGTGGGGGCGCGCATCGTGGAAGCCGCAGAGTTTCCGGGCGACCTCGCCGGCGCCATCCGGTGCCATCACGAACGGTGGGATGGAACCGGCTATCCCCAGCGCCTCGCCGGGCGGAACGTCCCGCTCCCGAGCCGCATCATCCACATCGCCGAGGTGTACGACGTCCTCACGTCCCCCTCCTCGTACCGGCGCCCCGCCACTCGTGAAGGTGCTCTCGAGGTGATCCGCGCCGAGGCCGGCAAGCAGTTCGATCCAGACCTGGTTCCCATCCTCGCCGAAGTGGTCCGCGCGTGAAGGTCCTGGCCGCCAACCGGCGGGCCCGCTTCGAGTACGAGTTCATCGAGCGCCTCACCGCCGGAATCGCTCTCACCGGCAGCGAGGTGAAGTCTGTCCGCGATGGCCGCGTCAAGCTCCAGGACGGCTGGGTCGCCTTTGAGGCCGGCGAGGCGTTCCTCGCGGACGTCCACATCGCGCCGTACGAGAACGCCGGGTACGCGAACCACGACCCCATCCGACGCCGCAAGCTCCTCATGCACAGGCGCGACATCGCGCGGCTCGCCGCCAAGGTCGCCGAGAAGGGCCTGACGGTGATTCCGATCGCCGTCGGGCTGGAGGGGAACTGGATCAAGGTGGAGCTCGCGCTCGCCAAGGGCAAGACGCTGCACGACAAGCGCGAGACCCTCAGGCGGCGGACGATGGACAGGGAGGCGGAGGCCGCGATGAAGGAGCGTCGTTAGGGAAAGTCGCGCTTCAGGCTCGATGCGCGATTCCAACCGAGAACGCCCTCCTGCCGCTGGTACACTTCGCCCTCGCATGACCCGCGCTCTCCCTGTCGCCGTCTTTGTCTCCCCGCACGGTTACGGGCACGCGGCGCGCGCGTGTGCCGCGATGGAGGCTCTGGCCGCGACGCTGCCGGACGTGCGTTTCGAGATCTTCACCCTGGTGCCGGAGTGGTTCTTCGCGGACTCCCTGACCTGCCCGTTCAGCTACCATCCGCTCCTCACCGACGTCGGGCTCGTGCAGACCACAGCGCTCGTGGAGGATCCGGACGAGACGCTCAGGCGGCTCGCTGAGTTCCTCCCCTTTGCCGAGGCCCACCTCGAAGGACTTGCGCGGCTCCTGTGCGGGTTGGGCTGCCGGCTGGTTCTCTGCGACATCTCCCCGCTCGGCCTCGCGGCGGCCCGACACGCCGGCATCCCGTCGGCCCTGATCGAGAATTTCACCTGGGACTGGATCTACGAGCCCTACGTCGAGCGCTGGCCCGCTTTCGCGCCTCACGTCGCTCTCCTCGGTGAGCTGTTCGACGGAGAAACGCTTCACATTCAGGCTGAGCCCGTGTGCCGCCCCGACCCGCGTCTTGCCAGCGTGCCGCCGATGAGCCGGACCCCTCGCGCTTCGCGTCGGGAAGTGCGCGACCGCCTCGGCGTCCCGGCCGACGGACCTGTCGTGCTCCTCACGATGGGCGGCGTGCCGTGGCAGCCCGCTTCCCTCCGCCGCCTCGAGGACCACGGTGATGTGACCTTCGTCGTGCCGGGCGGATCGGAGCACTTCGAGCGCCGCGGATCGCTGGTCTCGCTCCCGCACCGCTCGGGGTACTTCCACCCGGATCTGGTGCACGCTTCGGACGCGGTGATCGGCAAGCTCGGCTACAGCACGCTCGCCGAGGTGTACGCGGCGGGTGTTCCGTTCGGGCACGTTGGCCGGCCCACGTTCAGGGAGTCCGCCGTGCTCGCCTCGTTCACGGCCGCGCACATGCCAGGCCTCGCACTCACGACGGCCGAGATCACCAGCGACGGATGGCTCGAACGCCTGCCGGAGCTTCTCGCCCTCCCCGGGGCCCGAGGCAGCAGGCGGAACGGCGCCGTTGCCGCGGCCGCGGCCATCCATCAGGCCCTCACCAACCGATGAGGCGCGGTCTGGCACTCGCACTCGTGTATCCTTCACCCCCATGAGATCTGGGGCGCTCGGTGCAATGGTGCTGTTCGTGCTCACGTCAGCGGGGATCGCCTGCTCCCCGGCCAAGGAACCGCCGGCGCAGGAGAGCGCGGCCGTCAGCGAGGGCCGGAGGATCTACCGCGCCGACGCCTGCCCGACCTGCCACGCGCAGGACCGGACGGGAACGATCAACGGCCCCTCGCTCGAGGGGCTGCGCGCGCGGTGGAGGGAGGACGACCTCATCGGCTTCCTGCGCGACCCTTCCGCCGCCAGGTGTGCGGACCCGCGGCTCAGGCAACTCGCCGCGCGCTACAAGACCTCCATGCCCAGCCCGGCACGGATCGACGAGGCGAGGATGAAGTCGCTCGCCGCCTACCTGCTTCAAGACTGACAACCCGCACCGCGAGAAAAAACAACCCGTCAGACGTTTTGTTCGCCCGGGCACCCCTACGAGCACGGCCACGAAGCAAGAACAGCAACGACGGCTCGGCGTGATACGATGTAATTCAAGGGCATTACGGACCAGGGGCAACTGGCGCATCGGGAGTCCAGATCCGCGTGAGGCCTGAAGGGGTGCGGACGGCAAACGTGAAGCCCACCGAGGATCCGTCGGTACGGACTCTCACAGAACGCGCAGCCCGAATCGCGGGTCTGCGCAGCTTCGACACACCCACGCTCGAGGACATCGAGCATCGCCGCTTCCAGCTCTGGGTCCTCACCCTCTCGCTGCTGGTGGCGGGGGCCGTGGCGCTCGCCACCTTTACGTTCTGGCACGACCTGCGACCGCCCAAGTGGCTGCACCCGCAGGTGCTCCAGTGGGGCGTCGTCGGGATCGTCCTGCTGTTCTGCGCGTACGCCATCGAGAAGGAGCTCCAGCTCCGCAAGCTGTCTCAGCTCCTGGTCGAGGAGCGCGTCCTCACGACCGCCCTCACCAACCGGCTCCGCGAGGTGAGCACGCTGCTCGAGGCGGGCAAGGCGATGAACCTTGTCCTGGATCTCCAGGAGGTGCTGCAGACGATCCTGGACTGCGCTCACGAGCTGCTCGGAAGCCGTGACGGCTCGATCATGCTCGTGCACGGCGAGGACGAACTGCGCACCGTGTGCGCGTCGGGAGAGAGCGCCGCACGCGGTGCGCGCCTCAGGTTCGGAGAGGGCATTGCGGGTCGGGTGGCCAGCACGCGCGAGCCGCTGCTGGTGAGCGGGATCATCGCCGCCGAGCGAGCGACGGTGGAACCCAGGGGGCACCGCCCTTCGATGAGCTCGCTCTCCGTGCCCCTCATCCACCGCGATGTGCTCCTCGGGGTCCTCAACATCAACGCAACCGAATCCCACCCGTACACCGAGCACCACCTCCGCGCCCTCTCTCTCTTCGGGGAGCAGGCCGCCGCTGCGATCGCCAACGCTCGGCTCTACGAGGAGCAGCGGCTGCTCGCCTCCCAGAACGTGTACCAGGCCCTGCACGATCTGCTGACCAACCTGCCCAACCGCGCGCTCTTCCTCGATCGGGTCACGCACGCGCTCTCCCGCCGGAGGCGCAAGGATCAGCTCCTCGCGCTGCTGTTCCTGGACCTCGACGACTTCAAGCTCATCAACGACAGCCTCGGTCACTCGGCAGGGGACGAGGTCCTGATCTCCTTCGCCGAGCGCCTGCGCGGCTGCATGCGGTCCGGGGATGCGCTTGCACGTTTTGGCGGCGACGAGTTCGCCGTTCTCATCGAGGAAATCTCCTCACCGGCGCACGCCGTCGCGGCGGCCGAGCGCATCCTCGCCCTCTTCGCGGAGCCCTTCACGGTGGGGGGCAGGAGCATCTGGATGCGGGCGAGCATCGGTATTTCGGTCGAGAGCCTCGCCGCTTCCAGCGCCGAAGCCCTGCTTCGCAACGCGGACACCGCCAAGAACGTCGCGAAGGGCCAGGGCAAGGGACGCGTTGTCGTCTTCGAGGAGACCATGCACGTCGACGCGCTCAGGCGCCTCGACCTCGAGGCGGAGCTCCAGAAGGCACTCGAGCAGCAGCAGCTCGCGGTGCACTTCCAGCCGATCTTCGCCCTCATGGGCAACCAGGTCGTGGGCATCGAGGCCCTGGTCCGGTGGCACCACGTGGAGCGGGGCCTCCTGCCGGCAGCCGCATTCCTTCCCCTCGCCGAGCAGGCGGGGTTGATGGTCGAGATCGATCGCTGGGTTCTCCGCGAGGCGTGCGAGACCGTGAAGAGCCTACGCACCGACGTCCCTCTCAAGACTCCCTTCTTGCTGTCTGTGAACATCTCGCCCACCCACCTGCAGGACGCCGGACTGGTGGACCAGGTCGTGGAGGTCTTGACCGCAACGGGGCTCGAGGCGGAGACGCTGGTGCTCGAGATCACCGAGAGCGCCATCCTCATCGACACCGAGAGGACCTCGACTCACCTCACCAGCCTCAAGAGCCTCGGCGTCAGGCTCGCCCTCGATGACTTCGGCACCGGCTACTCCTCGCTCACCCACCTCCGGCGCTTCCCGATCGACATGGTGAAGATCGACCGCGTCTTCATCGACGGCATCACGACCGACAGGGGCGCCAATGCGCTCGTGCAGGCGATCGTGAGGCTCGGGCGCGGCCTCAACATCGACGTGGTTGCCGAGGGGATCGAGCAGCAGGCTCAGGCCGACGCGCTCCAGCAGCTGCGCTGCCCGTTCGGGCAGGGGTGGCACTTCTGCGAGGCTCTCCCGCGCAACGCCCTCGTCTCTTTCCTCCGCCGTTCGATGTGAGCCGCCTCGCGCGTCGAGCTCGGGCGACACGCATGTCTTCGCTCCGGCGCTCGGCGCCGCCATAGCTGTCGGCCCGAGGTCAGCTCTTCTCTGGGGATCCAAGCTGGGAGGAGAGGCGCTCCTCCAACTCCTCCAGCGTGCGCGGCCAGTCACCCTTGAGGAGGCGCGAGAGGGCGCGGTCTGCGAGCAGCTTGCCGCCGGTCTGGCAGCGCGCGCAGTAGTTGGCCTCGTTGGCCGCGTACACGATGCGCTGGACGGGCGAGCCGCAGGCCGGGCACGGCTTCCCGTAACGACCGTGAACCGCCATGCCATCGCGGAACGCCGTGACCTTCTCGGGAAAGCCGTCGCCCGTCTCCCCCCGCAGCCGCTCCACCCACTCGGAGAGCGTCGCCCGGGCCGCATCGAAGAGTGCCTCCACCTCGCGCTCGGTGAGCTTCCCGGTGAGCGCGGCGGGGGACAACCGCGCCCGGTGCAGTATCTCGTCGGAGTACGCGTTGCCGATCCCGGACAACAGGGTCGGATCGGTCAGGGCACGCTTGAGCGTGTGGTTCTCCCGCCGGAGTGCCGCGCGGAAGCTCTCGAGGCTCACCTCCAGCACTTCCACCCCGCCGCGGTCGAACTCTGCCAGAGCCGCCTCGCCGCGCACCACGTGCAGCGACGCCCGTCTTTTCGAGCCGGCCTCGGTGAGCAGCAGAGTCCCGGAGGAGAAGTCGAAGGCAGCCAGGCCGACCTTCTTCGGCAATGCCGCCTGTGCCGTGCGCCAGTGCAGGCGGCCGGCGATCATCAGGTGAATGATCAGGTGAAGGTCGCCCTCGACGGAGATCACGATCCGCTTGCCGAGCCGCCGGACCCGGGCAACGTGCTTCCCCTCCGCCTCCGACAGCCCAGGCGTGACGGTGCGGAGCAAGAAAGGGCTGGCGAGCCGCACGCGCTCCAACGTCTGGCCGCCGGTGAGGGCAGTCAGACGCTCAACGTACAGGGCAACGTCGGGAAGCTCGGGCATGCCTCGGCGATCATAGCTCCGGCCGGACAGGCGGGGCACGGTAAAATATGAGGGAGACACAGCGGCGACGCGCGCGCGTGGAGCCTGCCACGCATCACGGAAGGGACCGTGCGTGCGGCCGCCTTGGGGGGTTTGCGACGTGGGCAAGAGCGTTAACGTGATCGAGGCGATCAAGGTAGGAAACGCCGGCAAGCTCGAGGCGCTCCTCGCTCAAGATGGTTCACTCGCCGCCTCTCGCGACGAGTCGGGCGTCTCGGCCATCCTTCACGCCAGGTACCGCTCGCGCATGGACATGGTGGCTCTCCTGCTCGCGTGCCGGCCGAAACTCGACGTTTTCGAGGCCGCGGCGCTCGGGGAGAAACAGATCGTTGCCATGCACCTGCAAGGGGAGCGTACGGCAGCGAGCGCTTTTTCCGGCGACGGCTTCACCGCACTCCACCTGGCCGCGTTCTTCGCCCAGCCCGATGTGGTGGCCCTCCTGCTCCGGGCCGGCGCCGACCCCAACGCCGTGGCCCGGAACGCATCGAGGGTCAGCCCGTTGCACAGCGCCGTCGCGGGTCGCAACCTCGACACGGTTCGCCTGCTTCTGATGCACGGGGCAGACCCCAACGCCCGACAGCAGGGAGGATGGACGGCGCTCCACGCCGCAGCGCTTCACGGGGACATGGCGGTCGTGCGCCTCCTCCTCACCCGCGGCGCCTCTCCCCAGGCCGCCAACGATGACGGAACGACGGCCCTGCAAATCGCGTCCGACAAGGGCCACGCCGCGATCGTAGAACTGATGCAGGCCGGCCCTTCGCCTCCGCCCGAGGAGTGAGGCCCCGACCAAGGGCGACCGTTCCCATTAGGAGTTGCTAGACTTCGGCAAACCCGGGCGCGAATGAGCCTACCCGGGCCGAAAGGGGAACCGACCATGCGAGCTCGCGTTGTGCCATTCCTGATTCTGCTCCTGGCTGCGCACCAGGGTCTCGGGGCTGCCCCGAAAACAGCCAAGGTCGACGAAGAGAAGAAGGCGGACGTCATGTCGGCCGACACCTTCGCAGGGCTGAAGTTCCGCAGCATCGGTCCGGCCTGGACCTCCGGCCGGATCGGTGACTTCGCGCTCGACCCGGCCAATCCCGCGCGGTACTTCGTCGCGGTGGCGTCGGGCGGCGTATGGAAGACCGAGGATGCCGGCACGACCTGGACCGCGATCTTCGACGGTGAGGGTTCCTACTCCATCGGTTGTTTGATGCTCGACCCGACCAACCCCAACACGGTTTGGGTGGGGACCGGAGAGAACAACAGTCAGCGCTCGGTCGCCTGGGGCGATGGCGTCTACCGCTCCGACGATGGCGGCAAACACTGGAAGAACCTCGGGCTGAAACACTCCGAGCACATCGGCAGGATCGCGATCGACCCGCGCGACTCCCGTGTGGTCTACGTGGCCGCGCAGGGCCCGCTGTGGGCCCCTGGCGGTGACCGCGGCTTGTACAAGAGCACCGACGGCGGCAACACGTGGAACGCGGTGCTCACGATCTCGGAGAACACCGGTGTCTCCGAGGTGGTAATGGACCCGCGCAACCCCGATCTGCTCTACGCCACCGCCTACCAGCGGCGCCGGCACGTGTGGACGATGATCAACGGCGGTCCCGAATCCGCGATCTACAAGTCCACGGACGCCGGGAAGAGCTGGAGGAAGCTCGAGAACGGGCTGCCGAAGGGTGTCGACCTGGGACGCATCGGTCTTACCGTCTCGCCGGCCAACCCCGACGTCGTCTACGCGATTGTCGAGGCTGCCGACGGGAAAGGTGGCGTCTTCCGCTCCGCTGACCGCGGCGAGAGCTGGGACAAGCGCGGTGACTACATGTCCACCTCCGGCCAGTACTACAACGAGCTCTTCTGCGACCCAAAGAACGTCGACCGCGTCTACTCGATGGACACCTGGCTGCACGTCACCGAGGACGGTGGGAAAACCTTCACCAGGGTCGGCGAGAAGACCAAGCATGTGGACAACCACGCGATGTGGATCGACCCCGCCAACACCGACCACCTGCTCCTGGGTTGCGACGGCGGCATCTACGAGACGTTCTCCCGCGGGAAGACCTGGGACTTCAAGGCGAACCTTCCGGTGACACAGTTCTATCGGGTCGCCGTCGACGGCAGCAAGCCGTTCTACTACGTCTACGGCGGGACCCAGGACAACTTCTCCATGGGCGGGCCCTCGCGCACGACCACGGTCAGCGGCATTGTCAACAGCGACTGGTTCGTGACCACCGGAGGCGACGGCTTCTTCGCCGCCATCGATCCGACCGACCCCAACATCGTCTACTCCGAATCCCAGTACGGCGTTCTGGTCCGCTACGACCGGAGGAGCGGCGAGGAGATCCTCATCAGACCGTTCGAGGGCAAGGGCGAGCCGCCGCTGCGGTGGAACTGGGACACGCCGCTGATCATCAGCCCGCACTCGCACACGCGCCTTTACTTCGCCGCCAACAAGCTGTTCCGCAGCGACGATCGCGGCAACACCTGGAAGGTCATATCCGGTGAGCTCTCGCGCGGCATCGACCGCAACACGCTTCCCGTCATGGGCAAGGTGTGGCCGGCAGATGCCGTGGCCAAGAACGCCTCCACGTCGTTCTACGGCAACGCCACCGCGCTCTCGGAGTCGCCCGTTGTGGAAGGGCTGCTCTACGTGGGCACCGACGACGGCCTGGTGCACGTGAGCGGGGACAGCGGCGCCACCTGGCGGAAGATCGAGTCGTTCCCGGGGGTCCCGGCCATGACCCTGGTGAGCCGTGTCGAGGCTTCCCGCCACGGCGCAGACGCAGTCTACGCGGCGTTCGACAACCACAAGAAGGGGGACTTCAAGCCGTACCTCCTCCGGAGCAACGACCGCGGGCGCACGTGGACCTCGATCGCAGGCGACCTGCCGGACGGCGAGGTCGTGTACGCGGTGACCGAGGACACCAAGGAGCCCGGCCTGCTCTTCGCCGGCTGTGAGTTCGGGGCGTACTTCTCGCTCGACGGGGGCGGTCACTGGATCAAGCTCAAGGGCGGGATGCCGACAATCTCCGTCCGCGACCTCGCCATCCAGGCGCGTGAGAACGACCTGGTCTTGGCTACCTTCGGGCGCGGCTTCTACATCCTCGACGACCTCACCCCGCTGCGCGGCCTGGCGCGGGCTACCCTCGAGAAGCCAGCCGCTCTGTTCCCGGTGAAAGACGCGCTGGCGTACGTCGAGTCCTCGCCGCTCGGCGGCAAAGGCAAGGCGTTCCTGGGCGACTCGTTCTTCACCGCCGACAATCCCCCCTTCGGCGCAGTCGTGACCTACTACCTGAAGGACGAGCTCAAGACCAAGAAGGAGCTTCGACACGACGCGGAGAAGGAGGCCGAGAAGAAGGGGATCGCGCCGGCATACCCGACCGCCGAGCAGCTCCGCGAGGAGGCACGCGAGGAGAAGCCGTCGGTCGTCATCACCGTCACCGACGAGCAGGGCAACGTCGTACGGCGGATCAGCGCCGGGCCCGAGAAGGGCATCCACCGCGTCTCCTGGGACCTGCGCTTCCCCGCGCCCGACCCCGCGAAGCTACCCTCAGAAGTTACCGAGAAGGACCCGTGGGACGCTCCGGAGCAGGGACCGATGGTGGCGCCAGGCGTCTACAGGGTCTCGCTGGCCAAGCGGGTCGGGGGCGTCGTCACCGACCTTGCCGGGCCGCAGCAGTTCCAGGTGGTCCCGCTCGGCCTCGCCACGCTGGGGGCACAGGACAGGGTCGCCGTGCTTGCATTTGAGCAGAAGGCTGCACGGCTCCAGCGGGCGGTCCTCGGAGCGATCGAGGCCTCGAAGGACGCACGCGGTCGCCTCGCCAGGATCAAGGTCGCCCTCGCGGACACCCCGGCTGCCAGGCCCGAGCTCACGGAACAGGCGAGCGCAAACGACCGGCGGCTCCAGGACATCCAGGTGGCGCTCTCCGGTGACCGGGTGCTCGAGAAGCACAACGAGCCCACGCCCCCGTCGATCGAGGATCGGGTTCAGCTCATCGTGTACAGCCTCTGGGCAACAACACAGGCGCCCACCCAGACCATGATCGACTCCTACGACATCGCAGGCGATGAGTTCGGCGAGTTGCTCCCGAAACTGCGCACGCTTCTCGACGTCGATCTCAAGAATCTGCAGGACGCGATGGAGAAAGCAGGGGCGCCCTGGACGCCGGGCCGGGTCCCGACGTGGACGAAGGAGTAGCCAACTAGCCCGGCAGGCCTGGAGCGCTCGCGATCTCTCTGCCCAGGGCGTGGGGGCTTCCTTTGCACGGCGGGGCAGCGGTCTGCCCTGACTCTGTCACTGCGTCGGGTTAGGTGGCCCGCGGGGGGAGACTACACCCCCACGGAGTGGATTAAGGCTCAGCCCTCCCAGCGACGGAAGAACAGCGCCTGGCGCTTGACCGGCTCGGTCCGCGTCGTGAGCTCGGCCATCTGATTTGCGCTCATCGGCGTGAAGGCGCGCGCCAACCGCACGTTCTCCTCGACCTGCGCCACCGTGTCGCAGCCCACGATGACCGTGCTTACCGGCAGCGACAGCACGTACCGCAGCGCCTCCTGCATGGTGATGGTCCCTGACCGGGTCGCCACCTGCCCGGGGCGTTGCTGATCCGGGGGCGGCGGGGTCCAACTGGAGAGGATCCGGCCGCGGGCCGGGATCTTCATCCCGATGATGCCCATCTCCTTCTCCACGGCGAGCGGGAGCAGTTCCGCCGCGAAGCTCAGGTGGTGGGGATCCGCCGCGTTCACGGCCATGAGCACCGTGTCGAACGAGAAGCGTCGGATCGCTTCGCCAAGCACGGCGGGGTCGGCGTGGCCGGTGACGCCGAGGAAGCGCACCAACCCCTGTTCGCGAGCTTTGAGGAGACCCTGCACCGCCCCATCGGGGGCGAAGATCTGCTCGACCTCCTCCATCTTCGCGAGGTTGTGGATCTGCCACAGGTCGATGTGATCGGTCTGCAGCAGCTGAAGCGATTTCTCGAGCAGCTTCAGCGAGCCGTCGCGCGTCCTGTCGTGGGTCTTCGTGGCGAGGAACGCCTCCCTGCGACGGCGCTTCATCACCTGCCCGATGTAGCGCTCGCTCCACCGCTCCGCACCGCCGTACCTGGCCGAGGTGTCGATGTAGTTGACGCCAATGTCGAGGGCCTTCTCCACGATCGGGACGGCCACGGCCTCGTTGTCGGGCTGCTCGACCGCGGCCTGCCCACCCAGACTGAATATGCCGACGCGGTAGCCGGTGCGCCCGAGGTTTCGGGTCGGCATCGCGCCCGGAGTGACGGGGTTGATCGGGAGAGGGGGCAGCGACGCCGACGCGTCGGGAACGACGCCCCGCGCCATGTAGCCCACGGTCGCTGCGGCGCCCAGCTTGAGAAGGTCCCTGCGCTCGATGGTTGGCTTCTCCTCGTCGTGCTCGCTCATGACACCCTCCCCTCCGTAGCCGTCGAAAGGTTAGGCGCCCCGCCCGCGACCGTCAATTCACGAGCATCTTGCGACGTTTCAGGCCGCGTTCGAAGAGCGCCTGAAACAGCCTCTTGACCAGGGTTCACGTATTCGAGAGCGGGATCAGATGGCTGCCGGTGTTCAGCAGCAGGACGCGGGCGTCGTCGGCGATTTGGCCAGTCTCACGCAGTGCAACCAGACCCGCGAGCGTGGCGGCGCTCTCGTATCCGGCGGGAACACCCAGTCGGCCGTAACGCGCAAAGGCGGCCACGATCGCGTCCTCGGTCACGGCAACCGCGGTGCCCCCCGACTCCCGCAACGCCCGTAGGATCCCGTGTCCCATGATCGCCCCCGGCACGTCGAGACCGTCCGCGACGGTCCCGCGCGACGTCACCGGGAGCACCTCATCGAGCCCCTTGCGGAACGCCTCGACGACCGGCGCGCAGTTGGCGGACTGCACCGCGACCATGCGGGAGAGGCGCGCATGAGCGGGATCGAGGAGGCCAAACGACGCGAGCTCGGTGAAGGCCTTCCAGATACCCACCAGGCCCGTACCACCACCGGTCGGGTAGACGATGACATCCGGAAGCGGCCGGCCGGAGAACTGCTCGACGATCTCCAAGCCCATCGTCTTCTTCCCTTCGAGGCGCCCGGGCTCGAAGAACGTCGAGATGTCCACGTACTCCCCGCTTGAGAGCTCTTGCGCGAGCTCCTCCCGCATCGCGCGGCCTGCCGCGGCAATGTTGGGGCCGGCAAAACGCACCTCGCCTCCGAAGAACTCGCACGCCCTGTGGTAGATGCACCCACGGAACCCCTCCGGCATCCAGACCAGGCAGCCGGGCATGCCCAGACGCGCGGAGAAGAGGCAGGCCGCGACGCCCGCGTTCCCCTGAGTGGGCAGGCAAAAGCGCTTCGCGCCGCTCGCGAGGCCGAGCGCGACGCCCACCGCCAGCCCGCGGTCCTTGAAGCTCCCCGAGGGGTTCGTGCCCTCGTTCTTGAGGAAGACCTCGACGCCCAGCTCCCGACTCAACCGCTCGTACCTCACGGTGGCCGTGCCGCCGACGTCCGCGGCATAGTCGCTCGGGACGCCGATCACGGGAAGCAGCGGAGCGTGCCGCCAGATCCCGGGGATCTCCCGTCCAGCAAGCGCGGCGCCGTGGAGCGCGGCGCGCACCTTCTCAGGATCGTACTCGACGAGGATGGGCTTGCCGGGGCTCGGGCAACAGCGGCACAGGCCCACAGGGAACGAGAACGGCCGCCCGGGGATCTCCTCCCCCGAGGATGAACACCTCAGACGGCTCACGTTCGGGTTGATCTCGATCGCCATGCGATCTCTCCGTGCGGGATGATGATACCGGGCCCTGGAGCACGCGCAGGCCACCGGTTCGGCGGGTATCGCCAATCCACTGGTCACGAACCAAACGCCGCACCCCCGGCACGCAGCTTGGTACCATGGAGCGGGCCGCGCAGCAGCGAGGGAAAGGGCGTGAGACACGTGGGTTGCAGGCTCCGACGAACGACGGCGTTGCTCGTCACGGGGCTAGTCCTCGTCGTTGCCGGTCGCGGTCGCGCCGAGGTGCCGGCGCCCGAGGCGAGCCCGGTCACGCCCCCCGCGGCGCAGCGGCTCGGCCAGGTCGGGTGGACGGAACTCGACTACTCCGCGCGCAAGTTCTTCCTGGCTGCGCACACAAAGCTGCGCGCCGAGCGCGCTGGGGCCGGGGAGCTGGCCGACATTTTGCGGACACCGCCCGGCGGCAGGCCGGTACCGCTTCCGGAGAGCGGCGCCGTTGCGGTCTCCGTGAGAACCGACTTGCCGTTCGGCCGAGACGAAACGGTCAAGGTGTTCATCGACCCAAGCACGGGTGCAGCGCTGGGCAGCGAGAAGACGATGCTGGGCCGAAATCCCTATCACAAGCTCATCCGCTACACCGACTGTGGGCTGTTCACGTGGCGCAATTCACCGGCGAATAGCAGCGAGGCCGCCCAGCCGGTCAACACGTGGACGCACCTCAAGCAGTACCTCGTGGAGCCAGCGGTGGGGCCGCCGGAGGGAACGCCGGTCTCCGACCCCTATGCGCTGATCTACCTCGCCACGGCCGCCCGTCTGGACCGCAAGGACAGCCAGCTCAAGCTGGTCATGCTGGCCGATGACCGGTTCGTCGAGGTGACGTTCATCTCCGGCAACCTCACCTTCAGCCGAGTGAGGTTCCAGGAGTCCTGGCCAGGTGGAGACCGGGCCCGCACCGGCGACGCTCTGGTGCGGATCGTGCGGGCGACCGCCAGGGCCCTGGGTGCGACCGATTCCAGTGAGGACGTCGACCTCGGCTTCCTCGGGATGCGCGGCGCGCTCACGATCTACCTCGAGGTCGGCACGGCCCTCCCTGTCGCCCTGTCGGGGCGCGTGCAGCACATTGGGGAGGTCACGGTGAGTCTCGACAGGGCGGTGCTCACCGGCGCTCCCGCGCCCGACGCCGGCCCCTGACCCTGTTGCCATCACCTTGATTTGCGGCATCGTCCCGACTAGGGTTCCGCCCCATGAACGCCAGAACCCTTTCAGTGTGCGCGCTGCTCGTTCCCGCGGTACTGGTGGCCGCAGACTCCCCCAAATCCGCCTCGGCTCCACCCCGACCTGTCCCCTACGCGATCGAGCCCATCGACAAGCACCCCGAGTGGGACGCCGAGTACTCGAGGTTGATCCGTGAAGCCACGACGGACCCCCAGTTCGGAACCGACCTGGTGGACCACCTGCCCGCGTCGGCCACGGTCCCGACCCCGAAGAAGTTCCTCGGGTACATCGCGGGCGCGCCCGATCACCTGACCTACGCCGAGGACGTCAACGCGTACATGCGGGCACTCCAGGCGGCGTCGCCGCGCGTCAAGGTGTTCGCGATCGGGAACACCGAGGAAGGGCGCGAGATGATCGCAGTGGCCGTCGCCGATGAGGCGACCATCGCCTCCCTCAACACCTACCGCGAGATCACCGCCAAGCTCGCCGATCCGCGCTCGACTTCCGACGAGCAGGCGCGGAGTCTGATCGCTCAGGGCAAGCCGATCTACTACCTGACCGGTGCCATGCACTCGCCCGAGACCGGCAGCCCCGAGATGCTGATGGAGCTCGCCTACCGGCTCGCGGTGGACGATTCCCCGATGATCGCGGCCATCCGGGCAAACGTCATCACGCTGATCACGCCGGTCCTCGAGGTGGACGGCCGCGATCGCATGGTGGACATCGTGCGCTGGGGCCAGGCCAACCCGTCGGCCGGGTTGCCGCCGCTCGTCTACTGGGGTCATTACGTCGCACATGACGACAACCGGGACGCGATCGGGCTTGGCCTCGCCCTGACCCGGAACGTCCTGCGAACCTCCCTCGCCTGGCATCCACAGGTGATCCACGACCTGCACGAGTCGATCCCGTTCCTCTACATCTCGACCGGCACCGGCCCCTACAACGCGTGGCTCGATCCGCTGGTCATCGACGAGTTCACCCGCATGGCAGACCTCGAGGTTCAGGAACTGACGAGGAAGGGCCTCCCCGGCGTGTGGACCCACGGCTTCTACGACGGTTGGGCGCCCAACTACCTCTTCTGGGTGGGACTGGGGCACAACGCGATCGGGCGCTTCTACGAGACGTTCGGCAACCATGTCCCCTCGACCGAGCAGCGCGTCGTGCGCGGGTGGAGCGACCGCGCCTGGTTCCGGCCCAACCCCCCCCTGCCGACGGTGAGGTGGTCGCTGCGCAACAACGTCAACTACCAGGAGAGCGGCGTCCTGCTCGCCCTCTCGGACGTGGCGTCGCGACGGAGCCACTTCCTGGAGCAGTACTGGACGCTCTGCAAGCGCTCGGTTGCCAAGGCTCGCACCGAGGGTCCCGCCGCGTACGTCTTCGACGCCGGGCAAAAGCGGCAGGGCCAGTTGCGTGACCTCATGATGCTCCTGCGCACGCACGGCATCGAGGTCGAGATCGCCGACAAGGCCTTTTCCGTCAAGCAGGAATGGCCTCCCAGGGTCGGGGCGGAGGGAAGGCCAAGCAACGAGGAAAAGGGCAAGGAAAAGGCGACGCCGAAGGATGAAATCCTCGGCTTTGCTTCCGGCAGCTTCGTCGTCCGCATGGACCAGCCGCTGTCCAGGCTCGCCGACGCGTTGCTCGACACCCAGTACGTGCGCGGCGATGAGCGCGTCTACGACG
>Ga0335070_10001389_pt1 | contig 27896 bp, 22 predicted proteins | sample Lox_Sample_13_FD_206722 | JGI IMG/M metagenome (GOLD analysis project Ga0335070, IMG submission 206722) | Soil microbial communities from Loxahatchee National Wildlife Refuge, Florida, United States - Lox_Sample_1.3 | ecosystem: Environmental > Terrestrial > Soil > Wetlands | place: USA...
CGAACGAGGACGAGCATCGGCTGCTCGCTCTTCCAGAGCTCCCAGAACCGCTCCTTCGACCACAGGAGCGCGTCGCGGTGGTCCGGGTCCGTCTCGAAATCCGGCTCGAGCTCGCCGCGGTAGGCGGCGACCGGGATCGTCCGCCCGAGCGCCCAGGAGAGGCCGTTCAGGTAGTCCTTGTAGCCGACCAGGGGAACCTGCCCGGCGCCCGCCGCGCGCGCGGCCGCCGCGATCTCCTGCGCCAGGCGCGCCGGCGGGGTCCGCGGCCAGGCGATGACGACGGCGCCGAGAAACGCGGCCCATCCGACCGCGAGCGCCGCGGTCGCGAAGGAAGGGACGCCGCCGGCGAAGAGGACGGCCGCCCACGCCGCGACGACCAGGATCGCCAGCGCCGGAGCGATGAGCCCCTGGAGGCGCGACTCCATCAGGAACCCGCGCGTGACCGGATGGAGCACGAGCGCGGCGCCGAAGGCCGTCGCCAGCAGCGCGTGGGCGATCCACGGCCGCCTCCCGAGCGCGCCGCCGGCCGCGCCGCCCGCGAGGATCGCCGCGGCGGGGAGCGCGGGGAAGACGTACGGCGGCAGTTTGCTCTGCGAAACGGAGAAGAAAACGAAGACGACGGCGAACCAGACGAAAAAGAAGAATCCGTCGCTCGCGCGGCGCCACGCCCTGGCGAGGGCCGCGAGGAAGAACGCGAGCCCCGGCAGGAACCCCAGCGCGAGAACCGGGACGAAGTAGTAGACGGGCCCGGCGCGCCTGGCCGCGCCCGTCGCGAAGCGCTGGAAGTGCTCGTGCACGAAGAAGAACTCGAGGAATCCCGGGTGCCGGCGCTCGACCAGGACGAACCACGGCGCGGCGAGCGCGGCGAAGACGAGCGGCGCCGGCGAGATGACGAGCGCGGCGAGGCCCCGCCAGCGCCCCGTCGAGGCCGCCCAGAGGAGCAGGACGAGGCCCGGGAGCGCGATCGCGATGAGTCCCTTCGTCAGAAACGCCGCGGCCGCCGCCGCGCCCGCCGCGGCCGCGAAGCCGTTCCAGGGCCGGCCCGCCTCGCGGCGAAGGATCGCCGCGCGCGCCGCGAGCAGCGTCGCCGCCAGGAAGAACGTCAGCAGGCCGTCCGTCAGGTTCGTTCGCGCCATGAGGAACCCGATCGGGCTCGCGAGCAGCAGGATGCCCGCCGCGAGCCCTTCCCGCCGGCGGCCGCCCGCGCCGGCCGCCCACACGACGAGGAGGGCCGTCCCGAGGCCGGCCAAGCGGGTGGGCAGGCGCGCCGCCCACGGGGTCTGCCCGAAGAGCCGGAAGGACGCGGCGTTGGCCCAGTAGAGGAGGGGCGGCTTTTCGAAGTACGGCAGCCCGTTCAGGCGCGGCACGACGAAGTCGCGGGCGGCGAGCATCTCGCGGGGAATCTCGGCGTAGCGCGTCTCGTCGGGCTCGGCGAGGCCCGACCCGGCCGGCTCGAAGACCGCCACGAGGCAAAGCAGGAGGAACGCCGCGAGCAGGGTTTTCTCGCCTCCCGACCGGTCCGTCGCCGCCTCCATCGCTTGATCGGAGCATACCGCCCCCCGGTGCTAAGATGCCCGCCGCCTTGACCGCCGACGCGCGTTCCCGCTGGGCCCTGGTGCTGGGCGCCTCCTCCGGTTTCGGAGAGGCCTGCTCGCTCGAGCTCGCCCGTTCGGGCTGGAACGTCTTCGGCGTTCACCTGGACCGGAAATCCACGCAGCCGAACGTGGACCGGATCACGGCCGAGATCCGCGCGACGGGGCGCCGGGCCGAGTTCTTCAACGTCAACGCGGCCGACGACGCCAGGCGCGGCGAGGTCGTCGAGGCGATCCGGCAGACCTGCGGCAACGACGCGCCCGAGTCGCGGGTCTCGGTGCTCCTCCATTCGCTCGCCTTCGGGACGCTGAAGCCGTTCTTTGCCGAGCCGCGCGAAAACGCGATCTCGAAGCCGCAGATCGAGATGACCCTCGACGTCATGGCCAACTCGCTGGTCTACTGGACACAGGACCTCTTTTTCGCGGGCCTGCTGTCGCCCGGCGCGCGCATCTTCGCGATGACGTCGGCCGGCGATCACATCGTGTGGCCGGCGTATGGCGCCGTGTCGGCGGCGAAGTCCGCGCTCGAGTCGTACGTGCGCCAGCTCGCGGTCGAGCTCGCGCCGCACCGGGTCGCGGTCAACGCCCTGCGGGCCGGCGTCACCGATACCCCGGCGCTGCGCAAGATTCCGGGCAACGAGGCGATGATCGAGCGCGTGTCGGCGATGCACCCGGCCGGGCGCCTGACGGTGCCCGCCGACGTGGCCAGGGCGCTCGTGGCCCTCTGCGGCGAGGGCGGCGCGTGGGTCAGCGGCAACGTGATCGGCGTGGACGGGGCCGAGGACGTGGCGGGAGGCCGGTGATCCCCGAGCCCCGGATGCCGAGCCCCGGGAACCCCGCTTGAGCCCGGCGTCCGGCGACGCGTTCGAGCTCCTCGCCGAAAAGGCCGGCTTTCGCGAATTCCGGCTCAAGGCGAACGGCCTGCGCGTCCTGCTCCTGCAGAACCGGGTCGCGCCGGTCGCGACCTTCGCGGTCGTCTACCACGTCGGCAGCCGCAACGAAGCGGTCGGCTACACGGGCGCGACCCACCTGCTCGAGCACCTGATGTTCAAGGGAACGCCCGAGTTCGACCGTTCGAAGGGAACCGCGGTCGCGGCCGTGCTCGAAGCGCTGGGCGCCCGCTTCAACGCGACGACCTGGTTCGACCGCACCAACTACTACGAGACGATTCCCTCCGACGCGCTCGAGACGGCGCTCGCGATCGAGGCGTCGCGGATGCGCCGCGCGCACCTGCGGGACGAAGACCGCGTGCCCGAAATGACGGTGGTTCGCAACGAGTTCGAGCGCGGCGAGAACTCGCCCTTCCAGGTGCTCTACAAGGAGACCTTCGCGACGGCGTTTCGCGAGCACCCGTACCACCATCCGACGATCGGGTGGCGCGCCGACATCGAGGGCGTCTCCACGGCGCGGCTGCGCGAGTTCTACGACACCTTCTACCATCCGAACAACGCCACGGCGATGCTGATCGGCGATTTCGACGAAGCGGAAGCGCTCGCGTCGATCGCACGCCGCTTCGGCCCGATCCCGGCGTCCCCGCGGCCGATTCCCGAGGTCTACACGACCGAGCCGCCGCAGGAAGGGGAGCGCCGCTTCGTCGTCCGGCGGGCCGGCGAGGTCGCGTGGTGCGGTCTCTCGTGGCGGACGGTCGCCGCGCGCCACGCCGACACGCCGGCGCTCGCGGTCCTCGGCAACATCCTCGGCGGCGGCATCACGTCGCGCCTCCACCAGGCGCTCGTCGAGAAGAGCCTGGCGCTCTCGATGACCGTCGTGCCGTGGCAGCTGCGCGATCCGGCCCTCTTCTCCGTCTTCGCGCCGGTGCGTCCGGGCGTGGAACCCGCGCAGGTCGAGGCGACGATCCGGCAGGAGATCGCTCGGGTCGCCGCCGACTCGGTCACCGAGGCGGAGTGCGAGAAAGCGCGGACGCAGATCGAGGCCGAAGTCATTTTCGACCGCGACTCGAGCGACCAGATCGCGGCGTCGCTCTCGGAGGCGATCGCCGTGGCCGACTGGCAGTGGTATGCCGACTACCCCGCGGCGATCCGCCGCGTCACGCCCGCCGACGTGCAGCGCGTCGTCCTCGCCTACCTCCACGACGACGGTCTGACCGTCGGCACGTACGTGCCCAAGCCTTCGGCCGGCAACGGCGCCGAAGCGTCGGCGGAGGAGGCGTGACGGCGCCCGCGGCCGCTCCGGCGCGCCGGCTCTTCGCCGAGTCGGTGCGGCACCGCACGCTCGGCAACGGAGCGCGTCTCTTCGTCCTCGAGAACCGGTTCAACCCGACGCTGGCGCTGTCCGGATCGTTCCAGGCGGGTCGGCTCTACGCGCCGGCGGACCGGCGCCTCGTCGCCTCCGTCACGGCGGGAGAGCTGATGAAGGGAACGGGCAGGCGCACGAAGCTCCAGCTCGCCGAGGACCTCGAGAGCCGCGCCGCGAGCCTGTCCTTTGCCTCCGACCTGGGCGACCCCGTCGGGGTGGACGTCGTGGGCTCGGCCCTGTCCCGCGACGTCGACCTTCTCCTCGACGCGCTCGTCGAAGTCCTGCGTTCCCCGGTCTTCCCGGCCGAGGAGCTCGACAAGGAGAAGAAGCGGCTGGTGGGCGCGATCCGGCAACAGCAGGAACAGACCTCCCTGCGGGCCTACGAGTCTGCCATGCGCCGGATCTACCCGGCGTCGCACCCGCTGCACCGGCCGACGGGCGCCGAGCGCATCGGGAAGGTCGAGGCGCTCGACCGCGGCATGCTGGAGGCCTTCTACGCCGCGCGGTACGGGGCGGCGTCGCTCGCGCTCGTCGTGGTCGGCGACGTCGAGGCGGACCGCGTCCTCGACCGGCTCGAGGCGGGCCTCGGCTCGTGGAAGCCGGGGCCGGCGCCGGCGATCCCGCAGCCGGGCGTGCCTCCGGCGGTGCCGGGCGCCGAAACGGTCCGGCTCGCCGACAAGGCCAACGCCGACGTCGTGCTCGCGATGCCGTCGGACCTCGTGCGCACCGACGCCGACTTCCTGCCGTGCTCGCTCGCCAACTCCGCTCTCGGCCAGTCCTCGCTGACGTCGCGCCTCGGCGTGCGTGTCCGCGACACCGAGGGCCTGACCTACGGCATCCACTCGAGCTTCTCGGCCACGCACGTGCCGGGACCCTTCGTCGTGAGCCTGACCGTCAAACCCGAGAGCCGCGACGCCGCGCTCGACGCGACGCTCGACGAGATCGGGAAGTACGTCCGGGGCGGCATGACCGACAAGGAGCTCGCCGAGGAGAAGAGCTCGCGAATCGGCCGGTTCAAGGTGGACCTCGGCTCCAATTCCGGCATCGCCCAGGCGCTCGACGCGGCCATCTATTACGGGTTCGGCGTGGCCTATCTCGACGAGTTCCCGGGGAAAGTCGCGGCCGTGACCAAGGCCGAGGCCGACGCCGCCTTCGCCCGCCGCGTCCGGCCGGAGGCGTTCACCGTCGTCAGCGCGGGGACGTTTTGAGCCGGTGAACCGTGAACCGTAAACCGATGTCATTTTGCTGCGGTTCCCGGTTTACGGTTCCCGGTTTACGATCCGCGGTGAACGTGAAAGAATCCCCCGCCAGATGAGACGCCCCCAGCACCGACGCCCGATGCGCCGCCGTCCGGGAGAGGCTCCCGCCACGCACCGCGTGTGGCTGTCTCAGGATCAGCCCCTGCGCGAGACCGCTCCCGACGGGAAGACCTACTTCCGGATCCGCCTGGAAGGGGAGCCGTCGCCCGAGTGGATGCGCGCGTACCGCGCGGGGCTGCTCGGACTCGTGCCCGAGGACCGGGACGCGGTCCTCCGTTTCGAGTTCCAGGGCGACACGGTGCGCATCGCCGGGACCGACGCCGAGGTGGGCAAGCTCCGCCGCGTGCTCGAGCGCCGCGTCGAGGCCGTCAACGGGATCCTGTCGGGCGGCCGGTCGATCACCTGACGCTCTGAGTTGAGCGGGCTGCAGCGCAGCCCGACCGACGAGGGTGGGAGCGCCGGCCCCGCGCGGTCTCCCGGATCAGCGCTTCTTCGGCTTCCCGGACTTCGCGGCTTTCTTCGTCTTGCCGCTCTTGCCGGACTTGCCGGCCTTCTTGCCTTTCTTGCCCTTCTTGGTCTTCTCGGTCTTCTTCTCTTTGGACTTCTTCTTCCCGCCCGGGATGGCGAGGGCTTCCGCGGCGCCTTCCTGGCGGTCCTCGAGGTCGGCCAGGAGGCCTTCGTCGGACAGATCGAGCGGGTGTGAGTTCTTCCAGTCGCGCCTGGCGATCTCGTGCAGGCGGTCCACGACTTCGTCGTCGCGCACCTCGATCGCGAGCTCGCGGCGGCTGTCGAAGCTTCCCGGCGCGAGGTTGATCGAGCCCACGATCGCGACGACGCCGTCGGCGAGAAGCATCTTGCCGTGGAGCTTCAAACCCTTGAGCTTGTGGATCTTGATGCCGACGTCGTCGAGGATGCGCAGGCCGCCGACGCCCTCGACGAGCTTCTCCTTCTTCAGCGAGTGCGGCGGCCGGGCCATGACGTGGACCTTGACGCCGCGCTCCGCGGCGCGCACGAGGCGCTCGAGGATGACGGCGTCCTGATACCGCTCGTTCTGGACGAAGAGCGTGTGCTTGGCGCCGTCGATGAACTCGGCGATCCGGTCGCGCCCGTTGATCGGGCACCAGATCAGGCGCGCCTCCGTTCCCGGGGAGAACTTGCCGCGTTCCCAGTCGGCCTCGAAGCACTCCACGATCTCGCCCACTTCGTGCCGGTGGTCGGTGACGACGGCGTAGTCGCGCGTCTCGGTCAGGTTCTTCGTCGCCCAGTTGAGCGACTTCACGAAGGCCGTGGCGTCGTCGACGACCATGGACTTCTCGTGGGTGAGGTCGACGGCGGGGTTGCTGTCCTTGACCGTGACCCCCGCCTTCGCGAGCTTCTTGCGGGTGGCTTCGTTGTCTTCCTCGCCGCTGCGGCGCTCGGGGTTCAGCATCACCTGCGTTTTGACGCCGCGCGCGTGGGCGGCGATGACCGCGTCGAGGAGCGCCGGATCCGAGAAGACGAACATCTTGATCCGGAGCGATTTCTTCGCGCCCGCGATCGCGTCGAGGATCGGCCGGGCGGCGTCGTCGGGCAGCACGATGAGGGAACGGGAAGGCATCGACTCCTCCTGATCAGGCCCTGGCGGCCCCCGCCGCGGGCGGGACCTCCGAGGGGAACTGGATGCGGTAGAGCTCGGCGTAGAGGCCGTTCTTTTCGAGCAGCTCGCGGTGCGTGCCCTGCTCGTGGACGAAGCCGTCCTTGAACACCACGATCTTGTCGGCGTCCTTGATCGTCGAGAGCCGGTGGGCGATCGCGATGGCCGTGCGGCCCTTCATGAGCCGCTCGAGCGCCTCCATGACCAGCTTCTCCGACTCGGTGTCGAGCGCCGCGGTGGGCTCGTCGAGAATCAGGATCGGCGAGTTCCGGATGATCGCGCGGGCGATGCCGATCCGCTGGCGCTGGCCGCCCGAAAGCGTCATCCCGCGCTCGCCGACCTCGCTGTCGTAGCCCTTCGGCATCCTCGCGATGAACTCGTCGGCGTTGGCGAGCTTGGCCGCGGCGACGATCTCCTCGCGCGTCGCTCCCGGCCGCCCGTACCCGATGTTCTCGGCGATCGTGCCGGCGAAGAGGACGGTGTCCTGCAGGACGAGTCCGATCTTGTCGCGCAGCGCCTTGACCTTCAGATCCTTGACGTCCACCCCGTCGATCAAGACCCGGCCCTGGTTGGCGTCGTAGAAACGGGGGATCAGGCTCGCGACGGTGGACTTGCCTCCGCCGGTCGCGCCGACGAACCCGACGAGCTGGCCGGGCTCGATCTTGAAGGTGATTTCCTTGAGGACCGGCGAGTCGGGCTTGTACGCGAAGGCCACCTTGTCGAAGGTGATCTCGCCCTTGACGTCCTTCGGCTCACGGGCGTCGGCCTTCTCCGGAATCATCTCGTCGGCGGCGAGGATCGTCTGGACGCGCTCGACCGCGACGGCCGCCTGGGCGATCGAATTGGTCATCTTCGCGAGGTCCTGCACCGGCTTGAAGAACTTGCCGAGGTACGACAGAAAGACGGTCAGCGCGCCGATCGTCATCGCGTCGCGCAGGATCAGCCAGGAGCCGCGGTAGAGCACGAACGCCGTGCAGAGCGCGACGACGACCGAAACCACCGGGGAAAGCAGGGACTTGATCCGCCGCGCCTTCAGCGCCGCGTCGACGGCGGCCTGGCTGGCGTCCTTCAGGTGCTCCTCCTCGAGCTGCTCGCGGCCGTAGGCCTTCACGACGCGCATGGACTCGAGCCCCTCCTGGACCACCGCGACGATGTCGCTCTGGCGGTGGCGCACCTCGTGCGTCGCCTTCTTGACGGCCTTCTTGAAGCGCGACACGAAGAGGAGGAGGAACGGCGTGACCGCGACCGCGATCAGCGTGAAGTCGAAGTTGAGCCAGAACATCAGGCCGAGCATCCCGATGATCGTGAGGATGTCGACGAAGATCCCGAGGGTCGAGCCGGAGGCGAAGTTCTGGATCGTCGTGATGTCGGTCGTGATCGTCGAGAGCAGGTTTCCCGTCTGCTGCTTGTCGTAGTAGCCGAGCGAGAGCCGGTCGAGGTGCTGGTAGACGCGCATGCGCAGGTCGTTGGCGACGTACTGGCCGACGCTCTCCGTGTAGTAGTTGTCGATGTAGGTCGCCACGTTCTGGAACAGCGCGATCAGGATGATCAGCGCCGCGGCGAGGCCGGCCAGTCCCATCTTGTGATCGGCGACCTTTGGTCCGATCAGGCTCGCGACCCAGTGCGGCATGGGGTGATGGCCGATGACGCTGTCGAGCACGATCTTGAGCGGCCACGGACCGGCGAGGCTCATCGCGGTCTCGACCAGCATCGCGAGCAGGATGATGACGAGCCAGCCGCGGTAGGGACGGAGCAGGTCCCGGACCAGGCGCGTCATGCCGGAACGGTCGGTGGGCGACTTCGCCATGGGTGCGGATTCTATGAGATGCGGGAGGCGGGATGCAGGAGGTGAGGTCCGGGTCATCCATCCGGCGTCTGGGACCTCGCCGCGCGCCTCACGATCCGCCCTCCCACTCCAGCCGCCGGTAGTCGAAGGCCGCGGCGGAGCGCGGGTCGAACTTCACGATCTCGAAGTACGGGGACAGGTCGAAGTCCCGCGGGACGCAGAGGGTCGGGTGGCGTGCCCGCAGCAGCCCGCTGTACGCCCGCCGCGTCGGGCGCCCGAGGACCTGCTGGCGCAGCCGCGCGCCGAGGGTGTGTGGCTTGCGGCGCAGCGGGACCGGCAGGATCGGGAAGCCGACCTTGCCGAACGCTTCGGCCAGAAGCGACGAGCAGATCGTCTCGGTCTCGCGGCCGCTGCCGAAGTGCAGAGCGTCCTCGCGCAGTCCCGACGGAATCAGGTGAAACGGCAGGAGGTAGCGCGTCAGGTCCCAGAAGTTGCGGCGGTCGTAGTCGAGGCCGATCCGCGCGATGACGTAGTCGAGAACCGTTCCGAGGTCGTCGGCTTTCAGTCCCGCCGGCCGGCAGATGCGCAGGTTCAGGTCGAGGTACTTGACGAGCGGCGAGACGACGACGCCCTTGTCCACGAGCGCCTCGACGAGGAGGTGCTTGGCCTCGCGGCCGAACCGGCGCTGCATCTCGGCGCGCGTGGAAGCGTCGCGCCGCAGGAGCGCGTCGCCGACGTAGAGCGCGCTGTGAGACCAGGACGACATCGTGAGGTACTTGATCGCCTGCGAGATGCGCTGGTCGCCCTCCACCAGGATGACGTCGCCCGGCCGGACCGTGGCCTTCAGGGTCGCGGGAACGTTTTCGACGAAGTGCTGGTAGCGCTTGCGCGGGGTGGTGAGGATGCGGATGAACCAGGCCGAGACCGCGCGCGCCAGAGAGGGCATGTCGCGACTATTGTGCTCTCCGCGCGACGCGGCTGTCATCCCGAGCGCCGCGAGGGACCCGTCGTTTTCGCGCCAGCGCCTTTCCCGGGAGATCCCTCCGGTTTTGCGCCCCTCCGGATGACCGCCGGCCGTGCGGGCCGGCCCCAGGTTCTCTTTCGAAGCAGGGCCCTCGCGCTGCCCGGCCCCGGCTTCGGCGCGGCGTTCTCCCGCCGCGTCACTCGTCCGGAAGCTCGGGCTCCTCCTGGACTTCTCGCTTGGTGCCGGGCGCGAGCAGGTCCATGAGCAGATCGGGCAGAGTTTCGGAGAACTCGCTGCGCGCCATCGTCCGCGAGACGCCGGCGGCTTCGGCCTGGCGCGCGAGATCCTTGTCCACGTGCGAGAGAAAACCGATGAGCGGCAGCTCCGAGCCGCGCGATTGGCGCAACTCGCGCACCGCGTCGAGCGAGCCCCCGTTGGAGAGCTCGAGGAGGACGGCCGCCACGCCCTTATCGCCGCAGGCCTTGGAGAGCTCCCGGGCGCCGACGAAACGGACCGGCACGTTCAAATGCCGGGCGGTCGTCTCGATCTTCGAGCGGAAAAAGAGGTCTTCCACGGAAGCGATCACGCTCTTGTTCATGGACGGGCTGATTGTATCCGACCCCCGACCCGCCGGCGTGGCCGTCAGAACATCTTCACCAGGCTGACCGTGACGCGCGTGAGCCAGTAGTCGAGGTCGAGCCGCTTCTGCACGACCATGGCCGGCTCCAGGTAGACGAGCGGCAGGATCGTGTAGGACGCCCCGAAGCGGTACCCCTTCGCCCACGTGTGCCACCACCATTCGTCCGTGTTGTAGGCGCCGACGAGCGCCTCGCGGCCGATGTACTGATAGTAGACGAACGCCCGCCAGGTCTTCGGCGTCCCGACCGAGCCCACGAGCAGTCCCGCCTCGTAGGCGTCGTCTCCCGCGTACCCGACGCGCCCGAAGTTGTGGACGAAGTCGAAGCTGACCGTCACCGGCAGCCCGGCGACGGGAAACTGGAGGCGGAGCAGGTTGTCGAGCAGCTCGAACCGGGATCGGTAGGCGAGCTGGCCGTCGACGACGGTCGTTTCGTTCTGCCGGAAGTACTCCCGGGCGACGTGTCGCATGTCCATGTTCCAGAACGCGAGCGACGCCTGGACGGCGAAGCGGTTCTCGTCGCCCATCTTCCAGACGACCTGGCCCACGCCGAGGATCGATTCGTCCGGTCCGTGCTGGGCGCTGTAGATGCCGGCGCCCGTGAAGGTCAGGCTCGATTCCGGCGACAGCGTCATCGCGTACGACGCCGAGGCGCCGGGCGTCTGGATGTTGTACCTGTCCCACAGCATCGGGCTCGCGACGACCGGCAGCGCGAAGGAGCCGCCCTGCAGCGTCCACGCGCCCGGCGTCCACAGGACGAAATAGCGGTCGACGTAAGCCGCGCGCGACAGCCAGTTGTCCCCGTAGTACCCGTTGTATTCGTTCGGCAGCGTGCCGTCGTTGAACGAGCCGCGCACGCCGAAGCGCAGGGTCGGCGAAACGACGAGATCGACCTGGGGACGGAACTCGAAACGTCCGCGGTCGATCGGCGGGTAGTACTTCCAGTGTTCGACGTTGTCGTACCACGCCAGCGCGTCCCACTGCAGGGTGAAATGGGGCTTGAACTCGGAGTCGGAGAAGTACCGGGGCGCGGCCTCCTGGGCGGTCAGCTTCAGGGCGGCGAGAAGCATCAGCGTCACGCTCGAGGCGCTCTTCGTCCCGTCCTTCACGCCGTCACCTTCGTCAGCGCCTCGTAGAGGTCGTTGACGCTCTGGAAACGGTCCTTCGGGTCCTTCTGCATGCACTTCAGCACGATCTGCGAGACTTTGGGATCGGCCTTCGGGTTGCGCGCCTGCGGCGACGGCGGGTTCTCCTGGATGTGTTTGAGGACGACCGCGAGCGGGGTGTCGCCCTCGAAGGGCAGGGTTCCGGTGAAGACTTCGTACAGGACGACGCCCGTCGAGTAGATGTCGGACCGGAAGTCGAGCGCGATGCCGCGGGCCTGCTCGGGGGACATGTAGTCGGGCGTGCCGACGACGGTGCCCTCGGCCGTCATGCCGCGCTCTTCCTTCAGCCGGGCGATGCCGAAGTCCATGATCTTCAGGCCGCCGGCCGCTTCGATGATGATGTTCTGCGGCTTGATGTCGCGGTGAATGACGCCGACCTCGTGGGCCGCGGCGAGGCCCGCGCAGAGCTGCTTGGCGATGCGCAGGCCGACCGGCGTCGGCAGGACGTCGCTCGACTCGATGAGCTGTTTCAGGGTCAGGCCGCGGACGAACTCCATCGACAGGTAGCGGAGGCCTCCCGCTTCGCCGAGATCGTGCGTGCGAAGGATGTTCGGGTGGGTGATGCGCCGGGCGAGGCGGATTTCCTGCTTGAATCGGTCGAGCAGGGACGGGTCCGCCGACAGCGCCTCGCCCCGCAGCGTCTTGATCGCGACGGCGTCGTCGAGGTCCTTGTCGTGGGCGCGGTAGACGACGCCCATCCCGCCGCGGCCGAGGATGCCGAGGATCTCGTAGCGCCCGGCGAAGACCTCGCCCACGCGCGGTTCGCCGCCGGCCGACGCCGCGGTCGTGGCGGAGAGCACGGCCGTCTCGGCCTCCGAGGAGGTCATCTCGACGTTCAGCGAGGCGACGTACCGCTCGAGCGCCGCCTTTTCTTTGAGCTCTTCGAGCATCGCGCGGAACGAGCGCGCGAGGATCCCGATCTCGTCCTTCGAGTCGACCGGGAGCTCCGGCGTGTCGAGGTTGCCGACGCGGACCTGCTCGGTCGCGGCCACCAGACGCGCGACGGGGCCGGTGACGCGGCGCGCCAGGACGAACGACGCCGCGAAGGCCGCGACCAGCGCCGCGAGGCCGACCAGCACCTGCGTCTTCTGGATCTGGCGAAACGCCGCGAGCTCGCGGTCACGGCTCCGGAGAGCCACGGCCGCGCCGACGAGCTGGTCGGACGACGACCGGAGCGGCAACAGGTACGCCAGGTACGTGTCGCCGGAAAAGTCGAGCGCCAGCGGTCCGATCGTCTTGCCCTGGCGCAGCACGGCCTGGACGAGGTCATCGCGCTTCTCGATCGCCGAGAGCGCGGCCGCGCCGAGAGGTCCCATGGTCGAGGCGGCGAGCGCCGCCTTCGCCGGTCCGCCGGGCTTCCCGGCGTCGGCGAGGAAGACGACCTGCGTGTTCAGCAGCTGCTCGAGGTTGCGCGCGACCTCGTCGTTGATCTGGAATCCGGCGGCGATGACGCCGACGAGGCGCGAGCCGCCCTCGAGCACGGGAGCGGCGACGACGTCGTAGAGCTTGCCCCCCGAGAGCCAGATCCCCTCGGTCTGGTCGCCCTGGAGTGCGCCGGCGATCGTCGGCACGCCCGAAAGGTCCGCGCCGTAGGGAAGCGGCCGGTCGGTGCGCGCGAGCGCGATGCCCTTCGGGTCGGCCGCGATGAGGAAGTCGGCGCGCGCCGCCGACGCCTGCTCGCGCTTCAACGTGTCGAAGACGGTCGCCGTGTCGGGTTTGCCCGTCTCCGGCGCGAGCGTCGTCAGGAGCGAGATCGTCCCGGCGCTGTTGACGACCACCGCGAGCGAACGCTGCAGCTCCGCGTAGCGCGTCTGCTGGAACGACTCCCAGGCGGGACCGGACTTTTTCAGGTCCTCGGCGATCTTCGCGTCGGCCACGGCGCGCGACCGGATCGCCGAGACGACGACGGCGCCGCCGACGGCGATGAAGATCAGGAGCGCGGCCATCAGGAAGATCTTGATCGTCAGCGAGAGCTTCGGCGGCTCGGGCGGCGGGAGCTTCAGGCCCTTGAGGCGCAGTTCGCCCGAGGTGAGCCCGGCGCCCGCGGGCGCCTCAGTAGCGCTCATCGCTCGAGGCGGCGGCGTTGGGCGGATAGTCCTTGCCGTACTTGTTCTTGTGCGCCTCGGGCTTGAAGCCGGTGACGTCGAGCGAGACCGCGGCCGGCGGGTCGCCGGCGCCGCGCACGACGACGGGCTGCGAGGTCTCGCCGCTCTCCTCGTGCCACGCCTTCAGGACGTAGCTGCCGGGGGGCACGTCGTCGAAGCGGAACGCGCCGTCGCGGCCCGTGATCGCGACGTGGTCCGAGTCGACGACGACGACGAAGCCGACCATCTGCGGGTGAATGTTGCAGTACACCCGAACGATGCCGACTTCCTCGAACTTCTTCGATTTGGACGAGCCGCCTCGGTAGAGGCCGAGGTCGAACCGGTTGCCGCCCGAGACCGAGAAGACGTTGTGGTAGATGGGGTCGTCGTTGGGGAAGTCGACCGTCGCGTTCTTCTCCACGACGACGACCGGCGGCTGGAACCGCTTGGACACCTGCTTCATCGACGCCTTCGACGGGCCGATCCCGGTGCGCGGCGCCCCCTCGAGCCACACGACGGCGTTGGACGCGTCCGGGCGCGCCTTGCCGTCCGCCACGAGGGACACCGTGCCCGTGAGCGTCGCGGCGGCCGCCGGGAGGGCCGTGACGAGGATTGCGAGGGAGACGGCGCAGAAAATGCGCATGGGGCTCGAGAAAAGAATAACTCGGATTGCGTGCTGGCCCGGGCTCGGCGCCCGCCGCTATCATCGACCTCGAACGGAGGACGCCATGGAAGGCAAGCGCGTCGAGATCTTCGGAAAGGACACCTGACCCCACACGACCGCGGCCCGTGAGGACTACGCGAAGCGCAGCTACTCGGTCCGGTACGTCAACGTCAAAGCCGACGAGAACGAGCTCGCCCGGATGATCCGACTTTCCGGAGGGCGCGAGGTGCCCGTCATCCTGGAGGACGGCAAGGTCACGGTGGGGTTCGGGGGCACCTGAGGAGTCTGACGGCCGGTCCGGCGGACCGGCACATATAATCCCCGGCCAGCAACGACGTCGAAGAAAAAGCGGAGGTCGCATGGCGCACGACGCCTCGTCCGGCTCGGAGTTTCGTCCCTACGTTTCGCCCGGGCAGGACATTCCCGAGTTCACGCTGAAGGCGGTTCTCCTCGGCGTCTTCTTCGGCGTGCTCTTCGGCGCCGCGACGGTCTACCTCGCGCTGCGCGCCGGCCTGACGGTTTCCGCCTCGGTGCCGATCGCGGTCCTCGCGATCGCGGTCTTCAAGAAGATCGGCAACTCCACGATCCTCGAGAACAACATGGTCCAGACGATCGGCTCCGCGGGCGAGTCGGTCGCGGCGGGCGTCGTGTTCACGATGCCGGCGCTGCTCTTCCTGACCGACGGCGCGACGTACTTCAAGTACGTCACGATCTTCGTGCTGTCGGCCGTCGGCGGCACGCTCGGCGTCCTCTTCATGATTCCCCTGCGGCGCGCGCTGATCGTCAAGGAGCACGGCAACCTCCGCTACCCCGAGGGCGTGGCGTGCGCGGACGTTCTCATCGCCGGCGAAAAGGGCGGCGATCTCGCGCGCATGGTGTTCAAGGGCGTCGGCGCCGCGATGCTCTACAAGTTCCTCTACGGCATCCTCGGCCTCTGGAACGAAACCGCGACCTGGTTCAAGACCGGCAAGGACGGCAAGATCCCGGACGCGACGTTGAACTGCGACGTCACGCCCGAGTACCTCGGCCTCGGCTACATCATCGGGCCGCGCATCGCCGGGGAGCTCGCCTCGGGCGGCGTCCTGTCGTGGCTCGCGCTGATCCCGCTGATCTCGATCTTCGTCGCCGAGGGGCGGATCGTCCAGGACCTCAAGAACCTCGGCTTCACCGACGCGTGGATGGCGAGCCACTCGCACGCCGAGTGGATCTACCGCGCCTACGTGCGCTACATCGGCGCGGGCGCCGTGGCGTGCGCCGGCGTCATGACGCTCATCAAGACGCTGCCGACGATCGTCTCGGCCTTCCGCGAGTCGGTCAAGTCGTTCGGCAAGGGCGGCCAGGCCGACAACGCGGTGCGCACCGAGCGCGACCTCGGCATGGGCCTGGTCGTTTTTGGCTCGGTCGTGCTCGCGCTGATCATCACGGTGCTGCCGAACTTCCCGCACGGCCCGTTCCCGGGCTCGCTGATGATGGGCCTGCTCGTCGTCGTGTTCGGATTCTTCTTCGTGACGGTCTCCTCGCGCATCGTCGGCATCATCGGCACGTCCTCCAACCCGATCTCGGGCATGACGATCGCGACGATCATGGCGACCTGCGTCGTCTTCGTCGCGCTCGGCCGCACCGGCGACGTCTACCAGTCGGTGGCGCTCTGCGTCGGCGCGATCGTCTGCGTCGCGGCCGCCAACGCCGGCGCGACGTCGCAGGACCTGAAGACCGGCTACCTCGTGGGCGCGACGCCGCGCCGTCAGCAGATCGGCTTCATCATCGGCGTCCTGACGTCGACGCTCGTCATCGGCGGCACGCTCTTCCTGCTCGACAAGACCTACGCGATGGGCGAGCCGCACGGCATCGGCGGACCGAAGCTCGCCGCGCCGCAGGCGACCCTGATGGCCACGATCATCAAGGGCCTGCTCGCGAACAACCTGCCGTGGGCGCCGGTGCTCGTCGGCGTCGCGATGGCGTTCATGGCGCAGATGGCGGGGGCGCACGCGCTGTCCTGGGCCGTCGGCGCGTACCTGCCGCTGTCGACGACGTTCCCGATCTGGATCGGCGGCATGATGAAGGCGCTCGCCGACAAGGTCACGCACCGCAAGGGCGAGGAAAGCGAGCTCTCCTCCGGCATGCTCTACTCGACGGGGCTCGTCGCCGGCGGTTCGCTCGGCGGGGTGCTGATCGCGCTCGTGGCGTTCGTCGGTGACTCGGTGCTCCACATGGAGAACCCGACGCTCATCGAAAAGCTCGACCTCGGGCAGCGGTTCTATCCGGCGTTCAAGAATGGCGCCGGCGGCGACATCCTCTGCGCGGCCGTGTTCGCGGTGCTCTGCTGGCTGCTCGTCTCGAACGCGCGGAAGAAGCTGGACGCGTAACGGGGTCAGTCCTGATTTCTGATTTCGGCGAAGCTCGGGCGGCCGCAAGGGCCGCCCCTACCGTAGGGGCGGGGCTTGTCCTCGCCCGCGGTTAGATCACCCCGAACGTCTTCCCCACCTTCACGAACGCGTCGACCGCCTTGTCGAGGTCGGCGCGCTCGTGCGCGGCCGAAACCTGGCAGCGCAGGCGCGCGTGGCCCTGCGGCACGACCGGAAAGCCGAAGCCCGAGACGTAGACGCCCTCTTCGAAGAGCGCCTTGCCCATGGCGAGCGCTTTCGCGGTGTCGCCGACGATGACGGGAACGATCGGGTGCGTGCCCTTCGGGATCGTGAACCCGGCCTCGCCGAGCGCCTCGCGGTAGTACGCGGCGTTGTCCCGGAGCTTGCGGACCGGCGCCGTGTCTTCCTTCAGGAGGCGGAACGACTCGAGCGCCCCCGCGGCGACCGCCGGCGGCAGCGAGTTCGAGAACAGATACGTGCGGCTGCGCTGGCGAAGTGTCTCGACGAGCGCCTTCGGGCCCGTGACGAAGCCTCCGGCGGCCGAGCCCATCGCCTTGCCGAGCGTCCCCGTCGTGATGGGGATCTTCCCGAACACGCCCTGCTCCTCGGCCGTGCCGCGCCCGGTCTTCCCGAGGATCCCGGTGGCGTGCGAGTCGTCGACCGAGAGCACCGCGCCGTGCTTCTCGCAGACGCGGACGCATTCGCGCAGGTCCGCTTCCTCGCCCTCCATCGAGAAGACGCCGTCGGTGATGTAGAGCTTGAAGCGCGAGGTCTTGTCCTCGCCGAGCATCCGGTCGAGTGCGGCGAGGTCGCCGTGAGGGGCGCGGTAGCGCTTCGCCTTCGAAAGCCTCACGCCGTCGATGATCGAGGCGTGGTTGAGCTCGTCCGAGTAGAGCCCGTCCGCCTCGTCGAGGACGGCGGCGAACAGGCCTTCGTTCGCGGCCCAGCAGGTCATGTAGAGGATCGCGTCGTCGCAGCCGAAGAAGGATGCGATCTCGGCCTCGAGCTCCTTGTGGAGCTCCTGCGTCCCGCAGATGAAACGAACCGACCCGAGGCCTGCGCCCCAGCGGTCCACCGCCTTCTTCTGCGCCTCGCGAATGCGCGGATGGTTGGCGAAGCCGAGGTAGTTGTTCGAGGTCAGCATGACGACCTCGCGGCCGCCGACTTTGACGCGCGGCCCCTGCGCGGACTGCAGCACGAGCTCTTCTTTGTAGGTGCCGGCTTGGCGGAGGTCGGCCATCTGGCCGGCCAGGTGGTCGAAGAGGCTCACTCGCGTCCCTCCGAGACGATCTTGCCCGCGACGCGCTCGCCCGGGAACGCGGCGCCGAGCGCGCCGAGGGCGCGGTCGAAGGCGGCCGCGGTGCCGGCCATGATCTCGGCGCACAGCGTCGGCGTCCGGACGAACTCCATCGTCCCGGTGACGCCGCGGACGATGATCGAGTCGGCCGGTTCCTCGACGACGTAGAGGATTCCGTCGAGCTCCTCGAGCGCCCGCGACGCGATCCGGTGCGCCTTCTCGACCTCGTCGCGCTCCAGGCACACGCCGGCGAGGCCGACGACGCGGTAGTGGTTGGGCTCGAACTCGGTCCGATCCCAGTTCTTCCAGACCCGCTCCCGCGGGACGAGCTGGAACCGGTAGGCCACGTTCGAGAGGCGCGATTCTTCGAGCGCGAACTCGGCGATGCGCCGCGGGGTCAGCTCCTGCATCGGGTCGGGTCTGGGCGGTTTGCTCGTGGGCATCGGGTCTCCGTGTTGATCGTCGTTTTGCGCGGGAGCCTATCGCAAGTCCCCGCGAACCTCCGGGGAACCTCCGCCCGCGCCGCGCGTACTCTGGGCAGGAGGAAGCATGCGTTCGAGAGCCTTCGTGTCCCTCGTTCTCGGTCTCCTGGCGGCGGTGCGCCCGTCCGTCGCGGCGCCCGCGGCGCCGGCCGGCGTCGCCGGCGAGTGGGAGTTGACGGCGCAGGTTTTGGGCTACCCGGCGCACAGCCGGCTCGTTCTCCAGGTCGACGGCGCCAGGCTCACCGGCACGCTTCGCGGCAACGGGAAGCGGCAGGTCGAGGGCACCGTCGCGGGGGACAGGGTGCGGTTCTCGTGGAAGGACGAGGACGGCACGACCGACACGTACGAGGGCGTGCTCCGCGACGGGCAGCTCTCGGGCACCCTGACCGTCGCGGGCGAGTCGTGGGGCGCCACGCCGCCCACGACGTGGAGCGCGCGCCGCCCGGCGTCGGACAAACCCGCCGCGCCGCGGACCCTCGACTTCGAGCCGACGGAGTTTCACCGCGTCTTCTCCGCGTCGATCGAGCCCGTCCTCCGGATCTGGCCGGGCGACGTCGTGCGCACGAAGACGGTGGACGCCGCCGGCGTCGACTGGAACGGGAAGACGCGCGTTCTCGGCGGCAACCCGCAGACCGGACCTTTCTACGTCGAGGGCGCGATGCCGGGCGACGTGCTCGCGGTCCACGTGAAGAAGCTCCGCCTCAATCGCCCGACGGCGATCAGCGACGACGGCCTCGTCGACCGCGCCGTCACCAACGACTACGCCTCCGACCATCACGACGACAAGTTTCAGGACGTCGTCTGGCAGATCGACCTCGCGACCGGGATGGCGCGCCCCGCGAAACCGACCGAGCACCTGAAGGGTCTCGCGGTGCCCGTCCGCCCGATGCTCGGCTGCATCGGCGTCGCGCCCGGGTTCGGCGGCGCGCCGATCCGGACGGGAGACTCCGGCGGCATCGGCGGCAACATGGACTTCAAGGAGATCCGCGAGGGCGCGACCGTCTACCTCCGGGTCTCCCAGCCCGGCGCGCTGCTCTACCTCGGCGACGGGCACGCGCTCCAGGGCGACGGCGAGTTGAACGGCAACGCCCTCGAGACCTCGCTCGACGTCGAGTTCTCGGTCGACGTCCTCCGCGACAGGTCCCTGCCGGGACCGCGCGTCGAGAACGCCGAATACCTCATGGCGATGGGCCTGTCCGGGTCGATCGACGACGCGTTCCGGGAAGCGACGTCGGCGCTCGCCTCGTGGCTCGAGAGCGACTACGGCCTGACCGGCCCGGAGGCGGCCGTCCTGCTCGGCGCCACGGTCGAGTACCAGGTCTCCGAGGTCGCCGATCGCAACGCCGGGGTCGTGGCGAAGATCGCGAAGAGGTACCTCCCCCCGCCCGCGCCGCCGGCGGAGAAGAAATAGCCGCTCCGGGCTCGGCGGGGTATAGAATCCGCGCAGTTTCGAAGCCCCCGTTTCACATTTGATAGGAGGAAGGATCATGAAGACGCGCACCATCCTGGCTTCCCTGGTTTTCGTCCTGGCAGGAGCGGCTTTCAGCCTCGCGGGAGACGAGTCCGCCAACCTCGGCACCTGGAAGCTCAACGAGGCCAAGTCCAAGTTCAGCCCCGGCGCCACCAAGAACACGACGGTGGTCTACTCCACGGCGGGCGACAACATGGTGAAGGTCACGACCGACGGCGTCGACGCCGACGGCAAGCCCTCGCACACGGAGTGGACCGGCAAGTTCGACGGCAAGGACTATCCCGTGACGGGCACGACCGCCTACGACACGCGCTCGTACATCGCGTCGGGCAAGCACTCGCTCAGCATGACCATCAAGAAGGGCGGGAAAGTCGTCGCCACCGGCAAGGTCACCGTGGCGCCGGACGGCAAGTCGCGCACCGTGGTCACCTCGGGCGACGCGCCCGCGATGAACAACACGGCGTACTACGACAAACAGTAGCCCGCCGCACACCGATTCGAAGACGCCGGAGGCCGCGAGGTCTCCGGCGTTTTTCTTGGGCGTCGTCGCCGCTAGGGCGCCGGGCGCTCGAGCGCGGCGCGGTCCCAGCCCGCGAGTTTCGCGGCCGCCTCGTAAGTCGACTGCAGGAACGCGAGGAGCGTTTCGTCGGGCGCCTTCGAGAGTCGGACGGCGTCGTAGGGCAGAAGGAACTCGCCGAGGTCCTTGCCGTAGAACGCGGCGGCGGGCTCGACCCTGGCGTCCGCGAATCCCGGTGGAGCGGGATAGGCGTACGAATAGAAGGCGGCCTCCGCGACCGCGCCGCCGCCCGGCCAGAAGCCGGCGTTCGAAACCTCGTGCGAATACGCGTCGCGCGTGACCCGGTCGGGCAGGTTCGGGATGCCGCCCGGGTGGACCGGTGCGATGCGGCCCGAGAAGCGCGTCACCGCGAGGTCGGGCGCGCCCCAGAAGAAGTGCACGGGGCTGCACTTGCCGACGAAGCGCGCGCGGAAGCGCTTGAAGACGCGGTCGGCCTGGAGGAGCGCGCGCCAGAAACGATGCGCGAACTCGGCGTCGTACGACGTGTGCGTCTCGTCCTCGTCGAACGGGATCGGCTCGGCGATCTCGTTCGGTTTCTTGACGATGCGCGCGTCGAGGCCGAGGTGCGCGAGCGCCGCGAAGAGCCGGCGGTAGAACATGGCCACCGACTGCGGCTGGAGCGCCAGGGTCTCCACCGATCCTTCCGCCGTGCGGACGATCAGGCGATGGTCGACGAAGTCGAAGTCGATCTCGAAGACGCGCGTTCCGTGCGGGATGGGCGACGTCGTCAGCCCGGTCGCCGTCACGTAGAGCGTGTCGCTCCAGCAGTGGGCGAGCGGCGGCGAGAGAACGTGCCGGATCTTGCCGACGATCTGCGTCCAGAGGTGAAGCGTCGCGTAGGTGTCGCTCCAGGCTTCGAGCGGGAGGGCGGGCCAGGCGTTGGAGGCGTCGGATGCGGCCATGGCGAGAGGCTACATCCGGACGCGGCGGTTCAGGAGCCCGGCGCGTCCTGCGCCCAGCCGCGCGTCCGCTCGACGGCGCGCTGCCAGTCCCGGTACGCCGACGCGCGGCGGTCCTCGGTCCACCGCGGCTCGAACGCGCGATCGGCCTTCCAGAGGCGGTCGAGCGCGTCGGTCGACGCGAACGCGCCCGCGGCCAGGCCGGCGGCGTAGGCGGCGCCGAGGGCCGTCGTCTCGCGGACGACCGGACGGACCACCGGCGTGCCGAGCACGTCGGCCTGGAGCTGCATCAAGAAGTCGTTGGCGCTCGCGCCGCCGTCGGCCTTGAGCACCGAGAGCGGGCGCCCGGAATCGGCGGCCATCGCGTCGGCGACCTCGCGCGACTGGAAGCAGATGGCCTCGAGCGTCGCGCGGACCAGATGCGCGCGGGTCGCAAAGCGCGTCAACCCCACGATCGCGCCCCGCGCGCTCATGTCCCAGTGCGGCGCGAAGAGACCGGAGAACGCCGGCACGAAGTAGACGCCGCCGCAGTCCGCGACGCTCGCGGCGAGCGCCTCGGTCTCGGCGGCCGACCCGATCAGGCCGAGGCCGTCGCGGAGCCACTGCACGGCGGCGCCCGCGACCGCCACCGAGCCCTCGAGCGCGTAGGCGCGCTCGCCGGGCCCCGAGCACGCCGCGGTCGCGAGCAGGCCCGAGGCGCTCGCCGCGGGCAGCGCCCCGACGTGCTCGAGGAGGAACGAGCCGGTGCCGTAGGTGTTCTTGGCTTCCCCCGGCGCGAAGCAGCCCTGGCCGGCGAGCGCGGCCTGCTGGTCGCCGAGGTCGCCGCAGACGGGGGCGCGCTCGCCGAAGGGGCCGTCGGCGGCCGTGAAGCCGTACGGCTCGCGGGCGATCGAGGGCCGGATCGCCGGGAGCGCTCGCCACGGCACGTGGAAGCGCTCGAAGAGGATCTCGTCCCACGCGAGGTCTTCGAGGTTGCAGAGGAGCGTGCGCGAGGCGTTCGTCGGGTCCGTCACGTGGGCGCCGCCGCGCGGGCCGCCGGTCAGGTTCCAGATGACCCACGTGTCGATCGTCCCGAGGAGCAGGTGTCCCGAGGCGGCGAGCGCCCGGACCTCGGGCACGTGGTCGAGGAGCCAGCGGATCTTCGTCGCCGAAAAGTACGTCGAGATCGGGAGCCCCGTGCGCCGCCGCACGTCGTCTTCCCAGCCGCGCGCGATCGCGTCGCGGCACCGGTCGGCCGTCCGCGTGTCCTGCCAGACGATCGCGTTGGCGGCGGGGCGCCCGTCGCGCGCGTCCCACGCCACGACCGTCTCGCGCTGGTTCGTGACGCCGACCGCGACCACGCGCCCGGGCGGCGCCGCGCGGCGCGTCTCGAAGACGACCTCGTCGACGCGCTCGCGGATCTCGAGCGGATCGTGCTCGACCCAGCCCGGCCGCGGAAAGATCTGCTCGTGCTCGCGGTACGCCGACGCGACGGGCGCGCCTTCGAGGTCGAAGAAGATGCAGCGCGTCCCGGTCGTGCCCTGGTCGATCGCGGCGACGTAGTCGCGCATGGCCGCCGCCATCGTATCCGGGAACCTGCGCCAGGTTGTCGCGCCCGCAGGGGACGTCGCGTCGCCGTCGAGGCCGCGCGCCTCGAGGCGCGCCGCGCCGGCGCTGCAACCTCGCCGCCGGACGTCCGTACGCAATCCCTGATCGATCGTTCGACGAATCGTCATGGAAGCAGGAGGACAGAGATGCGTACGTCCCGGTTCTTGACCCTTTCGTCCCTGGCCGCGGCGCTGGTTCTCGCGGCGGGTTGCGCGCCGAAGGAAGCGCCGGCGCCGGCCGCCTCGGCCGAGGCCGTGTCGCCGAAGCCCGCCGGCGACGGCAAGATTCCCATCACGACCGCGTCCGAAGCGGCGAAGGTCGAGTACCTGCAGGGCCGGACGCTGGTCGACAACCTCCGGATCACGGACTCGGAGGCGCACTTCCAGAAGGCGCTCGAGCTCGACCCGAACTTCGCGCTGGCCGAGCTGGCGCTGTCGGGCTCGGCGCCGAACGGCACGGAGTTCTTCGCGCACCTGAACAAGGCCGTCGTCCTCGTCGACAAAGTCTCCAACGGCGAGAAGCTCCTGATCCTCGCCACCCAGTCGGGCGCCAACGGCGACGTCCAGGGCCAGAAGAAGTACCTCGAGGAGCTGGTCGCGGCGTATCCGAACGACGAGCGCGCGCACTTCGCGCTCGGCGGCCTGTACTTCGGCCAGACCGAGTACCCGCCCGCGATCGAGCAGTACAGGAAGGCGACCGAGATCAACCCCGACTTCGCCTCGGCGTTCAACCTGCTCGGCTACGCGTACCGCCAGAACGTCAATTACCCGGAGGCCGAGAAGGCGTTCCAGCGCTACGTCGAGCTCATCCCGAAGGATCCGAACCCCTACGACTCGTACGCGGAGCTGCTGCTGAAGATGGGGCGCTTCGACGACGCGATCGCCCAGTACCGCAAGGCGCTCGAGATCGACCCGAACTTCGTCAACGCCCACCAGGGCATCGCGATGGCGCTGCTCTACCAGGGCAAGGCCGGCCAGGCGGCGGCGGAGCTGGCGAACATCGACAGGAAGGCGCGCACCGACAACGAGAGGCGGACCGGCCTCTTCGCGTTGAACGTCGTTCACATCGACGCCGGCGAGCTCCCGAAGGCGCTCGAAGACGCGCAGGCCCAGTACGCGCTCGGCGAGAAGTCCAACGACGTCGCGGCGATGGCGTTCGACAGGAACCTGATGGGAACGATCTCTCTCGAGATGGGCAAGCCCGACCAGGCAAGAGCGAGTTACGAGGCGGCGAATGCGCTCGTGCAGGCGTCGAACCTTTCGGCGGACTTCAAGGCCAACGCCGCTCTCGTCCTTCATTACAACCTCGCGCGCGTCGCGGCGGCGAAGAAGGACTGGACCGCGGCGAAGACGGAGGCGGACGCGTTCCGCGCGGGGGCGGCCGCGTCGAAGAACCCGAACCAGGTCAGGAACGCCCACGAGCTCGACGGGATCGTCGCGCTCGCCGAGAAGGACTACGACAAGGCGATCGCCGAGCTCTCGCAGGCGAACCAGCAGAACCCGCAGGATTTCTATCGCCTGTGCCTGGCTTACCAGGGCAGGGGCGACGCCGCGAAGGCCGCCGAATCCTGTCAGAAGGCCGCCGAATTCAACTCGCTGCCGAACGTCAATTACGCGTGGGTGCGCGCGAAGGCCAGGGCCGCCGCGAACGGCAAGGGCTAGGCGTCGGGTCCGGCGGAATGGCGGGCTCGGCCGCCCGGTTCGGAATCCCGGGGCCATGCGAAGGACGCTGACGCGCCGCGGTTTTCTCGCGACGGTCGCCGCTGCCGGCGCGGCGGCGGCCGTTGGTCCGCCGCGCGCGTTGGGTCGGCCCGCGATCCAGGCGCCTCGTCCGGGCCCGATCCTGACCCGCCCCATCCCGTCGAGCGCCGCGGGCGAGCGCTTGCCGCTCGTCGGCCTCGGCAGCTGGATCACCTTCAACGTCGGCGACGATCCGGCCGCGCGCGACGCGTGCACGGAGGTGATGCGGGCTTTTTTCGCCGGCGGCGGCCGGCTGATCGACTCCTCGCCGATGTACGGCTCCTCGCAGGACACGATCGGGTACGGCCTCGCGAAGCTCGGCCATCCGCCGGAGCTCTTCGCGGCCGACAAGGTCTGGATTTCCTCCGGCGAGAAGGGGCCGGCGCAGATCGCGGCGTCGCTGCAGAAGTGGGGGATCCCGCGCTTTTCGCTCCTCGAGGTGCACAACGTCATGTCGTGGGAAGAGCACCTGCCGGCGCTCTTCGCGCTGAAGAAGGCCGGCAAGCTCGGCTACGTCGGCGTCACGACGTCGGAGGGCCGGCGGCACGACGAGATCGAGAAGATCCTGCGGTCGCAGCCGATCGACTTCGTCCAGGTCACGTACAACGCCGCCGACCGCGAGGTCGAGGCGCGGATCCTGCCGCTCGCGCACGAGCGCCGGATCGCCGTGATCTGCAATCGCCCCTTCCGGCGCGGCGAGCTCATCGCGCGGACGGCGCGGTCGCCGCTGCCGGCGTTCGCGCGCGACATCGACTGCGAGAGCTGGGCGCAGGTGCTCCTGAAGTTCATCGTGGCGCACCCGGCGGTCGCCTGCGCGATCCCGGCGACCTCGCGCGTCGATCACGTGAGGCAGAACATCGGGGCGTCGTACGGGCGGCTGCCGGACGAGGCGACGCGGCAGCGCATCGCGGCCGAGGTGGCGAAGCTCTGATGTCCGAGTGGTGGACCTACCGCCTCTCGAACTTTCTCCTCTTTGCGCCGCGCACGTACTTCCGGCTCTTCGAGCTCTACAACGCCGCGATCTGGCCCGCGCAGATCCTGGCGTTCGCGCTCGGCACCGGCCTGCTCGTGCTCCTCCGGCGCGGCGGCGTCGCGCGGGGCCGCGCGATCGCCGGACTTCTCGCGGCCGCGTGGCTCTGGTCCGGGGTCGGCTTCCATGCGCTGCGCTACGCGACGATCAACTGGGGCGCGGTGTACTTCGCGTGGCTGTTCGGCTTCGAGGCGGCCGCGCTCCTCGGGCTCGCGCTCTCGCGGCGCGCGGCCTTCGAGAAGCCGGCCGACGGGGCGGGCCGGATCGGCCTCGGGCTCTTTCTCTTCGCGCTCGTCGTCGAGCCCCTGATCGGTCCGGTGCTGCTCGGCCGCCGCTGGCGGGGGATCGAGCTCTTCGCGGTGGCGCCCGACCCGACGGCGGTCGGCACGCTCGGGCTCCTGCTGCTCGCGCGCGTCCGCCGGCGGTGGCTCCTGATGGCGGCGCCCGTGCTGTGGGCCGCGCTGACGGGCGTGTCCCTGCTCGCCATGGAGGCCCGCGACTGGTGGGTCGCGCCGGCCGCGGCGGCCATGGCCCTCGCCGCCGCGGGGAGGCAGGGGAGCCGCCGCCGCGTGCCCGGGGCCGCCTGGAGACCGGCCGCCCGATAGAATCTCCGGCCAATGAGGGCCCTGCGCCGGCGTCGGTCCCGGGGAGCCGCCTCGCTGGCTCTCTGGCTGGCCCTTTCCGCGTCGGCGCTCGCGGCGCCGCGCCTGGTCGCGGTCGGCGACGTGCACGGCGACCTGCCCGCGTTCAAGGCGATCCTCGCCCAGGCGGGGATCCTCGACAAGGACGGCGCCTGGGCCGGCGGCGGCGACGCGATCCTGGTCCAGATGGGCGACCTGATCGACCGCGGCCCGGCGATGAAGGCGACGCTCGACTTCGCGATGGCGCTCGAGGCGCAGGCGCCGGGCAAGGGCGGCCGCGCCGTCTTCCTGCTCGGCAACCACGAGGTCATGAACATGGCGGGCGACCTGCGCTACGTCGCCGCCGAGAACTACGCGGAGTTCGCGGACGGCGAATCGCCGAAGCGGCGCGAGGACGCGTGGAACCTCGTCGTCGAGCTCCGAAAGAAGCGCGCCGCGCTCCTGGGCAGGCCCGACCCGGCGGTCGACGCGAAGGCGAAAGAAGCGTGGCTCGCGGCGCACCCGCTCGGCTACGTCGAGCAGCGCGAGGCGTTTTCGCCGGCCGGCAAGTACGGGCGGTGGCTCCGCGCCCACGCCGCCGCGGCACTCGTCGAAGACACCGTCTTTCTCCACGGCGGCATCGCGCCGGCGCTCGCCGGAACCGTCGAGGACCTGAACCGGCGCGTGCGCGACGATCTCGCGGCGTACGACGCGGACGAACAGCAGTTCGTCGCGCAGGGCCTGATCCTGCCGTTCTTCGACCTCCAGGAGACCTTCAAGGCCCTCCACGAAGAGCTCGAGCGAATGGAGGCCGCCGGCGCCGCCGCGAAGACGTCCGGCAAGCCCGTTCCACCGCCGGATGCCGCGAAGGACGCCGCGCGCCGGAAGGTGTACGAGCGCTTCCTCGACTGGAGCCGGTGGACGATGAACAGCGAGGACGGGCCGCTCTGGTTCCGCGGCTACGGCCGCTGGTCCGACGCCGAAGGCCTCGTCGAGATCCCGAAGCTGCTCAGCGCCGCGCATGCCGTCCGCTTCGTCGTCGGCCACACCGTCCAGAAGGACGGCCGCATCGTCATGCGCTTCGACGGGACGACCTTCATGATCGACACGGGGATGCTCGACGGGAAGTTCTTCCCGGGCGGCCGAGCCTCGGCCCTCGAGATCTCGGACGGCGCGGTGACCGCGATCTATCCGGGCGAGGAGCCGCAGCTGCTGCGCGCGGCGCCGGTCCGGAAAGCGGCCGCGCTGCGATGACCAACGCGCTCTCGCGGGCTTTCAACCTCCAGCCCGGCGACGGCCGCCGGGCGGGGCTCCTGTTCACGTACCTGCTCCTGATCATCACCTGCTACCAGCTCGGCAAGACCGCCCGCGACGCGCTGTTTCTCTCCGTGTTCAAGGCGTCGAAGCTGCCCTACGCGGACATGGCGATCGCGATCTCGGTCGGCTTCGTGATCGCGATCTACGTGACGATCGGCCGCAAGGTCCAGCTGCGCGACCTGCTCATCGGCTGTCTCCTGCTCTTCGCGGTCGTGCAGTCCGGGTTCTGGTACCTCGCGAAGTTCCGCCCGGCGCTGACGTGGCAGTACCCCGCGTTCTACATCTGGGTCGGGATCCTCGGCGTGCTCGCGCCGACCCAGGTCTGGACGCTCGCGAACTACCTGCTGACGACGCGCGAGGCCAAACGCGTCTTCGGCATCGTCGGCGCGGGCGGGATCAGCGGCTGGATCTTCTCGGGCCTGCTCGCGGACAAGCTCGCGACGACGCGCGGCTTCGGGACGGAGAGCCTG
>Ga0335070_10001390_pt1 | contig 27873 bp, 27 predicted proteins | sample Lox_Sample_13_FD_206722 | JGI IMG/M metagenome (GOLD analysis project Ga0335070, IMG submission 206722) | Soil microbial communities from Loxahatchee National Wildlife Refuge, Florida, United States - Lox_Sample_1.3 | ecosystem: Environmental > Terrestrial > Soil > Wetlands | place: USA...
CGCCGCCTGGAACGCGTCAACGTCGATCCACAGCGTTCCTTCCGCACCAAGGTGGATAATGTCCTCCTTGAGGCTCAGGTACCCTCTTGCCCGCGCGCCGGCGCCGAGCGCACCGCGGGCAACATGGAGTGTCTGGTGGAGGCTGTTGACTGCGGCGCCCGGCTCGAGGTCGGGCCACAGCAGGTCGATGACCTGTTCGCGGTGCAGGGAGTGTCCGGGAGAAAGTGCGAGAAGCTTCACGAGATGCGCGGCCTTCCTCCGCCGCCACTGCTCGGCGCCGAGCGTCCGTTTGCCGATGCTGACCCGGAACCCGCCGAGCAGGCACACGTGGAGCGCGCCAGGTGGAACTGCAGAAGCGAATGCTTCAGACATTCAACGCCGCTGCCCCTGAACAATCAGGGCGATTGAAATTACCCATTTGGCGATGGAACCGTCAACGACGCAGGTAAGTGTAGAATAAGAGGCACACCGGAGAATCGCCTGAGAAGGATGGAGATTTCGGCGAGAGGAGGGTTTCCATGCGTAGCCCGGCATCTCGGAGTCTGGTGCTCTTCCTGGTCCTGGTCACCGCGGTCCTCTCCTGGGGACAGGCCTCGTCCTCCGGCATCCTGGAAGGAATCACCTACGGTCGAGGCGGGGATACGGACCTCAAGCTCGATCTCGCCGTCCCCCAGAGCGGCAAAGGGCCGTTTCCGGCCCTAATCTTCCTGTTCGGCGGCGCGTGGACGGGTGGAAGCCGGTCCCAGTACCTGAACGCAATCAGGAAGGCGGCCGAGAGAGGATACGTGGCTGCGACGGTTGACTACCGGCTGCTCCGCGAAAGGGTCGATGGCAGGCCGAAGTACCCGTTCCCCGCCCAACTCCATGACGTGAAGGCCGCCGTTCGGTGGCTGAGGGCCAATGCAGCGAAGTACGGAATCAACGCTGACCGGATCGGCGCGGTCGGATGGTCCTCAGGAGGCCACCTCGCCCTGCTTCTCGGCGTGACAAGGCCCTCAGACGGGCTCGACGGTCAGAGCGGCAGCCCGGGGTTCTCCAGCGCGGTGCAGGCAGTGGTGAGCGTTGCGGGCATCGTCGATCTGGCCGACATGTACCGCACCTCGTCGCTGCAGGCGCCCCTGATCGATCTCCTCGGCGGCCTTCCGGAGGAAGTACCCCATGCATACCAGGCCGCCAGCCCGATCTCGTACGTCGGAAAAGACTCTCCCCCGGTCCTTACCCTGCAGGGAGACCAGGACACCACGGTGCCGCCCCGCCAGGCGGAAGCACTGGATCGGGCGATGAAGCAGGCTGGTGCCTCCCACACGCTGATCATTCTCCGCGGCAAGGGGCACGCGATATCCTGGGAGTCCGATGGCGCCTGGGAGTTCCTGGACGCTCATCTGAAAAACTGACTTTCCTCGCGTCGATTTCCGCAGCCCCTGTTCGTCGTATGGACAGGAGGCAGACATGAAGAAGTTCGTTGTTCTTTATAGCGGCGGAAAGGCTCCAACAACTCCCCAGGAAGGGGAGGCGTCGATGAAGGTCTGGACGAAGTGGTTCGAGGGTCTGGGCAAGTCCGTGGTCGACGCGGGCGCTCCCTTTGGCGCCTCGAAGACCGTGAACGGCTCGGGCGTGCAGGATGGCGCAAGCGGCAACATCACCAACGGCTACAGCGTCTTTCAGGCGGACGACTTGGCCGGGGCGGCGAAGATCGTCAAGGGCTGCCCCATTGTCAGCGAGGGCGGCAGGGTGCACGTCTTCGAGCTGATGGCCATGTAGAGCGGGAATGGTCGGCCTTTCGCTGTCGGGGGGTCTGGGCCGTCCGGCTCAGACCCCCACTCCCAGGAGCCTCCTCAGGTCGACAAGCTGGCCGACGTGGTACGCGTTGTGATCGATGACGAGGATGGCTTCCCGCAGGAGCGTCTGCCCGTCCCCGTGGGCAAAGGGAGTGAACAGGTCACTCTCCGGATCACGCACAAGGGCAATCATTGAATCGAGATCCGCCCGGAACTTCCGCACCGTCTCGTCCCAGTCCTCTTCCGCTGCCGGCGCGTCCTCTGCCGGCCAATAGCCGCGAGGCCACTCGGGAGACTCGTGGGAGGGATTCCGCGAGAACTCGAGGATGTCCCACTGCGCGATCCACAGGTGGTGGACGAGCTGCCAGGCGGTGTGCGCAAGGTTCGCCACGCGCGTTCCGATGAGCTGCAGAGGGAATCCCTTCACCGCCTTGTCGAAGCTCAGATGCGCGCCCTTGCCGCTCAGAGAGTATGCGAGCTGCTCCCGAAGTTTCTTTTCATCCATGTGTCTCGTCCTCCCGCCTGTTTCCGTCAAGGGCGTTTCTCACCGCCCGAGCAAGCTTCTTCGTGGTAAACGGCTTTTCAATGAAAACGGCGTCCGGAGTGCTTTCGTCCGTCGCCTCCCGAGCGTAGCCGGACATGAAGATGGCCGGGGGCGAAAGCCCCCGGGAAGCGACCTGGCGCATGAACGTCGGGCCGGTCATCCCCGGCATGGAAACGTCCGTGATGATGAGGTCGACGCTGTGCGTGAGCGTGCAGAGAAACTCCAGCGCTGCCTGGCCGCTTGTCATCTCGTAGACCGTGTACCCGAGCTTCCTCAGCATCAGGCCGGTGATGGAGCGCACCTCGTCACGGTCATCCACGACAAGAATCGTCTCCGTGCCACCGACCGGCTGTCCATCGGAGGAAGGCTTCTCGGGCTCCGGAGCCTTGTCCTCCACCGCGGGGAGGTAGATGCAAAACGTCGCTCCGCAGCCGGGCGCGCTGTCCAGCGCCACGAAACCCCCGGTCTGCTTCACGATCCCGTACACGGTGGCCAGGCCCAGCCCGGTTCCCGTCCCCTCTTTCTTCGTCGTGAAGAAGGGCTCGAAGGCGTGCTCCTGCACCCCGGCGGCCATCCCGTGCCCGGTGTCCCGCACGCTAAGCAGGACATAGCGGCCGGGCGGGATCAGCTCGGGGCGCGACGGGAGGGGATCGTACAGAAAGACGTTCGATGTCTCGATCGACAGTATGCCCCCCTCCGGCATCGCCTCCGCGGCGTTCGCGGCGAGGTTGAGAAGGACCTGCTCCACCTGGACCTTGTCCGCGAGAACCGACCACGGCGCTGCATCCGCTCGGACCTCCAGCCGGACGTGCTCGCCGATCAGCCGTGAGACCATGTCCGCCATGCCTTCCACGGCCGCGCCAAGGTTCAGGGGTTTGATCTCCATGACCTGGCGCCGGCTGAACATGAGAAGCTGGCGCGTCAGGGACGCGGCGCGCTCCGCGGACTCGAGCAACGCCGAGACTCCCTTTTTCGACTTCACCGCGAGGTCCATGTCATCCAGGAGCATGTGGGCGTGGCCGATGATCACCGTGAGCAGGTTGTTGAAGTCGTGCGCCACTCCGCCGGCAAGGCGTCCGACCGCTTCCATCTTCTCCGCCTGCCTCAGCCGCTCCTGGCTCTTCTCCAGCTCCGCCGTGCGCTCTTCCACCCGGCGCTCCAGCTCCGCGCGCGCGTCGCGGACCAGCGCGAACAGGCGCGCCCGCTCGATGGCGATGACCGCGTGATCCGCGACCGCGGAGAGCAGCCGCACGTCCGCGTCGTCAAAGGTGCCGACGCGCGGACTCTCGACGTTGAGCACGCCGAGCGTTTCGCCTCGATTGAGAAGAGGCACCGCCGCCTCCGAGCGGACCCCGGCAAGGTCGATGAAGTCGGGATCCTGGTCAGAATCCACAACAAGCGACGGCTTGCCGGTACGCGCGACGCGGCCGATCACACCCTCGTTGAGCGCGATCCGGCGCACCAAGTTCCGGTACCCCACCTCGTTGTGGAGCACGAGCACGTCCTGTTCGCGGATGTACAGGCTCACCATGGAATAGCCCAGGGTGCCGGCGACGGCTTCCACGATTGTCTTCAGCACGACAGAAAGGTCTGTCTCCCGGGCCAGCGCCGTCCTGACACGATCCAGGAGCGCAAGCTCGAGGTTGGCCTCCGCGAGGAGAGAGGTGCGCTCCAGGACGCGCTGGTCCAGCTCTTCCCGGGAACTGTGAAGCGCTCTGGTGAGCCGGTCGTTCTCGACGCCCTGCTGCGCCTGGCGCGCTATCGAAAACGCAATGATGATCCCCGACCACACGGCGAGCACGGTGTCACTTATCTCCAGAGGGTGGATACGGCTCCAAAGAAGAATGAAAAAGACCACAAGGATTCCAAGAAACGGCAGCCGTTCGCGCCAGCCGCCCCGGTCACGCTCCGGTGTTTCCGCAGGCGCAGCTCCTCTGCTGTGGAGGGCCGCCAGCATCGCGAGGCCATACGACGCAATGTACGCGATGTCTCCGGGATTCCCGCTGACGTAGACGCCCTCGAAGCTCTGAAAGGCAAAAAGCGCGTCAGCGACGATCTGCCCGATGATGCTGGCGATGAGAAGGAGCTGCGACCCCCGGCTGACGCTCGTGGGGCCGGCGAAAACCAGGATCAGGAACGCGGAAATGAGGGCGAGATCGCCGGCCGGATACAAGATGGCGAGGACACCGAAAAGCTCGGACTCCTGGGGGCCTTTTGCCCGCAGAGGGCCCATCACGAACGCCCAGAGCACGAGCGCCGCGGACATCATGAGAATGCCGATATCCAGGATCCGGCGAATCCTCTCCCCCGGCTTCAGGCCTGGTGAGGCGAGCAGGAAGACGCCCGCAAGGTAGGTCGGGTAGGAGAGCAGGTAAACGATGTCGGCGGCGGACGGAAACGGAGGGCGCCTTTCGAGAATCTCCAGGACGAACCATCCCATGTCGCCGAAGGCCATGCATGCATACCCGGCGCCGAGCATGAGCCAACCGATCAGCACCCGGTTTCCCAGGTCGCGGCCGCGAAGGCCGGCAACGACCAGGAATACCGCGGCTGCCAGGCTTTCCAGGGGGAAGAGGATGTCGTTCAGGGTGGTGCGCGCACTCTGGTCGCGAACGATGACAATCGCTGCGATATGTCCGAGCAGTACGGCGATGACGAGCGTTGCGGCCAGCCTGCGGCCCGCGCGCGGGGCGTGCGGACGCTCAGCAGTCATGGCACGGGGATTTTCCACGATTGTCTGATTCCTGTCAATTCGAGTACGCCGCGCGGGCAACTCGCCGCGGCCTTCGTTCAGCCAGGACATGAGCACGGAGGAGCGCGCCATCATGACGAAGCACGTGGCGTACTGGACGGACAAGATGGAGCGAGGAATCGTTCATGCGTTCGGGCCCGTGCGAACGGGCTTCTGCGATACGAGTACTGGCCCATGCGTGCGGAGGTGCCCCAGAGGGCGTACGACGGCTCAGAGCCCGCGCCCGTGCGGAGCCGGCTCTGGCGTCGTCACTCAGTCTCCCAGCTTCTCACGGACAATGATCATGGCCACCTTCCGGTTCAAAAACGGCGCTTCATGCTCAAAGATCATGAGCTTTCCGACCCTGCTGCCCATCCTTCCGCCGGTGGAGTCTTTCATCCTCGCGTCCTCGTGCGGAAGAACGTACTCGCGAACCCGCCGCACGGCCTCCTCCAGGGTTGCCGTGATCTTCTGCGCGCCGACGATCCAGATCACATTCTGCGCGGCATAGGCGTACGGGGAAAGCTGGCTGCCGGTCATGCTGGCAATCACCACCTCCCCGGTCTGGGCCACGCCGTGAGCGCTCCCCAGGAAGTAGTCCGCGAGAACGCTCTGGCGCCGCAGGAGAGTCTGGCGGGCGGGATCTTTTTCCGAAAGATACTCACCCTTCAGGTTCTTCCAGGGGTGCGCTCCCGAAGTGAGATAGTCCTCGAAGCCGATTTCCTTGAGCGTCAGGGAGGCCCCGGTCGACACGGACGCGCCTGCCGGGGTCAGGGCCTTGATTCGCGCAAGCGCTTCCGCCCCGTTCTCCGCGATCTCAGCCTGGATGCCTCGTGCCTTCAAGGCCTCAACGGTCGACTGGATCCGATCCAGCGATGCCAGAGCATCAAAGCTCATGCAGACCTCCCCGTTGCAAGAATGAATGTGTTTTGTGACGGATCGCGGATCAGCGGGCCGGCCTCCGTCTGCTCCATCGCAACGCCCGCGTCTTTCACCCGCTGAACCACGCGATCCAGCTCCTGGCCGGACGGGAGGACAACTTCGAAGTGCCTCATGCCAAGGGAGCCAGGAGGCGCGGGCGGCGCTCCTTTTCCCATCCATGAGTTCAGCCCGATGTGATGATGGTAGCCACCAGCAGAAACCATTCCCATCATGAACGCCGTCGTGTATCCCATATTGTCAAAGCCGATCACGTCCGTATAGAACTCAAGCGCCTCCGGCACGTCGCGCACGTACAGGTGCACATGCCCGATCCGCGCCTGCGGCGGCAGCGGCCGGTCCAGGGGGTCTCCGGGATGCAGGCTGCTGAAGAGCGCATCCACGTCAAGCGGCTCCCGCCCGTCGCTCAGGCTGCCGTCAGCGCGTCGGGCAAAATAGCCGTTCGCGTTCATTTCCCATGTTCCATCCTCCGGGGACTCTGTGTACAGCTCGATCTCCTGGCCCTCGGGATCGGTCAGGTAGGTCGTCTTGGTCATGATGTGGTCCGTGGGATGGTTCGGATACCCGACGTCGAACAGCCGGGCAACCGCACGGGCAAGCTCCCGCCGATCCGGGAGCAGGACCGCGAAATGGTACAGGCCCGTGGTCCTCGGCACACGGCGCGCGCCGGGAACCTCCACGAGCCGAAGAAGGTCCTTCCCGCCGGTCCCGAGGCCCGCCTTCCTGTCTTCTCTCCAGGCGACCGTGAATCCCAGGACCTTCTCGTAGAAGGGAATCTGCCGCTGCAGGCTGGACACGGTGAGAGACACGGCGCCGATCTTCGTCGCCGGGTGGACGGAGACGCGGCGGGGCTCAACCGCACTCTGCGCTCGATTCACTTTGACCCTCCTCCCGCCGCATGGTATTATTCATACAGGCGATGTCTAAACAACAACTGTCGTTTAATATAGCGTCTCCCCGGCGGGGAGTCAAATGGAAGGCGGGGGCGGCCCTGGCCGCGCCGGAGTGCGCCCGGCGGGAGGATCCACGGGTGCTGCGCACGCGTACCCTCATCGTGCAGGCCTTCGAGAAGGCCATGGATGAAAAGGGGTTCGCGGCGGTCTCGGTCCGGGACATCGTGGAACGGGCGGGGATCAACCGCGCCACCTTCTACGATCACTTTGATGACAAGTTCGCTCTGCTCAATTCCATGATCCGCGTGGCGTTCAGCCGCGAGCTGGACCGGAGCGCGCTGCGGGAACGGCGCCCGGACCGGGAGGCGCTGCAGGCGCTCATTCTCACCGTCTGCAGCTTCGTGGCCGGGTTCCACGAGCACTGCAAGCCTCCCCATGATCACTTCGATTCCCTCATGGAAACACAGGTGAAGGCGCTGACAAAGGAGGTTATTTCCGGCTGGCTTGGCGCGGCAGGCTCCGCCTGGCGCGTCCCGGCATCCCATCGGGATCTGGCGGCCAATGCGGTGAGCTGGGCCATCTACGGCCTGACGCTCTCCTGGGTGCAGGGGAAGCGCCGGCAGGCGGCGCCTGCTTTCGTTCGAACGGTCCTGCCGCTTGCGGAGCGCATCCTGGGCGGAGGGCAATCCGCGCGGCGCACTTGACTCCATCGGGCTGGTGGACTTCCCTGCAATGATCGACGGGGAAGCCGTATTCCTCTGCTGGCGAAGCGACCAGAGCAGGCTCGCCTGCTATCACCGCCTCGAAGACGGCTGCAGGGGGAGAAAGCCGCTGCACTGACGGACGCGGCGCCTGATTGCCTTGGCGACCAAATTGCTCCAATCCGAGTGATCGATGTGGAACATTGTCCCATCAGAATTGGAACATTTTTAGATTTTAGATGCAAGGTCATTCATCGTACGACGGAAAACCGCTTCGAAATGATACCGTCCGGAATATATCAGCACTTCGGCCCATGGCGAGCAGAACGACTGTCATCTGCACGAGGATGATCTTGGAGGAGACGGAACCTCTTTCGTGGGTCTCGAAATGATGGACCCCGACGTTCAAGCCATCGTTGTCTCAAGCGATTCGGGCTCCCGCGTCCATTGGCAGCGTTGCCATCTACTTTTCCGATGCGTCCATCAGGGCGCAGCTCCGGTGGGAGTTCCTCAGGACCATCGGCATAACCCTGGCGGTGATTCTCGTGCTCGCCCTTGTCACGTTCCTCGTGACCCGGCTCGCCGTGGTGGCGCAGGAAGTGAGCAAGCTCGCCGAGCGAAGCGCCTCATCGACACGGGAGAAGCGACAAGTTCAACGCCGGCCTGAAATCGCTCAAGGCATCCGGCAAGTACGACCAGATCTTCAAGACGTACATCAGGGAGTAACGATACCACTCACGCCCGCCGTCCGAGGACGCCGCTTCGTCAGTCATACAGAACCTCGGCGGCGGGCTTTCCATTCAGCCCGCGCCACCTAGCCCCGCGCCGCCCTCTCGATCTCCCTGATGTCCAGTTTCTTCATCGTGAGCACGGCTTCCATCACCCGGTTCGCCCGGGCGCGGTCGGTTCCTGATTCGATGTCAGCGAGGATCGACGGGACGATCTGCCATGAGACGCCGTACCTATCCTCCACCCAGCCGCATTCCACCTTCTTTCCTCCCTCGGAAAGCTTCTCCCAGAGCGTGTCGATTTCCTTCTGCGTATCGCAGTTGATGGAGAACGACAGCGCCGGCGTGAAGGTGAAATCGCGCCGACCGTTGGAGTCCATTGCCATGAACTGCTGCCCGCCCAGGGTGAACCGCGCGTGCATCACGGATCCCTCGGGATCGCCCTGCCCGGGTCCGTAGCGCATCACCTGCCCGACTGCGGAATCCGGAAGCACCGAGGCATAGTACCTGATGGCCTCTTCCGTTTTCCCGTGCTGGGCACCGACGAACATGAGAAACGGCGAGATTTTCTTCTCCGTACCGGTGAGGTGCAGCTGCCAGGACAGGCCGTAGCGGTCGGCGACCCACCCGAACTTCTGGCTGAACGGATACTTCTGCAGCTCCATGAGCACTTTCCCGTTCTCAGAGAGTCTCCCCCAGAGCGCATCCACTTCCTGCCCCGTCCTGCAGGTGACGAAGAACGAGATTGCCGGGGTGAACTTGAAAACCGGGCCGCCATTGAGCGCGGTGAACGTCTCTCCTTCCAGCTGGAAAGAGATGGTCATGAGGGTACCCGCCGGCGCCGGGCCTGCTTCTCCGTAGTACGATCTGGCCAGAATCCTCGAGTTGTCGAACAGAGACGTGTAGAACTGCGCCGCCTCCTCCGCCTGGCTGTCAAACCACAGAAACGGGACGATCTTCTGCACGGTCTTACCTCTCCTGGATCACGGAAAGAATGTTGCCCGCGGGGTCCTTGAACCACGCGATGGACGGCCCGGGGTTCTCGGGCCCGGCTCTGACAATGCCCTTGCCATCATGCTTGAATCCGTCGTACCGCTCGAAGTGGACACCGTGCGAGCCCAGCTCATCCACGGCCTTGTCGATGTCGTCAACGGGAAAGTTAAGAACGGTATACGTTGCCGGGGCGTGGCCCGGGCCCTTGGGATACATGATGACCCGTCCGCCCGTAGCGAGCTTGAGCGTGAGGATGCTCATCTTCGTGTCCTCCGTCACCTCCAGGCCCAGGGTGCTGCCATAGAACTCCCTTGCCCGTGAGAGATCGTCAACGGAAAAACCGCTGAACGCCTTCGATTTCCTGAACATTGCATGCCTCCTGTGCGTCAACTCCGACGCGTCGTCCGAAATGCCAGCCCTGTTCTTCCCTTCGCCACTCGATGCGCTCCGCATCGGCCCACGACAGCAGGTCAGCGGCAGCCTGCATCAGTCCGGAAGGTCGGCCGGCGCGAAGCGCAGTTCCAGCTTCGGCGCCGATTTCGTCATCTTGCCCTCCACGGTGGAATTTACTGTCGCAGCACGCCCGGGGAAGGGCACGGGGCGACAATCTGAGGGGCAGATTGCGACATATTCACCCGTGGAAGGGCGGAGCGTGGGGCGCCCTTTTGGTCGGCACGTTCGGCCTGGGTCTCGTCATCGCCGCAGTCCCAGCGCGACTCCCGCAGCTCAAGGCGCTGCTCGTTCCCGCGGGCCGCGCCTTTCGGTATCCTTGTCATCATGAAGAACTCGATGGATCTTGCGCCGGTTCTCTCGTTTCTGAAAAAGCTGCGGACGAACAACAACAAGCCCTGGTTCGAGGCTCATCGAAGCGAATACGAAGAGGCACAGACACGGTTCGAGGACTTCGTCGCTGCGTTGATCATCGAGATGTCGAAGTTCGAGGACCTCGGGGGGATCACGCCGAAGGACTGCATGTTCCGCATCTATCGCGACGTGCGCTTCTCGAAGGACAAGAGCCCCTACAAGACCGGCATGGGCGCCTCTCTCGGCCCGGGAGGGCGCAAGTCCCGCGGCTTCCCGTACTTCCTTCATGTCTCCCCGGGTGATCACTCCATGCTGGCCGGCGGCTGCCACGAATCCACGACAGAACAGATGGCAGCGTGGCGAAGCGCTGTGGACAAGGATCCATCTGCAATCAGAAAGATCGTCGAGCGCAAGGACTTCATCGACGCCTTCGGCGGCCTCCAGGGAGAAAAGCTCGCCAAGGCGCCCCGGGGATACCCTGCGGATCATCCCGACCTAGAGCTCCTCAAGCTGAAGCAGGTCACGGTGATGCATACCGCGACGGACAAGGAGCTTCTGTCTCCCTCCGTGGTCCAGGAGAGCGCGGCGATCTTCAAGACGATGAAGCCTTTCCTAGACTACCTGGGCAGGATCCTGCCGCCAATGGCGTAAGCACGGTTGCGCTCCACCTGGCGTGGCGCCGCGGAGTCATTCACCGCGGCTCCCTGCTGAATCGGGGACAATGGCCGTGCCGCATCGGCCGCGAAGTGTATGAGCGGCCGATCGGCGCGTTTCGAACGTGAGCCACTTTGGGAGCTTCTGCGTGACAACGCCAAGGCCCGGGTCGTGATCCTTTCGTGACCATTCCGTCGTAGCTTGGATTGCGGAGGGTGTACCATGAAACGATCCGGTCTTCTGATAATGGCGATCCTGGCAATTGCGGCGGCGGCCGCGGCAGCGGAGACTCCCGCTCCCCCCATGGACACGCCGGAGATGATGAAGGGAACGCAAACCGCAGTCCTGGCCGGGGGCTGTTTCTGGGGCATGGAGGGCGTGTTCGAGAGAGTAAAGGGCGTGATCGACGTCACCTCCGGGTACTCCGGCGGTGAAAAGAACACGGCGCACTACGAGATGGTCGGCACGGGCTCGACGGGGCACGCGGAGTCCATCCAGATCCACTACGACCCGACGAAGGTCAGCTTCGGCACGCTGCTGAAGATCTTCTTCGTGGTGGCGCATGATCCCACGGAGCTGAACTTCCAGGGACCTGACTACGGCACGCAGTATCGCTCGGCAATCTTCTATGCGAATGAAGGTCAGAAGCAGGTTGCGGAGGGGTATATCCGCGCGCTGGGTGCAGCCAAAACGTTCTCCGGGGCCATCGTGACCCAGGTCGTACCGCTGAAGGCCTTCTATCCTGCCGAGGCGTACCACCAGAAGTTCTACGACAACAATCCGTACTATCCCTACATCGTCTTCTGGGATCAGCCGAAGGTCGCGCATCTGAAGCAGGCATTTCCCGATCTCTGCACGGACAAGTCGTAACCCGCAACGCCGTTTCTTGACGGCCGGCGCGGGGGGTTGTAGCTTCTGCGAAGGTTGGCAAAGACGCTTCCCGCCTTCATTCCCCCCATGCTGGCCGTTCACGGCCAGCCCTTCGACTCTGCGTCCCACTTCTTCGAGTTCAAGTGGGACGGGTTCCGCGCGGGTGCCATGATCGAAGCGGGCACCGTGCGGCTCATGAGCCGCAACAAGATCGACCTTGCGGCCCAGTTCCCCGCTCTCTCCTCGCTGGGATCATCCCTGCCCAGCGGGATCGCTTTGGACGGTGAGATCGTCGCGTTTCGAGACGGCAAGCCTGACTTCGACCTGATGCTCAACCGGGGCCGCGGGGCAAGGCCGCGCGCGGTCAGGTTCGTTGCCTTCGACGTCCTCTACGAAGACTTCGAATCCCGGATGGCCCTCTCCTTCGCGGAGCGCCGCGAGATACTGGAGAGGATCCTCCGCGCATCCACGTGTCCCGAGCTGATGCTGTCAGAGGGCGTTCTCTCCAACGGAAAGGCGCTGTATGCCAGGGCGTGCGAGCAGGGGATCGAGGGCGTGATGGCAAAGCGGCTTGCCAGCACGTACGCCTCCGGCAAGCGCAACGGCGCGTGGGTGAAGATCAAGCGCCGCCTTCAGATCCAGGTTGCCGTCATCGGCTATATCGAAAAGCCGGGGAATGACTTCCAGAGCCTTCTCGTGGCCGGCAGCGGCCTCCCGGGCGAAGAGCCGGGACCGCTGCGCTACCTCGGCCGCGTGGGCGGAGGCTTCACCGCCGGCATGCGTGAGCGCATGAACGCCCTGCTTCGCGAGCATCCCCGCACGGCACCGCTTGTGCCGTGCCCCGAGCGCGGGCGATGGGTGGAGCCTGGATTGTACTGCGGAGTCAGCTACGCGGAGCTCACGGAAGCGGGCCTGCTGCGCGCCCCGGTCTTCGAAGGGCTGATCGAGGAATAGATTCTTCCACGGTTGAGCATCTCGCCCGATACCAGTACCTTCAAGGTACCCAGGGGAGGGGAGTCGTGCGGACCAACGAACGCATGGCGGAAGCCGTATCAATAGCCGGGCTGGAGGTCGCACTGACCGGCCGCCTGTTCTCCATGACGCGGGCGGAAGCGGTGGAGCGTATCCAGAAGGCCGGCGGCCGTCACGCAAAGGAACCGGGGCCGGCCACGGACATCCTGGTTGCCGGTGAAGCCTCGGGACATCTCACCGCTGCCGGCGGAATCTCGCGAAACCTGGAGCTTTTCAGGAGACTCAAGGAAGGGGGGGCACGAGCCCGGCTGATCGAGGAACCGGAGTTTCTCCGGATGATCGGCGCGGACGAGGAGCTGGAGGACTTCTCCCGGCTCTACACGGCGGCGCAGGTGAGCCGCATCGTGGAGGCGCCGCTGTCGGAGGTCCGCGCATGGGTCCGCAAGGGGCTCCTCCAGCCGGCACGCACGAGCCGGAGGCTCGCCTGGTTCGAGTTCAAGGACATTCTCACGGCGCGCAGCCTGAGCCGGCTGACGGCGGCCGGCGTGCCGGCGTCGCGCATTCACGCGAGCCTCACCGAGCTCGCGCGGTGGCTGCCGGACGGCGAGAGGGTCATCGGGCGCCTGGAGGCGTACGCCACGGGGCTGCGGGCCAGGCTTCCGGACGGCAGCTGGGTCGAGCCGAGCGGCCAGCGCCTCATGGATTTCCAGAAGGAAGACGCCGCGGCGGCCCGGGTTTCCGCATTCCCGACGCTGCAGGACGGTGAGTGGTTTTCCCGGGCTATCGAGGCGGAGGAGCGCGGGAACCTGCAGGCGGCAGCGGCGCTGTACTCAAAAGCACTGGAGGAGTCCCCCGATTCTGAAACATACTTCAACCTGGGCAACGTCCTGTACGATCTGGGACGGGACGCGGAGGCGGCAGAGCGCTACCTGCAGGCTATCGATGCCGACCACGAGTTCGTGGAAGCTTGGAACAACCTGGGGAACTCGATGGCCGCCCTGGGCAAGCTGGAAGACGCCGTCCACGCGTACGAGATGGCGCTTTCCCTGGAGCCGGACTATCCGGATCCGCACTGCAATCTCGCTATCGTGATGGAAAGACTGGGACGGCCGGGACGCGTGGTGGGCCACAGCACGGTGTGCCGGAACACGTTCCCCAGCCAGGCGCACCTTACCCTGCTGCGGCATCCCTCCATCGACGTGGAAGAAGACTGAGCTGCTTTGTGCCGATGACGATTCATTCGAAGCTTGAAGGTTTCCCGCCTGAACGCATCCGGGCGATCCTGGCGAACCTCCCGCCGGCGGGAAACTACCGCGTGGAGGTGAAACCGCTTCGGTATCGCACCTCGCCCCACCTGCAGGCGCTCTGCGACTGGGAAGCGAAGGTCCTCACGCTCCAGATCCCTGAGCCGTTTCGCCCGTTCACGGAGCCCGTGCCGTACAAGGCCCAGCGCATCAAGTCCCGCGCCGGGTACGGGAACCGGTTCGACTTCCGGTGGTCCTACCGGGAGGTCCGGTTTCGCACCCCGGAGGAAGTCCTCCGCTTCCTCTACTGCCACGAGTACTACCACTACTATCTGCACGACGTCTTGGGGCGGAAGGGCGCGGCGGAAACGGCCTGCGACCGCTTCGCCCTTCAGAACTTCAGACGTCACAAAAAACAGGAAAAATAAAGTCGAAACGCGCACCCCGGGGCGGCTACATCGTGTATGGATTCAGGAACGCTTGCCGTGCAGGAGAGGTTTGACTACTTTCTCCTCTCCGGGAAAGGACGTTCGTCGTGAATCTGGAAACTACGAGGGACCACCGGAAGCTGGTCCCCTGGATCATATACCTGATCTTCTTCGCCGTTCTGAACGAGACCGTGTTCAACGTCTCCACCCCCATGATCGCGAAGCAGTTCGCGCTGACGCCGTCCGGCGTGAGCTGGATGATGACCATCTTCATGGTGTTCTTCGGGATCGGCTCGGTCATCTACGGCCGGCTCGCCGACATCTTCAGCCTGCGCGCGCTGATCCTCGTGGGGATCCTCATCTACGCCGTGGGCTCCGTCATGGGATTCGCCCTGCAGTTCTCCTATCCCCTGGTCATCACGTCCCGCGCCATCCAGGGCATTGGCGGATCGGCAATCCCCGCGCTGGTCTTCGTCGTGGCGGCCCGCTACTTTCCGCCGGAGGAGCGCGGCAGGATCTTCGGGTTCCTGACCTCCACGGTTTCCTTCGCCATCGGGCTGGGCCCGGTGCTCGGAGGCTTCGTCTCGGGGCAGCTGCACTGGTCGTACCTGTTCCTCGTGCCCCTGTTCATGCTCATCTCCATCCCGTTCTTCAACCGGGAGCTTCCCCGGGAGCCGCGGAGGGAAGGCAAGGTCGACGTTCTCGGAGCCGCGCTCGTCGCGCTGACCGTCGGCGCCTTGATCGTGTACCTGAACTTTTCCTCGTGGTACTACCTTGCCGCGTTCATCGTCCTGCTCGCCCTGTTCGTCATCCGCATCCGCACGGCGGCCGACCCGTTCATCAAGCCGTCGCTGTTCAGGAACGCCCGGTTCCGCAGCGGCGTGATCGTGGGTTTCTGCCTGTTCTGCATCGTCATCGGGATCCTCTTCCTGATCCCGCTGATGCTGAACGACGTCCACGGCCTCACCACGAGCCAGATCGGACTGATTCTGTTCCCCGGCGCCATCAGCTCCGTGATCTTCGGGCCGATCGCCGGAACGCTGTCGGACCGCAAGGGCAACAACTTCGTGGTGGCCGTGGGGCTCGCCCTGCTCGTGCTGAGCATCGTGCTCATGTCCCTGCTCCTGAGCGTTTCCGCGCTCGTGGTGGCCGCGGCCCTGCTCTTCACCTACGTTGGCTTCTCCCTGTTCCAGACCGCGATGATCAACGCAGTCTCCCAGACGCTGAGCGAACAGGAAACCGGCATCGGCATGGGCCTGTTCAACCTGGTGGGAATCATCTCAGGAGCGGTGGGCACGGCGCTCGTCGGCAAGATCCTGACGGGCCACTGGCTCGACTTCCCGATCCTGGCGATCGGCTCGATCTCCAAGGGCTACTCGTACAGCAACCTGATGATCGCGTTCGCCGTGGTGGTGATTGCGGGCGGAGTCCTCTACCTCCGCAGCTACCGCGGCATGAAGCCGGTCCAGCCCTTGAAGCAGTCAGTCTCGGAGTCGTAGAACACGGTCTGCTGATGGTGACAGAACGGCGCGCTTGATTTGTTGAACTCCATAGTGAAGGAGAAACACATGAAACGCGCTCTCATCGTCGCAGTGATCTGTCTTGTGCCTGGCATGATGTTCGCGAACCCAAACGGTCCCTGGATGGAGTCCCGGGGTTTCCAGGACCTGCGCCCCCAGGAGGCCGGGCCCTATTACGCCGCGGAGATCCGCCAGATCGACACTGAAATGGCGCAGCAGAAGCTCGGCGACCTGAACGTGGCCCAGCTTGTCGCCGTTCGAGAAAGGCTCAGCATCGCAATCCAGAAGGACGCGTACGTCAACAGGGTCAGGACGGAGTCACTGTTCCTGCCCGGCCTCGGGCAGTTCGAGACCGGTGACACGACCAACGGCCTGCTCTTCATGGGGCTGAACCTGGCAGTGCTGACGGGAACCGCTTTTGCAGTCTACTACAGCCTGCCGGACGACGTTCGCTTCGACAAGCTCGACTATATCCACAGCTCTTTCTCCACGATCAACAATACCTGGAACGGGCATACCATCGTTGACTATCTTCCCGCTTTCGGCGTGTTCGTGGGCGGCATGATCGTGGACGGGCTCGTCCGGTACTGGTCCTCCACGAACGCCGCTGACGGCGCACGGCAGAAGGTCAACAGCGGTTCCGTGACGTTCACGCCGCTCATTGGTCCCGGATTCATGGGAATCGGGGTGGCGTACTAGGGCGGCGGACGAGTGAGGCGTCCTCCAGCCGCACCTCCCGGGCCATCTCCCGGTAGCGGCACGGGCCGTTGGCCCACCGCATCTGGTCCGGGCTGCTGCAATCCGGCTCCAGGAGCCGCGGCGCGGCGACGAGGATGGAGGCGCAGCGCGCCCTGCTCGTTGCCACGTTCAGGCGGTTGGGGCTGAAAAGAAAGCTCATTCCGCGCGGGGCATCCTGCGCGGATGAGCTCGTCATGGAGTAGACGACCACGGGGGCCTGCTGCCCCTGGAACTTGTCCACTGTGCCGACCTGTGCCGCGTCACCGAGCCGGCGCGTCAGCGCCGCAACCTGCGCGTTGTACGGGGCGACCACGAGCACGTCTTCCGGACCGAGCGGGGACGATTGTCCATGACGATTCGTCCACGTGATCCCCTCAGCGCGCAGGTTCCGAACGATCCTTTCGACCGCCTCCACTTCCTCCAGTGAGCTGTTCTGGTTGCCGCTGTGGTCCACGGGCACGTAGAAGAGGCCGCTTCCGGCGAACGGCGTGTCCCCGGTGAGCCTCTGCTTCTCCAGGCCCGCTCGGGATTCAAGGCGGTTCTCGTAGAAGAGCTCCGACGTGAACGCGCAGATGTCCGGGTGCAGCCGCCACGTCTCGTCCAGGAAAAGCCCGGCCTCATCCGCGATGGTCTTCTGCCTGCCCAGGATGTGGACGAGCGCTGCCACTTCCGCTCCCTCCGGGTGCGCGCCCCGCTGGGGCTGCTCCAGCTGCTGCGGATCCCCCAGGAGAACGAGATTGCGCGCCGAGCGCGCGGTGGCCAGCGCGTGCGCAAGAGACATCTGCCCCGCCTCGTCGATGAACAGGTAGTCCAGCGAATCCACCATGTCTTCCTTGGACCAGAACCAGGCCGTTCCCCCGACCACCCAGCCGTGGGCAAGGCCTGATCTCAGCGGGGCATCATCCTTCGTGATCTCCACGCCTTCGATGATCTCGCCGTCCGACTTCCTGTCCTTCCGGATTGCCTTGAGAGAGACACCCGTCTCTGCCGCGGCGGCGAGCGCTTCCTTGAGCAGCTTCTGGATGACCTTGTGGCTCACGGCGGTCACGCCGATTCTCTTTCCCTGGCGCGCGAGGGAGGCGATCATCCGTGCACCCGTGTAGGTCTTTCCCGAGCCGGGAGGGCCCTGGATGGGCAGGAAGCTGTTGTCCAGGCCCTGCGCCAGCCTGACAGCGGCCTCCACGACCCCTTCCCCCTTTCTGCGCAGTGCGCCCGGTGACGGGTCATTCAGGCGGGGTCTTCCGGCAAGAAGAAGGTCACGAGCAGCGCGATGAGGTCCCGGCCCGTCCACGCCATTCCGTGCGATGGAACGCGCCAGCGCGAGCAGGGCGCTGTCCACGGGAGCCGGCCTGACGTGGTCGTTCACCATCACGGCCTCCGGATGGATGTCCGTGGACCTTCCGTTCTTTGCGATCTCCAGAACGTGGGCGGCCAGGTCGATGGAGTGCACCCGTCCGACCGTCTCTCCGCCCACCTCGTACAGCTCGTCTCCTTCATCGAAGGCCGCTTCCTGCTCAGGGAAACTGTAGCGGTGGACGAGAGACCTCCCGGCGCTGCCTGCCGCGCCTGTGAACCGCAGCCCGGCAATCGCTTTCCTTTCCTCCAGCAGCTCCTCATGGTCCAGGGCGTGGATTCTGAAAAACTCCCACCAGGCGCACTTGTCTTCCCGCCGGAAATACTCCAACTGGTGGGCCAGGAGCCACCGCGCGCGCTCGGGGGGACCCCACGTTTCGCGGTCCTCCGGCAGCCCCTCCACGAGGAGGTCGTAGACGACCTGGATGTCCGCGGCGCGCTGCTCGATTGCGTCACTTGCGTCCCCGCTCTTGTTCAGCGGCCGCTCGATGGGCGTCCCGTGGGCGGCCCCTGCCTCCGCCCTCCGCGCCTCCAGCCAGTCCCGAAGCGCTGACGTGGACAGGCAGTCGTCCCGGTTGTACGCCTCCACTGCCGCGCGGTCTTCCGCGGTGATGTCGCCGGGGCCGGCAAGCTCCAGCGCTCGGGCAATCCGCCTCAGCGCCGCTCCCGCCGCGGGCAGATCGAGCGCACGGTTGAATCCGAAGAACGGCTCCAGCGCTTTCAGGGAGTAGCTTTCGACGCTGGCGCGCAGTCCCTGCCGCGTCACCGCAAGGAGGTCCACGAACCTCTCCGCGCGCAGGAGCATGTCCAGCTCCGCCTCCCGCGTGCCGTGCCTGCCGATGAGCCGCTTGATGGCACCCGGTTCATACGGCGAGTAGTGGTAGACGTGCATGCCGGGGTGGGCTTTCCACGACTCCATGGCAATGTCGATGAACTGTTCCAGGGACTTTTCTTCTTCCCGGGGGGTGAGCCCCCACAGTGCCCGATACTCCGGCGTTTTCCCGGGCGTCTTTCCGCGCGCCATCATGATCATCCCGAGCAGGTATTCCATACCGCCGTCACCGGCAAAGGGATCCGATTCGATATCCAGAAAGATGTCTCCCTCATCAGGCTCGGGAAGGCGGTGGAATCCGAGACCCGGCTCCGGCGGGAGCAGCTCATACCGGGGCTCCGCCGCCCGGCGGCCGTCCAACTGGACCCTGGCCTGGCCGTGCGCGCGGGCAAAGGCTTCCGGATTTCCGCGCCGCGGCTTTTCCCGAAGCGGCTTCTCCGCATCCGCGAACTCCGTGAGCGTCATTGTGCCCTGGCGCTCGATCTCTTCGATATGAAGCGGCCGGATTCCTGCCACGAGACACAGGTTGTCATCCGCGTGCCGGCGCGCATCACACTCCTTCCACCACCGGCAGATGTCACAGTGAGGAACGGGATCCGGGTAGGTTGCAGAGGAAGGGGGGGCCGCCATGGCGTCCTCAAGCCGTTTGCGGGCCAGGCGGTAGTACGCGCTGAAGTCGTCCCACCGGAAACTCTCCCGCGGGAAATCCGGACCGGGCTTCACGACGTGCATCAGCGCGGGATTGAGCCCCTGGATCCGGGCCACGAGCTCGGAATACAGGCAGAGCTGCAGCACCGTGCCGGCGCGCGTTTCCTGGGCGAGCTTCGTATCCGCCACTTCATAGGACCACAGGCCGAGCCTGCTTGGCGTATCCACCCGCAGGAGCAGGTCCGCCCGGCCGAGCCAGCGCTCGTGCCGGAGCTCCGCCTGCACGATCACCTGCGCGCCCGAGCGCATGGCGGCAAGAGTCTTCTCCACGGACAGGCGGCCGCCCTCCTCCGCGGGCTCGACGATGTCGAAGCCCCGGCCGCGCAGGTGCCGGATGTACGCGCGCTCGTGCTCGAATCCGCGCTGCTGGAGGACCGCGAGGGACGGATCACTCCAGGTGGGCGCGGCGCGCCTGCCTTCGGCCACCCCCCGGTTCAGCTGCGTGAGATGCGCGCAGGCGAGGTGATTGGAAATGTCCGTTGCAGCAAGGCGAAGAGTCCCGCCGTCCTGAAACACCGTGTCCCCTCCCCTTCAAGGAAAACTACAGGTATTTGCCGAGTGCTTCTATGGCCGCGGCAAGATCCTGCGGATCCGTGAGGGCCGTGCGGAACAGGTCCCCGTTTCTCTCCACGCGCTGAGGTGCGTTCATGAGCGTGAAGTCGGAGACGGCCAGCTCCCCCTCCAGCTCGTCCCACGCAAGAGGCATTGAAACGGAGGCCGCTTCCACGGGCCTCACCACGTACGGCGGCACGATGGTCTGCTCCCGCCTGTTCTGGAGAAAGTCGACGTACACCCGGCCTTCACGCCGGCTCACCGCCCGCTCCACGGTGGCAATGTCGCCGTGGTCCCGCACAACGAGGCGCGCCACGGCCTCGCAGAACATCCTGCTCTGCTCGAACGTGTACACGGGCTTCAACGGAATGCAGATGTGAAGCCCTGTGGAGCCGGATGTTTTCAGATATGGCTCGATGCCGAGTCCGCGAAGCAGCTTGCCGGTCTCCCGGGCCAGCTTGACCACGCTGGAAAACGGCGCCTCTTTGGGATCCAGGTCGATGAACGCCCAGTCCGGAAAGTCCAGGCTCCCTTTGCGGGACATCCACGGATGAAGGTCGATGCTGCCGGAGTTGATCAGCGTGAGCAGCGACCTGCGGTCGTTGCACATCGCGTAGAGGATCGTCTCCTCGCCGTCGCGGGAGACGTCCACCGTCTCCACCTGGCTGAGAAGGTCCTCCGGCAGCTGCTTCTGGTAGAACGACTTCCCCCTGATTCCGTCCGGCCACCGGTACAAGTGCAGCGGCCTGTCCCGGAGATACGGAAGGATCCAGTTCGCCATCTGGTCGTAGTACCCGACAAGGTCGCCCTTCGTGTATCCCTGGTCGGGCCAGTAGACCTTGCGAGCGTTCGAGATGATGAAGGCGGGTTCCTTCGGAGCGGCTTTCGGATCAGCTCTCGCCGCGGGCTTCTGCGCGCGCTCCGCAGGCTGCGCGGCGGCCGCGGCCGGAATCCGAAGCCAGTCCTCGGAGGTCCCGGCGCGATAGGGGCTGCTTGCCTTCTTTGCGACGATGGCCGGCAGGCCGGACTCAACGGCGGCGCGCGCAAGCGCTTCCCCCCGCTCCGGAACGGCATCCACCAGGAACAGGCGGGCGGACTCGGGCAGCAGCGCGCGCAGGACGGCCTTGCGCTCGCGCAGGGCGAGCTTTCTCAGGTCCCACTCCTCGGCGTAGAGGACATCGAAGAGGTAGAGGACCGCCCGGGCACCGCCGGATTCGAGCTCCTGCGCGAGCGCGGCCTCCGATGGCCGCCCCTGCGCGTCGAGCGCGACGATCACGCCGTCGAACACAGCCGTCCCCGCACGTACGGCGCCCAGGGCCTTGACGATGCCGGGAACCTTTCCGGCAAGGTCCTCGGCCCCCGCGCGAAGGCTCACCTCCGGGTCCTGGACCTTCACGATGACGCGCTTTCCTACGAGCGACGGCTCGAACATCCAGTCCGGATCGCTGAACAGCTTCTTCCCCGGGGAAGCCTCCATGCGCGCGATGCTGCGCGGCAGGGGTTTCATGGCAGCGCGGCCCATGTCCGCCCCGCCGAAGAGATCGCTCCCCGATCCCACGTAGCGATCCCGAGCCTTGAACAGGAGCCAGTTCTTGCCGTCCTCAAGCTTCGTTCGAACGAGGTGCCACTCCCCGCGGAGACGCCGGCCCTTGAGCTCCAGCTTCAGCTCGCCTTTCTCCAGGGCCGTGTCGATGTTCGGCGACTTGCGGACCTCGTACGTCCCGGAGTCCCAGATCTTCATCGTGCCGCCGCCGTACTCGCCTTTCGGGATCGTCCCCTCCCAGCTCTTGTAGAGAAGGGGGTGGTCCTCCACCCTCACGGCCAGGCGCTTGTCGGCGGGCGTGTACGAGAATCCCTTGGGCACGGCCCAGCAGGCAAGCACGCCGCCCGCCTCGATGCGCAGGTCATAGTGCAGGTTCCGCGCCTCGTGGCGATGGACCACGAACCCGTTCCCTCCGCCCGGGCCCTTTTTCGCCGCCGGCTCCGAAGTCCTTTTGAAGTCGCGCTTGCGCCGGTACTCCTCGATCGCCATACTCGCTCAATGTACCACAAGGAGGCCGCCCCGTTGAGCGACATCCCTCTCCTGATCGACACGCCGAAAGGAAAAGCGGATCGGCTGACCATCGTTCTTGCGCACGGAGCCGGGGCGGCCATGGATTCCCCGTTCATGGAAGAGACAGCCCACGCGCTGTGCGCGCAGTCGTTCCGCGTTGTTCGATTCGAGTTCCCCTACATGCAGGAAAAGCGCGCGACGGGAAAGCGCACGCGTCCTGACTTCCCGTCAGTCCTGGAAGCCACGTGGCGCCGGGTCATCGAGCAGCTGGGCGATCCCGCGGGCCTCGTGATCGGCGGCAAGTCCATGGGCGGGCGGATTGCGAGCATGGTCGCCGACACGTCCGGAGTGAAAGGGCTGGTGTGCCTTGGGTACCCGTTTCACCCGGCCGGCAGGCCCGGCACGCTGCGGGTTTCCCATCTGGAGACGCTTGCGACGCCCGCGCTCTTTGTCCAGGGGGAGCGTGATGCGTTGGGAAGCCGCGAAGAAGTCGGCGGGTACAGGCTGTCGAAGTCGATCCGCATCGTTTTCATGCCTGACGGGGATCACTCGTTCAAGCCGCGAAAGAGCTCCGGCGTGAGCTACGGGGAAAACATGGCGCAGGCGATGAAAGAGATCGTCTCGTTCTGCAAGGGGCTGTAACGCGCGGCGAGCCGGGCGCTCAGGAATTCAGGGAGGTCAAGCCTTCGCGCAGCGCGTACCGGGTGAGCTCCGCGACGCCGTGAATCTTCAGCTTGCTCATGATGTGCAGCCTGTGGCTCTCCACCGTCTTGGGCGTGACGCCTATCTCCCGGGCGATTTCCTTCCCCGACCAGCCTTCGGAGATCATCCTCAGCACTTCCCGCTCGCGCGCCGACAGCACGGGGGCGGCGGCGGGTGCCGAGGAACCGACGTGGAGCTTCGCGAGATAGTCCTTCACGATCACGCTCGTGATCGAGCTGCAGAGGTAGATCTCCCCTTCCATGATGACGCGGATTGCGCGGGAGAGCTCGTCGAAGGCGCTTGTCTTCAGGACGTAACCGCGCGCCCCTGCCTCGATCATGTGAGAGATGTAGGCCTGGTTGTCGTACATGGACAGCGCCAGGATCTTCACCGCTCCGTTGTCGTGGACGATCTGCCGTGCCGTTTCGATCCCGTTCATGTCCGGCATGACAACGTCCATGATCACCAGGTCCGGGGTGATCTGCCGCGCCATGACAATGGCGGCCTGACCACTGCCGGTCCGGCCCACGACCTCCATGTCCGGGTCTCCCCTGAGGAGACTTTCGATGCCTTCCCGCACCAGCGCGTGGTCTTCCACGAGGAGCACGCGGAGCTTCACGGCGAGCCGCCCCGGGGGAGAATGAGGGACACGCGCGTGCGCGTTCCCGGAGCGGACTCGATCTCCACCGCGCCGCCGAGCTCCGCCGCCCTCTTCCCGATTCCCGGGAGGCCGAGCCCCGCGGACGAGCGGCTCCGGCGCGCCGCGGCAGCAGGCTCGATCCCCGACCCGAAGTCCAGGACGTCCAGGCGGACGCTGCCGCCTTCCCGACCAAGCATCACCCGCGCGGTCTTCTGCCCCGAATGCTTGAAAACGTTCGTCAGCAGCTCACGGGTGGCCGACAGGACGAGGCTGCGGGAAGAATCGTCCATGAAAGGCAGCGCCGTCTTCGCCCGGAAGGTCACGTCAAGCCCGTACGTCCTGCGCGCCCAGCGCGTGGCGCCCATCATTGCGGCCCTGAGCCCGGTGGTCCCGGCGTGGACCGCGGGGAGAGTGGACAGGAGCCCGCGAAAACGAGCCGTGGTCTCATCGAAACACGAAAGCGCGTCGGCGAGCAGCCGCCTGCGGTCCGATTCCGAGCCCGGCGCGCGCAGGGCAACGAGCTTGCCCTTGCAGAGAAACAGGTCCTGGGCCATGCCGTCGTGCAGCTCCCGCGCGAAGTCCCTGCGGATTGGAACCGGGGAGCCTCGTTTCCGGGCGCGCGGAGCGGTTCCATGAGACGCGAACCTGCACGTGATCAGGCATTCACCGATCAGGCCTGGTGGAGGGTCGAAGGGCCCCACTTCGCACGCGATGGCCTTTCCCGATGATTTTCGGACCTTCACGATGGTGGTCAAGCGGCCGATCCCCTGTACGTATTCCTTCACAGCAAGGTCGAACCCGGCCCGGTACTCGTCGACGAGAATGCGGGTGACGGCGTCCCATCTCCTTCCCAGGAACGCACCCGCGTCATAGCCGAGGACCGTGCGCATAACGTCCCCAACGTACAGGATGCGATGGCTCTTGGGAGAAATGATCAGGAGTATCGATTTCGGTCCTGCAAAAAGACTTTTTGAGCTCATGCAACAACGGTACAGGGGGCGCTCCGGGAATGCAAGACAATTCCGCGCCCTTGCGGGCGCGGTCTCTCAGCCCGAGGCCAGGGCCTGGTGCTGGCGCAGCTGGAGCTTCATCTCGCGAAGCGTGAGCAGGAGCTTCTGCTTCTCGTCCCAGACCTTGAGCCGGACGGAGAGCAGGCTCGGCCAGAGGCGCAGGGGATCCGGCAGCTGGAGCTGTGGAGTCTCGTTGAGACACCGCTGCAGGTTGTAGTTGGGTATGCGCGGCCTCAGGTGATGAATGTGGTGAAAACCGATGTTGCCGGAAATCCACTGCAGCACCCGGGGAAGCTTGTAGTAGGACGAGCCCCGCATCGCGGCCGCCATGGATTCCCACTCCTCGGTCCGCGCCCAGTACGAAGGGTCGAACTGGTGCTGGATATAGAAGAGCCATACGCCGCCGGCTCCGCCGATGAGAAGGATGGGCAGCTGGATCAGGAGGTATTCCTTGATTCCGAACGTCAGGCTCACCGCGACAATGATCGCGGCAAGGACCGCATTGGTCAGCATGACGCTCAGGTACTGGTTGCGGTTCGATCCGCGGGCGGGCCACCGGTGAACGATCAGGAACGAGAAGAAGGGTCCCAGTCCGAACATGACGAAGGGATTGCGAAAGATCCTGTACCACAGGCGCCTCGCCGGCGAGCTTGCTGAGTACTCGTCCATCGTCATTGTCCAGACATCTCCGACGCCGCGCCGGTCCAGGTTCCCGGAGGACGAATGGTGAATGCCGTGCGACCGGCGCCAGTCTGAAAACGCGGTGAACGTCAGCACGCCGAGAATATTGCCGATGATCTGCCGCCAGACGGGAGACGCGACGTACGATCCGTGGCCGCAGTCATGGAAGAAAATGAACAACCGTATCATCAGGGCTCCGCCGGGGACCGCCAGGAGCAAGGTCACCAGGTAGGGCAGGTGCCATGACATGGTGAAGTGCATAAGCGCGAGCACCGCCAGGTACGCGGGCAGAGTCTCGAGCAGCTGCAGCGCCACCCGGCCGGCGCTGGGCTTCTCGTATTTTCTCATTTCCTGGACCCAGGCGGGCTTCTCTTCCCGGCGCGGGACGACTCGAGCGGCTCCCACGGTCTCTTCGATCATACGACCTCCTCAACGGAGCGCTCGGGGAGACACGCTTCGATGACTCAATATAAGCTTTTTCCTTAGCGAATGCAGAAAAAACTGATAGCACATAGGCTCCACGCCGTTGCGGATTGCTCTTGACCTTCGCCTCTCAAACCCGTATCCTTTGCGAGGATTGCCAGATGGCTTCGGGCAATCCAAAACTTAAAGAGAGGAAGCCAGATCAATCGGACCTTTCCGATCCTACCACGAAGGAACATCCGACCGGACAGCGGAATCCACTGGAGATCCTGGCATGTTCGCTCCTCAACGGTACGAGGAAAAGGGCGATGATGCACACGACTCCAGGAGGAGCACATGAACAAGAAACTGTATGTCGGCGGGCTCGCGTATTCCGTTACGGATTCGCAGCTCCAGCAGCTGTTTGCGGACCACGGCACCGTTGAATCCGCCAAGGTCATCACGGACCGCGAAACCAACCGTTCACGCGGATTCGGGTTCGTCGAAATGGGGACGCAGGAGCAGGCCGAGAAGGCCATCGCTTCCCTCAACGGCACCCTGCTGGAAGGCAGGAACCTTACCGTGAACATGTCGAAGCCCCGCGAAGATCGCGGAGGCGGCGGCGGGTATCGCGACCGCTACTAGCTGATCCGCGCCCGCCAGGGCGCAGCGGAGGGGGGCTGGTCGGCCCCCCTTTTTTTGCGCCCGGAACGGTCTTGCTTCGAAATCATTTATCTGTTACATTACGAAAGTAATGTTTTGTTTGCCGCGGTGATCGCAGGGAAGGAAGGCGGAAATGCGGGGCAAGGGTGTTCGGGGAGGCCATGACGAGGCGCTCCTCGCGGAGCTGGAAGGCATCAGGGACATCTACCGGCTGGACGTCAAGCAGTTCATCGGGTTCATCAGGGAAAGAAAGCTCCTGATCGTGGATGGACTGCGGAAGTACGCGCAGTGGCTGGACGGGGTGCACGATGGCAAGCGCTATTCTGCCGCGACAATCAACCGGAAACTGGCTGCGGCCAAGAGCCGGGTCCGCTATGCGTTCAAGAACAGCGCCTTCGCCGCCGACCTGCGCCGCAAGTATCAGCTTGCTGAGATCCTGAAGTCGGTGAAGCTCAAGAAGCTCGACGAGCTCGCGGTGCCCACCGACAAGGTGCTCGATGTCGAGGAGGCGCGGAAGCTCGCCGCACAGGCACGGGACCGTACCATCGGGCTGATGGTGACGTTCCTGGTGCGCACGGGCACGCGGGTTTCAGAGATGCTGGGTCTCAGGCTCACCGACCTGGGTCCGGCACAAGACGGCCTGGTGCCCATCCGGGTGACGGGAAAGGGCGGGAAACCGCGGACCATCCACGTCAAGGCGGAGTTCGTGGAGCGCCTCAAGAGGCATTTCGAGGGCTCGACCTGGCTCTTCGAGCACGAGGGAAGGCGGTACAACCGCGTGTCAGTGACGAACCGCATCAAGCTGGAAGCGCTTCGGACGCTCGGCAGGGAAGTATCGGCACAGCAGCTTCGGCACACCTGGGCCGCACTACAGATCAAGAGAGGAAAGAGCGTCAGGGCCGTCGCGGTGCTGCTGGGGCACTCCAATCCCGGAGTGACCGCTCAGATGTATTCGGAGGGCGAACTGCAGCCGCATGAGGATTTTCTGGACCTGGAAAAGACCAACGAGGGAAAAATCGGTTGACCCGTTCATTGTATTTCGCCGTCGAAGAACACGGAAAGCTCGGAGCCGCCACCGTCATGGACCACGCGGTCCTCGAGGTGCTGACCGTCCCTGATGACTACACGGACGACGCCGTCCGCCTGATCGCCGAAAGCGTCTTCAATTCAGGGGCAATCGAGGGCCGCGCGCGGTCCGGAGGGCGCGGAGGGCCCATCCGAATCACATGGGCGGCGCTCGTCGAAAAAGGCATGGACGCCGGCGTCCTTGCGCAGGAGGACGCCTGAGATCACGGCGTGTCGGGGGCCTGCGGCTCCCCGCCGGCGCGGCTCGTGTATACCTTGTACGCGTCCCCGACGGTCTTCACGGTCCACGCCTCTTCCATGGGAATCGAGATCCCCTGGTCTCGGAAGCGCAGCATCATTTCCACGAGCCGGATAGAATCGGCGTAAAGGTCATCGACGAACGACGCATCCTCGGTAACCTTGCTCTCGTCGACATGAAGCTCCCGTGCCACCAGCCGCCGGAACTCCTCGAACGTCTTCATGGCGCACCTCCTGCCAGCTCCCGGAGCGCAGCCTCGCGCAGCTTGAACTTCTGGTACTTGCCCCCTTCCGCGCGGGGCAGCTCACTGACGAAACGCACCTCCCGAGGAATCTTGTACAGCTCCAGCGTCCCGCGGCAATAGTCCAGCACTTCACGCTCCGTCAGGGGTCCGTTCCCACGGGTCCGTATGAAAG
>Ga0335070_10001392_pt1 | contig 27869 bp, 29 predicted proteins | sample Lox_Sample_13_FD_206722 | JGI IMG/M metagenome (GOLD analysis project Ga0335070, IMG submission 206722) | Soil microbial communities from Loxahatchee National Wildlife Refuge, Florida, United States - Lox_Sample_1.3 | ecosystem: Environmental > Terrestrial > Soil > Wetlands | place: USA...
CATTTGCGACGACGTGCACGGACGAGTGTTGCTCTGATACCGGCCGGATCCAGCTGAAGGCTGGCCGGGCGCACTGGGGTCCAAATTTTTGCTAGTAGCCTTCCTGTTCGTGCTTTTGGTATTGTGTTTCAATAATTCCGGGCTTTGTTTCGGACTTCCGCGAATAGGAGTTCAGAGCGCGGAGTCGAGAGCATCGTGATTCCCAGCAACAGATCAAGAACTCAGTAGAGTTTGTCGGGGAGATCGACCATGAGGAAGACAATTGGCAGTCTCGGATGGATCATGCTGCTGGCCGCGTGCACCTCTCCCCCCGTTACGGACGGGTTTCTCTCTGATCTTCCTAAACCGGGCACATCGACGATTGTCTGGGGGAATGACCCCAGTGCCGTTGGGACCGCATCCACCTGGTTGCAGAGACGAGGGTTGTCGATTATCGAGCCCAGTACGCTAGCAATCGATATCGATAGTGAAAGCCTTGAAGTGTCCCACACTCTTCTGGACGAAGTGGCAATTCTCCAAGCAGCGAAGAAACATGGTGCGCAGGAAGTCGTATTCGTGGACAGAGGGGGTGATTATAGAGCTCCCATGATCACCGTTCGAGGAGTGCACATGGAATCGGGGCGAATCCACTGGAGTGGGAGTGCACGCTATGCCACATTCGAGGCTCGACCTCCGAAAGATACGCTCGCGAACCTGACCTGTCAGGCACTTGCCACCGCGTGGAATTTCCGTCCCCCGGGAACAAAATGGTTTATTTCTTCAGAGGCGATGTGCATGGTGGAGAATCGTTAGGTATGTTGCCGATTCGAGAACAGAACACCAGAGCGTCCTACGCGTTCGCGTGAGCTGGACCGCATAGCGAGGGGTTTTGCCCATGAATACCATGGATGTCGCTCAATCCACCACCTTCCGATACTTGCAGAGAGACACAATCAATCCTTGGAATGGGTGCGCATGCCTTCTCGCTATGTCCATGTGGGGCCTTATTCTGTCGGGCTGTTCATCAACCTACGAGACCACAAAGACGGCGAGATCGCCGACTGAGCAACTGCTTTTAACCCAATCGCTCAAACGAGGTCTTATCGACGCGGTGTTGCCGATTCGTCCCGGACAATCCGTCGCGGTGGAAACGGTTGGCCTCACAGGAGACCAAGCATTCGTGACGGCCTTGATCGAAAAGTGGCTGATCCGTAAGGGGCTCAATCTGCCAAAGGATGGCAAAGAATCATTGATTGCCCGGGTCACGCTGGACGCCTTTGGAACGCTCCAAGATATCACGTTTTTTGGGATTCCACAGATTTCTGGCGGGTTACTCCCCATTGCGGTGCCGGAGCTCGCTTTCTATAAAGCGCAAAGACAGCGAGGCTTAGCTCGTTTTTCGATCGACTTTATCGAGAAGAAAACCGGCCGACTGATCCGATCGACACCGCCCTATGAAGGAGATGCGTTTTATCACCAGTTCACCATGCTATTTGCCATAAACTATCGAGACACGGACCTCCTGCCACCTCCACCATAGACCGCGCTGGGCGAATCGGATCAGGATCAATACAAACAATCGGGCGACATTTCACCCTCGCATCGTCCAATTAAATGGGCGAGAGCAGTGGGTGACGAACCCTGTCACCCGCGGCGCGCGGACGGGGCGACATGATCCTGACACCATATGTTTTGTGAAGGCAGGCGAATTTGGCAGAAGACTGTACCAACCACGCATGTCAAGAAATGCGCGGGGTGGACGGCTGGACAGGCTGAGGATGCCACTGGCGTGAGAATTGTTCTACTGAATGGCCTTCCGAAAGAGACTGGGCTAGCCTTGCCAAGGCCAGCCCATTGAGGAAGGGATCTCGTACCCGTCTGTTGCGGCGTTACTCAATCGAATTGGCGAAGCCGCCGCTGGTCACTTCCACTCGAATCTTGTCCCCGACCTTCTTGTTCCCGTTCGGTTTCCTGGTCTCGTTGCCCACATAAACCTGGACATCGTTTTCTTTAATTTCTTCCCCACGGTAGTCCGTGATGGATTGTTCGACAACGTAGACGTTCCCCTCGATCTTTCTTAGCTTCCCGTCGATGGTCAAATAAGCTGGACCGGGCTTGGTCTCTAGCGTGGCGGCGGACTTTGAATCCTCCGCATACACAAGGCCCGCTGTGGCAAAGCCTAACAGGCTTGTCAGGGTAAGGATTGCTGTCATGGTCTTCATAATGTCTGTCCTCCCGTATTTGTGGTTGAAATGGAAATTGGCGGAAACCGTTGGAGCCTGTACGTTATGGAGACGAAGTGAATGGCAAGATCCATTCCATTCGTTATCTCCAACGTCTCCGACGATCCGCATATCTGTATGACAGCGAATCAGCTGAGTATGTCAGTTGATTTGGAGCAGCTCGTGGAGATTGAGTAACTCTTCAACTGGGGAGGAGACGAAAAACGTCACTGAATGTTCAAATTACTTCTTACTCTCACTCCCTGCCGCCCTGCCGAACGTCTCCTAGAGGCCCGACTGGTCCCGCAACTCCCACCTTTGCATGGAAGGATTTTGTGCGATCGGCAGACGTCACAACTCAGGTGAGGCGGACGCATTCCAGAGATTCGCGATGGATGGGTAGTTGGCAAGGAGACGTGCGCAGTCACCAGAAACGTGAACTCAAAACATCTCCACCGCGCGCGGACGAGGCGCAATCGATTTTAGTCGCTAATAAGAGGCTTCCGAAAACGCGTGAATGTTTGGAGGGACCGGCGAACCATGTCACGATGGGATCATTCCAGAAACACCACGTATGCGCCTTATTCACTGGTCAGCCCTGTTCAACCTGATTGCCATTCTCGGGCTCTACATTCTGATCTGTACGCCCGGCTTTGCTGACGACACGACCCTCATCAGCATCGGCCCCCGTTTTGGCTTCACTGGAAAAACTCCCCTGATGGGAAAACAACAAAAACACAATTTCTATCTGGCCGACGTGGCCGCAGTCTTCAGGCTTCCCTGGTCAAAGCCGGTCGGCGAGAACCCCTGGAACTTGGAGACAAGATTGATCACAAGCGTGGGGTCACTGGCAGCCGTAGGCGAATACGGAGTAATGGCGACCATTGTTCCGTGTCTGGCCTTGAGCGGCTGGGATCGACTCGTGTCCCTCGATGTCGGGGTGGGCCTGGGATTTTTCAGTCGAGACAACTATGGCAATCAAGACTTCGGCGGTCCGGTTCAAATCGTCGCCACAGCGGGGATCGTCGTCAATCCGATCCCTCACGGCTACGCTGGGTTTCGTGTCCAGCACTTCTCCGACGCAGGAGTGTATGGACCGAACAGTCTCGGCGTCGACATGTACATCGTCGAAGCCGGCTACAGATTTTAGCGCGCCCTGCTCTTAAAAATCCTTGTGCCACAGAGCAAGACAACTCGCAGGCTCGCCTGTCTGAGCCTCATCGAACACATGCCAGTCACCGTCTGTCGAAAATCGAAGAGAGGGCATCAAGTCGAGTCACGATGCCGAACAAACCGCCGCGTGCGGTTTAGACGGAACGGGTCCTGACACGTGTTCCTGCCCGGCTACGACAGCCCGTGCTGTTCGCGTCCGATGCGGCCGTCGTACCGGTTGGTCGATTTGAAGAGTTCGAACCGCCCGTCTTTCGCGTAGGGAGCCACGCGGGTGCGCAATTGGTCCATCTCGACAGCGGTCATGGGCGTGAATCGCCGTGCAATCTCGAGATTCTGTCGGAGCACGTCGCGAGAATCGATACCGCTGACCACCGACGCCACCGGCAAACTCAAGACATACCGAAGGGCTTCTTCCACCGTCACGATGCCTTGCTTGATCGGCTCGGCATTACCGCTCAAGCTCTTCATCGCTAGCGGCGCAATGCCCAGCCGGTTCAAGACCGGCAGGACTTCCTGCTCGAAGCTGCGATAGGTGCCGTCGAAGACGTTCAGCGGCATCTGACAGGTATCGAAGGGAAAATCGTGCGCGAGCATCTTGAGATGAATCGCCGGGTGCTTGTGGCCGGTGAAGCCGATGAATCGGACTTTCCCCTGTCGTTTGGCCTCGAGCAAGGCGTCAACGGCGCCGCCGGGGACGAAATGCCGGTCGGGATCGTCATCGTACACCACTTCGTGAATCTGCCAGAGGTCCAGATAGTCTGTCTTCAGGCGGCGGAGCGATTCGTCGAGCTGTTGCAAGGCGACCTGTTTGTCGCGTCCGTGTGAACAGACTTTCGTCATTAGAAAGATGTGTTGCCGCCTGCCCTGCAAGGCTTTGCCCATCAATTCCTCGGATCGTCCGCCGTTATATTCCCAGGCATTGTCCAGGAAGGTGATCCCCGCGTCGATGGCTTCGTGCAGCACCCGGATGGCCTCGACGTCGCTGTCCATGCGTCCCCAATGAGCCCCACCGAAACAGAGCGCGGAGACGGTGACCCCGGTCTTGCCTAGCGCACGCTGAGGAATCGCTCCGGTCGAGGGGCTTGGCGCCGTCGGTGCTTGCGCCATCGACTGGGCCAATCCATGCGGGCCGCGCAGCGCCAGGATCGACCCCGCGACGCCAAGCATCTTCAGCACCTGTCGGCGGCCGAGCGGGTTCAGCCACAAGTTCTGTGAAGAGTCGTTGGGTTTCATGTCGGCTCGTTACAGTTGGATTTTATGCTCCCAGTCCCACCAGGTCAGATACTCGATCGAGAACAACGCGGCGCGCGGACGGGGCGATGAGAGACGGAGAATGTCCTCCATTCGGACGACAGCGCTATTCGACCACCCAAATCGCAAAGCCCTTCGCGTCACGCAGTAATTGCTCAGTCACGCTGCCGCCGAAGAGCCGTCTAACCCGGGACGCCCCATGCCGTCCCACTACGATGGTTTCGTGCTGTCCGTTTCGCGCTTCTTCGAGAATGTTTTTGGCAATATCGTCCTCGTGGCCGACCTTCAACGCTACCTGACTCCGGTCGAATCCGGATTGGGTCAGCGTGTCGCATGCTTTCTTCAGGACATGGGATTCGGATTCTTCTTCCTTCCGAATCCAGGCATCCTGTTCGTTGCGCAACTGCTGGCCCAATTGTGCTTCGGCAGCGGGATTCTCCGACCCGCCATGCTCCAGCAACTCCCGAGGCATGGGCTTGAGGACATGGAAGAGAGTGACGGCGGTGTCCGGTGTTCGACGCAGGAGAGATCCAACATACTTCACAGCGCGATGGGAGTTCTCGGACTCATCGACGGCCAGAAGAATTCGCATAACGCCCTCCTTGGCAAGACGGGGTAAGCGGTGCAGGTGTCACCATAATATTATCCCCCATGAATTCACCGATGCTAGTGGGAGGGTATCCAGAGCAGGTCCTGGTTCGATTGTCAGAATCGAGACAGGGAATCTGTGCGTGGGAGGATTATTTCATTGTCACAAGAAACGCCGCCGCCATGTGCTTGGGATGAAGATGGCAGTAGACACGGTGTGCTGAAATGGTTGTGTCAATATTCGCGATCGGAACGTCGATCGTTTTTTCCTCGCCGGGCTTAATCACTTCATGCACCTTCATCGAATCGATGGTGAACCCGTGCTCTGTCGTGAGCGTATTGATCACCTTGAACTTGAGCGGCCTGGTACCATGCGCCGTAAGATTAATCGACCCGCCACCTCGCCACATTTTCGAGCCGTTCTCCTCTATCGCAACGAACTTGGCATCCTCTTGTAAGCCCTGGACCGGCAGATAGGCACAGACGAGCGTGGCAAGAGTGAGGCCGATCACCAGGAATGGCCTGATCCACAATGACCTGTTCGCACTGCTCTTCATCGTTCATCTCCTATTATTGAGCTTGCGCCGACCACTTCGAACGGCACAAAGCGTACAAACTACGTGTTGAGAAGGAAGCTGTCAACAGACAGAGGACCGTTGAGGGGACCGCGGCTACCGTTGAACTTTGGAGAAAACTTTCCGAAGGGGGAGATAAGGTCTCGCAATCACGCATATCCGTGTGCGCGCAGACGAAGCGACAATGGTTCCTGACCCCGCTGTCTACTCTATCTTCGCATCCAATCTTTCCAATCGCTGAGCGTCGCGTTCGTCATCGCCTTGGTCGCCACACGAAGCCAATCGGCTTTTCGTTTCGCCAGATCCCGTCCCAAGGCCGTGTGCATCTTGCGGCTACCCAGATGAATGTTGGCTGTTTCCCAGCCCATCGCATGAAGCAGGCGGGCCTCGTCCCGCTTCTTCGGCAAACAAGCCAGTTCAATCCGCGAGCAGGACGGCGAGAGGCGGCGCACAATCCAGCCGCCCTGGACGTGCACAAAAGGATCGCGACAGCGAACCGCTTGGTCCAACACGGATTGATACAGGATAATGTCCGTGCTGTGACCATCATGAGCCCAGACACAGGCGGAGGGGACGAGCGCCTTCGCCTCCCGCACGATTTTCCCTCCATACCAATCGGCAACCGCTACGTACCGTGGACGGCCCAGGCTTCCCACACCTGAAACCCGTCGGCGAACGCGGTATGGCAGACCTCGTTCCGGCATCAGACGGTCAAGAGCCGCCCGCGCACTGGAAGGAACAGCTCCCTTCACAGGCGGCAGGCCCTTGATCCTCCGCCAGAACCCCGCCGAGTCACGAAGTTTGCTGGTCGCGATGTCGCGAAGCCATTGGTGTCGCTCTGCCAGCACAAACGGGCGGCCTCCGGCCTTCAGCCCTTCCGTGTAGCCGGTCAAGATCGCGTCACACGCATCCTTGGGCTTGATGGTGAGATATTCGGTCATGATGGCGAGCTTGGCGCTCACGGCCAATCGCACCAGATCGTTGGTATAGGGCAATCGGTAGGCTTCATCAAAATCATTGATCCCCCAGATCAAGCGCCCTTCCGCGTCAAACCATGTTCCGAAGTTTTCCACGTGCAGATCCCCGACTGCCAACACAACCGGCGCCGTGGTTAAGCCGGAACAGACAGTCGGCCAGCACTGCATCCACCGATAAAACGTGGCTCGGAAAAAAGACAACGCATCGCGTTTCATCAATCTGTGTTTGAGGAGAAGATCTGACTGCACCAGCGAGGTCTGCCTGGCCAGGTGCATCTCATACAATCGGGTAGACTGAACGATTGTCATCGCATCCATAGATGCTTGCCAACAAGCTGAGTCAGATTCTCCAGAGACCGCCGCGCACGCACGAGTCGAAAATGGTTCCGGACCCCTTTATTCCCTCCTTGGTCGGTGACAGCTCACGTGTTACGGAAGGATGATGGCTTGCTCGGCGTGGCCAATTGCTTTGAGCGTGGCTTCCACCGCATCGACCATCGGCGGAGGACCGCAGAGAAAAATCACGGTGTCGGGACCGGGCGGCGGCAATTGCTTGCGCAGAATGTCCTCGGTGATGCGGCCCTTGCCCAGCGACCAGCCGGCAGGCGGCTGCTCCAGCACATGATAACAATGGAAGGTCGCGTGCTCGCGCGCATCTTCGTCCCACTCGTCTCGGAAAATGATGTCGGCCTCGGTCTTGTTGGCAAAGACCAGAAACAACTCGACACCGAGGCTCTTGGCGAGAATCCAGCGAATGATGGAAATCATCGGGGTGATGCCCGTACCGCCTGCGACAAACCCCACCTTCTTCGCCATGCCGTCCACCCAATGGCCGCCAGGATTCGGCCCGCTCATCAGCACGGTGTCTCCGGGCTCCCGGTCATGGAGATACTTCGAAATCGCGCCGGTTTCGTACCGCTTGACCGTCAAGTCGAAGTACCCCGTGGCGCCGGGCATCGACGACGGCGTATAGGGTCGTTTCACTGTCTTTCCGTCGATCGTCGCGTGGACGTAGAGATGATCGCCGGGCAGCAGGTCCAACGTGGCATCGTCAGGCAGGGCAAAGCAAAACGTCTTCGTGTCGTGGGTATCGTGATGAATGGCTGTGAGCTCGTAAGGCACGGGGGTCTTCGACTTGATGCGCGTCACAGGATCCGAACTCATGCGGATATCTTACGGATCTGAGACGAAGCCCGCAACTAGAGGAAAGGGGAGCGGAGGGCGGTTAGTGGGGTTGAAGCGTCAGAAAACGAGCAGCCACCATTCAGTCAGATGCAAAACGCCGCCGCGCGGACAAACGAGAGAAGGGTCCTGCGATCTTTTTCTCCGCCCAAACTATTCACGCCGCCACATGTGTGTGGAGTGAAGTCCTGCGGGGGGCAGGTGAAAACAACGCTTCTCTTAGCCGTGCAAAGATCTGACATCTCGCGTACCGTCTGGCGTCTTCTTCCGCATTCGGTCCCGAGAAGGTCGTCACGTACTTTTCTCCATCACCATCGTAATTGATGGCTTCCACCCGCCAGGCGCCATTCGCCTCCGTTGGCTCGACGACTTCATAGATCATTGGGCACCTCCAATTGTGTCATGTGTAATTAAATGCTAAATAGCTACTAAAAAGCAACCAAACTGTGATATCTTGCCGATATGGCGAGAAAGCCAAACAAACATCAGACGGCATCGATTTCAATCCGGCCCTCTGCCGAAGTGGCTGCCTACTTGCAAGAATTAGCGAAGGTTGGGATCCACGGCAAGACACCGGCTGAGGTAGCGAAGGCGCTGGTGGGTAATGAAATTGAGCGGTTAATCCGAGAAGGCATCATCCGTTTGCGGAAAATATAATCTTTTTCCCTCTCCCCCAATCCACTCTCCATCTTAGTAACACTTCTGGCCAACATCCGTCTGGATGCATGGATTGTCACAATGCCTCTCGGTGACGCGTAGACTCGCTCAACGGGACCGATCCATACTTTAAGCCGGACAAACCGGCTGGTGTAAGAAGAGAGGGGGGCGAGATAGGCACCACGATGGGCTACGCTTATGAAAGAGTAGGTCCCCTTGCAGCTCGTGCGAGAGGACCAGCGCTGAGAAGGCGTCGGAGCGCCCCGTCATCATCTTCATCGTAGATTTCACCGACAACCTCTTCCAGGATGTCCTCTATCGTGACGACGCCTAAGCGCTCCTTTGCCGAGTAGACCACACCCATGTGCATCCGGCGCTCCTGAAGACGCCGGAGACCGGTGAGCAGCGGCGTGTCGGCTTGCAGTTCGACCACAGGTCGTGTCAGCGACACCCAATCCTCACGGCCGGATGCGCGCAATGTGGCGAATTCCTTTGTGTTGAGAATTCCAATGACCTGGCCGTCCTTCAAGACGGGAAGACGCGTATGCCCGGAGGAGATCACCGTTGCCTCGATCTCGCTGGCGGCGCTCTCAACATCCACCGCAGTCACCTTGTCCCACGGCAGATAGATCTCTCTGATTCGTTTCCGTTCAAGATCCACGAGATTCATAACGTATTGCCGATGCTGAGTCGAAAGGAGTCCCAGTTCCACTGTGGCATCCGCGGACTCACTGTCTTTCGATTCCCCGACCAGTTGTCTTGGCAAGAACCGGAGAAGCGAGAGGAATCGTTTGGTCGACCATTCCAGTATCGTCACAACAGGACCAAGCATCTTCTCAAACAGACTCAACCAGGGCGCAGTGATCAATGCGAGGTTCAACGAATGTCTGAGCGCCAGACTTTTCGGCACCAGTTCACCGAGCACCACGGTGAAATAGGTCAAGGGCAGCACCACCAGGCCAACTGCAATCGCATCGGCCATATTTTCACTCACCTCCAACCATTGTCTGATGAGCGGGCTCAGGTCTTCTTCCGCTCCCACTCCACCAACGACGCCGGCCAGTGCCAGCGCAAGCGTCAGCCCGATCTGGATCACGGACAGCGTCCGTTCGGGTGTCTCTCGCAAGCGAAGAAGAACGCCTGCCCGGCTATGGCCCTGGCGCACCAATTGGCGGAGACTCGGTTTGTTCACCACGACAAACGCCATTTCTGTCAGAACGAGGAGAGCGTTGAAGAGCAAACACACGATAATGATGCCTGTCTCTTTCATCTTCTCTGCCCTTTCTCTGGCGCCCTGTTTGTACGATCAGCCTGCGAACGGCATAGCGCAACCCGCTGCGTCTCCCTTTAAATAGACTTTGAACACGGCCACGGCAAAACAACCCCGCGCGCTGGCAAGTGATTCAATAAGCTCGAACGTCTCAGTTTCTTCGTTCCTCGCTTCGTCGCGAAGACAATGGGTGGCTCAGGGCATTCGTCCGTGCTTCGTTTTCCACACGCTGACGAAGGCGGCGAGTTTGTCTCCCGACGAGGCGCGCTCGTCAGCAAGCTTCTCCAGGAATTCCGACAGACGCCGGGATTTGACGATGGTGTATAACGTCACCGCACCCGTCGGAATCAGGAAGAGCAGGAAATAGAACCACTTCATCAGAATTGGGCTGTCAGCTTCAGCGATGAGATTCATGCCGAGCCAGCCGCTCGTCGCCATGCCGATCAGCCCGAACGTCGTGACGACGGTGAGGCGCACCATCGTCTCACCCTGCCGGCGGAGTGCGTCGCTGTCGAGATATTGGCTCATGTCCTCGATGGCGTTCCTGACCGCGAAATACAGTCGGGCCGTGCCCAAGTGCTCGCTGGTCATGCGGAACAGCTCCTTCACTTGGACATGGTCCGAGACATCGTGGAACCAGTAGCGATGGGTGAAGCGAAGGAAAACGCCCAGCGTGAGACGAATGACGCGCCTGAATTGTCTGACCGATTCTGTGTTGGTGATCTCCAGATGATTTACCGCATCGACGAGGCGATCTGACAGCATGAGCAGGGCCGCCTTATGAAAATGGGAGATCAGGAAAAGCATGAAATACTCGTGTCGGAACTGCTCGAGGCCCGTTTTTCGGGCGGCGAGGAATCGTTCGCTGCGGTCGCCCACCTCCGTAAAGACGCGGCCGCTACAGATGAAGCGCGTTCCCGGGTGCTCGTGATCCTGCCCGTTCCAGTACCGGTCGTAGCAGTAGCGCTCTTCGAAGTCGCGCAGGTGACGTTCGGAATAGGGCAGCGATTCGGTCGGTCCCGGCGCCGCAGCCAGCCCCAGTCGCAGGAACTCCCCACGGGCCAAAACGCTGGGGTCGTCCATCGTCAGATAGGCCATTAGCGGCATCAGGTGGGATGCGATCTGCCGATAGCGAATGAGCCCTTTCTTCCCGGAGTGGTGGAGCACCAGCGGTTCAAGCAGAAACTCCCAATGGGAGGCGATGCAAGGGGCCCGGTACCGGCAGGCGAATGAGAGATATTTCTCCTGGTGTTCATAATCTGAAGTCGCCAGGACCTTATCATTGGCTGACAGCCATTCCACCCGCTCAAGGCAATGGCCTCCGCGCCCGCTGGGTTCCCAATAGGTGGGATACCCTCGAGCAAAACGAAACAGGGTGTCCTGCGCCCGTGTGAGCGGGATGTCGTTCGCGTAGATTTCCATCGTCAGGATGACTACGTCGATATCATAGAAAAAATACAGATCCACATGTGCCACATCAAACGTAACCGGTTCGGCGCGGCGGTCGGGGTACGTCATCCGCACCTTGGCGACATCGTTGCGGCGAAACACGCGGATCGGTGATTCCTGATCGATGCCGGGACCGCTGCCTTTCCCCTCGCCGTAGAGGAAGCGTTGCACGTAGGGTAAAAACGTAACGAATTCGGTGTAGTGTCGTTCCTGAAACAGACTCGGGTCGCCCGTGAACTCATCCACCACCTCTCGCCAGGGGTTGTGGCCATCTGGCGTCTGGAGCAGCTCACAATGTTTCTGGACCTGCTCGCTCTCGCGAATCGGCATGAGCTGCAGGGGCCACAGCAGGATCTGCCTGAAATCTCGGACAACCTGGTTGGTGTGGGAGGAGAGGGGCTCAGGCATAGGAACCAGCTCCCGCGGTGTGGGTCCCTAAGCTATGTCGTGACGAGCTAAAAAGCAAGATAAGACACGGCCGAGTACCGCCACGCCTCGTGCGGACGAGGCGATCAGAATAGGAGAATGTCCACGTTTTTGACTCAGAATACCTTTGGAAGCGGAGCCTCGAACAGAGGCGAATTTTCTGGGGAATGGATGGTCAGCCAAGGAGAAACAGACTGTCCAACTCTTCAGTGAATCACAACACTTTTATCGAGCGAGACCAGGCCCGCCGCCCTCCTTTTCGATCTTGCGTTTCTTGGCGATCGCCTCCGCCAGCACGATGTTCTTGCAATGGTCGCAAAGCCAGTGTCCATATGACAGAGTTGGTCCTTGCTGTCCGCAGATCAGACAATGACTGGGCTGTTCGACCGGCGGTGTCTCTTTCGTGCTCCCCTCCGCTCCGTGTTGAGTTGTTTTCTCTTTCTCTGACTTCACGATGGTTCCTTCCCCGGTCGCTGAGGTGCCAACCATTCGTCTGTGAGTATCCCCCGTCTCTGACCAGCCTCCAATTCTTGTACCCCACCAGAGGGTGAAGCTCAACAGACCTGGAGAGCAGTCCGGACGAAGACAACAAAGGCCCGCCGCGCGCGGAGGAGTTTGAAAATGTGCCGGAACAATTTTCTTTTTCCAAGCCCCCGCAATCTCGCTGGGCCGATCCGCCACGGAGAATGTTTCACCGTTTCTTCTTTCCGCCGAACAGATCCTTTATGACATCTCTGGCTGTATCCTGGATCGCTCCCACCGTCTCTTCGCCTTTCTTTTGCCCGGCTTCGCCCCCGCGACAGCCGGCCAACACGTCCGCGATCGCCCCGACCAGATTCCCGGCACCCTGCCCGGCGGTATTGCCGGTCGTCACCTCCACCCCGTAGCTAGGAAGCTCGGCAGTCCCTTTGATCGTGACAGCGATCGGCAACGATGTGAAGCGATTCGAACGTTGCCCGACAGGGCCGGTCCGATCAGCGGTTGCACTTGCGCGTCGAGCCGGCCATCGAGTCCGACCTTTCCGCCTGCTTGCACGGCGATGGAAGGGCCGTCCGCTCGCACCTTCTTCAGAAGCACCCACCCGTCCTTGAGCTGAAGTTCACTGTGCAACATCCTGAACCCCAATCCTCTGAACTCCTGGATGTGGGTCTTCTCTGCGAGAAACCCCAGGACCGGCGACTTGACGAATTGGCCATCAGCAACATCAATGACCACGGTGCCATCGAGACTCTGCCGTAACGCCGCGCCCTGGCCCCGGCCAGTTCCCGAGGTTGTGAACTTACCGCGACCGGTGACTCGCGGCTCGGGCTCGGCGAACGCGGCCTTCGTAAGGACACCGACATCCAAGCCGTTCCCCTTCGCGTCCCAGCCGAATTCCGGCTGCGCACCCTTCAGAGCGACTGTGGCGATCCCTTCTACCGATCCCCCTGCGAGGCCGGTCGGCTCCAGCGTCGCCTGCATTTTGTTTCCGTCTCCCTTCGCGACCAGCCGCCCCTTGCCAAACTCAAGAGCCCGATAGATCACGGTCCCTATGGCGAGGTCGACGTCGAGGTCCAACGGCAGGCCGACGCCGGTTTCCTTACCCTTCGTCTCCTGCGGCTCGCCGGACGTCTTGTCGGTCGACGGTTGCGCTGACGGCTGGGCCGTCAGCGCGCCGTACCAGTCGGCGTTGAGCGTCTCCACGCTTCCTCGAAGTTGTAGGCGTGGATGCGGACCAGTGCGAAGACTTCCGGTCACCGCTACTCGATCCGGGTGCCCCTGCGGACGCTCCGTGACGAGCGAGAGTGCCGCCACCCTGATCTCGTCGCCGCTTTGGGCTACATCGTGCTCCAGCTGGATGACGGCCGACTCGGGACCGCCGCCTTTCACCGCGACGCTGATCGGACCAATCGCTTCATTCCCCTGCACAGCAAGTGTCTTGCCTCCTGCATCCTGCGAGACCTTCAAGTCTCCCGTCACCGGCAACGGACCGGCTTGGCGACCGGGCAAAATGCCGAAGAAGTCCACGAACGGCGCGCTGTCCCATTCCTTGACCGTCACGCTCACGACGCCGGCGGGCGCCTTCGCGCCCGCTCCGGCCAGCGGCCACCGACCGCTCGCCGTCAGAGCCCCAGCTTTTGCGCCGCCGGACTCCACGGTCACCTCCACACGCTGGAGCTCGGCCACGGTCCTGGCCGCGTCCACCGCGACATCAGCCTGCAGACCCAGTGTTCGAGTCAGTTGATGCGTGTTGTCGAGCCTAATATTCAGGTTCGCCGATCGCAGCTCGGCTTTGACGGTGAGCGGCTTCGCCGGGCCTGCCGTGACCAATCGCACAGTGCCTTTGAGATCGCCGCCGGAGATCATCTCATGCTGGCGGTCCGTAAGCAGCCCAAGGCGGTCGACCAATTTGCTCAGATCGCTGGCAGTGATATCCAACGCGAGGTCGGTCGCGCCGCCGGAATCGGCCGACCCGGCGAGGCGCGCCTGCGCGAGCAGTGTGGTCCCATCCTTGGCCTGCACCGCCCATGAGTCCACGGTGACACGCGAGCGGCCGACGACCGACGCACGGACTTCGGTGCCCAGCGTGATCGGTGCGCTCGCGCGTTCCTCGCCACGCTTGAACGTGGCCTCGTCCAAATCCAGGCGACCGGCGACCGCGACGTCATCGGCTCCGCTGAGATACACCTTCAAGTCGGCGTCCAGCGCACCGCTTCGGATCGGTGCGAGGGCCTGACTGCCCGCCAAGGCCACCCAGGGACGCAGCTGCTGAACGCCCAAGTGGTTCACGCGGAACCCCAGCGTGATCGGTTCCTGAGATCCGCTGGTCTTCAAGGCGCCGCCTCCCTTGTCCTGTGCCAGGCTCAGCGTGAGCGGTTGATCGAGCGACAGCGTGACCACGGGACGGCGGTTCTCGATGACCTGGACGCCCAGCTGGTCCAGCCGGATCTTGTGCGCCTTTCGGTCGAGCTCGCCGGCCTGCTTGATCACCAGGTCCAGCGGCGGTGCGTCACTTGTCGCGTCCGGCAGACGGAGTTGAATCTCCTGGCTGCGGAGGTCGACTTCCCATTTCGCGCGGCCTTCGTCGACCGCGACATTGGCGTGACCGTCGATCTGCGCCCGACCGATCCTGGTCTGACTCCACAGGCCAAGCAGCGGATTGAGCGTCTCGCCGGGCAACCCAGTGAGCGTCAACGTACCGTTCAGGGCGGTGAGCTCCATTGCACCGGCGAAGTTCATGGCACCGGTCGCTTGCAGCGTCCCGACCGGCTTGCCCTTCAGGCTGATGGTCGTCGTCAAGGGGTCGAGCGTGAGCAGCTGCATGCCGCTCAGCCGCGATTTCCAGTCGGCGACGATCGCCAACGGTCCCACGAGACCGCCCCGTCCGCTGCCCTCGCCCTTTAACATCACTCCGGTGGATTCGAGCTTGCCGGCCACATCCACCGTCGCGCCCTGCTCGTAAATCGAGACGACGAGCGAGCCTCCAAGCCTGCCCGCTGCAACTCCCTTCAACTGTTCGTGGCCCAGTAACGACAGCCATGGCCGCAGCTCCTGGAGGTCGGACTGAGTAAGCCGGAGAGACAAGACCGCAGCGTCCGCAGTCGCGCCCGAGGACTGAGTCCCTCCCTCAGCCCGATCCAGATGGAGCGAGACAGGACGATCCAGCGCGCCGGAGAGCAGAGTCTTCGCTCCGTCGCCGATGCTGAGCGTCAGCGTCTCGATGGCCACGTCCCTGGTAGCCGTATCGAACGATCCCACCTGCTGTAGCGAGACATCGACCGGCGGGCTTGCTTCCTGCTCGCCCAATCGGAGCCGGACGCCGGACCCGGTCACGTTTCCACGAACGGACGTCCGAGGCCCTTCGACGTGCGCCTCGACGCGCGCATCGAACCGTCCCGCGTGCACGCGCGCAGCTCCGGCCCCGCCCAACAAGAGATTCAGCGTGTCGCCAGTGATGCCCACCAGCGTCAGCGAGGCGTCCGTCACCGCCAGGCGTTTCGCTCCCTCCATTGCAGCCGTCAAGTCGGCTGTTCCCAGTTGCGCTCCTGATCTGCGGACCATGACGTGGGAGGATCCCCGCAGATGTTGCGCCGCCTGTTCGTACTCGCCGTTTAGCGTCTGCTCAAAACTGAGGACCTCACGATCGGTCGGCTCGAGCGAGCCTCGGCCGGTCCGGAGCAGGGCGCGATTGGTTCCGTTCCAGGTGATCGGCCTGCCGCCCGAACCGACTTCGACTGCGAGCGCCAGGTCGACGGCACCGGCCAGGTCCTCCGCCCCACCGCGCTCCAGTTGGAAGCTGGTCCGGAGCGTCACGTTCCCCGCGCGACCCGGACCGATCTGATCCAACGCCGCGGCAACCTGCCCCGTGAATCGGCTGTCCCCTTGGTCCACGATGATCACCACGTCCTCGAAGCGAGCCCGCTCGACTGCGACCGGCACAAATCGTGGCGCTTCAGGCCGTTCGCTCTCCGGCTCGTGAACCGGCGCGACGGCCGGTCCCGGTCGGATCACGATACGTAGGCTCGCCTTCTTCAACTCCAGATCGTCGAGCCGAGGCACACCTTCTGTGAAAAACGACCAGGGTGCAGCGCGGAGCGCCAGCCGTTCCGCGTGAACTGAGATCCCGGATGCGGAATCGTCGACGACAAGATCATCCACTTCGAGCGATCCCGGCAGGGAGAGCAACCCGTCGCGGGCTTCCAGTCTGGCACCGCTGAATTTGGCCGCGAGCGGCATGATGACGTGTCGGAACCCATGCCGAGTCTGCAGGTAGAAGAGCAGACTCGTGAGCAAAACGAGCCCGATGAAGAGGGCGAGGCCAAGTTTCTTCAGCAGAGACATGCCGGTATGCCCATTTGTGATGGCGATCGAGACCGCTTCAACAATCTGATCTAAGCAGGCAGCTTACCAAGGCGCGGACTGGTAAGGAAGGAGCAAAACACCGCCGCGCGCGGACGGGGCGATGAGAAAAGGAGAATGTCCCGGTTTTTACCCTCTTACCATCCCAACTGCCACTGATGTCCGTTTCGTTCCACGAGCGCGTCGGCTTCCCGAGGGCCCCACGTGCCGGCGGTATAGGGATGCACCACCCGTTCGCCGGTGAGCAGCGGATCGTAGAGGCGCCAGGCGGTTTCGGTAAAATCCGCGCTGACGAACAGCGTCTGATCGCCGATCATCACATCACGGAGCAGCGTCTCATAAGCTTCAGGCAGCTGGCCGAAGGCTTCTTCGTAGTTGAACTGCAACGCCCGGTCGCTGAATTGAAACGGCCGTCCCGGACTCTTCACGGAAAAACACAGCGAGAATCCTTCGCTGGGCTGCAAGGTGATGAGCAGCTTATTGGGCGGGATGCTCCCGGGGTCGAGCGACCGGAAGACCTGGATGGGCGCGTCGCGAAACGTCACGGCGATCTGGGTGAGTTTGCGCGGGTGCCGTTTGCCGGTTCGGAGGTAGAACGGCACGCCCTTCCATCGCCAATTATGAATCTCCGCTTTCAAGGCGACGAACGTCTCCGTGGTCGAATCCTTCGGCACACCGGGCTCTTCGCGAAAGCCGGGAATGTTCAGGTCGGCGACCTGCCAAGCGGTGTACTGGCCGAAGATCACGTCGTGCTGATTGATCGGCATGATCGAATCCAGGACTTTGAGTTTCTCGCTCTGGATCGCGCTCGCCTCGAAGGAGGCCGGAACTTCCATCGCGACGACGGTCATCAGTTGAGTCAGATGGTTCTGCACCATGTCGCGCAGGGCGCCGGCCTGTTGGTAGTAGGCACCGCGATGTTCGACACCGATATCCTCGGCCACGGTGATCTGAACGCTCTCGACGCTATCGCGCTTCCAGAGTGATTCGAAAATCGGGTTGGCAAACCGGAACGCGAGGAGGTTCTGCACCGTCTCTTTGCCCAGGTAGTGGTCAATCCGATAGATCTGGGACTCGTCGAGATAGCGGTGCAACCCGGTGTTTAAGGCCCGAGCCGAGTGAAAGTCGTGGCCGAACGGTTTTTCGAACACGACACGGACCCAGCCCCGCGCCTTCAGGAGGCCTGCCTGACCCAATCGCTCGATGGCGATAGGTACAGAAGCGGGCGGCAGGGCCAGATAAAACACACGATTCTCGGGTATGTAGCTGGTTCGTTCCAATTGTCGAATGAACCTGGCCAACGCCTCGTAATCCTGCGGCCCTCCTTCATGCACCGTCTGGTAATGGAGACAGGCGTCGCCCCAGGCGCGAAGTTCGTTGGCGTTGCGCCACCCCGCATTGTGCAGCCCTTCGTAGGCCCAGAGGCGAAAGGCCTCTTCGCTCATCTCTGGCAGCGCGGCTCCGACAATCAGCCGGTTCGGTTTCTCCGCGTTCCTCTGATCGCGTAAATGAAAGAGCGCGGGCAGGAGCTTCCGCCGGGTCAAATCGCCGGTCGCGCCCAGAATGACAAACACGTGTGGTTCAACGATGGTTTCCTGCACTCGCGTCGATCCCCTTTCCGACAGTGTACCAGTTCCTGAATGATCGAGGGTCTTCCTTCGTGTTTTTCACCACCTGCGGCCGGCGAGCAGAGTCCTCCGCAGGCCGCGCGCGGACGAGGCGAAACTGTCCCTGACACTCCTTGCCTTTCAACCTGTTTTGCTTTCCACTCTGGCGTAAAGCTCAGGTGGAGCTTCCACGAAGTACCTGAAAAGGGCCGGACACAACCAGCCCTCCATGTCTAGTTGTGGGCAGTAATACCAATTACCACCGTACTCTTCCCGCCGCCGCTCCAGTTTGATTGTATAGCCAGGAAAAGGTGTAGAAGAAAACACGAGGCGAAAGCCTTGTGCCGCATCAGGAATCGATCCCACCAACCTGTCAATCATCGTGTCGATGCCCGCCACGAACGGCTCTCGGACGAGGCCAACAGCGGGATCGTCGAAGACCCACATGCCTTCATACTTGTATGGAACGATGACGGAAACGACGTTCATCGTTTCAATGCTCAAAACCTAAGTTGGAATGAGGACAGGCTAGTCTCTGATATTCACCCTGCTTTCCCGCGCGCGGACGAGGCGAAATGGTTCCTAACATAGTTTTCACTCACCGTTTTCAGTTCCCATTTTTTACCAGAAGTTAACGAGGACTTAACGACTTATTGAGGATTGATTGCAGTGGGTCCCATCATAATAATCTCTGACAGGCGTGGCAAGTTTCACGATCGGTTCAATCATGCAAAACCAGAATTTGTCACCTTCCGATTCCTATCAGCAAACGACCACTGCCCAGCCCAGCCGGCCTGGTGCGTATTGGTTTCAAGGCGAGACCATGTCTCGTAAAGTTCTGGTGAATGTGCGTCGGAAGAACGGCGAGCTGACCGTGCGGTTGTTCAACCAAGACGTACTGGTTGCAGACCTGAAAGGTCACTGGCGGGGTCCAATCCCACCCTTCTATGAACCACTCAGCGAGAAGCCGATTCGATTTTAGATTCATTGGTGGATGAATACCGACTAATGATGGATCAGGAACAACTTATACACCTCGCCTTGCAGGTTCGATGGCAAGATAAGGGGACCTACCGTCGGAAAAGCCTTTGCCAGGCATGCTTGATGGAAAAGGGAGCCATCTCAACTCCAGAAGATCAACTGACGTTTGAACAGGTCTGGCACCAATGGGCGATCATGCTCAAACGAGACCGATGTGTGGTGTGCGGAGAATTGAAAGAAACGATGATCTTGCCGGCAAATTAGGACAGTGCCACAAGGCATGCTATCACATGAATAAACCACCTACGTACCAGGAGGGCGTGACCGTGGGGACTGACTTCCCAGCATATTCCCCTGTCCTCTGGGTGACGGTTGGCGGGATTCGAGACTCACGAAGGCAGTGGACATATATATTGACCGAAGACAAACCGGGTAGCCCGAAGGATGGGACTAAACGTGACCGTCCAATCTCGACTGACAAACTCTGTCACTCCTATGCCGAACTCTGCGTCTGGTTGTACACGTATGGGTGTGCGCCCCCACCTCCAGACTACTTCACGCCCACCCATGAGGAGATTGAAGAGGGAATCGAGTCGATTCTTCGTCGGGTGACGTGCACTCGCTGTTACCCGCCGATTTGAATCAAGCCATCCAAACTGACACCATTACCTGCCCGCTCAGATCACGTGTGGTCGCTGGAGGAAATTATTGGTGTATCGCGCGTCCGCAAAGCGCCGCGAGGGCGAGCGTCGTCACGATCCCGTAGGGCATGTTGGCGATGAAAGCGTGGACCATAATGCCCGGCCCGCCATTCAGTCCGAACAGTCCCATGCCGCGCATCGGCATGAATATGAGATACAACGCAGCAACCGGAGCAAGAAAGTAAATGAAGCCCACGGTCCTATGACGGCTTTTCAGCCCCCTCAGGATAAAGCCGAGCGGGATGCCCCAGATCCCGCCCCAGACAAGCGGCCTGTACACGTCTGGCGGCGCAAGCGACACCGGCGACGTGACCCCGAGGGCGGGGCCTATTCCGGCGAAGAACAAAAGCCTCACGGCGAGCAGCACGGCCGCGGCCCCGATGAACCCTGCGGTGAACCCTAAGGCAACAACCTCCCCGTTCCCTTTTCCATTTAACATAGACTCTCCTCCGTGCCGGGCTTGGCGGAGACACCCCGGGAAATCGTCGGTACGCTAGAACACAGCACCCCAAAAATCAACACGGACACGGCTCAACCGAAGAGCTGGAGGCATGGGTGTCTTTCAGCCGCCGCGCGCGGAGGAGGCGAGCGGGAAAATAGAATGCATTGCGTTGTTGGATCAGCGTCCCTACTCGTGGTACAACCACGCGCCCGCTTCCGTCGCCGCCACGATCTCGACGAGTCCCACCACGACCGCGATGGTAAAGAGATGGCCGGGGAGCAATCCGCGCGGTCCCCAATTCACCGAGGGAGGAAGACTGCTGAGCACCCACACGGCAATTCCTGCATAGAGCGCCGTCTTCGGCCCGGCGCCGAATCGTGGACGAATCGCGGCATAGAGCCATACCGCCGTGAGCCCATAGGCCAATCCCAGCAGGACGTGCCGCGCCACATTGGTTCCCGTTTCCCGGAGCGGGTGCCCCAAGGCCTGCATCGCTTGCCGCCATTCCGGTCCGAGGATCACCCCTTCCAGAATTCCCTCGACGACGTCGATGATGAGCCCGGCGACCAGCCCTCCCAGCACCACTCGTTTCCAGTTGATCTTCCCCACGGTGAACCTCCTGGTTAGGATCCGGTGCGAGCGAATGGCGAAAGGCTAGGCCGGTCACAGAAAAGTGTCAAGCAGACGGAAGGGACAACTGAAGATCGCGACCACGTTGCAGACGACACATGCCCGCCGCGCGCGGACGAGGCAACTAGAAAAGGAGAATGTCCCCGTTTTGTCGCGGCATATGAACCAATGGGGCCTTCGGTGGTGTCGTGAACAGCGAGGATTATGACCGCCGGCTCCGGAAAAATCGACAGAAAGAATAGAGGAGATCCTGGGTTGGTATGGATAACCCCTGCATTGTTGGAGTAGACTTCATCGCCGCAGCGAGCGGCGTGCCGTGCTTTGGGGGGGCTTGCTTGATGGAGAATCCATGAAGCTCGTGTTCGCGATGTGCCTCTCTCTGACTCTCCCCAGTCTACGGCATGCCCGAGTTTGCGACGGTGGATCGCAAATAGGATCTCCTGCCATGTTCATCGAATAGTCCCAAAGGGTAAGGGAGGGGCACCCGCGATGACAACTATCCTCGCACTTCTGACTCTCATCTTTAGTCACTGGCCTTTTGGTGGCGGCGGCGTGCCGCAGGCTCAACTGCGGCCGATCACGCCTCAACCTTTTCGAGTCGATACGTCGGCACCTCTTATATTTGTGCTCGTCCAATTCGTTCTATTTCTCATTGGATTGACGGTAATTATCCTGGTGGAGCGACGTCGCAAGCGGGTCGATGGAAAGCTTGAGCCCCTGGGAAAGTTCATGAGGAAGTACCTGAGGCAACACTGGAAAAGCACGCTGATTGGGATCTTGTTCGGGATCAATGGGGGTGCGTTAACTGGGCTCGCGGTGCTGATTGTGGCGAGGGTCATCGGTGGGTTCTTTACCTTTAGGGGTGGGAATCAAATAGATGTCGTGGGCAGGGAGCGTGAGCGGTTCACCGAAATGGCCAAGCAGGAGCAAGAGGCGTGGGTTCGTGGTCTGGGGCAGACACCAGAGGATCGGATCGCCGGCATCAACGCAATCTTTGACCGCAAGGAACGGACGGTAAAAGTGGTGATGTGGGAGGAGCCGGCCGGCGGCGGATACATAGGGGTTCGCATCAGCCGTAATCTTGCGGGAATGGACAACCGTGAGCGGGAGTTTCTGAGGACGGTCGAGTTGCTCGCCACCACCGGCGGGGACCCGGCATGGTGCACATGGAAGAGGTTCGGGCTCATTTGGGGGGACGGAAAGGCGTCCATCGAGGATCGTAGTTACTCTATTCCGAGCGGCCGGGAAGCCGGCGTCAAGGACGACAAGAGCGCAATCGCATGGTATGCGGCCCAACACAATGTGACCGTTGACAGCGTGATCAACGATATTTTGAAGACCGTTGAGAACCTCAACCACGAAGCCACGCGGAGCCAGATCCCCGTACCGGTGCTTCAGAATATCAAGAGCCGGCTCACGGGCGGGAGTGCCTGGCTGTCGCCGCACGAGATCCCGGAGACGATCTACGCGTCAAAAGGAGAGTATGCGCTCCGATTGGGAGTGTTGGACGGCACCACGATTCCGTTGGCCTATTCGGGGGAAGGCTCGATGATCACCATCGCGCCTCCCGGCTCAGGTAAGACGCAATGCCATGTCTTTCCGAATCTGTTGACCTGGAAAGGGCCTGCCGTCGTGCTTGATGTGAAGGGGGAGATTTACGCCGCCACGAGCAAGTGGCGCGCGGAACACGTAGGGCCGGTGTTCAAGTTCAGTCCGCTGGAGCCGGAAAAGAGCCAGTCCTACAATCCATTAACCCAAGTTCGCTCTGACCCGGACTACCTGTGGGAAGATGCCCGCTTTCTCGCCGACATGATGGTCGTCCCCTCGCAAGCCAAAGACCCGTTTTGGGAAAACAAGGCAAGAGACGTGCTTCAGGCGGCCATCGCCTATACCTGTCTCGAAAAAGATCTGACGAAGCGTCCGATGTCCAAAGTGATCGATGTGTTGCATGGGGTGGGCTGGGATGCGTTTGTCACGTATGTGCAGGCACGCGTGGACATTCCTTCGATGCAACGGGCCGGACACTCGCTGGCCACCATGGACTCGAAGCAGCGTGAAAGTGTCCTTCAAACGGCGCAGTCGAGCTTAAGCGCATGGTCCGGGCAACGCGTAGAGCGCACGACTCGAAAATCAGACTGGAGTCCTCTCGACCTTCGGAACGGCACGAACCCCACCATATATATCTGTCTGAAGCCCAGCGAGGTGGATAGCTACATTTCCGTGCTGCGCGTCTTCATCGCCCAGCACATGAGGGTGCTATGCAACGAACTGCCGCCCCGTGGATCGGCCCCCATTCTGTTCCTGCTGGACGAGCTTCCGAGGCTGAAGCATATGCCGCCGGTGGAGGAGGCCCTTGAGATTGGACGGCAGTATGGAGTCAAGCTATGGATGTTCGCGCAAAGCGTCGGGCAGCTCGAGAACGCGTATGAGAATGCGGAAGGGATGGTCGGCAGCTGTGCCGTGCGGATCTATATGAATCCGAGCGCCGCCGACGGTCTCGCAGAAAAGCTTTCCGAGTCGCTGGGATACCGCGAGTCCGCACTCGACTCGTCACGTCAGCGTCTGGTCGATGCGGCAGAGCTGGCAGGTCCGGCGTACCGCGACCTTCAGATCGTGATCGGCTCCAGCTCCAAGCCGGCCAAGGTTGGAAAATCATTTGCCTGGCAAGACCCGGAGCTCAAGAGCCGCATGGGGAGTTTGTAGGGTCCGCATGGTTCATGTCTCGTATGCTGCGGCCACAGCCGATTAGAACGCACATTGGATAAAGCGGCTCTTCAACAAGACATCATCAGACTCGAGGCCGTGCGCCGGTCCCTCTCGAGCGAAGCTTCTCGTTTAAATCAGGAACGGCAGCAGTTGGCAGACCTGGCAGCCACTGCAATAGAGCAGCAGGCACGCGATGCCCAACTGCAAGAAGAGCTGAGATCTCTTCAGTCGCAACAAGGAGCACTTCAACAGGAGATCGAGCTTCGCCAGGCCGAAATGCGCGCGCTGGAGGCTGATCGAACGTTGGAGGCGAGCAGAAGAGCGTTGGAACAAGAGCGCAACCCGGAGGTGCTCTCTCAGAAAGAAGAGACCGCCCGCGAGCAGTTCTTTAAGGAGGACGCGGCTCGTAAGGCTGAGGCGCTGCGGCAGGAGACTCAAACCAAAGAGGCGCTCCAGAAGGAAGACTTCCGGAAAGCCGAGTCAGCCGAGAAAGAACGCCAGGCCAAGGATCTGTACGAGAAACAGGAACGCGACAAGCAAGAAGCCCTGCAAAAGCAGGAGGTGCCGCTCAAAGAACAGCTTCAGAAGGAGGAACTGCAGAAATCAGAAACGGTCGAGAAGGAACGTCAGACGCAGGAGAACCTCCTGTCAGAAGCTGCGAAGGACACCGCCTATTCGGTAGGTCAAGCGATCGATGCCGTCCGAGAAGCGAAAGAAGCAATCCAGAAGGAACTCGAAGAGCGAGAACGACGACAGCAGGAACGTGAAGCCGAATTAGCAAAATTCAACCAGGAACGGGAGGCCTTGCTGGCGCAGTTTCACCAGGAGCAGGAGCAACAGCGTCAGGCACAAGAGCAGGTCCGGAGAGACGTGCTGGAAGCGATGCAGAAGGCCGGATTCGAAAAAGAGGCCATCGAAAGAGGTAAGGAGATACAAGAACAGGTTTTCAGAGAACAGCGGGAGCGGCAGGAGCGAGAGGAGCAGGAGCGATTAGACCGTCTCGCCCGCGAGTATCAACTCAGGGAGCAGGAGCGGTATCGGGAACTGTAGGATCTCTGAAGATAATAGTTATGGATCGCGCCATTGAACAGGGGCGAATTCTCTGCGGAATGGAAGTGGCAACCATTCGTCTGTGAGTATTCTCCGTCTCTGACCAGCCTCCAGTTCTTAAATCCCATCAGAGGGCGAAGCTCAACCGACCTGGAAAGAAGTCCGGGCGAAGACAAAAAAGCCATGCCGCGCGCGGGGGAGCAGGTGGCCTTGACTTCGCTTCATGGAGACTCTACGCTGTGGTCACACTTGCAACCACAGGAGCGAATGCCGTGAAATTCACGAATGTGCGCGAACTCAAAACCAAGACGTCTGAGATGCTCAGGACCGTCGAACGAGGAAACACGGTCCTCGTCACGACGCACGGGCGGCCGACTGCCATGCTTGTCCCCGTGACCGAAGACGACATCGAAGATGCGTTGCTCGCCTATAGCCCCAAACTGCGCAAAAAGATCGAAGCAGGGCTCAAGGATATCCGTGCGGGTCGGACAATGCTGCTGTCCGACTACAAAGTCAAGCGACGCGGGAAGAAAGTCCGCAAGGCGTGACCTGCCAGGTCTTTCTGTCGGAGAAAGCTCAACGGGATCTCGACGCCTTCCCTGAAAAGATCGCCCATCAGATTCTCGCTGACTGCGCCCGCCTCGCGGACAATCCCATTCCGGACGGAAAACGAATCAAGAAGTTGCAGGGCTTCTAAGGAGAGCCTGTATCGCCTAAGAGCCGGCGACTACCGGGTGGTCTTCTCACGGTCTGGGACCCGGATCGACATCGTGCGTGTTCTCAGCAAACACGATTTCCAGAAGGCATACTGACCAGCGGAAATTGCCTGTCGCGCGCGGACGAGGCGATGAGAAAAACTGAGTAATCCCGTTCGCTCTCGCTAAGGTGCAGGAGCCCCATGTGGGGCAACCCTGAGGACGGCGATCTTTTGAGTAATGGCCTTGATCACCCGCTGTCGTTGCCCTTCAGGAACAAAGACCTGTATCTCGGCCGTCAATTCAATCACATCACCGTCGTGAGGAAGTTCGGCAGATGCTGCGAGGCAACTCCCCAGCGTCTCGACTGGAAGAGAACCAGTCTCGTCAACCAGCTCAAATTGAGCGACCCCATACAAGGGGCTACAGCGATCAGACCCAGACACGGGCAAGGGCGGAAAGACGTGCATCGCACGCACCGTACCGATGATCGAGACCGAATGCCGGTGATAAGACTCATGATACTTGTAGAGTTGCACAATGGTGAGCTCTTCTGCGTCTGACAGACCGCAAACGAAACCCATCATAAGCGCCAGGCAACAGATCGACCAGTATCTCTCAGGCCCTGGTCTCAAGGCTCTCCTCCATGATGATTCTCATGGACCCGAATCGAGCTCACGCCGCCGCGCGCGGCCGAGGCGATCAGAAAAGTAGAAGATCCCTGTTTTGTCTTACGCCGAACGATTCCCAGCTGCTGTTAGATCAACTTATCAAGTTTCCTATTTGCCCACGTACTGGAGAGATGAGTTGTACCATGCTTGACATACCAAAAAGGAAGAACGGTTTCTTGGATCCGGGCATCGGCAAATCGTTGTCCACCCCGATCAGCAAGGATTACAAAATCCCACTTAATCCGAATTGAAACAACGCTGGCAACATTGGTGAAGTTTGGCTGGTATTGGGTCCAGTGAACAGGGCAACTCATAAGTATCAGCTTTCCTAGCTTTACTTGATGACTGGCCAACATCGCTACGTTTCCACCATGGCTATGCGCAAACATGTCGACGCCTCCGAGAGCACGCTGCTGTAACCATGTCACTAACTCTGTAGCTGCCTTATGTCTTGCCTTATCCCTCCAGCCACCTGACCAATCAAAAAAGTCATTTCCACTGTAGACTCCTGGTCGAGGACCCCTCTTTAAGTACTCATGAAAGTCTCCATCTCCAGGAGCCCACCATTCTTCTTCTGCCTGTCCTGCCCAGCTAAACAGTGTTCCGTGTACGATGCAACTATCAACCCTTCCCACATGACGCATAAGGGGTCCTTGCGGGTTTAATAATCGGAATAAGGACCCAATTAACTCCGAGGCTTGCCAATACAAGGGCACCGCACGCACTCTGTTCAAAGCCATCAAAGCAAGCGAGCGAATGAGTTCGGAACGACCGCGTATTGCAGCATATTCCAACACAGGAATCGAAAGTGTCTCGTCCGCAACTAAGTCCAATACTGATACTGCAGCTGAAACTCTGATTAACTCAGAAGAGTGCTCAAGAGAAAGGGCTAGAAGCCTGAGCGCATGTTGCATGCCCTGTCGACCATCGGATTCCTGGTACAAAGATCTGGCTGCTTCTAGACGGAATCGAGTAAGTAACCTCGGGTCCTCTGCAAGGGCCTCACGGTTAGGGAATAGTTCGCGGAAATATGCTCCAGGAACACGCTCAGAACTTGGTGCAACACGCGGAAGCTCAAATGGGCGCGTCTCCTCCAGATCACTTCGAATGACCGAATATTCAGCCTTCAAGATGATTCCCAAAGCGAGAAGCAACGCTGCTTGGGAATAAATAGAAAGTTGGTCTTCCTCCGAGAAAGCCTCCGGGCAGGGACGTGGATTTGAGATCCCGTCATCAGCAGCCATTGTGCCTCCTCCTAGTAGATGCTTTCCTGAGTAGTCGCACTAGTCATGTACGCAAAATGGCGAGCAATGCTGAGCCGCTTCCTGCACGGATACAATTGACGAAAGGCTAGTCTTTAGGAATGGGTGTGTCAACGAGAAGACTGATGAAATGGTTGTATTTAAGAAGACAAATCGCCGCGCGCGGACGAGGCGTTACAACAAACACGCCCAACGCTTTTGTCATCCTTAACTATTGTGAAGAGTCCATCAGGCTTATATAGTCTCACAACAACCAAATGAACTACCATTCTCCAATATCAGAAAGCTTCTTGGCTGTTCTGCGGGCAGCCGAAAAACTGGCCAAGCTTAGCTGTATTGCGCCCTCTTTGGTGAACGCTGCTGTTGGTCCATGGGTCTTTAGCAACCGGCGCACGCCTGGAATCTTAAACGGGCGAGCACCATCAACACCGCCCAATCGTGAAATGAGTTGCCGAGTGATGAGACCTCCCGAACTCAACTTACTGGAGAAACTCGCCATATCGAAAATGCTCTCCATCGTGTTCGCTACCGGCAGG